>Ga0208899_1000540_pt1 | contig 28476 bp, 25 predicted proteins | sample VirMetDEL_Nov_24_FD_184518 | JGI IMG/M metagenome (GOLD analysis project Ga0208899, IMG submission 184518) | Aqueous microbial communities from the Delaware River and Bay under freshwater to marine salinity gradient to study organic matter... | ecosystem: Environmental > Aquatic > Marine >... | reverse complement strand
CCCGTCAGTCCTAAGTTGTTGATACTAAAGGACTTACGTTAAATCATATGATCTAACAAAGTTTTTTGAGAATTTTTTGTAAAATAATCAATCGGAATTCGTACACTTTTTGCGGGGTCTCGGAAGTACGCCCATCGCTTGAAGTGTACCACGCCTGTTTTCTTATCAGTGTAGCCGTAGTCAGTGAGATCGTAGCCGCCCATTGTGCGGTACATACGGATACCAAACCGCGTACCCTTTTTGATTGTCACGCTATCAATCAGCGGGCGTGATGGGTGAACAGCGGTAAAGTCTTTAGCAAGTGTTAGAAATTTCATAATGTTTTCTCTAGTTTGTGTGTGTTGTGTGTAATGTGTTGGGGTCGCAGTTTTGATTATTCGGTACAACTTGCGATTAAACTTCCGAAACCTAATTTATTTATAGTGGGTAGGATATCCCACTTGTAGGCTACGCCAATCGTTCGACGTATTCCTTTACCATTCCCTTTTGGTAGTAAACGTCTACCACGTAACCACGGGAAACGGATTCAGCAGCCATTCTGTAGGCTTGGGCTTTGTCCCAAACTTTGTCAGTGGAAACGGCTTTGTCATTGAGAAGTGTTACTAGTTTGTACATTGTTTTTTACCTTTGTAGTGTGTTGTTGTTATGTCTCTATTATACAGATATCGGCTGTTTTGTCAACCCCTATCCAGTCTAATCCGAAAAGAATTAGAGAATATTTGTCGATACCCAAACGAAACCTTTATCGTTCATATCCCACACGAAAGCGTTGGCGTGTGCTTTATTGCAGATAACGAAGTTGGTTTTGCCGGAAGCGTTTTTGAAGTTCATTTGAATCATGTTGTTTACCTTAGTTAGTGTTGTGTTGTTTTCTCTATTATACATATATCGGCAAGTTTGTCAACCCCTCATGAGGCTAATCCGAAAAGAATTAGGAAAGTAATTTTTCGCAATGTTCGCGGATTTCATGTTCGGCGTATCCCGCTCTGTCAAGTCCTTCCATCCAAAAAATAGAAACGGCTTTGGAAAGATTCCCGCAAGCGTCGATTTTTGCGAGTAGTTTGCCGAGTGTGATTTGTGAAATTCTGTTCATTGTTTTACCTTAGTTAGTGTTGTTGTTATGTCCCCCATTATACATACTTATCGACATTTGTCAATAGGTGTGTGTAGTTATTCTGGAATTATTATGGAAATAATCTTGGCGCATGGGGTGGGGTTTTAACACCTAGAAAAAACGTCGTGATGTGTGAAAAATATGTGGGGGTGGTTTATGCGCAATCACCCATATATAAGTATATGTATTACCCAATCCTTTCGGATCACTTGCTTCTGTCTATTTTCACAGCGCGACACAAGACGCATTTATATTTAGTTTTCGTCATCATGTAAAAAACCTTCGTCCCGCAGTATTTGCATACCTCTGAGTCGATCACGACTTTCTGTGACGATTTTTTCTCTTGTTTGGTCATCTGCGCTCCTCCATATTCTCAAGTCCCTTACGGTCATTCCACAGCCCACACAAACGGCCTGCTTATTAAGCTCGCATATTCTTACACACGGTGATTTAATCATAAACTGTTACTCTTTAAAAATTCCCTCTGTATAAACCCCTAGCTTTTATCCTACCAAGCAAGTACCGGGCAGGATATTAGATGCTTATTAGTGAGCCACCAACCAGACGCTTGCTTTGGGGTTCGGGTGAGAGCCATCAACTCACAACTAAGTAATTTATACTTAATTTTTTATTACTAAAACCGGTCGTCTGCCAAATGTATCAGGCGCGGGTAACACCTGAGTCCAACTCCTAACAATCCTTAATAATTTTTATATCTGGTATTTCTACCGTCCAAGCGCCACGAACAGGACAAGATTTTTTACGTGACAGCGTTATATAAGAAAATTAATTCTAAGCATCCGTAGATGTATTCGATTACTAATAATACCCCTTTATTCACTAAATTTCAAGATTTTCCTGCAAAAATGACGTTTAGTGTATAATATATATGTATACAGATAACATTCAAATAGGAATTGAAATGAATAAACAAGCAAAAGCCTGCCGCAGTGTTATGTGCTGTCGCGCAACTGCCGCTCTTAAAAGAAAGACAGATGAGGAACTAGAGAAGGAAGACAAGCCCCTACAGGAACTATTGGATGAAAAACAACCCGAAGACGAGAAGTAATTATTTTTGCTGCGGTGAGACATCAGGAAATCAAATATTGCTTTTGGATATAGAAGCACTTAAAGATGTTCCTTGCCCATATCAAAATAAATTAGATTATATAACCACCAGATCTATATTACAAAATTTCCAACCAGACGAACTATTCTTCTACGAATTGGTTCAATATAAAGACGGCCCCCGCCAACCAAACAACGAGCTTGAAATAGAGCGCGGCATTGGCTGTATAGATCTTCTTGATGATGTTCCTTATCTAAATAGAGTTACCCCACTCTCTTCTATAGATGGTCCTATAACTAGATGTGTAGAATTCTCTGATAATAAAAAACTATTTATACAAACATATATACCTCTCGACTATAGAGACCTGTTCTCTACACCCAATACTATATTGGCTACTGAAGCCGCAGGATGCCCCTCTCCCGTCGAGCTACAAGACCACACGCTCCTTGGCCGTCTAAACGGTACAATCCAGTCCATAGACCAACAAGAGCTATGGTCCCTCCTCTTACAAAATACCAAAAAACCCGTCCAAGGCATGATTAGGTTCAACAAGAAGCTCAAGTGTTTTGAAGGATACGACGGAAAAGACTGGCGGCCATTACTAATGGGGAAAAAATGAAAATACCATCTAACATGACTGAAGAGGAAGTGATTTCTGTAATACAAAGGGTTTGCGAACGATCTGCACCCAGATACACTTTTTATGGATATGAAGTTAAGGATATAATTCAAGAGGCGAATATTATATGCATAGAGGCTTTAGAAAGATACGACGAAAAGCGGCCTCTTGAGAACTTTCTTGCTTCCAATCTAAGCAATAGGTTAAAGAACTTTGTTAGAGACAATCACTTTGTGTCTTGCAGTGACGAAAATCGGGCCAAAGTTTACCAACCAGCGCAGCTAGATAACGATAACAGCATACAACACTGGATAGATATAAGGTTAAACTGGCTAGATCAGATTGATCAAGATGAAATATTTAAAATTATTGACAGGAATTTGTCGGCCAGTATGCGTCTTGACTATTTAAAAATGCAAAACGATGTGTACATTCCAAAATCAAGACGAGAAGAAATTGTAGAGACTATACAGGAGATTCTAGAAGATCATGGATACTATGAAGAAGGGTAGGATCTCTAAACAAGAAGAATCCTACATGAAAGAAAACCTAGAGGCAGGACACGAAAAGATAGCAAAAGATCTAAACAGAGATCCAGACAGTGTTCTTGAGTTCATTCGTCGCAAAGTTGTTAGTGGCGATTTTAAAAATCCATCGTGGCTAGACGCGCACGACCCAGAGCGACAAGCTGAATACGAGCTAACAATACGTCCATACTGGAATGAGCTTAAAAAACAATTTACAGATGAAGAATTGCAGTTGTTTAAGTATCACTGGTCTAGAGTTGTGTCTCAATTCAAAGATGATGTAACACCTACAGAAGAAATGCAGGTTGTTGACCTTATAAAATTAGAATTACTTATGAACAGATCTCTTCAGGGTAACAAAACAAATATACAAGAGATATCAAGACTAGAAGCCATGCTAGAGCTTGAGAGATCGCATTCTAGAGAGGTTCAGGACGCCGACTTGATATTCAACCTAGAGCGGCAGGTGGCCTCTTACAAAGCCTCTCAGGAGTCTCTAAACAAAGATTATAGAGAGCTACAGACAAAGAAAAATTCTATGCTCAAAGAAATGAAAGCCACCAGAGAGCAGAGGGTAAAGAGACTAGAAGATAGTAAGCATAATTTTACAAGTTGGCTTGCGCACCTTGCAACAAACCCGGAACTAACCAGAGAGTACGGAGCAATGATGGAAAAAATGAGACTTTCCATGCAAAAAGAAAAAGAAAGGCTGTCAGTATTCCATAAGTATACAGACGAAAGTGTAGATCAGCCATTTCTTACTCCAGACACGGTTAAAGATTAATGAAAAAAATAGGAATAGCTATAGTTGCTACGAATGCATATTTTGTGTTAGGAATAAAGTTTATAAAAAGATTTCATCATTTTCATAGGGGTGGCGATCAAATAAAGTTTTTTTTCTTTTCTGACACAGATCCAAGCGATTATGTACAAGACGAAATAGATATAGAGTACCATTACGACAAACATGCCGATTGGGTTGAAGGCACAAACTCTAAATTTAAAAACATAATGAAATTAAAAGACAAAGATGTTGATTATATTTACTACTTGGACGCTGATACAAGTGTAAATTCAAACTTTGATATGTCTAATTTAATTGGTGATCTAGTTGGAGGAGAGCATTACGGCAACAGAGACTGGATGAAAGACTCAAAACCCTTTGATAGAAATCCAGCTTCCAAAGCTTACGTACCCGAAGACACAGATTTACCACAGATGTATTACTATGGCGCTTTCTTTGGTGGTGAAAAGTGTAAATTTATAGAATTGTGCGAATTACTCAGGGAGTGGCAGATAGAGGACAAGAAGATTCCACACGAACCGCCGTGGAATGACGAGAGTTACTTGAATAAATACTTTCACTACAATGAGCCACACGTTGTAAAAACAGAAATGTTTCCATTTTTAGTTAGCGATAAGTCTGGCATAGGATACACAAGAAGCATGACTTTAGATACTTCGTCAGTAAAAGATCAATTGAAAGAACATAAAAATAAATTAATAAACATTAGCGGAGAAAAGGTTATAGTAGATGGATAAGTTTTCTGATTTGCATGTTTACTACATAAATTCTGAAAACCCTAGCTTCAATGGTAAAAGATTACTGATGGAAGAAAAGCTATCAGAACTAGGCTTGCCATACGAAAGAGTTGCAGTTCCAGTTCAAGACGGAGTGGCTACTGTAAATATAGTTTCTGGCGCACACAAAAAAGCTACACAACTCGCAAAAGAAACAAACAAATTCCCACTTTTAATACTAGAAGATGATGCTGAACTTTTACATGACTTTCCGTTTCACTTAGAGATAATCGAAAACGCTAAATTGATATACCTTGGACTAAGCTTACACAACGCCGGTCAAGGAAAACTTGAACTTAAATCATACAACCAATATTATTACACGGTCAAGAACTCGTTAGCTGCACACGCGATTCTTATACCGAATACTGATTCTGCACAATATTATATTGAACTTTGCGATAGATCTATAGCTAAAACCAACTGGCACGATAAAGAACTAGCACATGACTCTAATAAAGAATTATTTTTAACGCCAAAAAACGGTCCAGTATTTTTTCAAACGGATGGACATACTCGACCAGTTACTAACTTTAACTTACAGGACTTTGTGGTAGATTAATATAAAGCGAATCTTTGTTTCAAAAGCTTCTTGATTCGTGAAGACCTTTGTACATATATAAGCACACATAAATACATATATTGTATTTCTCTTAGAAATAAATTAATAGTAAGGAACATTAGGAATGAAAAAAGCAATAATCTTTGGTATCACAGGACAAGATGGAAGCCACCTAGCCGACCTTCTTTTAGAAAAGGGTTATAAGGTTATAGGTGTTACGAGAAGGGTTAGTGTTGACAACACATCTAGAATATCGGTTTTATTAAACAATGAAAACTTAACGATATGCAGTGGAGACATAACTGACGCACACTCTATTATTAACATATTAAAAAACAATCAAGACGCAGATGAAATCTATAATCTAGCTGCGCAAAGCCACGTTGCGGTTTCCTTTAAACAGCCAGCATTGACTTGGGATATAACAGGAAAAGGATGCCTTAATATCTTACAAGGTATGACTGACCTTGGTATGATTAAATGTAAGTTCTACCAAGCGAGCAGTAGTGAGATGTTTGGTAAAAATTACGACATAGAGGTTGGCATGACAAGCGAATCTAAATATCAAAATGAAGATACAAAGTTTATGCCCCAAAGCCCATATGCTATCGCTAAATGTGCCGCCCATTACATGACTAGGCTTTACAGAGAAGGGTATGGACTACACGCTAGCGCCGGAATTCTATTCAACCATGAAGGACCACGAAGGGGTGAAAATTTTGTAACCAGAAAAATCACTAAATGGATAGGTGATTACATTAAATGGTGTAATGAAAAGGGTGTACTCCCACAGGATACCATCAACTGCAACACAGAAGAAGAATTATACATTGCCGGTAGAAACTCAAGAGGTCAAGGTCTTGAATTCCCAAAGCTGAGACTAGGCAACCTAGACGCCTCTCGCGACTGGGGCTACGCAGGAGACTACTGTGAGGCGATGTGGATGATGTTACAACAAGATCAGCCAGACGATTACGTAATATGCACAGGAGAAACACACACTGTAAGAGAATTTTTATCTATAGCCTTTAATTCCCTTGGAATACAAGAGTGGGAAGATTATGTAGTTGTAGATCCAGAATTTTACAGACCAGCAGAAGTCGATTACCTAAGAGGTGACGCAAAGAAAGCAAGGCAGAAACTAGGCTGGAAGCCCAAGCATTCGTTTGAAGACCTTGTTAAGATGATGATTATGAGCGATTTATCATGACTAGGAGAGACTTCAACGACCCCGTTTACAAAAACTGGAGAAGTAAAGTCTTCTCAAGGGACAAAAGGCAATGCCAAATGCCCGGATGTAGAAAAAGAAAATATTTAAACGCTCACCATATAAGAAGATGGGCTAGCGCCGCCACTTTGAGGTTTGATGTTGATAACGGTATTACACTTTGTCACTGGTGCCATAAAAAGGTAACAGGACATGAAACTCTTTATCAATCTTTATTTCAAAGTATAGTGAGAAAAAACAATGGCTAAAATAAGACCTTTTACAATAATAAAAGACACCAGAGAAAAGCAGGGGTACACATTTGATTCCGTTAAAACTAAGTATCACGTATGCAAAGGTATGGTTCTTAGAAAGCTAGACACGGGAGATTACAGTATAGAGGGTCTTGAAGATAAAATCTGTATAGAAAGAAAGGCAAGCGTTGTAGAACTAGCAAACAACGTTGGTGTTAGCAGACGTAGATTTATGGCAGAAATAGAGAGAATGAAAACATTTCCCCATAAATTTCTAGTACTAGAATTTTCCCTAGAGCAATTAATGGATTTTCCAGAAGGTTCGGATATACCAGACGATGAAATAAAAAATTTAAAAATATCCAATAAGTATATGTTAAGATTTTTAATGGAGCTACAAATAAATCATAATGTTCATGTGATTTTCTGTGGCTCTAAAAAGAACGCTAAATGGACTGTTCTTAGTATCCTAAAAAGAATTAATGAAAAATACGCACTGGAGTAGTCATGACAACAACCAGAGATACAGTGGGTGAAATCCATACATACAATATAGATGTCAAGAACAGGGAGATTTATATAAATGAGTTTGATGACTCTGGAGAGACCGGAGGGGTTGATCACAGAATGCTTCAAAACTTTGTTAAAAATATAAATATACTTAAAAACTTTAACAAAGATCCAATTACGATACATATGCAAACAGTGGGTGGTTGCTGGTATTCTGGTATGGGTATATACGACGCAATTAAAAGCTGTAAATGTAAAACGACATTTATTGGATACGGACAATTATGCTCTATGGGTACTGTTATTATTCAAGCGGCCACAAGGCGCCTAGTCACGGACAACTCTGCTTTCATGGTTCACTGGGGGAGTAGCGAAATAAGCGGCCATTACCTAAGTGCGCAAAACCTTGCTGACTTTGAAAAATATACGGGTCAGCAGATGGTAGAAATATATGCAGAAAAATGCCATAAGACTGGAGAGTTCTTTAAAGAGCGACAACATAATTTATCGAAAACTAAAGCGTATATAAAAAGGAAATTAGGTGGCGGAGATTGGTATATGACCGCAGACGAAGCGGTGTACTATGGTTTCGTTGACGGGATATACAAATGAACAATAATTTAAAAAACATAGATGAAGCTTGGCTTAATCTAGACGATGTAAAAAAAGAAGATTTAATAAATCCATTTGAAATGGTTAGTTTTAACGATGAAGATTATCATCTAAGACTAATATGGCTTATGACTAGACCGGAGTACTTCTCTTTCTTATGTAAGCATGTATTTAATATTAACATACTACCATCACAGGCTTTATTTTTATGCGAGATGTGGAACAGAAAATTTCCTATGCTTATAGCTAGCCGTGGTTTTGGTAAATCATTTATTTTATCTTTATATTCAATGATACGAGCATTGATACTACCAGAAAGAAAGGTGGTGGTTGTAGGCGCCGCTTTTAGACAATCTAAAGTGCTGTTTGAGTATATGGAAACAATTTGGAATAATGCCCCGATTCTAAGAAGTATGTGTGACGCGAATTCAGGTCCGCGACGTGATGTTGACCGTTGTGTTATGCGTATCAATAAATCTCGCGTTACTTGCCTCCCTCTTGGTGATGGACAAAAGATTCGTGGTCAGCGTGCTAACGACATTATTTCTGACGAGTTTGCTTCTATACCCAGAGATATTTTTGAGACGGTTGTTGCTGGTTTCGCTGCTGTTAGCTCCGACCCCATTGAGAACGTTAAGAAAATAGCAGCAAGAAAAAGGGCTGCTGAACTTGGGGTAGATCTAGAAGAATCTACAGAGGACATCATAGAAAAGAAGGACAATCAAATTATATTAAGCGGTACTGCTTACTACGATTTCAATCACTTTGCTGATTATTGGAAAAAATGGAAAGCTATAATAAAAAGCCAAGGCAAACCAAATAGACTTAGGGATGTTTTTGGGGAAGACCCACCTAAAGACTTTAACTGGAAAGACTACTCTATCATCAGAGTTCCTTACGAATTGCTTCCAGAGGGGTTTATGGACGCTTCACAGGTCGCTAGATCTAAAGCGACTGTCCACGCCGGTATTTACCAAATGGAGTTTGGCGCTTGCTTTACGAGGGACTCACAGGGCTTCTTTAAAAGAACGCTAATAGAGTCCTGTGTTGCAAATGAAGGCACTGACAATAATGAAGTGATATTAAATATAAATAAAGAACCTATAGTTTTTGAAGCTAAGTTAATGGGTGATAAAGATAAAAAATATGTATTTGGTATTGACCCTGCTTCTGAGGTTGACAATTTTAGTATAGTTGTACTAGAATTACACAAAGGACACAGAAGAATTGTGCATTGCTGGACAACAAACAGGGGTGAACACAAAGAAAAGGTTAAAAGAGGGTACTCTAAAGAGACAGACTTCTACGCCTACTGTGTTAGAAAAATTCGTGACCTTATGAAGCTATTCCCTTGTTATCACATAGCGCTTGACGCTCAAGGTGGCGGTATCGCCGTTATGGAAGGTCTACACGATCAAGACAAAATACAAGAAGGTGAACTACCTATTTGGCCTGTCATAGACGAAAATAAAGAAAAAGACACGGACGGAGAGCAAGGCTTACATATACTAGAGATGTGTCAGTTTGCAAAGCACGAATGGTTAGCAGAAGCTAATCATGGAATGAGAAAAGACTTTGAAGACAAAGCTCTTTTGTTTCCAAGGTTTGATTCTATTAGCTTAGGTATATCAAGCACAGAGGATCAAATGAAAGGTAGGCTGTTTGACACTCTAGAGCAATGTGTCATGGAGATAGAGGAGCTTAAAGACGAACTGGCTATGATCCAAATGACACAAACCGCTTCCGGTCGTGACAAATGGGATACGCCAGAGACGGTCGTAGGAACAGGCAGAAAGGGCAAGCAAAGGAAAGACAGATACTCGTCTCTATTAATGGCTAATATGGCCGCTAGAATTATAGACAGAACGCCAGAACAAGCAGAGTATAGTTTTTACGGAGGGTTCGCAACAGGTACTAAATCTAAGAAAAAAGAAAAAGATATGTATATTGGTCCAAGTTGGTTCACAAATTCTATGAAAGATGTCTATTAAAGTGTATAATATAAATGTATTCCAATTCCATTCCAACTGCTTGGAGAAACGATGAACGACAATCACATGATTACATGGGACGAAGGCAATCAACAGAGCAAAAAAGATGCATTTGATCAATTCTCTGGATCGCTAGAGGCGTATGAGGGAGTTTCTAAAGCCTCTCACTTCAACAGGGACTTTATAGACCTTGAACCTAATCGCTCTGCGCGCCCCGCGTTTACACATAGTGATTACTACGCTTTTCGTCCAGAAGAGCAAATACCCACAAAACAAAAAAAGATAATCAAGATGTGCATGGATGCTTACGATAAAGTGGGTATCATTCGTAACATCATTGATCTAATGGGTGACTTTGGTTGTCAAGGTATAAATATAGTTCACGAAAATGAGAGTGTGGAAAAATTTGGTAGGCAATGGTGGAAGAAAGTCGATGGAAAAGAAAGATCTGAAAGATTTTTAAACAACCTTTACAGAGCAGGTCAAACAATAGTTTATAGAAGTAATGCAAATATAACGCCAGACATTACTAAATATATAAAATCTATGGCTAACGATATAACCGTACAATTACCAAATATAGAGCGCAATCAAATACCTTGGAGATACAATTTCTTCAATCCGCTAAACATTGACATGAAAGATGGAAATATAAACATGTTCTTAGGCGTTAGAAATTTCCAGATTGATTCTGGCGCTTTCTTGGATAATTTTAAAGAAGGCTCTGTACCCGCCCATGTTTTAGACACACTACCGCCCACCGTAAAGCAAGCAATAAAGAAGGGTGATAAAAAAATAGAACTAGAAAAAGACAGGTTGTCTATATTTTATTATAAAAAAGACGATTGGCAAAGATGGGCAAACCCTTTGGTTTACGCTATTTTAGACGATATTGTTATGCTTGAAAAGATGAGGCTGGCAGACATGTCTGCCCTAGACGGCGCAATTTCTAATATTAGATTGTGGACACTTGGTAATCTAGATCACAAGATTCTACCTAACAAAACCGCTATTAATAAGCTAAGAAATATTCTAGCTAGCAATGTTGGCGGTGGTACGATGGAGCTTGTGTGGGGTCCAGAGCTGTCATACAGCGAGTCTAACAGTCAGGTGTATAAGTTTTTAGGCTCTGAAAAATATACATCAGTACTTAACAGTATATACGCTGGTCTTGGCGTGCCTCCAACACTTACTGGCATGGCTAATAACGGTGGCGGATTTACCAATAACTTCATTTCTTTAAAGACTTTGGTTGAAAGACTTCAATACGGCAGGGACCAATTAACAAAGTTCTGGGAAAGAGAGTTAGAAATAGTAAGAAAAGCGATGGGGTTCAGAAAGCCATTTCATGTGGTTTATGACCAAATGAGCTTGTCTGACGAGTCGGCGGAAAAGAATCTACTTATTCAACTTGCTGATAGAGATATCATATCGCACGAAACAGTTCTTGAAAGATTCAAAGAGGTTGCGCCTGTTGAAAAAATGAGACTAAAAAGAGAAGGCAAGGCTAGAAATTCAGATAAATTACCTGAAAAAGCAAGCCCGTTCCATAATCCAAACAAAGAGTTTGAGATTGAAAAGATGGATAAGCAAGCTAAAATAAACGAAAAACTAGCTGATAAAAAGGATCAAAATAAGCCCGTCAACCCCAACGGTCGCCCTGCTAACAAGCTAGACGAGGGTCCAAGAAAACAAAGAGTAGAAACCCCAAAATCTAAACCCGGAGTTGCAGAACTTATCTTATGGTCTACCAACGCCTACGACTCTATATCAGAAAATTTCAATAAAGCGTTCTTAGCTATAAACAAGAAGAAAAATATGAGATCTTTAACAAAAGCTCAAGTTTCAGATCTTGAAAAAATGAAAATGGACGTACTTTTAAATATCAAGCCTTTATCAGATATTAAAGACGATGACTTCAAAAACACCCTGTACGGCAATAAAAAAATGCCAGAGGTTTTTAGAAAATATCTTGAAGAAAATAAAATAAGTACAGAGTATATGTCTATAGATGAATATAAAAGGTCAGCAATTGCTTCATATATTGATTATGTCTTAGCCCAAAAATAGGCTGTTTTTTTAAAATTAATATTTTTAGTGTATATTTATTTTAGAGGTAAAGAATGACAATTAAAATATTCCAAAACGAAATAAACGACGGCATTGGCGAACTCGTAAAGAGTACGGCTAGTGTTGCGTATTGCTCTCAAGCTACTACGTTCAAAGGGCAACAGTTTTCCGAGAAGCTTGCGAGCGCTATGGAAAACACAAAAGTTGCTGAAAAAATACTAGCAGAGAACAAAGATCAGATAGATCTATATTACTTAGAGTCTGTCTTGGTTTCTTGCGGTTGGAACAAGAATGACGACGTGTTTATGCCAGAGGCGACTTGGGCAGCAAGAAACACACCAGAAGACAAACAATTTAATTTTATGCACGATGAAAATGATATCATCGGACATATTACTGGTAGCTATGTGCTGTCAAAAGATGGACGTGCGGTTTCTGATGAATCGCCTATGCCAGAAGATTTTGACATCATTACACAAGCTGTACTCTATAATAGCTGGACGAACAGCGAGAATAGAGAAAGAATGGATAAGATTATTGCAGAAATTGAAGAAGGTAAATGGTACGTTTCTATGGAATGTCTATTTGCTGGATTTGACTATGCGTTAACTAATGCTGATGGCGATAAGAAAATTTTAGCAAGAGATGAAGAATCTTCATTTTTAACAAAACATCTTAGATCCTATGGCGGTAGTGGAGAGTATGAAGGTTATAAACTAGGTCGCGCACTTTCTAACATTGCTTTTTCTGGTAAAGGTTTAGTCTCTAAACCGGCTAATCCAAGAAGTGTTATTTTAAAGAGTGTTGCTTTCAATTTAGATGACAATTCTGATTTTAATATAGGAGAATTCAATATGTCAGATAATTTGCTAGAAAAGCAGTTGGAAGAAGTTCGCGCTGAACTTACTACTGCTAAAGCTGAGAATGAAGCTATTAAAGCTAAAATCGAAGAAGCAAAAGACAAAGAGATCGCTTCTAAGGTAGAAGCCTTTGAAGCTACGGTAGAAGAGAAAGATGCAAGCATTGCTGAACTAGAAGAAAGCGTGAAAAGCACACAAGCTCGCGTTGCTGAACTAGAAGACGCTCTTGCAAAATCTCAAGAAGAGCTTACTGTTGCCATGAAAGACATGGACGACATGAAGAAGAAGGAAAAGATGGAGAAGCGTAAAGCTGCTCTTGTAGAAGCTGGTTTTGAGGCAGACGATGTAGATGCTGCACTCGCCGCTTTTGATGGGCTTGCAGATGAAGCTTTTGATTCCGTTGTTGCTATGTATGGCAAAAAGCCTAAAGCAAAAAAGGATAAGGATGATGAAGCAGAAGCTGCTATGCCTCCTGAACTAAAGGAAGCAATCGAAAAGAAGAAAAAGGAAAAAGAAGCTAAGGCAGATGAAGAGGCCGAAGCAGAGGAAATTACACCAGAAGCTTTTGAAGAAGTAGAAACATCAGAAGCAACTCTTGTGACCGAAACTTCCGAAGATCAGCTAGAGTCAACTCGCGCTGGTATTGCCGACTGGCTTTCAAATAACGTATTCTCACAAAAATAATTATATAGGAGATTAAACTATGGCTCTTAAAACAGACAGATATGAAGAATCAACTGATATCAGTTTCTTCTACAACGAAGGTACTGCCACTCGCGGTGGCGCTGTTGTTCTAGATGCAGCACTTGCTTCTGGCGCAGCTATGGACCAAGGCGGAAACAAAGTTAAATATGGAACCGCTGGTGTACCAGTTGGAATTCTTCTTAACGATGTTGTAGACAAGGATTTGACAAGAACTCATCTTAACCAGTATAAAGATGAAGTTCAAAAGGGTGGCAAGGTTACTGTTATGACTCGCGGCTGGGTTGTAACCAACATGATTGAAAACAGCATTGATCCAGCAGCTGGAGATATTGCTTACGTTTCAGCTTCTGAAGCTGGCGATTTGACCAATGTTGCTCCCGGTAGCTCTGGAAGTTTGGCTGTCGGTCGTTGGATGTCTCAAAAAGACGCAGACGGCTATGCTAAACTCTATGTCAACCTCCCCGGAATCGTATCCTAATTAACACCCTAAAGGAGATAAATATAATGTCATATAAAGAAAGACCAAGTGATGAATTCATCACATTGCTTCGCCGCTCAGGTGATAATGATCAAAATGTAGCATTTGCTGCTCAGAGAGAGTTTTCAAAAGCTCTAGAACTCCCACTTCGCAAGGGTGTCTTGGTTGGTAATATTCTCGGTAATATTTTCGAGACTATCCAAGTCGAGCCGGGCGGAAGCACTGAGTATCCTTTGGATCTCATTAGTCCCGGACTTGAAGGTGAGCATGTTGCTTACACGAATCCGGGCCACGGTCGCGTTCCTGAGAGATCAGTCGAAGGCGATTACGTCATGATCCCAACCTACAGCATTACATCAAGTATTGATTACTTGCTCCGTTTTGCTCGCGAAGCTCGTTGGGACATCGTAGGTCGCGCTATGCAAGTTTTGGAAGCTGGTTTTGTCAAGAAGATGAATGACGACGGCTGGCACACACTTCTTGCTGCTGGTGTTGACCGCAACATTTTGGTTTATGATGGAGACGCAACTGCTGGCATGTTCTCAAAGAGACTTGTTAGCTTGATGCAAACTGTCATGCGCCGTAATTCTGGTGGTAATACAGGCTCTGCAAATCGCGGTCGCTTGACTGACCTTTACGTTTCTCCAGAAGCGCTTGAGGATGTCCGCAACTGGGGATTTGATCAAGTGTCTGACGCTACTAGAACTGCTATCTACAACGCTGGTGGAGAGGGTTCTCCTGTTCCTAACATCTTTGGTGTTAATCTTCACGATCTTGATGAGCTTGGCGAAGGTCAAGAATACCAAGACTTCTTTACTAATTCGCTAGGCGGTAGCGTTGCCGGTGGCGATGCTGAGTTGGTCGTTGGTATCGACCAAGGTGCTAACGATAGCTTTGTTATGCCAATGAAGCAAAATGTTCAAGTCTTTGAAGATCCTACTCTTCATAGACAGCAAAGAGCAGGCTACTACGGGTTCGCTGAACTCGGCTTTGGCGTTCTTGATAACAGAAGACTCATCTTGGGTTCATGCTAAGTTAGAAGCTAAAATGTAAATCTTTAGAGGGTTCCTTCTTTTTTGGGAGGGAACCCTTTTTTAGTGTATAATAGAGCAAATGTTCTATGTAATCAGGAAATCAGGAGTAAATAATGAGTACTGCTTTGTCGGACTATTTGGAGTCTGGTTTATTACACCATATATTTAAAGGCGAGGTTTTTATAAAACCTAGCGAAATAGCCATTGCGCTTTGTAGCGGCGTCCCAGTAGATGCTGACACTGGCGAAACAATTCCTGAACTTCCAAGTGGAATCAATGGTAGCGGGACTGGATATGCTAGAATAAGCCTTGGAGATCCCTCGACCGCTGGTAATACAACTTGGATTTATGAACAGCAAGACCATGACTACGGAAGTGGTCTAATTAAAAATTCAGGCTCTATAGTTTTTGAAAAAGCTCTTTTAGACTGGGGGTTTGTTTCAGGGATAGCAATTACCGACGATTCTCAGTATGGATCTGGAAACCTTTTAATGCACTCTCAATTGTCCAACCCTAGAATTATCTACAAAGGCGATGCCGTAAAGTTTGATGTAACAAATCTTAAAATTAAATTTAATTAAGGTAGGGTTATGGCTGAGTACTCAGAAAATGATTTTATTCTATCCTTAAATAACTTTTTACCAGATAATAGTTCTGAAGAAATATCCCCTAAAGACATTAGAGATGTTTTTGTAAACGCTGTAGACTCTAGCCATAGATTTTTAGAAATACACAGTGTAAAAGCATTAAACATACGATCTGCTAATTTAAGACAAACAAAGGTTGGGGAACTAGCCTTAGACAATTTAGACCTTGTTTACGAGAGTGGATCAGATAACACTGCCGTTGGGTACTCTTCAATGGGCGGAAATGTATTCGGCAAAGATAATACCGCCGTTGGTTCTTATTCTCTTAGTTGTAATTTAGACGGAAAATACAACACAGCTATTGGGTTTTCATCTATAGTAGGCTCTGTAGAGGGAGATGGCAACGTAGGAGTTGGTTCAAAAGCTCTTTACGGTCTTAGAAACGGCGATTTCAATATAGCTATTGGTCATGGCGCTGGGTATTACATTGGCAAATCAGACAGCTATCAATTTTATCTTGGCGCTCATTCAGAAGCCTCTGGATGCTGTTGTCTTGATGGCTCTGGAACTCCGCTGCTTCGTGGGGATTTGCAAGAATTAAAACTTGCCATTGGTACTAATGAATTACATAACTATGGAACACTTCAGGTTTCTGGAGATGCCTCTCCAACCGCAACTAGAGCTTTCAACCTTGGTAACGATAACAGGGCTTGGAAGTCTATAAATGGTCAGCTTCAATTTCCACACTCTGATATTGTAAAGTCAACATCACATATTATACCATGTTACGACGGTCTTGACCTTGGAACGCCGGAGCTTAGATGGGATGGATTTTTTAGAGACGTTGAAGTTCATGGAGATTTAACAGTAAATGGCGAAACTATTTGTGGGTCTGGCTCTGGAGTAAGGTTTGCTGAAGGGTTTTTTATAGAAGATTTAACTGCGCCAACTGATTTTTGCAGTCCAACTTCTGGCTTGTTTATAGAAAAAAGAACCTGTGAAGGCGTTTGCGAAGATGGAGATACATACTATGCAATTAACAGAGATACTAATTTAGAAATATCAAGTGGTACTTATGCTCAGTTTGCAAAACAGAACAGTGAATGGCGACCTATCTGGTCTAGTTGCTCTGCTATACCTCTTCCGACAACGACAACGACTACCGCTCCGACGACTACAACAACTACTGCTCCGACGACTACAACAACTACCACTTCTTCTCCAACTCAAAGCTGTAGTTATCAATATGACGGGGCTAGCTGGGGTTATTCTAGCGGTGGGTCTTGCGGAAGTTGTGACTGCTCTACGGACTTTAATGATGTTACTTTAACTAACCTGTACAGCGCTAACGCAGGGGGTTCACCAAGCCTTGGTGCCACAATAACCACATCTCAAAATTGCAGCACTTGCGGACATACATATGTTAGCCATACATAATGACTAGGAATTTAAATATGAGGAAAATAAATGAGGAAAATAACTATAGGAATGGCGCACCACTCGGACTTTCATGGTGCTTACTTTAGTATTCAGGATATTATTAAAGAATTACGATTTAACAAAAGAGAGGATTTATTAGATAGACTTGAATTTGTAGTTATTGAAAACGCAAAAGATAACGAACACGCGCAAGCTGTTAAAAACTTACAGGGCGGAACAGGACTTGGTGGAAAATTTAGAGTTATAGATTTTCCAGATTCTCAAGGAACCTCTGCCACTAGAAACAAAATCATTGAAGAAGCAAAAACAGATTTTGTTCTTGTCATGGATTGTCACGTTCTACTTTGCCCAGTTGTACAAACCCTAGAAAAATTATTTCAGTTTATAGATAGATACCCAAATACAATGCACTTGTATCAAGGTCCACTTGTCTATGATAATTTAACAATGATCTCCACGCATTTTAACGATGAGTGGGGAGGTCAAATGTGGGGAAGATGGGGTGGCGCTTGGACTTGTAAATGCAAAAAGAAAAACTTTAGTGCTGTCAGCGAAAACAATTCTACCAAGATGGTAGTTTTAGAAAACCAAAAACAGATTATGTATTGCGACCATTGCTACACTCTTTTTCCGCAAGAATTAGCTTTTCCGGGTCACGAACGTATACTCGAAAAGCTTGGATTTACAAGACTTGGTTTTGATCCAGATGAAAATGAGTTTGAAATTTTTGCACAAGGGCTTGGTTTGTTCTTTACTGCTAAAAGATCTTGGCTTGGATTTAACGAACACTGTAGAGGTTTTGGTGGAGAAGAGTGCTACATTCATGAAAAGTACAGAAAAGCTGGAAGGAAAGCGCTATGCCTACCATTTTTAAAGTGGTTGCACAGATTTGCTAGACCAGACGGCGTTAAATACGAATTAACAATAGACAACAAAGTTAGAAATTACATACTAGAGTTTACTGAATTGAATATGGATTTACATCCTGTTCACAAAGAGTTTGTAGAAAATGCTAAATTTGATGAAAATAAATTTAATGAATTTCTAGCAGAAGCAAGGTCAATATACGGAAGCTAAAATGGGTAAACCTAGAAACTGTAACTGTTGTGATTTTAATCTACCTTCTGGGTTTGTTTGCATTTATTGCGACGACTCTGGAGATCCTGTTTGTACAGAATCGCTTACATCAGTTCAGTGTTCTGGCGTAAGTGGCATCCACATGCCGGGGACGTGCAGTGATTTTCCCGGCGGCTTCTGCGGAAAGTGTGACGACGATTTTGAATCCTCTTCGTGTGAGTCATTTTTCTTATCGAAAAACGGCCCCGTTAAAGGCGGCTCCAATGTTTTTGCCAGTGGGTCTTATTCGCCAGAAAAACCTGTTGATCTAGAGCGTATACCTACGTTTACTTCGCATTTTAAGCGAGGTCATCACCTTCGCGATTACAAGGGTACTGGAACTTACGGTTGGTTGTCTGGAATTGCTCCCGTGGGGCCGACTAGCACCGCTGGTTCTAATGCAAGACTTGAATTTGTTAACAATCAATTTCCCTACATACAAGGTGATACTCCTACAGACATAGATTATATTGGACTTTGTGATAAACGTCGCGCTGCTAAACATGGATGTGCAACAATAAAATTTAAAAATACTGTTGTAGGCTCAACTACCACAAAAGTTGATAAATTTCATTTAAAAATAGGCACATTTCAAAGATATGGCGATACTGCTCGGTTAAATTCTGTTCTTTTTGCAAATAATCAGGTTGTTCCAGCAAAATATATAGGGCCATTCACAAGCGCATCTGAACACATGAATAAATTTAATTCTGTGTGTGAAAATCCAGCAGACGCTGTTGGAAGAGGGGGTAATGGTACTGTCCTTGAAGGCATTGCACACATAGGTTCATCTTTTAATCTTATTTCAGCGCACTGCTATGGTGATTTGCCAATGGCGTGTTGTGCAAGTCTTACTAAATCAATCAGTGCAGAATACGAATTTGACGTTAGTTCTTTCCCAATCGACACTTGTTTTACTTTATATAATTTTGCAAATGTGGGTACATCTAGTTCAAGTTATGGATATTTTGAGCTTACAGGTGAAAGCCCGAATTTTTTTGAAACAAGCACTCCAACCTTTGATCAAAATTTCCCCGATTGTACTGCTGGTTTCTTTTCTGATAATTTTCCGGGATGTCGTTTTGACACTCCGGGATTTAATTGTGATCCACCACCTCCACCACCCCCTCCAACTACCACAACTACAACACTAGACCCATGCCCTCCTGATAGTCCAAGTGTTATTCATTGTAGGTATGATTACATAGAAAGCAACTCAGCCGACGACCCGCCCGGTCACAAAAAGTGGAGGCGAAAAGGTTTTCCCTCCAACAGTAATTGTGAATGTAATTGCCCCTCTATCGCCCAAATTGCCAACGAATGGAATTCGGCTAATGGTGGAGAGCCACAAATCGGGCAGTGCGCCGACGCTTACGTTCCTTGTTGCAAACCAAATCTTCCTTCGTCCTGTCTTGATTATACTATAACATTCAACCCTGAGTGCGGCACAACCACTACTACCACAGAAGGTCCAACCACCACTACTACCGCAAATCCGCTAGGAGCCTGTTGCACCTACTTTGCGATAGGCGGAAAATTTATAAGTTGCGAAGAAAATGTGCTTTTTAGCGATTGTTGTATAAACGATGACGGCAGTGGCCCAGACTTCAACGGTTTTTGTTTTGAAAGTGACGGCATTGGCGCTGACACCAAAAAGAGAAAGCATCACCCCGGACTAACTTGCGCACAGGCAAGCTGCGATGATGATCAGCCATTTTTCGTAGTTGTTTGCCATGAGCCATTACCTTGCGCTGGCTGTCCTGAAAAAACACAGGAAACAAGAAGTTGTGTTGAATTCCCTAATAAAGCTCAAGCAGACGCTTATGCCTCAGATCTCCAAAGTATGGGTTTGACCCCAATTAAAGGTCCGGGTGCTTGCGATGATGCTACGTTTTTTACGTGCAAGTCGTGTGATGACTCTGGTCCGTGTACTACAACTACAACCGCCATCCCAACAACAACAACTACAACTGCCGCTCCGACAACTACAACCACTCAAGCCCCAACCACAACCACTACCGAAGATCCACTCAGCACCACGACAACCACCACTGAAGACCCAGCTAATACCACAACTACAACAGCTGCTCCTGCACTTGGGTGCTGCCGTGATTGCGCATCTGACTGCTGTGGGTATGGAATATTCTACCAAGATGTTACCGAAGAATTTTGCGATGGAATTGGAGGAGCGTTCAGTTCCGATTGTTTCATAACTTCTCTTTTAGCACCTTGCTGTGTTAGCCAGCTCCCCGGCGCTCCATGCGAAGGAACGCCATGTAGTAGCTGTGATCCAGAACCTGATAGCCCACCCGCAGGCGGTGGCGGCGGCAGTGGTGACGATCCTGCCCCTGACCCCGTTAACCCTTAATAATTAATAGATTAAAAATCTAAGGTAATTAGTGTATAATTTATAAGACAATTTATTATTACCAATAACGGAAGATAATATGGCTTTAATAATAGCAGATAGAGTAAAAGAAACCACTATAACCGAGGGTGCTGGAACGATTACCCTTAGTGGTCGCACATTTGGTGGTTTCCAAACTTTTGCTGAGGCTATCGGCAATGGTAATATAACTTACTATTGCATACAGAACGATAGTCAATTTGAAATCGGTCTTGGTACTTATACTAGCAGTACTAACTCTCTTAGTAGAGATACCGTATTCCAAAGTTCCAATAGCGATAACAAAATAAATATAAACGGCGTGGGTATTGTATTCTGCGTTGTTCCCGCAGATAAACTCGTTTACAAAGACGATGACGATGCCGTTGTCTTTCCAACCCCCTTTGTTTTTAAAAGGTCGGATGACGGAGACTATTGGCAGGCATTTTCCACTGATTATACAAATAGAGTAGCTTCTTTCTATATAGACGAAGGAACTGACCCAACTTGGAAAATTGGTTTAAAAACAAGCCAGTCTGAAATTATAGCACCTTATTACGCTTATGTGTCTGCTAAAGATGGTTTTATTGAATTAAGAGGAAATAGTTCTTCTATATTAAGCATAGGAGATGAAGACGCTCAAGGCTTACAAGTCAACCATCAGCTTAAAAATATTATTGATATACGTAAAAATGGAGGTGAGATTGCGATTCAGAACTTGGATCTCACCTCAGATGAAACAACAACTGCTAAAAACAACTCCGTAGCCTATACTGTTTTTGCTGTTGAGTCTAGCGCCGCTCACGCATCAGACCTTCAAACTTGGAGCGTGGCAACGGACCAAAAGGCAAGCTTAAATCAATATGGTGATTTTGAAACTCTGGGAAGTTTCATATCTCCAAGTGGTAGATTTTCTGCGATTAGATTTTCTGACAGTTCTATACAAACAACGGCGGGTTTGCCGTTTGGTAGCGGTGCGTTAATAGATCAAAACACTCAAGGTCTGGTGAGTCAAAGTGGGTATTTTCAAAGCTACATAGACGGCCTAGATCATAGCGCAACCGCCGTTAGTGGGTGGGCTGAAAGTTATATAGATCAAACTAGCGGAAACTTACAGTCACAAATAGATATAAATGAAAGTAATATCTCTACGGTTTCTGGGTTGATTGGCGATGCCGATTTTCTTCCGGGTGGAAGTGGCGGACTGATAGATCAAAATACACAAGACATCCTAACTGTTTCTGGGCTTCTTTATGACGATTCTGCTGTTTCTGGTTATTTTGAGTCTAGAGTAGATTCCGCAGACTCAGATATAAGTACTGTTTCTGGTCTCTTAACACCTAGTGGTGAAAGCTTTAACTTTGCTGGTAATGTTCTTACGTATAACAATAGTGATGGAGGAAGTTTTACAGCAGACTTGTCTAGCTTATCTACATTTGACACTAGCGGTGTTAGTCTAGGATATTCTGCTGGAACTTTAACTTACACAAACAATGCCGGTGGAACATTTGACGTAGACCTATCAAGTATTAGTGGCGATGTTTATGCGATGATTGTAGACGGCGCGCCAGCTACTCTTGACACACTTAATGAGATTGCGGCGGCCCTTAATGACGATTCCAATATAGCTAACACTCTAACCACATTAATAAGTACAACAAGCGGTAATTTACAATCACAGATAACCAGCAATGACGGCGACATAACTCAATTAAATTCTGATGTTGCTTATGTTTCTGGGGTTGCTGTTTACGCATCTGGTCACAATTTACAGACTGTGAGCGATAATGGGGCGTCCACTACAAATGCGCTAACTATTACCAATAATAATATTACGGCTAGCAGTGGATTGTTTGACAGTCTAGATATGACACCTCTAGCAGAAGCAAACTACCCAGCACACCAAGAGGGTGTTGTATTTTACGACGCTGATAATCACACGCTTAGTTTATACAACGATGAGGCAGACGTAACTCTACAGCTTGGTCAAGAAGAGTTTTTAAGAGTTAGAAACAATACTGGCGCAACTATCAATAACGGAACTGCCGTATTGATTACTGGTTCTCACGGAAATGCTGCTCCAACAATATCTGGCGCAATCGCAACCTCGGAATCTACATCGCAAATAGTTGGTCTAGCTACCCACAGTATTGAAGACAGTTCTTTTGGCTACGTTACTACGTATGGTATTGTTAGAAATGTAGATACGTCTCACTGTGCTGCTGGTGATGAGATATTTTTGTCTGCCACTGAAGTCGGTAGCGGTGTAAATGTCTCACCAACAATTCCTAATCATAAAGTTACCATTGGTCATGTTATTAGAAGTCACGGCGCTAATGGATCTATACTTGTTCAAATCGGTCATCCTAAACTGGGTGGAGGTGACTTAAAATCAGAAGCAGAGTTAAATTTAAGCGGTGTTCCATTTGTCACTACTAAGTCTGATACAACTGCTGGTGGCTCACAAACAGACCCGCTATTTATATTTGACAGTGGAAATCGTCAATTACAACTTGGTAGTGGTTTACAACTTCTAGATGGTCAACCCTCCAACCTAACGAATGTGTTGTATAACGTAAGTGGATCGCTAATGTTTAATGGCGATGAGATTGGCGGGAATGTAACGGGTGTTCCTAGCGGGATCTCATTCTTTGATGACGCAGGAAGTCTTAGTGGAAACAGTTCGCTTATATATGATGGTCAAGACATAAAAGTTAGCGGTAGAATGTTCGCGAGCGGCGAACAAGTTATTACTAGTGATGAAATTTTTCACATTAAGCAGTTAACGCAAGTAGAGTATGATAGCATCACACCGAATTCTGCTACGTTTTATATCATTACGGATGCAGCCGAAGATGTTGCACTTTCCGGCTATTTCGAGTCTAGGGTAGATCAGGCGGACTCTGATATAGCAACAGTGTCTGGTTTATTAGATAGCGTAAACCCAACAGGAACGCCAAGTGGCATTTCTTTCTTTGACGACTCCGGCAGTCTAAGTGGCAACAGTACATTTACTTACGATGGAACGGATGTTTCTCTTAGTGGTAACATTACTGCTAGCGGTAAAAGAGTAATCACTAGTGAAGAAGTCCATCACATAGAAAAGTTAACACAATCTGAGTATGACGCTTTAATTCCTGACGCTGCTACATTTTATATTATAACAGACCCAGAAGTAGAAGGGCCAGTTGTCCAGCCGTACAGAGAAGTGTCTACAAGCACAACGATACTATCTACGGACTACACGATTAATGCGACTGCCGGTTTAACTCTAAACTTACCTTCAGCTGTTGGTAACGGTGGGGTTATATTTAACATTAAAAATACAAGCACAGGAAATGTTATAGTGAGCGGTGTGGGTGGAAATACAATAGATGGTCAACCATCATTTGAAATTAGTACACAGCACCAATCCATTAAAGTGCAGTCAACCAACTCTAACTGGATTATACTATAATGGCAAATTTAAAGTTTGGTAATACTAATATAGGTAAGATATCTATTATCGAACCTTATGAAGACATTTACGCGGATGGTCAAACGGTGGCAACGAGCGATTGGACTAGACCTTCTGGTTGGTTAGATATGCCATCCATAGGACTGGACGAGCATAAGTGCGCCTTTCTTTTTGCTATACCAAGCGGTGAAGATAACCCCCAAAGATTTGCGCGCCTTTATGCTATTGGTCAGCAGGTATCAAATTATAATTATACAACAGACATAACTTTTGACTGGGGTGACGGTTCATTCAGTTACCTTAATCAAACTAACGTTCCGCCTTGGCAAGTTAAAGAGTATGACTTTAACTCTCTTCCCGTAGATACACAACTTGAAATTGACGGCAGACCCCACAGGCAGGCTCTCATAACTATATCTGCTAACAGCGGTATTGATCACGTTAACTGGAGAAGTTACACAAACGTCGCCGGGGGATCGCGGGAACAGCCTGTTAGTAACATATTAGAATATAACATTAACACTCCAAGCGGGAGATATATTGGAGGCAATATCGGAGGTTCTTCCAGCACATCGTATCATCTTCCGATACTGGAAAAAGCAAGGGTGTATGCTCCTAAAGCTCATAACTTTTCAGCCTTGTTTGCAAATACACCTAAATTAAATTCGCTTGAGTTATACAGCGGAGTTATGTCAGACTTAACACAAGTAAGGTATTTATTTCAAAACTGTGGTCTTAAATACATACCAGATTTGGATACCTCTAATGTTACTTTATTTAACGGTATGTTTTCTAACTTTGATGGTGTTAAAGAATTTCCTTCTGGTAAATACGATTTTTCTAACGTAAACGCTACAGGCTTACAAAATTTCTTTAGTTACTCCGAGTTTGAAAAAATAAATTTAGACATACCGTCACACATAACCGATATGTCCTCAATGTTTCAGCGTTGTTATAACCTAAAAACAATAGAGGGTAATTGGGACACGTCAAATGTTACTAACTTCAATTATTTATCAAAGGATAACGTTAATTTAAGAAGAACACCAGAAATAAATTTTGCTTCTGCTTCTCATATGCAGGAAGCTTTCTATAGAAACTTCAAAATTAAAAATAGATTTTTTATTAATGCTTCTGGATGTTCTAATTTTCGTAGCGCTTTTAACAGTTGCCTGTCTATTGAAAAAATTACAATTGCAGATATGTCCAATTATACGGGATATGCTAGCGCTTTCTATGACAATTGCTTCTCCAGTTGTCATAGTTTAAAAAAAGTAGAAGTTATCAATCCTCGCATTTATACGACCCGGAACGAGGGTGTTGCTGGCATGTTCGGATATTGCAGATCTCTTGAGCATGTTCCGCATTTAGATTTTTCTGGCGTGAAGAACTTTAGTTCTGTGTTTATTGGTTGCAGTAAACTTAAAAGCGTTGGTCGTATTAACACGCCGGATGGTACAAGTTTTTATAGAATGTTTTATGAGTGTTATGATCTTCGTGAGGTTCCAGATATAGATATAACATGTAGGGGAACTGGGAATGTGACCATTAGGCAGATTCTTGAAAGTACAGCTATTACAGAGGTTCCTAATTATGATTTTTCTAGATGTTACAGTATGGAGGGGTGGAAGAATAATACGAGAAACATTAAAAGTGGTAAAATTTCACTTGATTTAAGCAACATGGTGTCTTCCGTAAGCACATATGCATACAACCCAAATATGTCACTTCATCCAATCAGTGAGATTACAGATTTAACCATAGGTTCTGGAGCGCATTTGAGGTCAGCTTTTACGAACATGCGATACTTAAAAAGTATACCTTTTATTGACGCTTCTAACGGATATGATTATACTGGTCTGTTTAATGGTTGTAGCAATTTGGAAGTTGGAGCTTTATCTGGAACTGATGCTACTATTGGTTACTACAGGACTGGCCTTGGTAGCGGCGCTGTTTTAGACGTGTTTAATAATCTTGCTTCCGGCGTTACGAGTAAGACTATAGATATGAGACAGACCGCAGGGGTTTACTCGCTGTCTAGCGAACAACTATCAATTCCAGTCGCTAAAGGTTGGACCCTTTTAACATAAGGTAATAAAATGGCAGTTATAAAAGTAGGAAATAACAATATAGGTAAGATATCGGTCATTGAACCGTATGACGATACTTACGGAGAAAATGTTTCAGTGCGCGAACCTTGGGTGCGCCCAAGTGAGTGGTTAGACATGCCTGTTATTGGGTCTGGCGATGATAAGATTGCTATTTTAATGTATGTACCAAGCGGCACACCTTCTGAAGTAAGCATATATTTGCGCGGTACTTATATCAATAGCGCTACTTACCCAACACATTCTACTATTAATTGGGGCGATGGCAGTACAGCGATTGCTAGTGGTTCCAATGTAAACAACGCCAACAATCCCGACCACTTACTTTCACAGAGTCATTTGTACGACTATCAAAGTCTTACACCTGAAAGCGAATTTGTTAAGGATGGTCAAACCTGTAGGCAAGCGTTAATTGAAATAGATAATGTTAGCGGGTGTAATTATTTAGATCTTTCTAGATTCGGTCTTAACGATACGTATCAAGAACATGACTCGTTTACATCCAACGGCCAAACGTCTAAAATCTTAGATATTCATATAGCTTCTCAAAATTTACAAACTTTGAGCTTCAAGGGGAATGTTAGCCATTTAGATATAGAAAGAGTAAGAATAGACACACCTTCGTCTCTACTTACTTGTTTAAATCTATTTTCAGATATGAAGTCTCTTCGTAGTATATCAATTCCTAGCGGGTTAACGTCAGGTGCTACCGATCTTAGATATTTATTTTATAATTGCTACAACTTAGATAGTATACCATTTTTTGACTCATCTTCTTGTACTAGGCTTGATAGCGCTTTCAGTTCATGTCATAACATTTCTAGTTTTCCAGAAATAAACACTTCCAACGTTACTAACTTCTCCTACACGTTTAGTACTTGCCGTAACCTTGAATCAATACCTATCCTTGATTATTCTAATGCAACTAGTGTTCATAGTTTATTTAGCAATTGTAAAAGACTTAGATTAATACCAGAAAACATTTATTTTACTAATGCTGGTACTACGGATTATATGTTTAACGGTTGTTCAAGCTTACAATTCATTCCAGAGTATTTTTTTGACTCTTTTGCTAACTCTACTTCTCACCGTTCCTTTTTGGCATATTGCTACGACTTGAAAAGTATTCCAAAGATAAATTTTCCAAATTCTACCACAATGAGAGCGTTTGCGACACATTGTCAAAGTTTAGAAGAAGTAAAAATAGGAGATTTATCTAAAGTAACAGACGGGGACGGGTTTTACGCCTGTTTTTCTTACTGTTATAACAATAGAAAGGTTACTATTGATTCTCCAGAAAACTTTAACTCCCCTGCCTATCATCAGATGTTTGTGGGCAATCGCTCTTTAAAAGAATTGCCTTATCTTAATACGTCTTCTGGAACAAACCTTGTATCCATGTTTGAGGGTTGCTCTTTAGTTAAAACCGCACCTATTTATGATCTTTCTAGCGCAACTTCTACGTCATCTATGTTTCAATCTTGTACCTCTATAAAGAAGATGGGAGGATTTAAAAACACAAACACTGGAATATCCACCGCTAATAATATGTTTAGATCCTTAGATTCTCTTGAAGAAATTCCTTCTGGTATTTTAGACTCCAGTGGTATTAGCCCTCAAAATATTAGCCACATGCTTTACCCAAACCTAAAAATAAAAAAAATACCAGTTTTAGATTTATCTGGAACAGACAATGCTAGTTCACTATGCCGAAACATGGCTGGGTTAACGGAAGTTGGAGAAATTACGTTTAACTCTGGTATTAACTCTGATTCTATTTTTTATGGTTGTACCACGTTGCGTCAGATTGGTTATTCCGACGCTTCGCTTGTTTCTAATTTTACAAACGCTTTCTATGGCTGTTTAAGTTTAGAAAGGTGTGAACTTAGCGGTATTCCGGTGAGTATATCTTTCTATAACAATCTTTTGGGAAGCGGGGCGTTAGAGGATATTTTTTATAATCTTTCTAGCGGAGTTACTGGGCAAACAATTGACATCAGACAGAACTACGGAGTATCTGAGCTTCATTCAGACACAATAGCAATAGCAACAAACAAGGGTTGGACGGTCACGACATAAAGGAGAAAAAATGGCACATATAGAAGAAGGTTATTACAAACACTTACAGGATACTAATTATATTCAACACGCTAATAATGTGTATAATAGTGCGTATACTTTATTAA
>Ga0208899_1000535_pt1 | contig 28540 bp, 45 predicted proteins | sample VirMetDEL_Nov_24_FD_184518 | JGI IMG/M metagenome (GOLD analysis project Ga0208899, IMG submission 184518) | Aqueous microbial communities from the Delaware River and Bay under freshwater to marine salinity gradient to study organic matter... | ecosystem: Environmental > Aquatic > Marine >... | reverse complement strand
CTGAATAGTACCTAAGATGGTAGCCAGCTTAACCTTACGCTCAAGATCTTCAATGCTATCAGTAGCACGTACTACACACTCCGTTAAGTTACAAAACTGGTATGGACGTAAAATGATTTCAGAACAAGGGTTTGTACCAAACTCATAGTTAGGATCACGCCGCCCAAACTTAGCTGCTTGCTTCTTGGATGCTTCACGGTTAAAGATACCACGCTCACCTGACTTAGACTCAACCAGTGACAGCCACTCACGCATGAATGTTTCCATGTCTGGCTTCTCAGTGTATGATACAGAGTTGTTAGCCAAGGCACGATGCCCAGCTGTTTCCCACCACTGTCCTGACTTAGCGTGACGCATACGGTCATCACTCAGGTTAGACAGAGAGATCATAGCTGAACGTCTCACACCACCTACGACAACGATCTGACCAATGAAACACATAAGGTCATGACATTCCATAGAGCTAAGCTTACGCCCCTGTGCAGCCTTGAATGTAGCTACAGCAAAGTTAAATAGTTCTACGAGTGGCGCTGGGCCTGACGCTCTACCGCCAAACGTCTTAAGCCTTGCACCTGCAGGGCGTACCTGTGATACGTCCCACTTAGGGATCTCACCAGCCCAGAGGAGTGCAAGAACTTGACGGAACCCCTTAGCCCAGCCTTCCTTACTGTCCTTAACGACAACGATAGACTCACTCTCGAAGAGCTCAGGTACTTCTGGGAGCTTGCTGATAAACTGGCGCTCGACGGAGAACCCGACACCAGTACCGCAGAGGAGAATGTACATAGCCTCATCGAAGGACTTAGGGTCATCTACGGGTAGGTAGCTACAGTTGTAGCCTGCTGTGTTGTCACGATCAAGCGCTGGGCCAGCTGTCATCATAGCTCTCATAGAGGGCATGATCTCTTGGCCTACGATAGCCTGTTCAATATCCTTGATGTAGCTGTTGTCTACGCCACCCAATGCCTTACGTACTACGTTATCCATGTAACGTCCTACTGTTTCACTCCATGACTCACGGCCCTTGCCATCAAAGTACTTGGCGTAACGTGACTTGTGAATGAATGCTTGGTAGTCTGTTGGTAATTGATTGCTCATCTATTGTCTCCTGATCCTTTAATAACACCACGCTTAGCACGGTTATTTAGTTTGTCCATGTTAGTCTGCAGTACCTCTGTGAGGTCACTGTTAAAGTAATTAGCCAAGGCAGTAGCGTAGAATACAACGTCACCTAGCTCCTTGATAATATCATCTGATGAGACCTTAGTGTTGTCACGCATTAGCTTCTTGATCTTCTCAGCTACCTCACCAGCCTCACCTACAAGGCCCAGTGTGTTCTCCACTAAGCGTGTCTCACCATCTGTTATGATCTTACCCTCTACCCAGTATGAATAGTGTTGTGGGCTTACATCCATCATATCTGCAAAGGCATCTATGTCTTCCTGTGTAATCATTGTCTCTCTCTCACGTTTAAGTTCTCTATCTCTACATCATCTATGTCGTAGATAATATCTGTAACCAAGTCATGTATGTCCTGCTCATGGTTGTCCTCGTATGAGGATAGAATGTTGTTGTTATCATGTACCTTAGCAACAAACGTCACGCTAAACTTCTTCATGCACTGCCCTCTGTCTTAGTCCAGCGTCCTAGCGTGTAAACGTTACCCTCTACATTGACTTCCTCTAACTCTTCTAGCTCTACCTCTGCTTCATGAAACTCATCAGGGAACATTTCCTGCATTATGCCAGCCCTTATATCAGAGAAGTCTTCCCAAGCATCAGGGTACATCTCTAAGAACTTCTGTGCTGCTGACATAGTTAGTGCTTCATCAAGAGCAGCCCTCATGCCATCCTCAGAGCCAGCAGAACCAAACACCATACCTGTCTTGATGTTACCGTTCCATTCGCCTTCCTCAATAACAGGTGACAACACAATAGCTACATCACCAGGTTTAATCTCGTAAGCCACTACTCTCTCCTCTTAACTTTGACACGTTGCTCTTTCATTCGCTTGCCCTTCTCTTCGAGCCAAGCCTCAGGTATCACACGATGCGCCCACTTGAAGCCTTTCTGATCACACCAATCGCAGTACCTACTCTTGGCTCCCTTGTAAAGCCTTGAATTAGCATTACTAAATACAAAACGAATATCTAGTGTAGGATGCTGACGCTGTATCTCTATATGTTTACGTCTATCTGCAGCAGAAAACAACCCCTTCATCTCAATTATTATACCGTTGTCTAACTCAAAGTCTGGTGTGTAAGTGCGATACTTTAGATCCTCCCACTCTATCTTTAGCTTTTCATAGGCTACGATCTTCTGCCTATCCTTGAGGTACGCAGCAGCCTCAACTTCAAGACCACTGCGATACAAGCGTGAGTTGTGTTTCCTAACCATCAAGATACTCAGGTGCTACATAAGTATAGTCAACCTCTTGTGGGTTCTTAGACTTACTAGGGATGCTAGGGCGTGGCTGCAGGTTAGTGTGGCACTTGTGCTTGAAGCTACAGAACTTACACCCTGATGGCAGTACCCAGTTGCCTGTCTTCTTACGGTAGAATGTTTCCTCTACTGGCTCAAAGCAACGCTCAAAGGGTTCATCATTATCTATGTAGTCTACGAGAGCTTGGATGTCAGCGAGTACTGCTTCCTTGTCCACTCCCTCAGAGGCGTCTACATACTTGAACTGTCCGTTTGCCTTGTTGACTACCCACCAGCCACCTACCTCTTTCCCAGCGCCCTCTGCGTAGCCCACAAGCTGTGCCACGTAGCCAAAGCTGTCACCCTGTGCAAGAGTATCGAAGGATGCAAACTTGTTATCGTATGACCAAGGGGAGGCAGACTTAACATCGTCAATGCGCCCATCCATCTCCATGTCATACTCACCCTTGATCTCCTGACCGTGAGGTAACTTGAGTGTGACCTTATCGTTGTCCTTAAACTCTACACCAGCAGAGCGTAGTACTCCCTTGAACACAGCCTCAACAATATCGCCAAGGATCATGTTCATCAGGAACGCTGGAGGAAAGGGTGTCTTATCTGCAGGATCATTCTTCTCAAACCACAGCTGGCACTTAGGCTTGCCAATGTTAGACATGCGTAAGCGAAACTTATCACGAGGGCCACTATCAAACTGCTTATACAATGCAGCCTCAACATCGGAGGCGACTTGTTTAGCCACCTCCTCTGTCATAGTACTCTCGCCAGCCATAGCCTTCTGTAAGAAGTTGAAGACTTTTAACTCAGCGGGATGATTCATTATTCCACCTCAATGAAGTCGTTGTTAAGGATGTCCTTGACCACAGCCTCATCAGCTGCTGACATGCTCTTATCATTACGCTCATTGTGTAGATCAAGCACCTTACCATTCATGTACTCAACAAGTTCAATGAAGTCCTTGAGTGTCTCATTGTCACTGTCTGACAGATCAACGCTGCTACCTAGCTTGGCTTCAATCTTACCAAACTTAGCACCAGTAGGAATGCTATCCTCTACACCAGACATTTTAATGGTAGACATGATAGGTAGTAGGTTCTTACGGTTCAAACCGTTCAGCACAGCATCAATACTCTTGAGTGATTCACGGTTCTTAACATCCATGACCACAGGTATATCAGTGTAGTTGCCTGTCACTGGTTCACCCTTGTCATTGATAGGGTTGTCTAGTGTTACCGTACCAAAGAATACCTTAACACGCTTGACTGAACGCATGATCTGTTTGGTAGCCTCAGGTAGTGACTGGAAGTCTTCGATGTATCCAGTAGGACGCCCAAGGTTAAAGCCACCAATGCTATCCTTCATGTCACCGTTAAGTGAGTTAGACAGGACAGACTTCTCCATCTCTTCTGTCTCACTGTTCCAACGCTGCCACTGCTGGCGCTGGGCAAAGACACGAAAGGTAATGCCATTGCTGTACACCTTATCCTCGCCCTGTGTCAGGGTGAATGCACCTATGGGAACAACCTCTGTCTTGATTGTCTTGCCGTTGAACTCAACCTCACCCATGATAGGCTGGTGGATCATACCGACACGTGCAATAGATGGTGTAGCCTGCTGTGTTGGTGTGGAAGACACACCCATAAGCTCAGCCATAGACTGCCCACGATCTGTTGCGATTTGTAGTTCATTGCTCATTTCTATATCCTTTTAATAGAGTCAAAGAGTACCTAGTTATACCTCAAACATCCACTGTGTCAAGCCAGTTCGGGCCGATTTTAGCTTCTAATAGTAGAGGCACATTCATTCTTATTCCATACACTGACTCGACTAGATCAGTCAAGCCCTCATTCATATCATTTACCATACCTAGCACCTGATCTACTTCGTCAGGGTGTATGTCAATCACTGTTGAGTCATGCACGGTATTCACCAGACAGGATTGCATAGGTTCAAGACGCTTGTACATCTCATTGAGTACGACAGGTACTACATCACCTGTTGCAAACCCCTGCACTGGATAGTTCTTGATCATAGTGAAGTGTGTTACACTCCCGTTTGACCTACGAGATATGTCAGGGAAAGCGTACTGCCTGCCTGACACATTGGTAATCTTATTGAAGCGCATTGCCTCCTCTCCTAAGTTCTTATGCCATGCTGCAATCCCCTTATACTTATCAATGAACTGAATGTAGTACGCCTCCTCTGCCTTACTTCTGCCATAACCTGTAGCCCCAAAGAGGGGTGCGAAGGTGTGCTCCTTTGCCTGTTGCCGTGTCGTAGGTTGACCCGCATCAGTGATAACCTTGGCTGTGTAGCTATGAACATCGAACCCTGTGTTGATCTCCTCCATAGCAATCTCATCCTGGGCTAGATATGCAGCAGTCCTAAACTCAAGCTGTGCAAAGTCAGCCTCACATATCTGTCCACCCTTCCAGCGTGATACAAACACACGCTTAACAGGGAATGTACCCCCACGTGGCATGTTCTGCATGTTAGGTTCCTTGCCACTGAAACGTCCTGTAGCTGTGACGCTCTGGGTAAGTGTCGCATGTAGGAAGCCGTCATCCTTTGAGTAAATACCTATGCCATCCACAAACGTAGACAGGTAGCTACTTATAGCTGAGAAGCGCAGATAGTCTTGCAGGAATGCGACAGCCTCATGCTTGTTGTGTGTCTTTGCTGTACTGATTAACAGCTGCAGTTTATCCTTACTGGTGCTGAACCCATTGGCACTGACCCACTTCTTGTTAGGTGCAGAGAAACGCAAGCCAGCAATCTGATCTGTCTGTGTTAGTTGAAAGCCACGAGCATCACAGTCCTTGCACTTATTAGGCTTAGCAAACCTAGTGCCATCCTTCTTGGTCTTGTATGTCTTGCCTTCACCCTCACACGTAGGGCAGGTGAATGCCTTGGTGCGATAGATAGGATGACTGTTAGACTTTACCGCTGAGCGGAATTCCGCCGAGTCATTAGTGAAGTCAAATAGGTCAGCCCATTCCTTCTTGTTATTCATACGAACACTAAACACAACCTGTGACATCTGCTCTGGTGAGCCTATGTTGATAGGGGTGTCACCCATTAGCTCACGCACCTTGCTTTGCAGTCGTGTCTCTAGCTCAGAGCGTTCATCCTCAAACTGTTCACGCACCCGTTCTAGTTCTTCAAGATCCACCCTGATTCCTGACATGTACATTCTGGTGAGGGTCTTACAGGTATCGAAGGTAACTTCTCTGACGGTGTGTAGGGACTTGCTCTCTGGGGTTGCGTAGTCTGCTTCGATACTGTGGAACAGCTCACTAGTTGTGAGCAGGTCAGCCCTAAGATAAAGGCTAAGCTTACTGAGATCAGTCTCATTGGTGTTGATACCTTTCTTGATGCACGTAGAGAGGTAGTCCTCCTTCTGCTCAGCTAGGTTACGCCGTATAGCACATGCTTCTAAAGATAACGCAGCCTTCTGTCCACGTTGCAGTAGATACTCAGCAAGCATCGTGTCATAGATAGGGCCATCGTAGGTGAAGCCGCTCTCCCACAACCACATCAAGTCATGCCTAGCATTGTGCATGATGAGCAGTGTTGTCATATCAAGTACACTCTGTACCAAGGCACGTCCTGCTCCTGACGTATCCTTGGCTTCATTGTGATCTAAGTTTACAATATGTAACTCTTCGTGATTGTCAGCATTTACCATGCCAACCTGAGTCAGTGTGTTTGTCGGCTCAAAGGGATCGTTAAAGATCTTACCATCCCTCCAAGTCACACTGTTCTCAACGTCTAATACTAGTCTCATGTCTATCTCCTAAGCCGTGTAGATAGAACGTGATCCATCTAGCACACAAGTAATCTTACCCTGATACCCGTTTAGTTTGTTCTTGGCAAGGTTAAGATAGCGTACTGGATCTTCATCCTGTCCCTCTACCTGCATAGTCTTGCCAATGAGCAGCATTAGGTCAGCCTCAGCAGCCTTGCCTGTCTTACTGCCTTCCATCATAGACTGATTAAGATCTGCCTTACCCTCTGCCTCAGCACTCAACTGTGACATCCATATCACACAACAGTCATACTGCTTGGCAATGTTACGAGCATGGATAGCTGCAGCCTTGAGCGTGATGTCACTGCGCTCACTCTTTATGTCAGAGAACTTGTCACCCATGTCCAACACAACAACGTCAGGCTTCTCCTGTTTAACTACAGACTCAACCCATGCCATGCCCTTACCTGTGCTCTCCTTGAACATAACGTTCTTACGCACAGGCTCATAGCGCATACGTGCTAGGGCTTGGTTCTCTCGTACCTCTTTCATGGTCATGTTAGCAGAGGCGCTGACGTAGCGTGATGCCACCCGTGTGTAAGCCTCCTCATTGCACAACACAATACAACGTGCGCCCTGATGAGCAAAGCCACCATCCGCTGCGATAAGTGAGGCATGGAAGGATGTCTTGCCTGTGTTGGGACGTGCGCCTACCACAACAAGATGTCCACCACTGACACCCTCAACCTTACGAGCTAGGCTAGGTATGTTGAATGACCAGCGAGACTCAAGAGCAGTAGCATCTAGGATCGTATCAAGGTCATCATCCTCCCAGTCTACACGCAGGTTAGGAGTGAAGTCATTCTTGTATTCCTCAAGCAGTTGACGTAGAGGCTCAAGGCTATTCTCTGTACCGTTCACATAGTCAAAGCCAAGGTTAGCAACCACATCACCAACGTGCTGCTGGAATAGGTGTGACAGGGTGTCCTGCGCTATCTCTTCCTTGATAGGTTCAGCAATCTCAATGCGGCGAAAGAGTGCATCATATGCTGTACGTGTTGCGGTAGTCATGCTCTGGTTCATGCGATTAAACACAGCCTGTAAGTCCTGCACATTCATGTTACCATCATAGGTTTCCATTGCACTATCTAGTGCCTGCTTGATCTTGCGCACATCCTTACTAAAGATCTTATCGGGGCAGCGGATGCCCTTGTGTTGTTCATAAAAGTCACGGTCAAGTAAAGTTTTAATTAGGGCCAGTTCCATCATTGTCTTTCTCTCCTACAAAGATACGGTATATTACTTCCAAGGCAATCAAAGGCCACAGGAAAGTAAACTTGATAGGGCCAGAGTTGTCCATCTCCTCATCCTCTGGCTCTACCATGTGGTATAGTAAGGGCAGTGCTAACACATACATTGCGAAAGCACCACCCAGGAAATACATTCCTTCATCACTCATGTTTCACCTCCAAGTAGTATGACCCCTCACTGCTCTTGTATGCAGCCATAAGGTCTAGCCACTGTTGAGCGCTCATGATTAACATCTGGTAGGAATCCATCTCTGGTTCAAACTGTCTCATGTAGACATCACCATCGTCACCAAAGATAACCTCTACATCCTCATGTAAGTTATTCTGATCTAGCGTTGTGATAACAGCTGCATCAGATTCAAACTCAACTGTGAACATCTGACCCCTCCGCTACAAGTATGTTGACGTGAGCTACATTACCCTCAACACGAGTGATAACGAAGTCTAAGCCTGCCTTGCGTAGCATTAAACGTAACTGCCCTACAGGTATCATGCTGTATCCTTTCCATCCATATGTACCAGACGATCCAAGTACCACTGCGCCTTGAGTAGATCCTCTTGCTTATTCTTGTAACGCCAGCGGTGCAGATACTTAGCTATGTTACCCCGTAGGTAACCAATGTATTCCTCCTTGGTGAGGAAGTCTTCAATGTAATCAATACATTCTATCTTACCCTTACCGTAGTGTGGCGGGTTGTTCACGTTATCTGTCGTAACAGGTGGTTCTATTCTATTATGCTCAGCCAATACTGTCTCCTTGAATGCTTCTTCTTCTGCTATTAGTTTCTTCCACTGACTGTTTATCATTACTCTTCCTCCAGACAAAAGCCACACCATGTGTCTCTACTAGCATTACCACAACTGACACACTTGCGCCACTTATTCTTTTCATCACGATCTTTAGATGCCTTACGTTCCTCTGGTGTCATAGGTCTGATGTCACTAAAGTCTGCCTCTAAGGGCCACTCATTGTCTGTCACGTAGTATCTCCTCATACTTGAAGAACAACTGCTCAAACTTCCATTGGTATAGCTGTTGCATACCCATCAAGGTGTTCATCATTTCATCGTGCGTAGGCTCACGTTCACCATCACCTATCTGTCTGAAAACTACTTGTAGGTCATCGCATACATGCCAGCAGTCCATTATCATTGGCTCTAAGTCATACAGTTTAGCCATCATCATCCTCCGTCAGTGCATCCCATGACACAGGGAATAGTTCAATCATCTTGTGGTCAATCTGTCGTGCTACCTCTCGTGTCTCTGCCTGTGTGTCATCCTTGCAGCGCAGGTTACACATGTCAGCGAAGGCATCCAGTGAACCTGACCAATACCACTCAGTCATAGTAGACTGTGGCAGTACCATACGGGCCTGCTCTGGGGCTACACCATGCTCAAGGAGATCGTTGTAGGCTTTGAGACATGCCCAGTTAGTATCACCCCAGTCACCTACATCAACGACACCCTCAGAGCCTTGCTTCTTGTCAGCGCTACGTCCACGCCACACATCAGGCTGATAGAACTCAGGCTCATCATCAACGTAGCGCCTAGAAATCTCGTTCCATCTCAAGAACTTATGCTTGACTAGCTGCCGTGCCACAAAGATGGGAGCCTTGACGTGGAAGCTGGCGAAGCAATGCCCGAATGGACTGATGTGCTTGTGCTTGGCGAGGTAACGAATGAGCTTATCATCCTTAGCCTTGAGCTTAGGTGGCCCCCACGGATCGTCTTCCATCTCACTTGTCTTACCAAAGCTGACCCGTGCTGCGTTAGCTACAGTCAAGTCATTACCCATGTGGGCAATGTATGTTGCTTTAATCATGTACAAACTTCCTCTAGTTGTTGCGTGTCCTCTTCGACACGGTATTTAATGTCATCTATTAGCTTCATAGCAACTGTTTCTATTCCTGTCCAGAGCCTTATGTCTCTGCTGAACTGTAAAGTTTTATCCATGGCGTCAGGGTCAAGTGCAACCACAGCCTTGCGGTATGTGCCTACCTTATCCATGTGTTTCTTGGACAGTGAAGTGCCAAGGATAGCCAAGGCTGTGACGTTAGGCACTAGCTGGGTGGCAACGATGGCAGATACGACATCCTCTACAAGTAAAACGACATCACCCTTACCTGCTGTGAAGTAATCAGCTGCGCCAGTGTAACGATACCACTTGGGTTGTGCTCTCTTACCCACTGCCCTACCTACTGCATCAATGAGCCTTCCTCTGTAGTGTATCGGAAAGACAGTGCGCTCCTGTTTAACGTCATACATCAAGCCAGGATAGTCACGAATACCCCAGCGCAGAACAAAGGCTGTGTGCTTCTTATGCTCAAAGGTAGGGGACACTAGGTAAGCAGGGATCTCCATGGTCTCAGCTTCCTCTATGGCCTTCTCAGGGGGTGGTCTCATACGCATGATGATCTCTGCCGCTGTCATGTCTGTCTCATAGATGCCACCAACCCGACAGCCTAGCTTGTAGCAGTTGTACTTCATCGTGCCACCATCATTCATGGCTGTGAATGTGCCTCTACCCTTACACTGAGGGCAGTTGCTGCGATAGGTGTCACCATCCTGTAGGTTGAGCGCCTCAACGTAACTACGAATGTTCATCGTCATCCTCAAAACCTCCAAGGTAACCACACTCTTTATTATCAAAGAAATGCCAACACACCCTATGGCTTATGTCAAACCACTCACCACGTATCCTCTTTGTGACAAGCTTTTCATGTATTTCCTTTTCTATACCTCTTGCATCTGCCACAGACCAAGGCCCAAAGAAAGCATGTAGCTTGAGAAGCTTACTATTAGCACTCTGTAATGCCTCTCTCCTCTTAAAGGGATCTTTACTTATTCCTATCTTTGTAGTGTCCTCTTCTCCATCAGGCGATATGAAATAAACATAACATCCTTCTGGGTGTCGGTGATAGAGATCAAAACTACTCATTAAGTCCATCGTCATCATTCCCTCTAGCTGCTAGTGCCTTCGATGCACCGCTGAATGTGTTGACCATGTAGGGTTTGATGGACGTTATGTTCTTGTGTCCTGTCACCTGCATGATCCCTGCTAAGTCTACCCCACCCTCCATCATCTCTGTCACTGCCGTGCGCCGTAAGTCCATGGCTGTCAGGGTGGTAGGTAGGTTAGCTTCTTTCAGTACGTCATTGATAAGATAGCTTATTTCTAGTTTATCGTAGGGTGTGTATGCCCCTGCTCGTGGCTTAACACGGGGTGCTACATACTCCTGAAACTTAAAGTCTTCCTTCTGCTGGCGCAGCATATCACACAACCCTGATGAGATGGGGAGGTGTATCTCTGCGTTGCGTTTGCTCTGAGTTAAGTCCAAGCGGCACTGAGTTAAGTCTAACTTATCCCAAGTGAGAACACGCATGTCACCAACACGCTGCCCCCAATCATATGCCATGTGGACGATCAGACCAATGCTGCGCCAACGGAAGTCGCCATAAGCTGTAGCAAGGAATGTCTGCACTTGATCTCGGCTCCATAGTACACGCCGTGGTTGACCAGACCTGGTTTGTACTAGAGCTACTGGATCGTGCGTCATTACGTCATGCCTCATTGCATGTTTCCACGCAATAGATAACACTGACTTGCGGTAGTTCGCTGTGCGAACACCAGAGGATAACCAGTCCTCGTAAGCCTGAGTGAGGTGACGAACCTTGATATACTTATGGCGATAAGCCCCAAGTGCCTTGCCCTCAACTACAGTGCTGCATACCGCAGCCAAGTGGATGTCATAGTCTTTCTGTGTAGAGCCTGATAGCCGACAAAATGCAGCAGACTTACTATAGAAATCAATGACTTCCTGTAGTGTGGAAGAAGCCTTGGGGATCTTCATGTTACTTTCCTTTCACGTGTTTATACCAGAGATAAAGTAAGCCACCAAAATAAGCAAGTGCTACAGCTAGTGGCAGTGAGTGCATTAGAAGTTGGGATACCATGCGTCTCCTCTCTCTATGTGTTCCTTAACATCTTGGGCTACAAGCTCCAGTGCCTTAGCCGTTCCACCGTTCCAGTACGCATCATCAATCTGTCTCAACAGTTTGTGATAGTAGTCAGAGGCAGGCATCAGGTTAGTTGTGTTGAAGGGATACACTGTCATGGTTTCTGCACCCTGTCATTACTGAATGATAGCTCATTACCTGCTAACGTCTTGAAGATAACACGGCGTACACCCGTGCGTTTGAACAGTTTGATACGAGCCTGGTTAGCGTCATGAGGGGTGAAGACTGTGGTGACATACTCACCATCAGGCTGGCCTAAACTTACATAGACTTTTACGGCACGACTGGGGATCATTTGTCTCTCTCTTTCATGTATTGCAATGCGATGTTCTTATCAGAGGATATGATGATAACTCTACCATCACCATCATACCCTATGTATTTACCCTTATGCTCCACTAGTTTCATCAATAAGCACATAGCGTGTGTACTGCTGACCTGTCACAGGATGCTTACCCTTCACACCATCAATGCGGTAGCCTGACTTGCGTAGCTCAGAGATACGCTTAGTGAATGACTGGATGCTGTAGTCCAGCATAGCCTCACGCTGGGTCAGACCCTTGGTTGCACGAAGGTGTGTGATGATCTTAGAGTTTTGTGTGTTAGTCATGTCTCTCTCCTTTGTTAGACATTTATAGGTTAGCCATTGTGTTAAGCTGCGTCAATGTTACCATTATGTCACGTCACATTTCTGCAACACCTAGGACGCCAGTGTTTTCCCACTCAGCAAACAGCCCCTGCTTTTCTAGGATGGCATTGATCTTGTGGTTGACACCAAAGTCATCCAAGACAGTGCCGCCAAACTCACAGTAGTAGTCAGCCCACACCTCTGGATAGTTGTCCTCACCTGAGATACGAAAGCCATCATCATCATCCTCATAGACTGTGACGCCTAGCTTCTTGAGTTGATCGTATGCGGTACGATAATTCTTCTTCATTGTGTTACCTCTATCTCTGTTTTGATACCTTCCATGCGGCTGTAATTAGCAGCCAGCCTGTCTGCCTCGCTCATGTCTGTCACTGTGTGATAGCACAAGGGTTTGTGCGTGATCTTGCTGGTGAGTATGATGCGGATCATGAGCCTAGCTCCTCTCTTACTTTGGCTAATACCTTGGCACGATCAAGATAATACTGCATCAGGTCAACGTCATCGTATTCAACCTCGCCCCATGATGTCTGCTCCATGTCACTCTCAAGTAGATCCTTGAGCATTAACAGTTCACTTGTGTATAGTTCTAGCTTAGTCATTGTTTTCTCTCCTGTTCTTACCGTTACTAGTATAGGGTATCATTGGTGGGTGTCGATACCGTTCATGATGTGCTTGATTACTTCTACTGTCCATCCATTGCCCAGCATACGATACCGCTGCGTGTTGCTAACGTGTGCAGTGTATCCCTCTGGCACAGTCTGTAGGCGTTCACACTCTAAGGGTGTCAGCTTGCGCCATGTCATGCCCTCGTCATAAGTCAGGTGATTGTTGTGTTGCCATGAGCTTGTGCTGAGTGTTGGTGTCTTTCCATTCTGAGCCTTCAGACCTCCTTTGTTCCAGCCCCTACCCTTTTGCAGTATCTTAGGTTCTGAATTACCACCCGCAGACGCAAGTAGGGTTGGAGCTTTACCGTCTGGGTGGTACACCCTTTTGATCTGACTGTTTTTGTAGTGATCATATTCGGCAGCATCACCCACATGAGCAAGGCCATCGCCACTGAAGACCAGTTGTCGCCTGTGCTTCTCAAAGTATGACTTGAGGTTGCCGCCCTTGAAATAGTTGGCGTCAATACAGTGTGACTTGTCCCTGTCTGTGCAACCATCCTCTAAGATGTCAGACAATACAATGCCACGATCCTCTGGGATGCCATCCATAGGGATGTTAGTCCAATACAGGCGGTGTCTGTTCTGTGCTGACACTAGGTTGCTGTTGATTGCCACAGGCTCAACGCCCAGCATCTCAGTGATAACGTCCATGCTCTCCTTTTTCATCCTTACATTCTCCAACAGGAAATACTTGGGCTTGAGTGCCTTGAGAAGTCTGACATACTCAAAGAACAGTTGACTGCGTGGGTCATCAAAGTTGAGTTGCTTACCTGCAAAGCTAAAGCCTTGGCATGGTGAGCCGCCGATCAGTAAATCGATTTTGTGTCCACAGTCAAAGTCATCCATCAGGTGATCCCCAGAGGTCTGTACGTTTCGCACATCCCCGAGGTGTATCATGTCGGGATAGTTGGCTTGAGCCACCTTGATTGCATACTTATCAATCTCTGCTGCGAAATAGTTTTTCACCTTGATGCCCAGCTGGTCAAGTGCAATCTGACCACAGGACATACCATCGAATAAGCTTAGAACATTCATGATGTCACCTTCTTTGTTAGATAGATTATGAGTTTGTCCACATTGTTAAACTCTTCATGGAATGTCAGGCAACCCTCTGCGTCAAAGCAGTCATATGATAGTAAGCTCCACTCTGGATCTTCACGCAGGTCAGGGTTGATATAGTCCACGAATATCTGACAATAGTTGCCATGCTTCTCCTCTTTGAGCAGTGACGGGCAAGTGTCATTCTTCCATGAGCTATGCTCCCAGCCAAGCGGTGACAATGCGTGAAAGAGTTTATTGAGTGTGTCATAATTGTCATAGTCTGCGTGTGGTACGTCAGCGATTGCGTAGATCATGTTACACTTCCCAGCCTGCTGTTTTTGCCATGAGCTTTGGCGAGTTGTGATCGGTTGCATTTACGAATACATAGCCCCTGTCTGTGCTACCCATGCGCCACTCACCAAGCCAGCCTAGCTTGTCCAATAGTTTCTGTGCTGCGTCAGCATGGTTGCCTTCTACATCAAGGCTGTGATCCCATCCCACAGTGTAGGTTGAACCTCTGTGACCGCTGGATGTCATAGCCTTGACCCGTGGGCCTTTGGTGTCAGTAGGGCCAAGGTATTTTGTCATAATCGTTTGCATGTTACACCTCTATCATCTTGATTTTAGTTTTGTGTCCTGTCTCTTGAGTTACCTCAGAGGCGGAGCAACCAGCCTCACCTTCACAAGTGTTAGATGTAGCAACGTATGGCCCATCCTCAGGATCAAAAGCAATTACTATATACAGTTTCATGTTAGTCTCTCCTATTATTTGATGCCGTGTATTCTGCGCCATGTCACCCATGTGATAGCTTGCAGGTCACAGGCTTTGATGCCAAGTATTGCCGCAGCGTCACGGTATGCTTGAGCAATGGTGTTATACTCAGCCTTGCCTATGTTAGCAGCGTTAGACTTCAAGCCCACACGTTCAGCGTAGGCAATGTTCCTAGCGTGACCGTCCACAGTCACACTGTCACCGCCCATGATATTGTCAAAGAAAGCAGAGATCTTAGGGCCGTTCAGTGTCTTGAGGATAGCCGTGTATCTGTTGACGCCATCCAATACCTTGTAACCCTTGAGGCGATTGGCCTTGTAAGCCATACATCCATGAATATCCTCAGGGTCAATCTGTGCCGTGTGTCCGTCAATGATCTGTTCTGCTGTCGGCACATTCTTAGGCCAGCCTAGGTTAGGGCTTGATGCCGCCACTACGCCCACAACTTTCATCAGGCTTAGGTTTTTAGACTTAGCCACTTTGCGACAGTCACGCCGTGCTCGATTGTACCATTGCAAGCCATCGAGCTTTTCTTGGCGTGTAGCCATGCCGTGACATTCAAGTATGTTTTTCACTAGGGTATCCATAAGGGTCATTCCTTCTGAGTTAAACTATCCAGAGAGTAGGCACATCAAGCGCCTACCTGTCAAGTTAGTTTATGCTGTGCGCCAGACACGGATCACACGGTTCACCTTATCTGTGCGATATGAAAACTTCATGCCGTTATTGTCTGAGCGTTCATATTGGTCTTGTATATTCTTAGCCACACGCCTAGCCACACGGATATAGTTTAGCGTGGTGGTTGGATCTACAGGCACAGCAAAGCTGTCATTCACTTTCATGGTTAAGAAGGGGTATTTATATTGTGGAACGCCATGGCGAGTTACGTTTGGCATTGGGATGTTCTTTTCGATTACATACATGGGGGTCAGTCCTTGTGTTAGATTTAATTGGTTAAGGTGATTGGTTAGATACACCATGAGATAGGCACAATCTTGGACATGCCTATCCTAGCTATATCTTATAAATCGTGCTACGTTTATGATCACACGCACCCTTTGAGCCAAACTCCCCTAGAAAGAAGAGACCACGGGCGCAATTATCGCATGTATACGCCGTGTGTTTATCGGTCTAGTTAGAGCCAAGGATTGTCAATCCTATCATCCAACATGAATGCGCTTGTCTATGTGCCTATATCCTAGCAAGGATTCCACTACCGCATTGTCGTAGTGCAAGGCCCGATCTAACGGGATATGTCAAATAACGTTTAGTCTCTTTGGTCTTACCCTATCGTGGGCTGATTCGGTTTAGTTAGTCAAGTCTTATTTATTCGGTCTTACTTTTATTCGGTCTTCATATTCTGTGCGGCTCTTCTATGCGGCTTGATCGCCTAGGACGCTGATTCTTTTGTAGAGCTACGCTGCTATCGGTTGAACCTTGTCGCTTTCGATGTATTCACTATGGCCTGAATGGTTTGCGATTGTAAAGAATTATTTTAATTATTTTATAAGTCTGTGTTTTCGTTGGATAATGTTGTGGCATTGTGGCTTGGCTGGAATGTTTTTCTTTTGTGCCATTATATAGTCAGCCATTGCTTAGAGGGGGTATGCTATTTGTGATCACATAATGGGGGATATGGTTTGGTGTTTTATGCATCCTTCTTCTATTTGTGATCACACTTTTGAAACTCCTTGAAAACACACGCTTTTCTTGAATAGGCTGACGAAGCATCAGTTAAAGAGTATAGCAATTACAGTAACTTACTCAGTCAAACCACCATAAATCGCCCTATGCCATGCTAAAAGAGAGGGGTGCGAGGGCCATGGGGGGTCATATGGTACTACGTATATGTACAACTACACGCACGGGTATTTTAGGTTGCCTTATTGTTGCCACATTCCAAACACATAAGCATAATAAGTGGTGCATTTATGTAACACATAGGCAAAGATCCGCTCATTAGTAAAACTTTCTTACGAGTACGTGTATTTTAGGGATTGACAGGGGTGTTCTGTGGAGTATAACTACGTAGTAGTAGTAGACAGAGTTAAACATTTAAGTTAAACTTAATACAAGTAATAAATAATAAATAGTTAAACTATATAAAGAGTGTGTTAATAAAGTTACTGGACATAGGAAGAGTTTAACTTAGATAGTTTAACTATAGGGTTGACACCCTTCTTAATAGTTTGTACACTATCCATATGTAACACACATAAACTTGTATAAACATAAGTGTTACATTCCTGGTACGTGTCACAAACATATGTGTACACTCTCCTCATGTCTCCTCTCTCCTAACATGTAGTTTGCGACACGTACCTTTTTTATTAAGAAAAGTGTTGACAATGACTGTTAAACCCGTACAACTATATGCAGATGATAACATACTAGAAGAGTTTTACACTGCTTTAGCTGACGGTAGTGCCAAGCGTATACGCCGTATTCATATCCCTCGTAGTGACGTGTTCTATGTTCGTGCAGCTATCGAGGCTGACACTGGGGTGCGGTACACTTTAGATCACGTAGAGAGGGCGATGTACTTAGAGGGCATGTTATCTCGCAGTGATGTGTTAGACCCTGACAGGAAGAGACCTTATGGCGATTGAGTATAGAGGTGAGAAGTTTGAAGGTTACAACAAACCCAAGCGTACTCCCAAGCACCCTACCAAGTCCCACGCTGTACTTGCCAAAGAAGGTGACACCATTAAGCTCATCCGCTTCGGTGAACAGGGAGCGTCCACAGCAGGCAAGCCTAAAGCGGGTGAATCTGATCGCATGAAACAGAAACGTGCATCCTTCAAAGCTAGACATGCTAAGAATATCAAGAAGGGTAAGCTCTCTGCTGCGTATTGGGCTGATAAAGTAAAATGGTAAGCATAGGTACTCTAGGTGTTATGATGGTATGTATGTCTGCCTTAGCTGAGCATTGCCAGGTATTGACTAGTCCGTATGTGTTTAGCAGTGTGGAGGAGTGTCAGGCTTCTATAGTAGCTGAGGCACGTAAGATTAAAGAGCAGTATAGTTATGCTACGATAGTGCCTAACTGTGTAGCTCTAAGCTACAATGGGGAGCCAGCGTAATGGCTAAGAAACCAGGCTTGTACGCTAACATACACGCTAAGAAAGCTCGTATTGCAGCAGGTAGTAAAGAGAAGATGCGTAAGCCCGGTACTAAGGGCGCACCAACAGCAGCTGCTTTTAAGGCTGCAGCTAAAACAGTTAAGAGGAAAAAGACATGAAGTGTACGTGTGGTAAAGGTGGCGAGTGCAACTGCGGTGGCGCTAAGATGAAGATGCCTAAGTCTAAGATGGCATACGGTGGTATGGCTAAGAAGAAGATGGGCTACTACAAAGGCGGTTACTGTGGTGCGTCTAACCCAGCAGAACGTCCAATGAAAAAGGGTAAGTAATGAAATACTACCATAAATACAAAGAAGCACTGGAAGCTAAGGGCTACCGTGTAGATGAGCATGGCTACGTGTGGGACTCCATGGGTAACCAGTCTGCTGGTGAAGACAACTACGGTAATGTACAGAGTAAAGACCCTAACGTTAATGCTATCTGTGAGGAAGCTGACATTGCTGCTACACAGCCTAAGAAGAAGGCTAAGAAAGCTACACCTCCAGCAGGTAAGAAACGTGCTCGTACATCTAAGGGCCACTACATAGCAGATGATCCTAGCACACCAGAGAATGAAGCGTGGGTTGACGAGTAATGAGTTTAGTTAATCAGGGCAAGCCATCACGTATGCGTTCTGTATGGGGTCACAATAGTGGCACTACTACAGAGGTTGTATATACATGCCCTGCTAACTGTGTAGCTGAGGTTACGTTTATCCATGTAGTCAACGGTGGTGGTAGTACAAACTCTGTAGATCTAGAATGGTATGTAGCAGCTGATGACTACACGTCTCACTTTCTGTCTGGCAAGAGTCTAGGTTCAAGCGATTACATTACCTTTACAAACATTGACCTAGTACTGCAGCCGGGTGATAAGATACAAAACGTACCTAGTTCCGCTGGGCATATTGACACTATTCTTACCGTAACTGAGACGTTTGTACCTGTTGGATAACACATATCGGGTATGCAAACTTAGTAGAGGTAAATAGCGCTAACATGAGTATAACTATGTAAGTCTAGCAATGGAGCTAGGCTCAACACATAGGAACATACAATGTACGCACTAATCGTTAAAACATTCACAGACTTTCTCGCAAGTTTACAGAAAGCACAACAAGCCCGTGCTGACTACTGGATTCTAACCAACATGTCAGACAAAGAGTTACACGATATTGGCATTGCTCGTGGAGAGATTCGCAATGTCGTAGCAGAAAGTTTCAAATAGTTTTGCTTTGTGTACTAGCCTTTATCTCTTTCAACCACGCATGGACTGAAAGTGGTAACAGGTTGTTTCAGTATTGTTACTACGACTGTGGCCTTAAGAAGAATGGCTTGTGGTACGACAGAGTGTACAGAGTAAGTTATAACTATGTATGCCCTATAGAGGTTAAGTTCAAATGATTGATCCCTTCACAGCCTTTGCTGCAGCACAGACAGCTGTATCCGCTATTAAGAAGGGTATTCAGTTAGGCAAGGACATTGGAGGTATCTCTAATGACTTAGCTAAGTTTGCTGGTGCTGTCTCTGATCTTAGCTTTGCACATAAGCAGTCAGAGAATCCACCTTGGTATGCTGTACTATTCGGTGGTAATGGTCCTAGTGCGATGGACATCTTCGCTAAGAAGAAGCAAGCGGAGGCTTTACGTGCTGAGATTAAACAGTATATTCAGTTTGCTTACGGGCAGAGCGCTTGGGAAGAGCTTCTCAGTATTGAAGCGCAGGTACGTAAAGACCGTCAGAAAACTATGTATCGCAAGGCTGAGATTAAACAGACTATTGTTGAGTGGAGTCTTGGTATCTTGGTTGTGGTATCAGGCATTGGTGTTCTTGGCGTGGGGCTTTATTTCCTCGGAAAGCAGCAAAACAAATGGTAAGCTTAAGAAGTAACGGTAACTAAGGAATACATTATGGCTAGAGCACTAACAGAAAAGCAACAGCGCTTCCTAGAGGTACTCTTTGATGAGGCTAACGGTGATGCAGTAGCAGCTAAGAAGCTTGCAGGTTATGACCCCGCTTCTAGCACATCAGCTATTGTTGAGGCTCTCAAGGATGAGATCGGTGAGAAGACACGTACTTACTTTGCACGTGTTGCTCCTAAAGCTGCTATGTCTATGGTAGGTGCTCTGTATGACCCTACTGAGCTAGGCATAAAAGAGAAGATGGTTGCAGCTAAGGACTTGCTAGATCGTGCAGGACTTGGTAAGGTAGACAAAATAGACGTAACATCTGGCGGAGGCATCTTCTATCTGCCACCAAAAGAAGGTTCAAACGAATAATACCTGATAGAGACTTAGGGTTCTGGCAGTTACCGTTACCCCCAAAGAACCACACAAAAGAATGGCATCCTATAGTTAAGATTGCTAAGAAAGTACCGTTTGGCTACAGGGTAGATCCAGAGAACGATAGGGTGCTTTTACCTATTGAGTCAGAACTTGAGGCTTTAGAGCTTGCAAAGCGTCACCTTAAGCAGTATAGTTATCGTGCGGTAGCAGCCTGGCTAAGTAAAGAGACAGGTAGAACTATATCTTTTACAGGCCTAAAGAAAAGAATCGAAGTTGAGCAAAAACGTAAAAAAGCAATTACAATTAAACGTAAGCTTGCCAAGTGGCTCGAAGAAACGCTTGAGCAAATCGAGAAGCTCGAAAGTAAAGGCGCAGGAGCCTACACAGACCCTAACGAAAAGTATTGAGGAGCCTGTTACTACTGTTGTAGAGACTGTACCTGCACAAGTTAAAGCACCTGAGTATGATGTTGAGGAAGCTCAACAGGTAGTATTCAAGCCTAACCCTGGACCTCAGACATTCTTCTTGAGTGCGTCAGAACGTGAGGTACTTTATGGTGGAGCAGCTGGTGGAGGTAAGAGCTACGCCATGTTGGCTGACCCTCTACATGGACTGAATGACCCTAACTTCTCAGGGTTGCTAGTCCGACATACTACGGAAGAACTAAGAGAACTTATACAAAAGAGTCAGGAGTTATACCCCCGTGCAATACCTGGTATTAAGTGGTCGGAACGTAAATCGCAATGGACTTCTCCTCAGGGTGGCAGACTTTGGATGTCTTATCTTGATAAAGACACGGATGTCACACGGTATCAAGGTCAGGCTTTTAACTGGATTGGATTCGATGAGCTTACGCAATGGTCTAGCCCTTACGCTTGGGATTATATGAGGTCTCGCTTGAGATCTGCACATGCGTCTAATCTTGGCCTATACATGAGGGCTACAACAAACCCCGGAGGAGCAGGACATGCTTGGGTTAAAAAGATGTTTATTGACCCTGCAATCGGTGGTAAGCCGTTCTGGGCAACTAATATTGAAACAGGCGACACGATTACTTTCCCTAAAGGGCATAGTAAAGAAGGTATGCCTCTATTTAAACGGCGCTTTATTCCAGCCTCTCTATTTGACAATCCGTACTTGGCTGACGCTGGCGACTATGAAGCAATGCTTCTCTCGCTTCCAGAGCATCAGCGCAAGCAGTTACTTGAAGGTAACTGGGACATTAATGAGGGTGCAGCTTTTCCAGAGTTTGACCGAAAGGTACATGTCGTGGACGCATTCGAAGTTCCTGACTCTTGGGCAAAGTTTAGGGCTTGCGATTACGGTTATGGTAGCTACACTGGTGTTCTGTGGTTTGCTGTAGCACCTGATGAGCAAGTCATTGTGTACCGTGAGATGTACGTCTCTAAAGTGACAGCTTCTGATTTAGCAGATTTAATACTTGAAGCAGAAGCAAAAGATGGTACAATACGATACGGGGTGCTAGATAGTTCTTTATGGCACAACCGTGGCGACACTGGGCCTAGCTTGGCAGAGCAGATGAATATGAAAGGGTGTCGTTGGCGTCCGTCTGACAGGTCAAGAGGCTCACGTGTCGCAGGTAAGAACGAGATACATAGACGGTTAAAGGTGGATGAGTTCACTGAGAAGCCTCAACTTGTATTCATGGATAACTGTACAAACACTATTGCACAGATACCTAGTATTCCTCTGGACAAGCGGAACCCAGAAGATGTTGATACTCACGCAGAGGATCACTTATATGACGCTTTAAGATACGGTATTATGACACGTCCACGTAGCAGCATATGGGATTACAACCCAGCAAAACAACGCACTGGCTTTCAGGCTAGTGATCCATCATTCGGGTATTGATAATGGCAGAACAAGAAGAAATGTTTGAAACAGATGAAGTCGTAGCTGCAGAAGACAGTACTGACAGTATCTTTGAAACTAAATCAAGTGTAGTCTCTTTTGTTGAAGAGCGTTACAAACGTGCTGAGGATTCTCGCTATGCGGATGAGGAGCGTTGGCTAAAAGCTTACCGTAACTATCGTGGCTTGTATGGTAAGGACGTACAGTTTACTGACACTGAGAAGTCTCGTGTATTTGTTAAGGTCACTAAGACTAAAACACTGGCAGCATACGGTCAGATCGTAGACGTATTATTCGGCAATAACAAGTTTCCTCTATCTGTAAATCCTTCTGTGCTTCCTGATGGTGTAGCTGAGTCGGTACACATTAACGTTGACCCTAATGCCGCTGCAGCTGGTGAAGCTTTAAAGCCTGTAACTCAGAAGGGTGCAGCACAGCCTTATTTGCTTGATGGTAACACTAAGCTAGAGCCAGGTGAGACCCTCGCAGATCTCTCTAAACGCCTTGGCCCTCTGTCTAGTAAGCTAGAAGCTGTGTCAGATAAGATCATTGAGGGTGACGGTACTACACCAACTACTGTAACATTCCATCCTGCTATGGTTGCAGCTAAGAAGATGGAAAAGAAGATCCATGACCAGCTTCAAGAGTCTGGCGCTTCTACACATCTACGCTCTATGGCATTCGAGATGGCTTTGCTTGGCACAGGTGTCATGAAAGGCCCGTTTGCTGTAGATAAGGAATACCCCAACTGGGATGAGCAGGGTGAGTATGACCCTATTGTAAAGACTGTACCTGAGTGTAGCCACGTTTCTGTGTGGGACTTCTATCCTGACCCAGAAGCTAAGTCTATGAATGATGCAGAGTATGTTGTTCAACGCCATAAGATGTCCCGCACACAGCTTCGCTCACTCAAGTCTCGCCCTTACTTTATGTCTGACTCAATTAGCATGGCTATTGATAAAGGCCCCAGCTACATTCAGAAGTACTGGGAAATGACTATGGAGGATGACGATACACAGCCAGCCTCTGAGCGTTGGGAAGTATTAGAGTTCTGGGGCTTTGTTGATACGTCTGTACTTGAACAGCATGGTGTGGCTATCCCCAAGGCACTTAAAGATTTAGATGAAGTAAACTGTAACGTGTGGATCTGTAATGGTGAGGTACTTCGCTTTGTACTTAACCCATTCAAACCTACACGTATCCCTTACTACTCCGTACCCTATGAGCATAACCCTTACTCCTTCTTTGGTGTAGGTATTGCTGAGAACATGGATGATACTCAGACATTGATGAATGGCTTTATGCGTATGGCTATTGACAATGCTGCACTGTCTGGTAATCTTATCATTGAAGTAGATGAGACCAACATGGTTCCGGGTCAAGACTTATCTGTGTACCCAGGCAAGGTGTTCCGGCGTCAAGGGGGTGCTCCAGGGCAAGGAATCTTTGGTACTAAGTTCCCTAACGTAGCACAAGAGAACATGCAACTCTTTGATAAGGCACGAGTTCTAGCTGATGAGAGTACTGGATTCCCTAGTTTTGCTCATGGACAAACCGGAGTATCAGGCGTTGGGCGTACAGCTTCTGGTATTTCTATGCTTATGTCTGCTGCTAACGGTTCTATTCGGACGGTAGTTAAGAACGTAGATGACTACTTGATTCGCCCACTAGGCAAAGCTTTCTTCTCATTCAACATGCAGTTTGACTTTGATGAGAAGATTCGTGGTGACTTAGAGGTACATGCCTCTGGTACAGAAAGCTTAATGGCTAACGAAGTACGGTCACAACGCTTGATGCAGTTCTTGCAAGTAGCACAGAACCCAGTACTAGCTCCCTTTGCTAAGATGGACTACATCATTCGTGAGATTGCTAAGTCTATGGATCTTGACCCAGACAAGGTTACTAACTCCATGCAGGATGCCGCTATACAGGCTGAGATCCTAAAAGGCTTCCAGGCTCCCGCACAGCCTCCTGTAGGGCCAGAAGGCGTTAACATGCCTCAGGGTAGCCCAGCGCCAGAAGGACAGGCTCCACAGGGCGTACAGGACACCTCAGGTGGTGGTGGCTCTCAGATAGGCATTGGCACAGCACCTACACCAGGTGAGCAAGGGTTTACTGGTAATGTCGCTTAAGAGCTTCGTAAACGATAAGGCTAAATGGGATGCGTTTCTAGTTGAGATTGAGGAGCGCATCTCCATACAACACCGTAGCATGGAGAGTGTTACAGATACCGCTGAACTATACAGACATCAGGGTGCTTTACGTGCTCTTAGGCAACTACAATACTTGAGGGACAAAGTGAATGGCTGACTTAGATAAGCAGACAGAGGAAGCTTTAGGTTGGGCTGCAGAGGGTAAGAAGCTTGCAGTCGATATTCCAGAGGTGTCTTTTAAAGATGCTGCTACCTTTGTTGCTAGTGCTACACCTATCATTGGTGACGCTATGGCTGCTAAAGATGTCTATGACGAACTACAAAAAGATGAGCCTAATTACTACTTAGCAGGTGCGCTGGGCGGTGCTGCTCTTGTAGGACTTGTACCAGGTTTAGGCGATGCTGCTGCTAAAGCTATTAAGAAGGGTGCTAAAGAAGTATTTGATGTAGCTAAGCGTGTAGAGGTAGATCCTAATGCTATGGGTTCTGGTCTTGGTAATGTACAATTAAAACCTAAACAGCCATTCAAGAAGACACGAAGCGCTTATAGAATAGCAACACAGGCGGATGATGGGAAGTTATATCCGTTATTTGTTAATGCTTCTGATGAGATACCTGTTGGTGAATGGGTATCAGCATCTGTACCGCCTGTCACCTTTAAAGGTGCTAATGGTAATATGTATGTACCCAGTAGAGGCGCTGCAAGATCTAAAGGTGAAAAGTCTAAAGCAACAGGAGATATGCAGACCCTTCCAGACCAAGAGACTGCAGATAAACTAAGAGAAGCAGGATTTCCTGTTGAAAAACCTAGTAAATCTGCACCCTTTGGCAAAGTAAGAGCGGTTGCTTCTAGACCTGGTTTTCATGCTACTACAAAGCCTGTTGCACATCACTTAGGTCCAGAGGATCTTATTATTACTTCTGCTGAAAGGAATAAGCTTTTAAAGGCAGGAGTAACACCAAAAGCCTTTAAAGCAAAAACCTTTAACTATCTTGACGGTAAGCTTGTAGGCAAAAAGAAGGTAGCTGAATTATCTGCAGAAGATAAGAAAAGAGTAAAGACCCAGAAGAAATACTATGTAAAACGCAGAGCAGAGGATCAGGTCTTTGTTGAGGTAGACATGGCAGATGATACCAGTGAAGATCTTTTAAAATACATGCAGGAGCGTAACAGGACAGACATAAACGATAAACTTCCTTCTGGCGGTAGCTATACTTATCAAGACGGTCAGGCAGATGCTGAAACATGGGTAGTAGGCGGTGATATGAAAGTTAACCGTGTATTAAGTCGTGAAGAAGCAAAGGCAGCACAAGAGGCTGCTGGTGTAAAAGATCTCCCTTACAGGGATGAAATAGAAGAAATACTAGGACGTAAGTTCGCTAAGGGTGGTTTAGTAGGAGAAGAAGATATGTACGCAGGCCAACAAGATTCTCTAATAGCCACAGGCATGGCTGACGATTTAATTCAGGGCGAAGACGATCAAACAGTAAGAGCCTTTGCAATAGGTGGTCTAGCGGAGGATGTAGACCCTGTGTCAGGCAATGAAGTCCCTACAGGCTCCTTACCAGAAGAAGTACGTGATGACATCCCCGCTCAACTAAGTGAAGGTGAATATGTTGTACCTGCTGATGTAGTTCGTTTCTTTGGTGTTAAGTTCTTTGAGGATCTACGCACAGAAGCTAAGACAGGCTTCAATGCTATGGAAGCTAATGGACGTATTGGTGGTGAACCTATTGGTATGGAGATGGGTGGTGACGAACTACCCTTTGACATCTCTGAGCTACAGATAGTTGATGACGGTGAAGAAGAACAGCCTATGATGAACAAGGGTGGTTACATCTCTGGTTATGCTCCTGGTGGCTTAGTTGATACAGGTGACATCCCTCTGACAGAAGAGAACTACCAAAACACAGGCATGGAGCAGCGCCAGTACAGCAATGCTGCAGGTAATATCATTACTATTCTGTTCTTCAACGGTATGCCTATGAGTGCAGTGCCTGATGGGTATTCTCCCTACACTCCTGATGCTGTACCTAGCGAAGCTAAAGAGGCTGCACCTAGTGATGATGATAGTGGGTTTGACCCAAGTGCATCCGATCCAGAGCCTATTGACTACAAAGGCTTGTCAGCATCAGAGTTACGTGATCTAGTTGATGCACAGAAAGATACAAGTAGAACCGCTATTGCATTAGGCTTAGGTATGGTTAATCCTCTTATTGGTATGGCCTTCAAAGCAGCTACGTGGCATCAATCTAAGCAAGTCACTAAAGAGCTTGCTAGACGTATGAAAGATCCTTCTCTGGATGCTAAGCAGAAGGCTTTCTATACAGATCTTACAGAGACTATGACTGCAGATCAGCCTGGTTTGTTTGAGCGTCTGTTTGGTAAGACAGAAGAAGCTAAGAAGCCTGAGGTAGCACCTACTGCACCGCCTCCTGTAATGACCCCTGAGGCAGTACAAGCAGCTATGACTGATACTCCTGGTGTAACAGAACCATACAGCTACACTCCTGAGGCAGGTTACACTCCTGCTGCAACAGCTGCAGAAACAGCAGAAGTTAAAGCGGCTAACGATGATATTGCCGCACTTAGAGATGCTCCTGATAGCCCAAGAGGGTCTGATATTGTAACTCAGCCTACTGACGATGACGATGGTGTATTAAGCCCTAAGGAATCTGCTAGAGCTACATTTAGAGCACGGGTAAATGAGGTAAATAGGGACAGGGCGGCTGCTCGTGTATCGGTAAGTGAAGGAACAGATGCACGTACTGATGATGAAGGTAAAGAGACTTACACCTCTAAAGTAAAACGTGGTGGAGGTTTCTCAGAAGGCGGTCTCGCATCTAAGCCTAAGAAGAAAAAGAAGTAACTACTAGACTACCCATAAAACTATAAGGCTACCCAGCTAAGGCTGGCCCCAACATAAGGAGTAATAAATGTCGGAAGCCCTAATTGAAACGGACTCAAAGTCCCACAAACGTAATCTTTCTCGTGTAGAACGTGATGAGGCTGAGCTACGGGAACTGCTTAAACAGGCAGGCGTAACACAAGATGAAACAGAAGAAAAAGCTGTTGAAGCGCAACCCGATAGCTCAGAGCCTAGCGAACCCCAAGTTCAGGCAGAGAGTAGTCCCAAACAAGAAGAAGAACCACAAGCCAAAGCACAAGATGAAGATCTAAGTGCTGAGGAAAAGAACTTCAAGAAACGTTATGGTGATCTACGGCGACACACTCAAGAGAAAGAGAAAGAGTTTCAGGCACAACTTGATAAGCTCACAGCACAGCTAGATGCAGCTACAAAGAATGAGCTTGTACTACCTAAGTCAGAAGACGAAGTAGAGGCTTGGGCTAAGAAGTACCCAGATGTAGCAGGTATCGTTGAGGCTATCGCTGATAAGAAAGCTAGTGAGCGTTCCTCTGAGCTTGATGGACGTTTAAAAGAGATTGAATCTTTACGTGCTACAGCTAAGCGTGAGAAGGCAGAAGCAGAGTTACTCTCTTTTCACCCAGACTTCCAAGAGATTCGTGCAGATGATGCGTTCCACTCTTGGGCAGAGAAACAGCCTAAAGTCGTACAGGATGCTCTGTATGAGAATAGTGAAGACGCTAAGTCAGTTGCACGTGTTATTGATCTTTACAAGGCAGATCAAGGCATTAAGACTAAAGCCTCTTCTAGTTCAGATAAGGCAGCAGCGTCCTCGATTAAAGCTAAAGGACGTGCTACACCAGACACAGATGATTCATCTAAGTACATCACTGAGTCACAAGTAGCTAAGATGTCTATTAAGGAATACGAGAAGCGCATGGATGAGATCTTTGATGCTCAGCGCTCTGGTAAGTTTATTTACGATATGAGTAAGAAATAAGTTGACAAACTCTCATTAGTAGATAAAACTATAGGTATGTACAGTGTCAGGCATTAACTGCCTGTACATGCTTTTAACTAAGCACTAGCCACACGAAGAACTACCTCTGAGTATAGGCCCAGCGCTTGAAGGACGGCCATCCTGATAGCAATGCTGACTACCCTAAGACAACGAGCCTCTTTTATTGTGGATATGTAGTGTCTAACTTTCACGCCATATCTATAAAGGAGAATTATTATGGCTATTGGAACCGCTGGTGGTGGATTTGACGGGAACTTCTCCCCGATTATTTACTCCAAACAAGCACAGATTGCACTTCGCCGTGCAGCTGTAACTAACGCAATCACTAACAACTCTTACTTTGGTGAGATTGCAAATCAAGGCGACACAGTTCGCATTCAAAAAGAGCCAGACGTAACAGTCAACGCTCTGCAGCGTCACACAGGTATCTCAGTAGAGAAGCTTGATGACTCAGACTTCTCGCTCACCATTGACAAAGCTAACTACTTTGCTTTCAAAATGGATGACATTGAAGAGCAGTTTGCAAACGTAGACTTCACATCTTTGGCTGCTGATCGTGCTGCCTATAAGATGGCTGAC
>Ga0208899_1000530_pt1 | contig 28625 bp, 48 predicted proteins | sample VirMetDEL_Nov_24_FD_184518 | JGI IMG/M metagenome (GOLD analysis project Ga0208899, IMG submission 184518) | Aqueous microbial communities from the Delaware River and Bay under freshwater to marine salinity gradient to study organic matter... | ecosystem: Environmental > Aquatic > Marine >... | reverse complement strand
ATAATGGAGCAACAACAGGTTCTTTAATTACTAAAGACATACAAGCAAGTACAGGTGGTCATAGTGGATATATGAACGACAGTAATAATAAATTACAATTTGCAGGTGTAGGTGTAGGTAATTTAAGGGGTGACAGTACAACAATACCTACTAACTGGGACTACTACACAGTACAAGCGTTTGGTGCGGTTAATGCGTTAAGTCAAGAATACGAATTTTATAATCAAACAGAAGACTGTAAAAACTACGAAACAATACGTTTAACGTGGTTAAACAAGTTCGGTGTATGGGATTACTACAACTTTACTAAAAAGTCTGTTAGAACGTTTAATACACAACGAAAAAGTTATACACAAATTACGGGTTCGTGGAATACAAGCAGATACAGGACAGACGGACATACAGGCGGTAAAAAATACTTTGCTAATAAAACAACAGAAAGTATAACACTAAATACAGACTACATAACAGAAAGTGAAGCTATTTGGTTAGAAGAATTATTTAATAGTAACGACGTCTATATACTACAACAACGATCTACAGACAACGCAAACGAAGGTTATTTACGTAAGTATGTAAAACCTACAACTATAACTAACAGTTCCCACACAAGAAAAACAAAAGCTAACGACAGGTTAATACAATATACATTTAATATACAAGTAGATAAAACAAAGAAAAGTCAATTAATGTAATGAGTGTACAACTAATATTATTTCCGCAAAATTATCAAGGTCAATACAGTGTAACTAGCACACCTTTTTTTAATGAATATGTAAGTGATTACAGTTTTAATATTGGTACGTTAGGCACTGGTTTTAGTGGTAATGTTATTTCGTTAAGTGATTTGTTAAATTCAAATACTTTACCTGCACCTACAAATATATGGCAACAGTTTAACAGTACAGGTGTAGTTGGAGTAGCAGACGCAAGTACAACAACAGGCGGTAAAGTTGTTATAGATTGCGCAGATAGTGGTACTGCTAGTTTAAGTGGTATATATCAATTAATAAGTAATTTAACAATAGGTGCAACATACGAAGTAAAAATACAAAGATTAGCAGGTACGACAGGTTTAACTACTATAGGTTTTGCAAATCAATTTACAAACAACGGACAACTATACACACCTATACTAAACGCAGGTTTACCCGCAACAGTAGGTACACACACTTTTACATTTACAGCAACACAAACAGAACAAGTATTTATTTTAACTTATGTTAACAACGATAACACAAATTTAGAAATAGGCGAAGTATCTATAAAAGAAAGTGTAAGTAGTGCACCTACAATAGACGTATTTAAAGACGGTCAAGTTATTTGTGATTTGTATGAAGAAAGTTATATACCTTTATCTTTAAGTGTAGACAACTTTAAAAACGTACACGAAAAAAAACAAAGTTTTAGTAAACCTTTTAAGTTGCCAGCAACAAAACGTAACAATAAAATATTTACAAGTTTATTTGACGTTACAAAAAGTGTTAAAGAAGACGCATTTAGTTTTAACCCATACAAGAAAACAAAAGCAATACTAAAAGAAGATACATTTACAATATTTGAAGGTTATTTAACTTTAATAGATATTACAGACAAAGACAACGAAATAAGTTACAATGTTAATTTATATTCAGATACAATAACTTTAGCAGACACACTAAAAGACAAAAAGTTTGCAGACATAAATTTTACAGAACTATTACACGATTATAATAGAACTAATATCGTTGCAAGTTCTTTTGACAACGACGGTATAACTTTAGCAAATACACTATCTACAAACAGTTTTGCTTATAATGCAACTCTTGGTACAAGTAAAACAGACGTATTAAAATACCCGTTTTGTAAATGGAACGGTGATACCTATGTAGATGCAACAGACGATAAAGTCAAAATGCAAAAACTACAAGATGCATTTAGACCGTTTATAAATTGTAAATATTTAGTAGACCGTATATTTCACGAATCTAATTTTACATACGACAGTGATTTTTTAAATAGTACAGATTTTACTAAATTGTTTATGGATTTTAACTGGGGTGAAGGTATAACACCTACAAACCCTTTTGGAATGCAAACAATGAGTATATCAGCAGATTATACTTTACCTACGTCTTCACAAGATATGCAATTTACTACAGGACAAATACCAACAGGTTTTAACACAACTAATAATGTATTTACATCTACAACAGACAATTTAAACGTAAAAGGTACAATACGTTTTCAGATCTTAAATACAGGTAGTCAAGACGTTTTAGGTATTGAAGTATTACATACAGACACAAACGACGTTACAATAAGTTCTGTAGTAACACAACACACTTTAAATACAAACACTTCTGGAATACCACAAACAGTTATTAGAAACTACGATTTTACTTTAAATAATGGTGATAAATTAAAATTTCACACAGACTTACTAAATAATGTTTCAGGTATAACAGTAGACAAAGAATTTTATCACGCAGGTACTGGTATTACATTAGAAACAAAACACAATATGCGTATTAGTAGCGAAATAGAAATGTTAGAAGCGCTAACAATAGCAAGAGGTGATTTAAAACAATGGGAATTTATAAAAGGTTTGTTTGATATGTTTAACTTAATAGCAATACAAGACAAAGACAACCCTAACAACTTAATTATAGAACCATACGAAAGTGTATTTATATCTGCAGAAAGTCAATACATAACGCATAAAACACTTGACTGGACAAGTAAAGTAGATATATCAGAAATAAAATTAAAACCTCTTAAACTAAAGAAAAACGTATTATTTGAGTTTGCAAAAGATAGTGACGATTATCCTAAAAATATATATTTCGGTGCAACAGGTACAGACTACGGAACAAAATTTATACCTAACAACGAATTAACAGCGCTATCAGGCGAAGAAAAAGTAAGTACAATTTTTGGTTCTACATTTATAAAACCAGCATTTAGTAATTTTACAAATGATTTAACAATACCTGTAATATATAAAAATTCAGAAGATGGTACATTTACAGGTTATAAAAATAAACCTAGAATACTGTTTAATATAGGACGTAAGACAATGACATCAGGCGCTAGTATAGTCTTACCTGCACAAAACGGTGTAACATCAGCATCTACAAGTAGTTTTTTACAGTTTTCGCATTTAACAGAAATACCTACAACAGTAAATACAAAAGACTACAACTACGAAACAGGTAATTTAATAAGTACTATAGGTAACATACCTGTAGATAATTTATACAATGAATATTGGAGCCCGTACTATGACGAACTATACAACTTAGACACTAAAATAGTAAGTCTAAAAATATATTTAACACCAGCAGACATTGCAAACTTTGAGTTCTATTATAAAATTACAATCAAAAATAGAGAATATAGAGTTAATAAAATAGATTACAAACCCTACGAATTGAGTAACGTAGAATTAATACTTATACCATAATGAAGTTTAAAAAAGGCTATAAAATAAAACCTACGCATATACAAGCAGACGGTGCAGTATTATTTACAAACGGTACAACACAAGTAGTACCTAATCAAAAAGCTTGTGAAGCATACGGTTACAAATACGACAAAGAAACAGGTACTTGTAGTAGTTTTGTTTTTAACACAGAGTTTGATTATCATTTTAATAATATTTCTAATACGTCTTTAGGTGAACAAAACAGATTTACAGACGGTACAATTAACACGCAATTATTAGGATCAGAAAACTTAACAAAAGGTAACAACAATAATTGTTTAATTACAGGTAACAAAAACGAAATAGAAAAAGATATAAATAATGCAGTAGTATTAGGAAAACACGGCAAAGCTACACACAACAGCGAATTTTGTATTGGTGGTGGTGGTTTTAATAGTGAAGCGGGTTTGTTACAATATAGCGTACTACAAGTGTCTGGTAAAACAACAAGTACATCAGACGTAGATTTATATATAGAAGGTAACGATGATAGGTCTAACGAAATACTATTACCTGCTAACAGTGTAACTACATACGAAATTTGGTTAAGTGGTTTAGTTACAGGTGGTTCTTCAGGAACACCAGGAAATTATGAAACTTATGAGTATCACGGTACAATAAGGACAGCTAACGACGGTACTATGACACACAACGCAAAAATAAGTAGGTTATTAGGTCGTACAGGTAGTTTAGGAACACAAACAATAGACACAAGTACAGCGTATACACTAAAAATACAAATAGCAGGACAAAACAACGTAAATTGTCAGTGGCACGCAGTAGTAAAATTACATACAAATCAAACAAACGCAGTAACATTTTAAGATATGGCAGAAAGAGTAGAACTAGAATTAAATTTAAAAGGCGGTGACAAAGCCGTTAAGACTTTAGGACAGTTAGAACAAGAATTGAACGACGCTAGAGAAGCTATAAAAGAAGTAGAAGTAGGTAGTGACGCGTTTAATCAGTTAGCAACACAAATACAAAACGCAAGTTCTGAAGTAAAAACCCTAGAAAAACAAATGGAAGGTCTTGAACCTCAACAAAAGGCAGAAGCGTTTTTAAAGATGGGTGAAGGTATAGCCGGCGGGTTCGCAGTAGCACAAGGAGCGTTAGCACTTGCAGGTGTAGAAAGTGAAAATTTAGAAAAGATACAAGTAAAAGTACAAGCGGCTATTAGTATAGCTATGGGTGTACGTATGATGTCAGAAGCTGCATTAATGGCTACAACTGCTAAAAGAGTTATAGCAGAAAAATTAGCAATTGCACAGTCAAAAATAGGGTTAGTAGTGACAAAGGCAAGTGCAGCCGCTACAGTAGTAGCAGCGACAGCACAAAAAGTATTTACAGGTTCTGTAAAACTTACTTCTGGAGCTTTAAAGGCTTTAAAAATAGCTATAATGGCTACAGGTATAGGGGCTTTAGTAGTAGCAATAGCAGCAATAGGTGTTGCCGTCTATAAGTGGGCAACAGCAACAGACGAAGTAACAAAATCACAAGCAAATTTAAATAGAGAACTAGCAAATCAAAACGATGAGTTTTTAAAAAATAGACAGTTACAACAAGATATAAGCGCAGCTAATACAGACGCAGAAAAAGAATTAGTAAGACTTAAAAGTAGGTTACAAGATAATATAACTAAATTAGGTGAAAACTCAACAGAACTTAAAGAAAACGCAGACAAATTAGAAGATTTAAGTAGTCGTAGTAAGGAAAATCAAGAAATAATAAAAAACAATTCTAAAATTCTTGCAAGAAATTCAGAAGTATATCGTGATAATATTGACGCAATAGACGCAAAAATAAAAAAGGTACAAGACGAAATAGATGCAGATAGAAAAAAAGAAAAAGACGATGAGGATAGAGCAAACAAAAGGAGTCAAAGAAGGTCACAAAGAAAACAACAAAGAAAACAAGAAGCAGAACAATTAAGATCTTTAGAACAAGAAATAGCGTTACTTAGAATAGAAGACGAAGACGAAAGAGAAAAAGCGAAAATAGAACAAGACAGACAAAACGCTTTACGTGCTATAGAAGGTGCTAAAAACTTTAAAGAACAAGAAGCCTTAATAAATGAAAAGTTTGACAAACAAGAAGCAGATCGTAAAGAACAATTAAGAGCAGAAGAACAAGCTAAAATAGACGAAGAAAAAGCTATACAAGACGCTAAAGACAAAGAAGAATTACAAAAAAAATTAGACGCAGAAAACGCAATAAAAGAAAAAGCAGAAGAAGAGCTAGCAGAAAAACAACGTGTACTAGCACAAAGAGTACAAGACTTTAAAGACAGTGCAGCAGAACAAGGTTTCGCACTTGCAAAAGAAATAGGTGGTAAAAACCAAAAAGTACAGAAAGGTATTGCAATTGCAGAAACTGCATTTTTGACTGGTAAAAGTATTATGAGAGCTTTAGCAGATATACCAGCACCTTTTGGTGTTGCACAAGCAGCTATACACGGTGCAATGGGTGTAGCACAAATAGCAAATATTAGAAACGAAACAATAGGGGGTGTAGAAGGTGAAACTACAGACGTACCAACTATGACACCTGCAAGTACAGGGGCGTTTACATTAGGTAATATGCAACAAAACGCAGTAAAAGCGTTTGTAGTAGAAAGTGAAATTACAGATAGCCAAGCACAAATGGCAGATATAAATAGAAGAAGTACTATTTAAAAACGAAATAAGTACAAATAAATTATATTATATAGTATATGAGTAAGAAAACAACAAAAATTACAGAACTTGTTATCAGTGAAGAAAACGAAGCGTTAGCAATAGACGCTATTAGTTTAGTTACAAGTCCAGCTATAGAAGTAGATTTTGTATACTTTAACAAGTCTAAAAATAATTTAACATTTGCAAAAGTAGACGAAGAAAAAAGGGAGTTAATAAGTCCGGCACTTATACCTAACAAACAAATATATAGATACGACGCAAATACAGACAGTGAATACTACGTATATTTTAGTAAAGATACTGTAAAGAAAGCAGCATATAGTTATTTAAAACACAATAACCACCATAAAGCAACATACCAACACGAACAAAGAGTAGCAGGCGTATTAACTGTAGAAAGTTGGATAAAAGAAGGAGATCAAGACAAAAGTAAATTGTACGGTTTTGATTTAGCAAACGGTACGTGGTTCGTAAAAATGAAAATAGAAAATGAAGACCTTTGGCAAAGAATAAAAGCAGGTGAAATAAAAGGGTTAAGTATAGAAGGTTATTTTATAGACAAATTAGAACAAATGGGTAAACAATACACAGACGAAGAAATTAGAACTGCATACAAAGAACTACAAGCAGAAGGTAAAATAAAATTAGGAATAGTAGACGACTTAAAAGACACTATATCGGACGCTAAAAGAATTATATCGTTACAAGAAGACGGCGTAGAGTGGTTAGAAAAGACAAAAAACGCACGTAGAGAATACAATAAAGTTTGGTCAGATACAGAAGGTATAATAAGGGGTGCAGACAGACAAGCTAAAACTGTTTTAGAAAGGTTAGAAAAAGAAACCGCTAAAGTATCAAAAGGAGCTAAGGAATTAGGTATTTCACCTAATGATATACCGAACTATAAATTAGGGTTAAAATTGTTAGGAGAAATAAGAGAAAATAGAGGTGCTTCTCAAACTATTAAAAAAGAATTAGATAAAATTAAATAAAATGTATAAAGACTACGAAATAAAATTAAACGCTATCTTAGACAAGCACAAAGGAGTACAGAAAGTAGATTTAGCACTTATTGACGATATAGAAAAATTGTTAGACAAAGGTTTAGCAGAAAAACGACAAGCAGAAAAGACTTTAAGAAAAGCAGCCACTGATTTAAGAGAAGGTACAAAGTTTTTAGCGGACGCAGCAAGTAAGTCACAAAAAGCTTTAAAGTCTGCTAAGGAATTAGGAATAGCAGAAGCAGTAACACTGTTTACGGTTAGATTAAAAGAAGCAAAAGATTTTGAAGACGATATGTTAAAAGCGTCAAATAAAGTACTAGACGCAATAGAAAAATTGTAAAAACAAAACAAAACTTTAATTAATATATTATATAGTATAAAACAATAGAAAAATGGATTTAAAAACACAAATTTTAAAAGCTTTAGGTCTTAATAAAGACGTAGAAGTTAAGTTAGAGTACCAAGCGAAGCTAACAGACGGTACTATTATCGTTTCATCTGCAGACGATTTAGTTGCAGGTGCAGACGTATCTATATTAGCAGAAGACGGAACTACTATGCCGTTACCTGTTGGTAATTACGAAGTAGAAGACGGTACAAGTTTTACTGTTGAAGAAGAAGGTGTAGTTGCAGAAATTGCAGTTGTAGAAGAAGAAGAAGCACGTAAAGAAGAAGAAGACTACAAAGACGAAGAAGAAGTAGAAATGAACGAAGAAATTGTAGAAGAAGTTGTAGAACCTTCAGAAGTAGAAGAAGCAAGACACCCTAAGAAAATTAAAACTACAGAAGAAATTGAGTTTAACAAAGAAGAAGTTATTGCAGAAATTGGTGCAGTAATTAAAGAACTATTAGCTGAGGTTAGAAACGACGTTAGTAGATTATCTGCAGAGTTAGACGAAATGAAAAAAACTAACGAAACTTTAGAAATAGAAAAAGAAACGTTAAGTGCACAATTAGAAGCAGTGAGTAAAGAACCTGCTGCAGATCCTGTAACTACAAACAAGTTTGCTACTAACAAAAAAGACGTAACACCTGTAGAATACAGAAAAATGACAAGACAAGAAAAATTCTTATATAACTTAAATAATAACTAAAAAATAATAAAACGATGGCATTGACGATCACATCGAGTTCATACTCGGGAAAACACGCGGGGCTCTATGTAAATGCGGCTTTAAAAGCAGCAGATAGTTTAGAGTACCTAACAGTAAGAGAAAACGTTAATTACAAAGAGGTAATTAACAAGGTAGCAGGATCAGACCTAGTAAAAGACGCAACTTGTGACTTTACTGAAAACTCTGCAACATTAACATTAACTGAACAAGTATTAGAAGTAGAACCGTTTCAGATTAACATTGACGTTTGTAAAAAAACTATGTTAAGTGACTGGTCTTACGAAAAAATGGACGACTTTGTAGCTTATGCAATGACTTACTTATCAGATAGTATTGCAGATAGTATCGAGTTTAACATTTGGCAAGGTAACACTTCTACGTCAGGACAATTTAACGCTTTATCTGCTTCAGGTATGACTACTTCGTCAGCATCTGCAGCTTATTCAGCAGCTAACATTATTGCTAACTTAGGAACTTTAGCAGCTGATATACCAGCGAGTGTTTACGGTAAAGACGATTTATATATCTATATGAACAAGAAGACTTACAGATTTTACATTTCTGCAATTTCTGCTTTATCTGCATTCCCTTTTAACCATATGGGAGAATACACACCGGAATTTGAAGGTATTAAAATTGCAGTATGTCCAGGTGTAGCGGATAACGTAATGTTTGCAGGTCAAAAGTCTAACGCATTTTTCGGAACCTCACTTTCTAGTGATTTGACAGAGGTGAAAGTTTTAGATATGTCAGAGATTACAGGAAGTGATGTGGTAAGGATGGTTTGTCGTTATACGGCGGGTGTTCAAGTTGGTGTACCATCAGACTTTACAAAACAATCATAATTATTAACCTTTAAAACTATAACAATATGGCTTGTGAATTAACAAAAGGTAGAGCTTTAGACTGTAAAGACGTAATGGGTGGTGTAAAAAATATTTACTTTGCACAACACGAAGACTTAACAATTACGCATTCGTCAGGAGCTTTAACACAAATAGCAGGTGCAGGTGGTTATAGTGCAGGTTATTATAGATACAGAATACCAAAAGGACAGGCAAACTTTGTAGAAACTATACAGAGTTCTGTAGAAAATGGTACTGTATTTTATGAAGGCGCTATAACGCTTAATTTACATAAGTTAGGGTTAAATGACCGTAACGAAATTAAATTACTAGCACAAAACAGACTAATAATTTTTGTAGAATTATATCAACAAGTAAGTGATAAAAACGAAATATGGGCGTTTGGAGTAGAAAACGGTTGTGAACTAACTGCAGGTACTGCTAACAGTGGTATGGCTTTTGCGGATCTTAATGGTTATAGCCTCACCTTCACTTCCCAAGAATCTTTCCCGTGTTTAAGGTTAGGACAATATACTTCTGTACCGTTCGACAACTTTACACTAACTACAGTTGTGACTTCTTAAACCTTAATTGGTTTTGTTTTCATAATCAAGAAGGGGTGGCAATAGCTACCCCTTTTTTTAAATTTAAAAAACTATGTATAAATTAAAAGACGAATATAAAGGTTGTACAGTTAGTACAGGCGGTTACGCAATACTATTAGACAACGTAAAAAGTGAACAAGTAGAAAATTTAGGATTAAAAGACTACTTTACACAGACTAAGAAAAAAGCAGTTTCAACAAAAGACAAATAAATTACTTGTTTTTATATTATATAGTATGATAACAGGGGTTTACGGTAGTACAATAGAAGCATATTTAACGTTAGAAGAAAAACGAATAAATACAACAGTAGCTAAAAGTGCTATAAGATATTTATTTAAGTTTACTAACGATATGACTAAAGACGTAAAGTATAGTTACGCAGAAAGTCTAGTACACAACGACAGATACGTTAAATGTACGTTTTTACACAATACTACAGATAACTTATACGAATACAAAATAAACTTTAAACCATACGGTTTTTGGAAATACGAAGTTTACGAAGTTAGCTGGACAGGTGCAGTAGCTATAAGTGCAGGTAATGCACCAACGACAGAAAACGATGTACTACCTGTAGCAGGTACACACGGAATAGTACAAGGTAAAGTAGAAGAAGGTAAACTATATATACAAGAAACAGAAGGATCAGAACAAGTAAGATACACAAAACATACAACAACAGAAACGAATTATTTATATACAAATTAAAAACTATGAGTTTAATAGACAGTAACAATATTTTATTAAGAGAACAACTAGGTAAAGGTGACGGTGTAGTATTTACTACAGCAGCGCAGACGTCAAAAGACTTTTATTGTGTACATTTTGTAACAGAAAGTGTAATAGCGTCTATAACTATTGCAAACTTAACAGGTGAAAGTGCACTACATACTACAATACCAGCAGGTACAGTATTATTTGGTAGAGTAACAGCTATTACTTTAACATCTGGTGTAGCAATAGGTTATACAGAACACGACGGTAAAACAGGCGAGTAATGAGGTTAGGGCTAGGTTTAAATATAAAAACTACAGGCAGTACATTTACACCTGCAAATTTAGGTGGTTTACAAGCGTGGTTTAGAAACGCTACAGGAATACTTGAAGGTGCAGAAGATCCAGCAGAAGACGGCGACAATGTCACACAATGGACAGATCAAGGCGGTAATGATAACCACCTAACAGCACCGGACAACTTTTTTCAATTTGACGCAGCAAGCGGTGGTGTAGAAAGTGCAGACGCAAGTAATGATAAATTACATTTGTCAAGTCAAATAAATTTTACAGGTCAGTTTTCTATGTATATGCGTATAAAGTTTAGTACTTTTAGTTCTGGTGCTACAGACTTGTTTTTTTACGATAAAGACAGTAGTAGTCAAGACTTTTTTAGAGTACAAAGCACAAGCGAAATACGTGGTAAAATAAACAATAGTGCAAAAATAGGTTTTAGTACAACAATAGAAACAGGAACTTATTACAATATAGGTGTAGAACGTGACGGTAGTAATAGGGTTGTAGTTTATTTAAACGGTACAGGACTTACACAGATAACAACTTCAGGTTACGAAACAGGCGTAGTCAGTGGTACTTTAGATATTGACGCAATAGGGGGTTCTTTAGACGGTATTATAAAAGAAGTAGTAATAACTAACGAAGTTTTAAGTACAAGTGAACGTTCTAAATTACAAGCATACTTAGCTAATATATAGATATGAAAAAGAAAAAGAAAGTAGACTTTAAAGACAGTATTTTAAATATTAATTTAGAAACACAAACTGCACCTATTATACAGGAAGCAATGGGGCGTGATTATATAGAATACGGTACAGAAGACTACAGAAACACTTACCCGCAGTTTTTAATAGATTTATACTATAATTCTAGTACACACGCAGCAATTGTAAACGCTACTGCAGATATGATAGCAGGGGAAAGTTTAACAGTAGAAGAAACAGACAATTTAGAAGCTTTTGTAAAACTAAAAAAGTTTATAGCACAAGCAAACGGTAAAGGTGAAACTTTACATAGTGTAATTAAAAAACTAGCTTTTGATTTTAAACTACAAGGTGGGTACGCTATAAACGTAGTTTGGAGTAAAGACAGAACAACTATTACTGATATATACCATATACCCGTAGAACGTATAAGAGTAGGTAAACCGGACGTTACAGGGCGTGTTACAGAATACTATGTTAGTGCAGATTGGAGTAACACAAGAAAAAACAAACCGCAATGTATACCAGCGTTTAATTTAAACGACAGGACAAGTCCTAACGCTATAATATACGACGGTATGTATAGCCCTAATATGCAACTATACAAAGTACCGGATTACGTTGCTTCTTGTAATTGGTGTTTGATTGACCAAAAAGTAGCAGAGTTTCATTTAGCTAATATAGAAAACGGTTTTGCAGGTTCTTATTTTATTAGTTTTGCAAATGGAGTACCTACACAAGAAGAACGTAGACAAATAGAAAACAGTATAGTTAAAAAGTTTTCAGGATCGGGTAACGCAGGTAAATTTGTACTAACGTTTTCAGACGATAAAAACAGAACACCGGAAATAACACCTATTGCAGTAGCAGACGCAGATAAACAATACTTAGCTTTACAAGAACTTTTAGTGCAAAATATACTTACAGGTCACCGTGTAACGTCACCTATGTTAGTAGGTATTAAAAACAGTACAGGTCTAGGTAATAACGCAGAAGAACTTAACAGTGCATTTGAAGTATACTTAAATAGTGTTATTAAACCGTTTCAGAATAACCTTTTAATGTGTATAGGTAAAATACTAGAAGTTAATAATATGAATTTACCTATTTCTATAGAACAATTAAAACCTATTACGTCAAGGTTTACTATTGAAGATATGAAAGAGGTAATGACTACAGACGAAATACGTAGCGAACTAGGTTTAAAACCATTAGAAGAAGGACAAGACCTAAAAAAACATAAATACGCAAAAGTAGGTAGTATTGTAACAGACGGTAAAGAATTACCTTTATTTGACACTATAGAAGAAGCAGAAGAAGAAGCGTTAAGAATGGGGTGTAAAGGTTACCACGAACACACACAAGACGGTAAAACGTATTATATGCCGTGTGAAGACCACGAACAAACAATAAATTTAAACGACTGCGGTTGTAAAGAAGAATTTATAAGTCCTAACCCGTGTACAGAAGGTTATGTACCATACGGACACAAAATAAAAGACGGTCGTAAAGTACCTAACTGTATACCTATAAACCAAGCAGAGGAATTAAAAAAATGTGATTGTGACAATCCTAAAGGTGATTGTGTAGAAAAATGTAGAAAGTACAAACAAACTGAGTTAGACAAATTTATAGAACAATACGGTGAAGACGAACCTAACAGTGACGAATGGACTTTAATAAGTGATGAAAAAGTAGAAGAAGAACACGAAGACTTTGATTTTGAAAACGAATTAAACGACATAGCAAATTACGAATTTGCAACTACAGGTACAGCAAGACCAAATAGTAGATCAGAACAAGACGGACTAGACAGAAATTTTAACTTATATAAAGTAAGGTACGAATACGCAGAAGCAATAGCAAGTGATAATAGTAGAGAATTTTGTACTAAAATGTTAGCAGCTGGTAAAGTATACCGTAAAGAAGATATTTTACAAATGGGTAATAAACCAGTAAACCCAGGCTGGGGGCCTAATGGTACAGACACTTACAGTTGCTGGTTTTACAAAGGCGGCGGTAATTGTGGTCACTTTTGGCGTAGAAAAATATACTTTTATAAATTAGGAGTAGCAACAGGTAATAAAATAACAGACGCTACAGACATAGTAGGTACAGTAGAAGCAAGAAGTAGAGGGTTTTACCCTAAGGCTAACGACAGTAAAGTAGCACGAGCACCTAAAAATTTACCTAATAACGGATTTTTAAATTAAGAATATGAGTTACGTTTTATTTATATCAGAAAACAAAATAAAAGACAGTACCGCAATAGGTGGTAACGTAGACAACGAATTTTTATTACCATACATAAAGGTAGCACAAAAAAAATATATAGAAACTAAGTTAGGTACAGACCTATTTGTAAAGTTACAAAACGATATTACTGCAGGTTCTTTAAGTGGTGTATACCAAACTTTAGTAGACGATTATATACAAGACGCTTTAGTACATTGGTCGTTTTACGAAGCTTTACCGTTTTTACGTTATAAGGTAATGAACAATAACGTAGTACAGAAAAACGCAGAAAACAGTACACCACTAACTAGAGAAGAAGCACAAGACCTTAGAGAAGAGATAAGAAACACAGCAGAATTTTACACTGAACGACTTATTGACTATATAAAACACAATACGGCAAGTTACCCGGAATACAACACTAATACAGGTGCAGACGTAAACCCGGACAGAAATGCATTTTACAGTGGTATGAATTTAGAATACGACAGAAACCAACGAGAAGAAATTATAATTGATAATTTTATTAAGTCAAATGAGTACTAAAAAAAGTTATAAACCAAAAGCTAAGAACGAAACAGCTTTAAAAAAATATATACAAAGTGCCACTAAGAACAGCAACAAAGGACACCGCAGAAACAATAATAGTAAATAGTTCTGTAATAGGATTTACAACATTTGCGGAAATAGAAATGATATTAAAAATATTACTATTAGTATTAACAATAGGTTATACTGTAAATAGATGGTACACACACTATAAAAAAAATAAATAATGAAAACAATTTGTAAATTATTATACTACATAACAGGTATTTGTTTAAATAAATGTGACCTTAACTGTAAAAAAAAATAATGACTTTAAAATACTTTAAACTATCAGAGTTTAACTGTCCGTTTTTACAAGATCAGAAAATGAATTTAACATTTTTAGAAAAGTTAGACTATGCAAGAGGTTTAGCAGAAATACCTTTTAAAATAACAAGCGGTTACAGAACTAAAGAATACAACGAAGACCTAATAAAACGAGGTTATAAGGCAAGTAGAAATTCTAGTCATTTAAAAGGGCTAGCAGCAGATATAAGTGTAAAAGACAGTAGACAAAGGTACATAGTTATTAATAGTCTATTGTTAGCAGGTTTTACACGTATAGGTATTGCAGACACGTTTATACACGTAGATTTGGACACAGAAAAATCACAAAACGTAATTTGGACATATTAACTAAATTTATATATATTATGGAACTATCACAAATTGATTGGACTACATTGGTTTGGTCACTAATTGCAATTATAGAAGTTGTAGTAAGACTTACACCTTCTGAAAAAGACAACTCTATTTTAAACAAGGTTATTTGGTTTATTGATAAGGTAATACCAAACAGAACTAAGTAATGGGTACAAACCGTTTTAGGTTAAAACCCCACGAAATAGATGTACTAATGAAAATGCGTTCGGAGCAGGTCAATAACGTTTTAGTTATAGGTGACTTGCACGAACCTTTTTGTTTACCGGAATACTTAGACTTTTGTAAAGAACAATACGACAAATACAACTGTAACGAAGTCGTGTTTATAGGTGATATTATAGACAATCACTATAGTAGTTATCACGAAACAGACGCAGACGGACTAGGCGGTAAAGACGAACTAGAACTTGCAATAGATCGTATTAAAAGGTGGTACAGTGTATTTAACAAAAACGTAACCTGTATAATCGGCAATCACGACCGCATAATAATGCGTAAAGGACAAACTAGCGCAATACCTAGTAAATGGATAAAATCATATAATGAAGTCTTAGAGGTACCTAACTGGACGTTTACAGAACGATACGTAAAAGACGGTGTACAATACGTACACGGTGAAGGTGGTACTGCACGTACAAAATGTAGAGCGGATATGATGAACACGGTACAAGGACACTTACACACACAAGCATATTGTGAACACTACGTAGGACGTAATTTTAGGGTGTTTGGTATGCAAGTAGGTTGTGGTATTGACTTTAAACAATACAGTTTTGCATACGCAAAGGCAGGTAAAAAACCAGCTATAGGCTGTTCTGTAGTACTTAATAATGGTACTTTACCTATAAATATCTTAATGGATTTATAAAATTTAACTAATTCCCTAGATAACATATTACAATTAACATCTTAATTGTTAATAACTTTTAAATAATTTTGTTTACAATTATGTTAGTAATAAAATAATTACTACATTTGTACTATTATTAACCAATATTTTAATTATGAAAACGGAACTTAAAAAAGACGTCTACAAAATTATTGAGAATGGCGAACATATCAATACATTAGACGCAACAGAACGTATTGTAAAACTTGCAAACGATTATTCTACTAACAAAATGATTGATTTTATAACAAACGTACTAGATACTTATTTGTTAGATAACATAAGCGTAAAAGCTTTACAAAACAAAAGAGAAGATTTGTATAACTTAAAGAATAAAAAAGATGTTTAAAATAACTAACAAACAAACAGGATTTAAGCAGTATAGAAACAGTAAAGATACTGCAGACTTTGTATACAAAAACGATTATAGTAAATATATTATAGAAGAAATACCTACAATTAACAAAGATAAAATACATAACATTTTAGAAGGTTTTTTAACTATAGTTACTGTATTCACATTATTAACTTTATGTTACGTTTTAGTATGGACAGTATACTAACTATAAATATAGGTGGGTTGTATTCTGATCCTACAGAATGGAACGGTAAAAACAAATGTTGCGAACACTGCGACAAAGACGTAGAATATGACAGCGACTATTGCGAAGACCACCAACCCTGTTACTATTGCGGTGAAACTTTGCATTGTGTAGACAACGGTAAATATTGTAAAGAGGACGTCGAAAATCTATAAAAGAGTAGACAAAATATAAAAAATTATAAAATTATGAAAACAGCAAAAGTAACTAACGTACAAGGTAGTGGTACATTTAAAGAATTATATGTATTTGAACTACAACTAGACAACGGCGACACTGGTAAAATTTACAAAAAAGGACAAGACGCAGGTGTTAAAATAGGTGACGAAATAACGTACACACTAAACGACAAAGGTAGTATAAAGATACAAAGGGAACAATACCAAAATAACAACTATTCTAACAAGTCTAATCCAGATGTACAAAAGTCTATTATAAGACAGTCAAGCTTAAAGGCAGCAGTAGAACTATGTAGTGCATACGTTAAGACTGGTACAAGTGTAAATACTGCAGACGTACTAAGGATAGCAGACACTTTTACAAATTGGGTAAATGGTGCAGAAACAGAAATCGCAGCAAAGACAGAAAAAGTAGTTGCGAAAATAGATAATACAGATTTACCGTTTTAATGATTAAGGTAGGAATAACGGACAAAACAGAAGTTAAGGAACTTTGCGACATTGTTACTAATATAGTAGGATTAGAACAAGGTTCTTTAACATCTAAAAGTCGTAAGCAACCGTACGCTTTAGCAAGACAAGTAGTTAGTAATATATGTTTAGACAAAGGTATACATTTTGAAACTATAGCTAAGGTGTTAAATCGACACAGAACAAATATTTATCATTATCACAAAAAACACAAAGACAATTTTAAACACTGGGTACAATACAGAAGTTTATTTACTAAAGTATATAATACTTACAAAGACAATAAAAAAGAACAAAAAACTTTTTTAACTAAACAAGATTTACGTACACACTTGTTAAGAAACGGAGTAAATACAAGCGAAGGTAACATATACATAATTGTTAAAAGTGGTTTGTTAAAAACGTCTATAAAAACGTCGTACAAAGATTTTAGTAATACATTAGAAAGTATTAGAATTGCATTAATAGATTACCAATATAAAATAGACGTACAATTTTGAAGCCAAACTATTACGCAATATTAACAAGTGAAGTTAGATACAACGAAAACCTAACACCAAACGCAAAACTTTTATACGCAGAAATAACAGCTTTAATAAATATGAACGGTGAATGTTTTGCAAGTAATAAATACTTTGCAGATTTATACGGTAAAAGTAAAACTACTATAAGTAAGTGGGTTAGTGAACTTGTAAAAGAAGGTTTTGTTGAGGTTAAACTAACGTACAAAGAGGGTACTAAACAAATAGATAAGAGGTATATCCAAATAAAGAAAGGGGCTAGCCTTAAAAAACAGGTTAACCCCCTATCTGAAAACTTAAAGGATAATAATACTATAGTTAATAATAATACTACGTATAGTAATAAGAAACCGTCTATTGAAGATATAAAACAATATTGTTTACAACGTAATAATGGAATAGACGCAGAACAATTTTTTGATTTTTACGAAAGTAAAAACTGGTATGTAGGTAAAAACAAAATGAAAAATTGGCAGGCAGCTATCAGAACTTGGGAAAAACGAAAAACTAAAACAAGTAAAATAGATGCACAACTAGACAATTATAATAACGCTAAAAAACATTTAGGATTATGAAAACAAAAAAACCAGAAGTTAATAGATTTTTTCGCAAAGGACAATATAAAACATATGATAAAAGTATATTTCATAAGTGGATAAAAGAAGAAGGTTACAGCCGTTACGGTTTAGCTATAGATTTAGACGTTACAGTATGTACTATAGATCGTTATATGCGAGAACCAGAACGACTAACACTAAAACAAGTAAAAGTAATTAGTGAAGAAACACAAGTAGACGCAAATTTTATAATGAACTTAATATATGAAAATTAAAAACTTAGAAATAAACGATTTAAAGTTAAAATGTTTAGATTTAATCACTAAGACATTTGTAGAACTTGGACAGGTAAAAGACGATAAAACACTCGCTATACTTGCACAGACACTTTCTAACGACCTTTTAGAAGACTTTAGTACCCTTACCTTTGAAGACATAGTACAGTCCTTTAGAAACGGTGTTAGACACACAGAAACGTTTGTATTGAACGTTCAAACATATTACAAATGGATTAAAGCACACCGAGCGTTAATTTGGAACAACGAAGGTAAAGAGTATAAAGACAAACGATTAAAGTACAGAAGTCGTACAGGTACAGGACTTAATAAAATAGAAAACAAAATTAAACAATTAAAATGATAAATTTTCACAATAAGGACTGTATGTTAGCTTTAAAAGAATTTACAGATAAACAATTCGATTTAGCCATCGTAGATCCTCCATATAGAGATGCAAAAGATAATACACCAGTTAGAGGAATGAGAAACAAAAACGATGGTACAATGTTAAATTTTGGTAATGCACCTACAAAAAAATATTTTGACGAATTATTTAGAGTGTCAAAAAATCAAATAGTTTGGGGTGCAAATTATTTTCCTGATATTTGGAGTTACAAAATAAACAAATTAAATAGAGGTTGCAAGGGTTTTATTTTTTGGTTAAAAAACAATCCTGTAGATAATTTTAGCGATGGTGAGTTAGCCTGGACATCTTTCGAAAAAACAGCTAAATGTTATAATTTTAATTATTTCGGTAATTTGCAAGGAAATAAAAAATCTTGTGAAAAAATACACGCAACACAAAAACCCTATGAGTTATACGAATGGCTACTAATGAACTACGCAAAAGAAGGAGATAAAATTTTAGATACACATTTAGGAAGCGGTTCTATTGCTATAGCGTGCCACAATTTAGGTTTTGATTTAGAAGGTTACGAATTAGACAAAGAATACTTTGAAGCAGCAAGTAAAAGATTAAAACAACATCAACAACAAATAAGAATGTTTAAATGAAAACAAAAGTTAAGAGTTATCAAGAACTAAATACAAAAACTAAAGGATGGATATTTGCAAGATTAAAATATAACGAAACAATACCACAAATAGCAAAACATTTTAACGTAAGTATAATAACTGTAAATAGAGTTATAGAAGAACGAATAAAAAATAGAATTAAATAATTTTGTGAAGTTTAAAGAATTAGAAATAGTAGACATACTTAGAGGTATCAAAAAAAACATACAACCCTGCGAATATGAGTATAACAGATTTGACGCAGAAGATCAGAAAAACATATACGAAATAAAAATAAGATCACAATACTATAAAGAAACATTTATAGAATTTGATAAGTACAGTTACAATACAATGTACGCGCAAGAGTTTAACAAAATATTTATATATGTAGTAAAAATGGAAAATACTATATATTTATTTAATATAAGTTTGTTATATATGAGGGGTTACAATTTTAATTGGGAATTAAGAAAGTTAAGAAGAAATACAGAATTTAACCAAACAGAACGAATAGAAAAAATAGTAGGTCATATTAACACAGACGAAGCAATATACACAATAGACTGTTTATAACTATTTTTAAATTTTGTAAAATAACACACAAATATTTATATAATTACAGACGTGAAAACTATAAGTAAATTAAAAAAAGATTTAGACAAGGTTTTCAGTCTATACATACGACTACGACACGCAAGTAAAGACGGAATAGTTAAGTGTTTTACTTGTGACAAAACAGCACACTATAAGAAAATGCACGCTGGACACTTTATGAGTAGAAAACACCACGCTACAAGATGGAACGAAGACAACGTACAAGTACAATGTGTAAAGTGTAATTTATTCGGACAAGGTGAACAATACGCATTCGGTAAATTATTAGACATACGAATCGCAGAAGGTAAAGCAGAAGAACTACAAGAACTAAGTAGAACAACTGTTAAGTATATGCGTTTTGAATATGAAGATATGATAAAGTTTTACAAAGAAAAAGTTAATGCTATTAAAACCAATTAGTTTAAATTATCAACACGAAGTAGCTCTACAATTATATTTAGATATGATTACAGCAACTATAAAAGATATTACAAATAATGACAGTAAATATAACAATTTTATAGACGTCTGTAATATAATTATAGAACATCACAATAACTATAAAAACGACATATTAGAAATAGGTAATTTTAACGATTTTATAACTATTATACCTACACATTTTACTACTATGATACACGGATATTTAACAGGAATTGAAAAAAAAGAAAATAGAAGCACTATTAGAATATATAAACAATTACTAAGTGAAGAAGCTTATAAATATATAGACAAAGTTAAAGACTTACACATTGAAAAAGATTTATAAAATAATAGCAGACTTACGTAAAGACTTTGTAAAAATGACTTACGGTATAACTACAGATCATAACGAAGTAGAAGAAGTTGTACAAGAACTTATGTTATATTTTTTACAAATGAATCCTGAAACACTTAAAGGTATATACGACAAAGACGGTAAAAAAGGAATATTAAAATACGGTGCAGTAGTAATAAAAAGAAGTTTACACAGTAAAAACAGTCCGTACTATTATAAGTATAGAAAATATTATACACAATTAGATACTATAGCAAGTGACATAACTTACGATATAACAGAAAACGGCGAATTAACAAACCCTAAAAACTTATACAATATACCTAACGAGGTAAACGAATACAAGTATAAGAAGTTAGAACAAATAGATAAAGAACTAGACAAAATGTATTGGTACGATCGAGAACTATTTAAGTTGTACTATTACGAAACAAATACATTAGACAGTTTAGCAAAGAAAACAGGAATAAGTAGAAACAGTTTGTTTATAACAATAGACAACGTTAGAAAATTACTAAAACTTAAATTAAATGAATAGTTTTCTTGTAAGTAAAGTAATATATAAAGACAGGTTAAACACTTGTAGAGGTTGTAAAGATTATTTTAAACCTACAGGATCTTGTAAAGTATGCGGTTGTTTTATGCGTATTAAGGCTAGTATTTCAGTTATGGAGTGTCCTAAACAATATTGGTTAGCAACTAAAGAGTACGAAGCACCTAAAGAAATACCTACACACTTAAAAAACGAAATAAAAGAAGTATATAAACTTATAGACAACGGTAAAATAAAAGACATACAAAGTAAACAAAGGTTAATAGAATTATATAATACAATACACAATACTAACTACAATACAAGTACAAACTGTAGTAGTTGTTTAAATACAATGTTTAAATTTATGCAAGACGTAATAACAAAGATATGAGAAAACAAAGTACATATAGAAAAAACAATAGAAAAAAACGCAAAGGTGTACATAGTAAAAACGCAAGTAAAGGACAAACTAAATACAAAAAAAAATATCGTGGACAAGGAAGGTAAAAACAAATACTACTGGGAAACAGACAGAAATATAGACAAGTACAAAACAGATAATAGAGTACCAGAATACTACAAAGGTTTAAACGGTTACGAGGCAAGAAAGGTATGTGACAATTTTAATTTAAGTTATCACTTGGGTACAGCAGTTACTTACATTTTACGATCATACCACAAGCACGACACACCAATAGAATGTTTGAATAAAGCAATAGCACACTTACAATTTGAAATAGAAAAATATGAAAGTAGTAAATAACAAAAAAAAACCACGTAAAAGAACTTACTATAATAAACCTATTATAATAAACGATTACGAAAATATAGAAGATAAAAAAATAACACTACCAGAAATTATAAACGATGATTTTGGATTTGAGATGCAATTCGGAATTATAGACGAACACGAGACAAAAGAAAAATTATATTTAAAAAATAAAAAATGAACGAAACATTAAAACACTTATTAGGTTTTTGCGGTGAAACACACCCTAATTTATTTACAGTAACACTATTATTAATATTAGTAAGTTACACAATATATAAAACAAAAAACAAATGGAATTAATTATTATATTTTTTGTAGGTTTAACGATAGGTGCGTATATTGTAACACAAATAGACAAAAAGTTATGAAGTTTATTTGTAACATCTGCGGTAACACGACAGACATATACAAAGTAAAGTTTACAGCAACTAAAGACGGGTTAGTATGTAAAGACGCTATTTGTTGCAATAAATATATGGTACAATTAAAAACAAAAGAGTACGAAGGTTTACCACGAATAAAACGAAACGAAGAACATTGTAAAAGCAGTAATTACGTTAAAGGACTTATGAAAGGTGAATAGAACACACGCACAAAACAAATACTATTTTAAGTGTATAGTAATACCATTAGGCAAACATTTAGGTTATCATAAATACGAAATGCACGAAATACTTAAAAATATGTTTATAGCAGATACAAGTAAAGAACTTAATACAAACGAATTTAAGGACTATTGCGAACAGATAAGGGTGTGGAGTATGACAGAGTTTAACTTTGTCTTAGAAGAACCAGAAACAAACAAATAAGACGTATTTATATTATATACTATGGAAAACGAACAAAAACGAACGCAAGAGAATAAAAAGAAACTAATAGAAGCTTTAGAAAAATCTTTAGGTATTGTTACAGAAGCTTGTGAGAAAGCACAACTAAGTAGAACACAGTTTTACAAATGGTACAAAGAAGACAAAGAGTTTAAAAAACAAGTAGATAGTATAGACGGTAAGTTTATAGACTTTGCAGAAACACACTTAAAAGAACAAATAAAAAACAATAATACACAAGCTACAATATTTTATTTAAAGACACGAGGGCGTAAAAGGGGTTATGGTGATAGTTTAGATCTAACAAGTAACAACGAACCTATTACAATTAACGTAAAGATAAACGGGGTTGAATATTGACGCTACATTTACTAAAACACAAGGTCAAGCGTTAGAATACTTATTTGACAATAAAACAACAGAAGTTTTATACGGTGGTGCAGCAGGTGGTGGTAAAAGTTTCTTAGGTTGTGCTTGGATTATACTACTATGTTTAAAGTACCCTAAGACTAGGTATTTAATAGGGCGTAGTAAGTTGGATAGTTTAAAGAAAACAACTTTTTTAACTTTCCTAGACGTCTGTAATAAATGGAATATAAAAGCCGGTGAACACTATACATTTAACGGTTCTACAAATATTGTTACGTTTTATAATGGTAGTGAAATAATACTAAAAGACCTTTTTCTGTACCCTAGTGATCGTAATTTTGACAGTCTTGGTAGTATGGAGATAACCGCTAGTTTTATAGATGAATGTAACCAAATAACAGAAAAAGCAAAAAACATAGTAGCAAGTAGAATACGTTATAAGTTAGACGAATACGGTTTAATACCTAAAATGTTTTTAAGTTGTAACCCAGCTAAGAACTGGGTATATACAGAATACTACAGACCAGCTAAAACAAATACACTACCATACTATAGAAAGTTTATACAAGCTTTAGTAGACGATAACGAATATGTTAGTATACACTATAAAGGACAATTAGAAAAACTAGACAGACTAAGTAAAGAACGTTTACTATTTGGTAACTGGGAATACGACGCAAGTGACGATAACCTAATAGAGTATAACAGTATACTAAACCTATTTAGTCAAAAAGGGTTAGAAGGTGATAAGTATATAACTTGTGACGTAGCAAGATTTGGTAACGATAAAAGTGTAGTTATGTTATGGAGTGGTTTAACAGTACTAAATATTAAAACATTTGACACTAACACAATAACAGAACTTGCAGAGTACATAAAGACACTACAACAAAAAGAAGGTGTTAAAACAAATAACATACTAGCAGACGAAGACGGTTTAGGGGGCGGTCTTATAGACATACTACGTATAAAAGGTTTTCAAAATAACAGCAGACCTTTAAAAAACGAAAACTACCAAAACCTAAAAACACAATGTTATTATAAGTTAGCAGACTTAGTAAATAAAGGTCAAGTAGGAATAGTAAACGACAATATAACTACAAGGCAACATATAATAGAAGAACTAGAACAAGTAAGATCTAAAGACCAGGATAAAGACAATAAAAACAAGATAGTAGACAAAGACACAGTTAAAGCTATTATAGGTAGGTCACCGGACTACGCAGACTGTTTAGCTATGCGTATGTATTACGAAATAGACAGTAACTACGGTAGGTACTTTGTACAGTAAACTAAAAACAACAAATTTATATTATATATTATGAAAGTAACATTACAGAAGGATAAGAAGAAGTTGTATTTTAACATACCAGCAAGTTGGAACGAATTAACACTAGGGCGTTATATGCGACTTATGAAAACAATAAAAGAAAGTAAAGACGATAAAGAAATAGAACAAGTAGTTAAAATATTAAATTGTATTAGTGATATACCTAAAAAAGAAATATACGGTTTAGATATGAAAAGTGTAGGTATATTAGGCACGCATATAAAGACGTTTTTAGAAACAGAACCAAACGAAGAACTAGAACACTTCATAACTGTAGAAGATGTACAGTACGGTTTTCACCCTAAACTTGTAGATATGACGTTAGGCGAGTTTGTAGACTTAGAAACATATACTAAAGACATAAACGAAAACCTACATAAGATACTAAGTATATTATACAGACCGGTAAAACAAAGAGTAAACGACAAATACATAATAGAAGACTACGAACCTAACGAAGAACGAGCAAACTTGTTTAAGAAACATTTAAGAGTAAAGGACTTTAACGGTGCTAGCGTTTTTTTTTACGATTTAGAAAGACAACTTTTGATACATACGAACAAGTCTTTGAAGGATCTTCTGACGGAACAGAAACAAAATTTGGAGAAACAATAGAAACAAAGTGGGGGTGGTATAATACAATATATATGTTAGCAAACGAAAACATACTAAACTTTGATGAGGTGACAAAACTACCTTTATACCAGTGTTTAACGTTTTTAGCATATAAACAAGACTACAATAAAAAATTAGAAGATGAGTATAGACGCAATAAGGTATAAAAGTTATAACAACGTAATAGATACGTTAAAGTGTATAGGTGAAAAACATCTAAACATAAAAACAGTTACGAGTGGTGATATATGGACAATAGACCTAGAGAAAAACACACTGTTTCCTTTGTTTCATATAAACCCAGTAAACGTTACAGTAGGTTTACACCAACGTACGTTTAATTTCCAGTTGTTTTTAATGGACTTAGTAGAACCGGATAGTAGCAACGAACAAGAAGTACTAAGTGACTGTTTAGAAATAATGAACGACATAATAGCTATATACAAACACGGTGAAATACTATACAAGTTTAACGACGAAGCAGGCGAAGAAGACAGATACTTTATAAATGACGATTTTACAATAGAACCATTTACAGAAGAATACGACAACGCAGTCACGGGCTGGATTATGAGTTTTGCAATAACAGTAGAAAACGAACTAAATACTTGTAATATACCAATAGACAACAGTACAATATGTTCAAAATAACAATAGGAAAATTAACAATACAACTAATACCACCAAAAATTACATATGGACTATAACGAAGCAATAGACAAACTAGACAAAATAAGTATAGAGTTAGAAAGTTATACAGACTACCCACAAAGTGCAACTAACAACGCAAAACGTGCAATTAAGTACAAAGAAGAAAACGGTAGTAGTTGCGGTACTCGTGTAGGCTGGACAAGGGCAAGACAATTAGCAGACAGAAAACCCATTAGTAGAGATACTATTGCACGTATGGCAAGTTTTAAAAGACATCAACAACATAAAGACGTACCATACGGTGAAGGTTGTGGCGGGCTAATGTGGGATGCGTGGGGCGGTTCTAGTGGTATTAGATGGGCACAAAATAAATTAAAACAAATAGATAAAAAATAAAATGGCAGATTTAACAACAACAATTACAGAAAGTGTAGTAATAAACGGAGCTAACAGGGGTTCTACAAATACACTAACAACAACAGGTATAAACAATACTTTTGAACGTACACTAACAGCAGCACATTCTAATATTACAACTATAGCAGAATTTGCAACAGCTAACCATACAAGCGAAAGTGCTATAGACTTAAACGACGTAAGATACTGTAGGGTTACTAACTTAGACGATGCAGAAGAACTAATAGTAGGTATAATAACAACGGGTTCTACAAACTACCAAGTTAGACTAACACCGGGTGCTAGTCATATATTGTATCACGGTGAAAACGTAGCAGTAGCAGAAGCAGACGGTGATCCTGCAATGTCAAGTATGACTAACGACTTATCAGCTATAGAAGTACAACCTGTAAGTTCAACAAACGTACAAGTAGAAATATTTATAGCTAGTGTATAGTGGCGTTTAAACTAAAATACGACAATATAGAAAACTATTTAAAGTCTTACGGTAGGTATATTGTAAGACAAGCTAGAAAAATACTACAACAAAGAGGTAAAAACACAACAGGTAAACTTAGTAAGTCTTTAAAGTATAAAATAGTAGAAAGTAAAGAAGGTTACGACATACAATTTTTAGCTAGTAAATATGCAACTTTTGTAAACAAAGGGGTTAGCGGTACACAAGGACGTAGAACCTATATTGACATAAACGGTAAAAGAAAAGTAAGTCCTTTTAAATTTAAGAAACAACCACCAAGTAATGTAATAGAAGGTTGGATAAAAAACAGAGGTATACAAGGACGTGATAAAAAAGGTAGGTTTATTACTAGAAAGTCTTTAGCATATTTAATAGCAAGAAATATAAAACTAAAGGGAGTACCAGGCGTAAGTTTTTACACACAACCGTTAAGTTTTAGTTTTAACAAGTTTAAAAAAGATATGATCACACACTTTAAAACAGACGTATTAAACGAAATAAAAACATTTAACAAATGAGTTTAGTTATAGAACAAAAACCAAAATATAGACTAATACCAGCGGCAAGTGAAATAGTGTATACAGTATTTGATAATACAACTATAAACCCGCAAAACAATAAGTTTAAAATAAAATATACTGCAGAAGTATATGTACATAATAGAATAGCAAACTTAACAGACGCAAGTAATTTAGTAGGTATATTTAAAGTAACACCTAACGCAGAAGGTTACGGAATGTTTGACTTTAGCAGTATATTACAAAATTACGTAAGTGCAGACTATTTAGGGGGTGTAGTACACAATAGTAACAATAATAATTTTAGTAGTTACAATGCAGTAGAGTTTTCAGACAATACACCGCACAGTATACATCAAATAGACAAGTTTAGTACAAATAGAAATAGTGTTAGATTTTATAAAATTAAATTCAATATAGAAGCAGCAAACGCAGTAGACGAAGAAGTTACAAAACAACATACTACAGATACAATAACAGACGAAACACTTGTATATAACGGTGTATTATACGACACAGACATACTAAACTTAGATAGTAACGGTAATATAGGTTACAATTTAGACTATCAAGGTTTTATTATGAACGGTAACACAGACAAGTTTTTAACAAACGCACCTACAAAACAATATATACGTGATAACGACTATTTAACACTAGCTTTTTTTAGTCAATATAATTACGATTTTATTGTTAACGGTAACGCTAGTTCTTTTGCTATAAAGAAAATTAAAATACAATTTTATCATAATGGAGCAACAACAGGTTCTTTAATTACTAAAGACATACAAGCAAGTACAGGTGGTCATAGTGGATATATGAACGACAGTAATAATAAATTACAATTTGCAGGTGTAGGTGTAGGTAATTTAAGAGGTGACAGTACAACAATACCTACTAACTGGGATTACTACACAGTACAAGCATTTGGTAATGTAAACGCGTTAAGTCAAGCATACGAATTTTACAACCAAACAGAAGACTGTAAGAACTACGAAACAATACGTCTAACGTGGTTAAACAAGTTTGGGGGGTGGGACTACTACAACTTTACTAAAAAGTCTGTTAGAACGTTTAATACACAACGAAAAAGTTACACACAAATATCGGGTTCGTGGAATACTAGCAGGTACAGGACAGACGGACATACAGGCGGTAAAAAATACTTTGCTAATAACACAAAGGAAAGTATAACACTAAATACAGACTACATAACAGAAGAAGAGGCTATTTGGTTAGAAGAACTATTTAACAGTAACGACGTCTATATACTACAACAACGATCTACAGACAACGCAAACGAAGGTTATTTACGTAAGTATGTAAAACC
>Ga0208899_1000529_pt1 | contig 28633 bp, 43 predicted proteins | sample VirMetDEL_Nov_24_FD_184518 | JGI IMG/M metagenome (GOLD analysis project Ga0208899, IMG submission 184518) | Aqueous microbial communities from the Delaware River and Bay under freshwater to marine salinity gradient to study organic matter... | ecosystem: Environmental > Aquatic > Marine >... | reverse complement strand
AATTCCAATTTTAGCTGACATTATATCCTTGGCTATGTCTGTGGATGTTGGTACAGCATACACTATGGTGTTAGGATGAAAGGTAACATGCTGAACCCCATTAATAGTTTCTTTCTTAAGATCTGATGACTCAAACATAAAGTCACCTTGAATGACTCCTTTAATTCCTAAATCTTTTAAATTGTCGAATGCAAGTTTGAGTTTCTTATTTAAATCACCACTTGTATCAGCGTCTATGTCTGCATGGTTCTTATACACCTTAGCATCTTTATTAAAGATACCTTTTTTTGCTACAAAGAATTTTCCATCTGATGGATCTTCTCCAGCGAATAAGGCGGGGGCTCCGTCCCACTTGACAGTAATGTCTACAGGTGCTTTCGCATTACCGCTCAACATATCCCTCATTGATCTTAGCGCTAGGATAGCTTGGCGAGCCCCCTTAACTCCGCCGTCAATAATAAGATCCTCAATATGTGTCATATGAGTATTCTTACCTGCGGCTTCTGTTAGGTAATTAGTTAATGATTTCATTTACTTATGGTATATTTTTTGTCAACCATATCTCCCCAACCGTTTGGATTGACATACCAACTATTTTCTCCTTTTATAAAGCAAGAAGAATTTTTTAATTCTGATGAACCTCTGAAATCTAGTCCAGCTTTTATTTTTCTAGACATATCTTTTGCAGTAAATGTTCTATTAAGTATTTCTTCTATAGAAGTATTTGAATCAACCTTTCCCCCAAAAAATACGTTTGCTGCACCTTCTCCTTTATTAAATTTTTCTTCACCACTTATAACTTCAATCATTTGTTTAGGGTTAACTCTTTCTGAATTGTATTTTGGTTTTTTAATAAATGGGCAAATTGTATGTGTGTTAGTTTTTGTTCCTTTAATTTTGCCTGTTTTATTTAATTCTTCTAAAGTACTCTCTAATATTTTTTTAGAATCTTTTCCAAATATTTGTTGAAATCTACTCGGCAATATCCAATTTTCGAAATACGTTGCATTATCTGCTTTTAAACTATATTTAAGAAATTTAGAACCAAATAATGGTTTGTCTAAAACTACTGTAACATCAGTTTTAGGATTACCTTGTCCTTTCCATCTTGGTGCTGATAGACGAGTTATTTGATACATTTTTCCTTTATATTCAAATTGCCAATTTTCACCAGAATTTTTTATCCAAGCTTCGGTAAACATTCCTTCATGACCATGTCCACCTTTAAATGGTTCAAATATACTAGGATTCTTTTTACTTGTTAAATCGACTTTCATCTCTTCAACATTTTTCCCTGTTGGTTTTAATATAGCGTTTAATGCAATTAATAATGTTTGCTCTTCACCTTTTATTTTGCAAACTGCATATAATGACCGACCTATTACTTTTACATCTTCTTCTTTATCTCTTTCTATTATTTCTAAAGATGTTCCTTTTTTAAGTTTTTTACCTAAAGGTGTACCATCTATTAATAGAGGCATTGTTTCTTTTTCTAATGTGTAAGATTTTATATCAGGTTTTGCAACTACATATTGATAAAATGCTCCTGTGTTTCTTTTATGAAATGTTGTAGAGCCAGCTAAAGAAGCTTCGTATATAAATTGTTTAAATTTTTTCATAGAAATCCCTAAATAGTTATTATATCTATTTATAAAGATTTAAGAGTTAAAAAAGGAATTGGGAACGATATTACCCTTATTATCATATGAGATAATCTTAGCAGCATGTAGTTTATCAATAGTTTTACTGCATCCTTCTCGAATACCTTGCCTATAAGCTTGCCAAGAAGCTCCAGATAAACAAATTAAGAATATTATAAAAGATATAATATCCATTATTCTACTACATTGCCTTTAATATCTAATCTAATAATATCGGATTGAAATCCTTTTTTTATCATAGCCATATTAAAAACCATGGCTTCCTTTAAAGATGAGAAAAGATATTCATAGATCTTCTCACTACTATCTTGAAAAAATTTTACTTTAAATAACATAGTTACACCTACCTAATATAGTGTTTTGGTTTAGGATGATTTTCTTTATCTTCCCACTTTTCAATTTTTCCGCCTTTAGAAAGAAATTTCTCAATATCCTTGTTGATCTTCTTTCTTTGTTCTGATTTATTCATTTTATTTCCCTATCTAATTGCATGAAATCTTTCATCATGATTGCATTTTTTAAACCCTATGTTATAGGTACTATATTTTTGGCTATTAAAAGAATATGGATTCAATTTGAATTTTTTCATTTTCTTAGTATCTAATTCCTCTTTTAATTTTACAATTTTTCCACCACTTGAGAGGAATTTCTCGATATCCTCTGAAATCTTTTTTTTAAGATATGATTTATTCATTATGCATATCTCCTGTAAATGTAAACGTCCCATCTTTGGGCATCTTCTAGTCTGCAGATTCTCCAGTTATGGAAAATCCCCCTATAAGAACTATAGTCGCGATACTTGTAAAGGTTTCGATTATTTTTTCCAAATCTACCTTGACATTTCACGTAATATTTTTTGTCAGAAGATTTATTCATAATCTTCACAACCTTTCTGATATTTTCAAGTTCTAGCATATCTCCAGCTGATTCTGGATATACTGTCATTACATAGCTATCTGATCTCATTTTAGTGTATTGGCCTCCCGCCTAAAGTTTCTAAAAAGAATTGACCTTGAATGTCATGGCCAGTTCTTACAAATACTGAATCACAGAGTTTATCCCATGATTCATTAATAGTTTCTGGATTTTTGTCTTTAGCAAAAGCCAGTTCAACTAAATCTAATTCTATTTCTAGCGGTATATCTGTAGCGATATGTGTTAATTTTAATACATTTTGCATGATTTACTCCTTATTAATTTAATTTATAGAAGTATTATACCAAAGGATAAGGTGTTTGTAAACCCTTTTTTCGTGACAATTTCGTGACATTTTATTACAAAAGAAGGGGAGTATTGCACTCCCCCATGAATCATAATTAAAGGTTATTATACTTCTTTTGCAATAAAAGTGTATACACCGTAAGCTAGAGCTACCCACGCAAATAGGTCAACTAAGCCGCCTAAAAGTAGGTAAGATAATGATAGTCCGACGATAACTCCGCCGTCCCAAGATGTGCGTTCTGCCCATCTGTCCATTAACCAAGCTTTTGCTGTATTTAACATATTCATATATTTCTCCTTTATATTTTAAAGTCTGCAAACGAGTCATTACTTTCTCGTTCACCAAACTTGTTTATCGGCTTATCTGGTGTCATGTCAGACATGATATCAGATTGAGCCGACTCCTCTACATCATATAGTTTCATGCGGGAACGATCTACTCCAATAACGAATCTTCGATATTTGGTAGGATCGTTATAACGATTTTTCAATTGCTTTACTAGCATTTGACCCAAATCTTCAAGTTCCTCTGTTGAAATAAGAGCAAACATAAGATCGGCCGTTGCTGGCAAACCAAATGATTCAGATGTATCCTCTAGTCCTAAATCAGTATTAGAAAATCCTGACCTGGTAGTCTGCGTTGCAGAGACTATTGGAACATTGAATTCCACAGCTAAACCACGGAGTTCTTCCGCGATCGCTTTTATGTATGAATAACTATTTATACTACCACCGAGTCCACGCATGCGACTTGAGGCACAAATATTTAAATAATCTACATAAATTATATCCGGACGGAAGTTCTTTTTAAGCTTTAATTCATTCAATAAAGCTCTAAAATGCCCTGTATGGGCGGCCCCTGTTGGATATTCCTTAATGATAAGTTTACCTATAGATCCTTTTGCGATCTTAGAAATCTTACTATCAAAAACTTGTTTAGGTAAAGACTGAAGTTGTTCTACTGGTAGATCCATTAGATTCGCATCGATTCTTTCAGCGATACGTTCTTCTGCCATTTCCATTGTAATATATAAAACGTTCTTGCCTTGACTGAGTACTGATGCTGCACAGTGGCACATGAATAAAGATTTACCAACACCAGTACCAGCAAGAGCAATGTTTAATGTTTTATTTGGAAGTCCACCTTTTGTTATTTTATTGAAATAATCTAAATCGAATGATATACGATCTTCTTTTGTATTGTAAAATGCAAATCGATCCTCTGAGTTATCGATATAGTCATGACCAATTGCTTGGTCGAAAGAGGTTCCTAAAGCAGAAGAAAGTATTTCAGGTATAGCACCTTCACTTCTTTCTTTATCTTTACCATCTATAATCTGGATTGACTCCATTATTGCATTATAGACAGATCTTTCTTTACACCATTTTTCTGATTCCTGTATAAGATATTCAGTATCGATGTCAGACTTTGATTCTATTTCATCAATAAGTCTAGAGCAAGAATTGAGTATTTCTTCTGGAGCATTTACCTTCTTAAGTTCTAAATGTAAAATCTTTGATGTAGGTAATTTATTATGTTGACCAACAAACTTTACAATAAGGTCAAATACATTTTTATGAATTCCTTCGAAATATTCTTTTCTTAAATATGGTATGACTCTCCTACAATAATCTTCGTTATTCAGTAGGTGATTCAGTATGTGTGTCGGTATTTGATTCGTTATGTCCAATTCCTATCTGTGCCTCGTTATGTTCTAGTGAATCTGTTATTATATATTGCAGTATGGATCCAAGATAATCTTTAAAATTTTCATCTCCCTCTAATTCATCCATTGCAAATGTTCCTGGGTCCTGAACTTGATATGTAAATCCAAGTGTGGCCATATCAAGTTCTGGTGTTTCTTTTACTTGAACTGTTCCATAGACTATTATTACGTCTTTCCATGTTCCAGTTAAAAGTTTAACTCCATGAAGTGGATGATTCGGATTCTCTACTAATGTATAATCCTTATCTGTTACTTTATACATCTTCTACTTCTAAGTCTAAGTCTATTTCTAATAAAGGTTTATGTCCGATAGAATAGTATGTTTTAACAAATTCTTTGAAGTTGCTATCTTTAAATATAGGATCCCAGAATTTTTTGTTTAGAGTTTCTTTTTCTCTTACTTTTGGATCTAGGATTTCCCCTGTTTCCATATTCACTCTTGCATACCAACCAACATTTGGTTTGGTTACATATCCACCTGCAAGTGCAACTTCAAGTAATCCACTATATTGTTGTATTCCACCTTCCCATGATACTCCAATTGGGACTTTAGATTTTTCTTTTACAAACCTAGATTTTTCTACGTTAATCACAAAATTGTACCCAGTAACATCTTTACCAGTTTTTTCTTGTTGTCTTCCAATAATCCAAATGTTATCAGCTGAGTAATAAATTCCTGTACCACCTGAAACGATAGCCTTTGGAAATAATCCCATTTCTTGATATGTGTGATTAACTGCGAGAAGGGGTATATTCTTCATTGTTAAATAAGGAGTGACCATTCGGAATAACCCCTTCAACGCTTTCGCTCTCGACATATCAGCGACCGATTTTTCATTTAAAGCATCTTCTAATTCTTTCTTAGATGCTAAATTACCAATTGAATCTATAATGATAATAACTTTGTCACCTCTTTCGATATTTTCAAGTTGACCAACTAAGTCAAACTTGAGTTGTTCTACGTCGGTGATTGGTGTATGTAAAACCCTATCAGTATCAATCCCAAAGGATTCAAAATATTGTTGTGGTGAACCAAACTCTGAATCATAAAATAGCATGACAGCATCTTCATATTGTTTAAGATATGCTGCACCCATTAACAAAGCAAAACTTGTTTTAAAGTGTTTTGATGGACCAGCTAGAACTGTAAGTCCCGATGTAAGTCCTCCATCGATATCTCCTGATAATGCAACGTTAACCATTGGCACATCAGTTGTAATGATATCTTTTTCAGCAAATAATATTGAATCTGAAAGTATAGAAGTATCTTTTATCTTACTATTCTTTTTTAATTTATCCATTATAGACATTATACTTTCCTCCTTCTTCTTGGAAATAATGATTGTTGTTCAAGCCTTTGGGCTCTTCTTGCCCTAGCAATGGCTTCTGCTTTTTTTCTTTGTTTCTTTTGAGCGGGCTTTTCATAGTACTCGCGTGCACGTACTTCTTGTACGATACCTGCTTTCTCACAGGCTTTTTTAAATTTTCTAAGACCAATGTCAAAGGGCATTGGTGTTGCCGGACGTTTGTCTCTCGGATTCCTCTTTCGAGGGCGTAAATCAATACTTGGCATAAATCACTCCATTGTTAAATATAATACGTATATTATACCATAGTTTATTCACTTTGTAAATCCCCTAGGTAATAATATTCTACTCCAGCTTCTTGTAGTATATCTTCTCCTTTGTGACAAGAATGATACCATCTATCACCCTCACTATTAAAGGTATTTGTAACTACCCTCGAAGCTCCAACTTGGATAATACCTTTTGCACATTCATTACAAATAGGTAATCCATAAACATATATTGTTGAACCTTTTAGTGAAACCCCATTAAAAGATGCATTATATATGCAGTTCATTTCAGCATGAACTATAAAATCATACTTGATCTCTCTGTTTGTATATCTTTCTATTTGATCAGATATTCCTCTCGGAAACCCATTATATCCTTGGGATAAAACCTGACCTGTGGGTGCAATAGCAACTGCCCCAATCTGAGAAGAAGGATCTTTAGACCAGGTAGAAACCTCCTGGGCTAATTTCATATATCTAATATCCCATTTCTTCATACATATCCTTAAATATTTCTACGTTTTTAATTCTTTCTTGCATAGGATCTTTTCTTATAGCATCTGTTTTTAAAGGATGCTTATCCCTATCTAAAATTGGTTGTGGTACTATATGCTTGAAATATCTTTTCAATTCAACCTTTTCTCCTTGTCTATATTCATAGGGTAGATTCAAAGCATATTTGATTACCTTGGGTGCTAGAAAAGGTGCACGTAGTTCTATTGTTTGTTCCATCATGGTTCTATCTAGTTTTGGTAAATGATAGAATGGTAATTCACAAAACACATCTGAGTATTGGCTATCGTATTCTTTGGCTCTTCTATATCCACCAAATAATTCATCTGCACCATCACCTGTCATAACCGCATAAAAACCCAACTCTCTGAGCTTTCTTGCCATTGCAATCTGTGGTTTAACCGATCCAAGATCTACTGGTGATTGATGTATTCTAATAGAATCCTCATCTGAAACTTCATCTAAGGTAACATTAATTAAATCATCTGAGACTAAACTTGCAAAAGATTCCTCATGATTGTCCACATGAATAGCTTTTACTTCGTGTCCTAGCTCTTTAATTAATCCGTATATTATGGTAGAATCCAATCCACCAGAAAGTAATACAGAAACTTCTCTTTCACCACCAAGTCTAAGTCTAACTGCTTCTCTTAGTTCATACTGTAAATCTTCTGCTTCTATTAAGTCCCAATTCCAATATCTGTGAACCTCACCTCTATAGTAATAGTGTCCGGGAGGAACCTGTTTAATCTGATTGTACGGGGTTCTTCCTGTAGGATCATATCCCCATTTCAATGTATTAGATAAGAATAATTCATCTAGTGTAGTATCTCCAAGAGAAACTAAAGCATCTATCTCAGAAGCTATTGCTTCCATATCTGTTCTATAATAAATTGGTTTAATCCCTAGGAAATCAGTAACAGCTATAAAGTCATGATCTTTTAAAGTTACAAATGACCAAAATCCATCAAATTTATGAAATCCCCTTAATCCATATTCAGTATAATAGTCTGCTATAAATCTACCATCTGACTTAGATTCTTCCATACCATATAGATGTTTATCTAATTCTTTCCAATTAAATATTTCACCAACAAATAAGGAAAGATCTCCTCTTGAATTTGTGTTTGGTTGAATACAAACATCGGGATCTAAATTTGTAAATGGTAAGCTAATATGTGCCCATTGGTAGGAACCAAGTTTTTGATACCCAACAAATTCTGGTAATCCACGATATCCCATATAGTCTTTTACAACTTCTTCTAAGTTGGAATCTATGTTTTTACCTACAATAAATCCGCACATTATTTAATCATTTGCTCCAATGAATATCTGTCCACTGTAAAGCAGTGCAAAGATGTGGAAGAAAAATGTAGCATACCAGGAACTGCATCTATTTCTGACTTTTCTATTAGCCACATAGCTAACCTATTAGCAAAGTATAAATCGTTGTGTAGGTGCCGTACGACGTCACAGGAGCGCATATGATACGAACAATGAAGATATCCATGCCGTAACATGAAGTGCCAACCAAAAGTACAAGGTACGCGTTCTCCTTGAGCTGCTGCTGTTAGATCTTCTGGAAACCACATTGGGATATAACATTGTCTTGTGTTATTTTCTTTCTTTAGCAATTCTACTGCTGTATCTAAATTACCCCATTTAAATCTAATTCCATCTCTTTCCTTATCGCACCACATTCTTTCTGGATAAGAATGACTGAATGCTTCGTCCATAAGATATTTGTCTGTGTCTTTTAGCCACATGCTATGTGATGGTGGGGGATTATATGGTATACCAGAAACTCTTTCGTCGAAGTGGGTATCTGCCCATGGTTGTGTTGCATTTAGCTGATCAGATGCATCTTTTGCATCGTTGGTCATTGGGCATAATAAATCTGCATGTAAGATTTCTAGAAATTCTGGATGATCTGTACCACCTTGCCATCTTTCAGTTTGTATTTCATAACCTCTTTCAAACAGAATTCTTCTGAGCTCTTTCAGTCCAGTTTTTAAGTCTGCTCCTAATACATGATTACTCAATGTTTTCTCCTTTTAGTCTATTTAAGAAATCTCTGTCTGGATCTTGGCCATCGATACCACCACGAATATATGAAACAAAGAATGTTGCATAGTTGATTAGATCGATAGCTGAATCTTCTAGAGATTCAAAGTTTTGTGAATAAGATGTATCATTTTCCATAGCTTCTATAACAGATTGTATACGAAGTATTTTACCTAGCATAATATCAGATATAGTAGAACAACCACGTGGGTAATATTGTGCTTGTCTTATACGACTGTTTGGATTCTGATAATCTTGTGATTTTTTTTGTTGTATTTCTGCTGCTTGACGCAGAATATCTAATGGTTGATTGTTTTTATTCATGGGCATATTATACCAAATTTTTGTGTGTTTGTAAACCCCCCTATTTCTTCTCAAGTACTATTCCTGTTTGAAATAATGGAAGATTCACTTCGGGATACATTTTAAGATATGACCTCATAAAAAGTGTATAAGGCATGTGTCTGTGTATAAAACATCCAACATATTTCATATCATTGCTTTCCATAACAACGTCTGTGACCATCTTGTGTAATAGAAAAGCTTGTTTCTTTTGAGTAGGATCTTTAATAAGTGTTATAAACTTTCCACCTGGTTTTAAGTATTCTATTGATGATTTATATATTTCTCTAATAGTGTTCCAGTATGTTTCCCCAGATAGTACTCCAACATTCTTATCATTCTCATAATATATGTTTTTTGTATCTGGGCTTTTTGGGGAATTTCTTGGAGGAGAATCTGATTGTCTTCCACCTAGAACTGGATAAGGAGTTCCATTAATAATCATATCAAAAGACTCTTTTTGAAATCCTTCTTTTGTTAGAATCTCTTCGCAATCTCGTGCATCTCCTTCAAATATATGACCTTCTCCTGTAGATCTTTTTTCTTTGTTTTGAAGCTCAACAGTTCTTCTGGTAATATGAGAATATTCTAATTCTATACCAACACCGTTTCTGCCTGATATCATAGATTCTACAACAGCTGTTCCTGTTCCAACGGTTGGGTCTAAAACCCAATCTCCTGGTTTTGTAAATTTATGAACAGCATAACGATATCCACTCCAGTGTCCAGGACAGATGTGTTTATCTTTTGGATGATCTTTATCAACATACCATTTATTTCTGCTATATTGTGTATAGTGATTATCTGAAGAAGTATGATATACTTCTCCTAAAAAATTATCTCTACAATAATTGCATTCGCAATGGTAGTCATCTGGGATAGTATCCCTAGATTGCATTTCTTCTTTATAGTCAATATCAACTATAGTGTTTTTTGGATCGTATGTGATTTCCATAGTTAATACCTTTTTTATATAATACAATCTGTATCTATTGAATTTTTACACATCTGAATTATGCTCTGAATTGGTATAGTGCCATATTTAGTTGGTTTACATGAAAATAAAGTATATGGATCTACTATACATAAGAATTCAACTGTTAACTCAGTATTTGCTTCTACTACTAATGGGATATTATTATTCCCTCTTTCTCTATTGGTTCTATAAAGACAAAAATGCGTTAGTAGGCCTTCATGAAAAGCTTGTAGATATCTTTCGGCTGGGTGTTGAGGATTAAAAAAACCTCCTGCAATTTCTTTTAAGTCTATTTTATAATCTTTTGGCTTAATCAAGATATCAGAATAATATTTCAAGGGTTTACTAGTAATTTTTTCTAATACATCATTCGAATATTTTTCATTTAAATATTCTTCTAAGTATTCTGAATCTACATTAGCTCTACTTGAATATGAAGATTTATCCTGAAAACCTTTCTCACCTTTATATTCGCTATTATGTCTTTTTACATCTTCTTCAGTAACAGTAAACTTTAATCCATGAATTACATCTTTAAGCTCACTTAGATTCATAGGTTATTCCTCGTTCATTAAGTGCTGCACGATTCCATAAATGCCCTTGAACTGTATCATCTTTTGATTGTCCAAAATATGGAACTGCATGGTTTTCTCTAATCATTAATTGATTTACACTCATATCATCACCCTCAACAAAAAGCTCTCCAATAATTCTTCCAAACTTTCCTTTATCATGTGACAGTAAAGTTACCACCTTACCTTTTAATACACTAGATAAAAACTTTTTGGATTGTTTCCCATAAAACTTTTCTTGTAAATCTCTTGTTCTAGATTCTGGGGTATCAATACCCATTAATCTTACTCTTTGCTTTTTGTAAGTCATTCCAAAGCCAAGATCGATGTCCACATCTACTGTGTCCCCATCTACGACTCTAGTTACTTCGACTTTATATCTGTACATATTACCCCCTTGTGTTCTAAGTACTCAATGCTTATCCAACCAAAAACCCAACTAATCATTTGTAAAAAAGATGGTTATCGATTGTTGTTACTAATTCCAGCTGATCTGCCCAATATGGATTTACAAAGTCTGCATGATACCAAAGTGATCCTTCAGTAATGTCTTTGTATTGTCCAGATAGAACCATACCTGCCACCTTTATAGAGTTTAACCAAGTTACAGAATCAACGGGATCATCTGATTTTCCATCACAGTACCAACTAAATTGACACCGATTTCTAATCGGAACCATCTCTCCCAACCAGTTTTCTCTTAATTTCGCTTGATGAACTACTTCGCATATAGAATTCGGAAATAAATTACTTTCGACCCTATTTAAAACTACGTGGCTCACAGCTAATTGTCCAGCAAAAGATTGATTTGCTGATTCAAAATAAATGTTTTGTGCAAGACAAAAACGATCACTGTTTTCATCTGATGCTTTTACTAACTGAGGAAGTAATAATAATCCCATCAGTAATGCCCCAAAAGACATTCCTCCAATAAATGATTTAAACATCATTTGACCTGTATACTTGACTTCTTTGTCTATTGCTTTACCAAATTTACTCATATATTATTTCTAAAAACAAACTCTATAGCTCGTTCTGCCTCTCTTTCAAAATCTCGTTTACCATACCAATTGCCAGTATCATTATCTAAATCTCTGCAGATATATTCTATTTCTTTTGCAGTGATTGGATATCCTTTTGACATCGCATTTCCTGCTGTTGATACCATAATTTGATACATTTTACCATACCATCCAGTACCAGTAATTGATTTATATTCTTGTATTTGCTGTTTGTTAACGAATGGACAATCTTGATATCCAGTCCATTCATAGTTTGTATTATTTAGTTGACCCCTTTTATGTTCAATCAATCCCCTTTGTATTGCTTCAGGAAGTCTAGAAAAGAAATCCCCATCGCGTTTAACATAAGGATGTTTTTCCATTATCTCATTTGGATCCATTATATTACCATCATGAGAAAATATAAAACTAAAACTATCTTTATATTTTGCTGGGATATAATACATTCTACTTAAATCTTTGGTTTGAGCATCAGCAATATCGCCAATCTCTTTGTTTAAAGCAAACCAAAAATGCTTAATATCATCTTTAACCACTGATTGAGTTAGTGGAAACACTAATCTAAATTTGGGGTTTTCTATTGTTGATGAAGCAGTTGAATAGCAGACATATCGATATTGAGAATATTTCTTTTCAATATCTTGCATTTGACCTTCAAAATCATCGACATCCAATATGCCAAATCCTCCCCAAGCTACAACGTTTTCGTTAGATCTTGTTGCTTCAGGAAGATATATTGCAGGACTAATTAATGGTGCATCCTTCTTTGTAGGATACTTGGTTGATTCAGATAGTTTATATAATACTTTTTCAAACTCATCAAATGAACCATAGTCCATTCTTTTATGGGTTTTATTATCGTATATGTTATCAAAGATCGTTAAGCTTACCATGATTCCCTTCGTGTGAAGGAGCCTCCCAATTATCTGGTTTAATTAAGTCAGGTAATCCAAGTGGATTAGGCCTTTCAGGTTTTACACCTGGATGTTTGTTCATATTTGCTTTAAGCACTTCGTTCCAAGCAACATGTGGATCCACATTGAAAGCATCGAGTGTACCAATTGCTACAACGCAAAGATCAATAAGGCCATCGACTATTTCTTCAGAATCCATATTAATAAGAGCTGTTTCAGTCTCTTCTAATTCTTCTCTTAAAAAGTCAATTCTAAATTCTAAGAATCTTTTCTTTTGTTCTTGAGTTGCAGTTTCCATCCATGCACGAGTACCATACTTGGTTTGCATGTCATGTATATCTTTTACCCAGTCTTTGCTCATGATATTATTTTACTCTTAGGCGTAACAAGTCCCGTATCCATTTGTCTTACCTGATCGACTAATTCATCGACTGGATCGACCATGAATACAACAAAGTTTTTAGGAATAGTGATTCCTTGTTTTGCTTTTGTGTAAGCCATGAAAGGCATAAATCCAATTTTGCCTTCTCCTGCTGGTATTAAAGAATAGCCATCAGTAATAGTAACGTCACTTCCATTATCTACTACTTTACCAATAACCTCTTCACCAGAGGATAATCTTACTAGTTTCATTTTTTTCTCCATAATGGTATATTATACCGTATTTTCATTAGTTTGTAAACCCCCTAATCTTATTAATTACCTCAGGTTCTACAGATTTATCATTCCATATTCGATTGAGTCCACTTGGATGTGGAACTTTTAAGTGTGGAATTCTTTTTTTAAATAAGTAAGTGCTAGGTAGATTCCCTAACGCTATGATGTGTGAATAACCCTTAATCTTCTTTGCAAACTCTTCTTCATTAACTTCTGATAACTTTAACTTTGGTGCTTTATAATCTACTAAATTTGTCCAATCATACTTATCTATACCAACAGAATCCATCCAATATTTAATTCTTTTTAGTGTTGGTGATTTGTCAGGAGGATGATTACCTGGTGCAATTCCTACGAATAATATCATGAGAAAAAGTCCTCCAGAGTAGCAATCTTTGTTGATGACCATCCAATAGCATTTAATATCGGATCGATAACATCTAAGAAGGTTTTCTTAAATTGTAGATCGTGATCAATATAGTTTTCTAAATTAAATTCTGATGGGAGATAATCAGGGAAAGCTATAACATTTTCTTTAATTGGATTTGCTTTTTTAAGATAAACGAATTTAATCTTTTCACCGCTTTTAATCTCTTCCAGATTTCTAAGACCTAGCTTTTCTCTTTGTAGATTATAGAGTAAGCACCCGCGTACGTGTATGGGCGTGCCCTTGTCGTACGTGTACGTGAAGGTACCATCTTGAGTCCTATAATTTCTTTTATACTTATTGATGTTTGATACCCCACGAGGAAAAGCAATTTCATGCGGTGGTAATGTTCCAAAGTATTCCCTAAATTGTTGAATAGACTTTTGTACATCTACTTCACTTCCAGATACAATTACTTTAAATATTTCTCTTAGTGCTTGTCTAACCTGAGCTGGTGTTGAAGATTTTGTAGCTTCGATACCGATTACTTTAATTTTTGGTTCGGTATACCTAACACCTTCGTTATCTAAAACATTAAGAATATATCTTTTCTTTGCTGTCCATATCCCACGATCTGCAATAGCTTCTCGTTTCATTCCCATTCTATTTTCTATTCCACCAAGGATTTTAAATAGATCGTCATATGACTTTTCAAATACTTGTTCTAGCTTTTCAGATGCAATTTTATCTAGGAAGTCCACCGGACTTTTGGGATTTACTTCCTTAACCAGTGGACCTAGATTTACATAGAGGGAATCGGTATCAATAGCCAAAACATAATCGGTTTCGGTTTTTAATACAGAATTTAGGTAATCATTAATTGCCTTCTCTGCCCAACGAATAATAAGTTGACCAGATAGGGTAATAGCTTCTGCGATGCGCTGGTCGAAAAACCTGAAGTACTGATTACCAATTGCGCCATAAAGAGAGTTAAGAAGAATCTTAATTGCCATTTGGCGATTGTTTTTAATAGCAATATCTCTTTCTATTCTATAAAGTTCTTGTTTGTCTGTTTTATCTACTTTTTGTAACTCTTGTTGGGATTTGATCATTTCTTTCTTGACCTCTACCCTTTCACTATACATTTCATCGATTATTTGTGGGAATACCCCTTTTTTGTCAATTCTAAAATATTGACCATTAGCACCTAATGCTTTACCATGATTATCCATATTTGATGGATTGTTAAGTATTTCATCTACTGATGTGCTTATAAATTCACCATCTGATATTGTTTCGGGTGACATATTATATTGCATAATGATAGAAGGATATAGGGAGTTAAGATCGAAGCTAACTACCCAATCATGTATCCCGACTTGTGGTTCTTTTACATAACCACCAGGATATGGAGATCTAGTTTTATCTTCTTGGAATGGAACTACTACGTTTTCTTGCCATAGCTTACGGAACACGATTGAATCCCAGATTGCAGTTGTTCCAAAGGTATCTTTGTAATTCACCCCACCACGATAAGCTATTGTTACTGCTAATGTGATAAGACCGAGTTTATCTTCTAATCTGTCTACAAGTTCTACATCTTTAATGTTATAATCAATAAACTTTTGATGATCGTTTTTATACAAAGTATAAAGAGTTCCATGTTCTTCGTAAGAGAGCTTATTCTCTCCTAGTACTACATGAGCAATATGATCTAGTTTATAGGATTCTTGTGTACCATATGAATATCCAAACTTTTTAAATAGTTCTAGGTAGTCCATAACAGAAACACCTTGTATTTCATAAGTGGTTTCACGCCCTATCATTCTGGTAATGTTTCTTTCGTCTACCAATCCCCATGGAGAAAGCTTTCTAGCGTTTTCATCTGAACCAAAAACATTTCTCATTCTATTGACCAAATATGGTATATCGAAAAATTCTACGTTCCAACCAGTAACAATATCTGGACAATTTGAGGGTAAAGACCAATGGGTAAGAAAAGAGACTAGGAGATCTTTTTCGGTTTCACATTTCTTGTAAACCACACGATTAGTTTTCATTATGGACCTTTCTACATCGTAATCTCCCAGCCCCCAAACATAATAGGTATTGTCAATATTGTTTTTGATTGTAATTGCCGTAACTTCTTTTGAAGCTTCACCTGGCTCTGGAAACCCATCATCTGAAGCTACCTCTATGTCCAGAGAGGTAACGTTAATTAGATTCCTATCGAATTCTATATCACCTGGAAAATAATCGTTTATAAACCCAGCAACATGCTTTGTGTTTCCGAATATAGATCTTCCAGATATTGATTTGTTTTCATCCACCCATTGCTTGCAATCCCACATACTTTCGAAAGTAATAGGAGCCACAGGTTTACCATCAATGGATTTCCATTTTGTAGGTTTGGGTGTTGTAACAAAAAGGGTTGGTCCGTATTTAGATTTTCGTTGGACCTTTTTACCGTTTTCTATTCCACGGTAAAGAATAAAACTTTTGTATCGTGTAACGTTTGTGTAGAAGTTTGCCATAATAAAGTGTATATTATACCACAGTTAAAGAGGTTTGTAAACCCCTTAATTGAAATTATTTTATAAAAGATGGGGGAGTTATTCCTCCCCCGCATGAATCAAAATGAGAGATAGGATAGGTATATTGTTAGTGGTGCCAATGTTAAAGTTGTCACACTTATCATTAATAATCCTAGGGTCTCTCTTACATCATCATATTTTAAGAACATATGTATTAGTTCTTTCATAGTTATCTCCAGTAAATGTTTATTACAATCTACTGGGATTGCTTCGCTGATACTAGCCTTTCAAAAAAGATTTTTTCTTTGACGCCCCAGCAGACCCTATATCGATCTTCCTTGGACGCTTTTCTTCAGGAAGTTCTACTCTGGCATAAACCACGAGTATCCCATCCACAAGATCAGCACCATCTATTACGACAAATTCTGAGAGGCGGAAGCTCTTCTCAAATTTGCGAGATGAAATGCCTTTATACGCATATTCACGTTCATCCTTTTCTACTTCACCAGAGACCCTAAGGATACCATCTTTTAATTCGATATCAATATTATCTCTTGTGAAACCAGCCACTGCTAGCTCAATAAGGAATTTCTCCTCATCGATTTTCACAACATTGTGTGGTGGATAGTTATTATTATTAGATCTAGCACTTGAATGGATTCTTTCGAGATCCTCAAATAAAGTGTCAAATCCTACGAATAGAGAACGCGGTACGTTCAAGTTATTTCTTACTACCATTTTATGTTTCCTCCTATTAGTTAGCAAGGTTAAAATTCGAATCCCGATAATCGGCGATTCAGTTTTATTTATACAGGATCAATCCTTAGATTGAGTATTTCCTATATTATATTTTGGACAAAGTTCCCATTGATTCTTTTCCTTGAACGGAATAACTTTGATTTGTCTCAATGGAGCTACGTCCATAGCTTGGGATTTATCTACTATAGTAACTAATCCCCAATCACTCAAAAGAGTTGCAATAGTATTTCTTCTTTGGATATCATTATCCATTAAGTTTGAAGGTTTACCATCCAACAAAAAGAGTTCTTTAAAGTGTACGATAAAGTATCTGCCTTGTTTATGTAAGATATGACAAGACTGAAACAGCTTTTGATCTTTGCGTGATGCGACCCCGATACGTGTTAAGGTTTCACGTATTTTTAAAAAGTCGTCTGGTTCATTTAGGGTCACCTCTAACATGTTAGTTGGAGACCAGTTTTTAATTTCGTTGTTTTCTATTTCCACCTTTATAAATCCTTTGTTTCAATTGTTCAATTTGTTCATGACTCATTATTGATAATGCAGATTTAGCCTTTTCATTACTATATCCATAATATTCTTTGATGAGCTCAAGATTTTCTATTTCTTCAGGCTTTGCCCATTTAGAAAATCTTTTACGTTTACTAATTATATTTATGAAAAAATCGAATTGAAGACGGTTGTCAATGTGGTGATTGATGTTCATTTCATTAGCAAAAAGAACCGTATCAGGAAAATACGACATAGTTCTATTTACAAGAAAGGCATTGTATTCTTTTTCTGCTATATCATCAACCATGATATCTTTTTTCGAAAAATTAATTGCGTTTATATATTCAAATGGATTCATTTTCTTTTATATAGGTTTTTGCTTGTGTTTCATTGTCAAAGATACGTTCATATTTTACTTCGTTATCCTCAAATCGGACAACTCTCCATCTTGTAACTTCAAGATCATACATTACTGGCCACATTTGATATGTTACACTGATATCTTCTTCTGGGCCAAAGGTTCCCGTGTGCAGGTTGTGAGTATATTTTTTCATTTGAATTGAACACTTGACATAATTTCTGTAAAGCATGCCACTAGATTGAGCTCGTGGTCTGCTACAAATGCATTCTTATATTGGTAATCTGCTAATATGAGAACAAGCTGAGGAATAGATTTATCCTCTACTTTTTCATTCATTCCATCATAGATCTTTCTGAAAACTGAAGCAGGTTCTATATCCATGTTGTTGCTAACCCATTTTCTCATACCCCTAAAGTTTTTTTCCTTTAGTAGTTGCATGATATCATTCATTGAAATATCACTAATTTGAACTAGTATCCCAGTATCTATCTTTCCAGAAACTGAATATCTTTGAACCTCATTAATTGTTCTTCTGAGATCAGGAAAGTATTTAATGATTAATTCTGCAAGTACATTCTTTTCATACTCTATATTTTCATAATCAAGGATGATCTCTAATCTTTCTAGCATTTCAGAAGCTATTGTAGATTTTTCATCTTTAGGTATTTTAAAGTCTATAACAGTGCATCGGCTATGAAGAGGTTCTATAATTCTGTTTTTAAAATTACAGGTTAAAATAAATCTGCAATTATTACTAAATTCTTCAATAAATCCTCTGAGTGCAGGTTGAGTTGATTGTGGATTTAGATAGTCTGCTTCGTCCAATATTACAACCTTTACTGATCCTGTTAGGGATACTGTAGATGCAAAGTGTTTAATCTTATTTCTAAGGGTGTCTATTCCGGATTCTTCTGACCCATTAATTAAAATATAGTCTAATCCTAGCTCTTGACATAAAGATCTAGCTACTGTTGTTTTACCAGTACCTGCAGTACCAGTGAACATCATATTTGGTAGTTCTTTGTTTTGTATTTGTGACTTGAATGTTTCCTTCAATGATTTTGGAAGGATGCATTGTTCGATTGTTCTGGGCCTATACTTTTCTACCCATAAAAATTCATTGTGTAAGTTTGTCATCTTGATACCTCGTTTGTATCCCATTGTACAACTGTATCTAATCTAAAGCTTCTCCAAGCTTTTTTATCCAATGACCATACAGGAAATGCTTCCATCTCTGTTGGTGAATAATTGATTGATATTGTTATACCATTCTCCTCTAAAATTTGAGGTTGTAGAGTACAAGGCATAATTCTTAATTCGCCTGTATCTATTTTTTTGAATGTTACTGTGACTAGCCCTGTTTGTAAAGCCTCGAGCAAATTGGCTTTTTCATTGTTATCCATAATATATCCTATAATAAAATAAGGGGGCTTTCACCCCTTTGCTTTTACTCTTCTGAAGCTGGTTCTTCAACAACTGGAACTTCTCCTTCAGGAACATTTTCTGATCCTTTGGATGCAGCGTTTAGAAAAGAAACAATTCTATTTCTTAATCCTCCAACTGCTTCAAGTTCTGGTCCTTCAAATCCACCTCTTTTGGAACAGATATCAATTATCTGAACCATTGTTGCGATGTCTTGAAGAGACAGTTGAACTTGTTGTTCTTCTGCTGATACTTCAGTTTCAGTGGTATTCACTTCTTCTGTCATAATTTTCTCCTATGCATAGTTAACAAATTGTAAAAGCCCCAAAGGGCACTTCTACTTTCTTTGTAGTATTTATACATTAAAGGTTGAGCTTTGTTCTAAAGCGATAAAATATCTAACCGGAATAGTGGTGTTTACCCACTTAGACACGAAGACATTTCCCTTTGCAGATATAAACACATCATAATCTCCGTCAATTAATTTCAGATTTGAAATGTTTATGACGAAAGAAAATGTATTACCCCCTGGATTTTCACCAAGTTCGAATTCGTAAGTATTTGAGCTACTGTCTTTTGGGTCAAATACCTTAATAGAAATTCCTTTTGGATTTCCATTAATAGAAATATCGGTATGACCTAAGACAGATGCTGCTTTTTTAATCCTAGAAATAACATCTGATGTTAAGTTCATAGTTACCTCTGGATCTGGCATATCGATATTTTTGTCTGTTGTTGTTAAGATACTTGGTTCAGCTGAATAGTATTTAACAGTTTGCTTGTTTGGTAGTTTACATCCACCTCCTGTGCTTTGAATCACTATTGCATTTGATTCGAATTCTAGGTGGGGTGATTCCACTAAGTTATGAACAGATAAGAATTCAAAGAGATCATATATTCCAATCTCTTGTGGGAAGTCCTCGATGATATCTGCTTCTGCTAATATGTTTTTAGCTTCAGATATGGTTTTAATTTCTTGCCCTGGCTTTAGAACAACGTTTGGGTTGATCGAGGCAAAGTTTTGTAGTACTGATATTGTATCACTTGATAGTTGCATTATTTTTCTCCATTATTTAAATCATGTACGTGTAAGGCAATAACAGCATAGTGAATGATTTTCATTAGATCAGCTCTATTGAATCCTTCTTTTTTGCCATACCTTTGTGCGTACTTTAGTACATTTCCTAAGGCAAATCCCATACCATGTCCACAGTCAATAATAAATTCCGTTGATTGGAATTTATTTTTTGAGTAGTGTCCACCATAGGTGTCCTTAATATAAGTTAAAAGTTCCTCGAGGAGTTTATCCTCGTTGAACTTAAATAGACTATTATTATTCGTCGTCTTCGAATTCTTTATGAATCTCATCATCACTAACCCCATTATTAAAGTTTGTCTCTTCCCCAGAATCTACTTTAGAGTATAAATCTAGGAAAGCGGCTTTCGTATCTTCATCAAATCTTGAGATACAAAGATCAATTGCTTTAGATTTATCCGAGAAGATTGAATATGTTTGGACAATATGACAAAGTCTTCTAGTAGAAATAACTTCATCTACACCATCATCATAAAATGTTTTACGTATAATATCTGCCCAAGTTACTAACTTATCAGCAAAATCTTCTGTAGCAGAATCATTTGAAACATATTTGTTCATGTGTTTCATAACTATTTTCTTTTCAATAGCTAAGCTTGGAAACTTTTGATCTATTGAAATTGTAAATCTTTCTAAGAACGCTTCGTCAATGATTGAAGCTGCTGTAAATCTTCCATCTTCAGAACCTTTACCTTTTGTGTTTGCTGTTGCAATAACATTGAATCCTTTTGCAGCTTGTACAACTTCACCAGTCTTTTTAACAAGTACTGGTTTACCTTCTAATATACCTTGTAAACACATGATCTTGTTTGTGGCCCTATCGATTTCATCTAATAAAAGAATTGCGCCATTTTCCATAGCTTTTAAAACTGGACCTTTAGAGAAAACTGTTTCTCCATTAATAAGTCTGAATCCACCAAGTAAATCATCCTCATCTGTTTCAGGATTGATTTGGACTCTGATGAATTCTCTTCCGAGTTTAGCTGCTGCTTGTTCTACCATAAAGGTTTTACCATTTCCAGATAAACCAGAAACATAAACAGGATAGAACATTTCAGATTTAATAATCTTAACAATGTCATGGAAAGATCCCCATGGAACGAATGTTGGATCAGTGGTGGCAAATGTCTTATCTTCATTTACAATAGATTGCATTTTTGAATTTTCCTTTGTGGTTCCGTTTTGAGGAATATCTGTGGTTTCAATAATACCAGATAAATCATAGGTTCCAATTTTAACCCTTAGATTTGATTCGGTAAGTGGTCGATAAGATCCACTTCCATAACCTAAAGATTTCGCAGTTTCTACGATTTCTTTAGTTCTAAATTGACTTTTGTCAGGAAACCTTCTTTGTAGTTCCTGGACAATTAGCTTAGTCGAGATTGTATAGTCCATTTTTTTCACTCCTTTCATAATTAAATAGATGGTTATATTATACCGTCGATCGGGGGATAAGTAAACCCCCTATTGTAAATTGTCACGAAATTGTTACGCAACGCTTCTTCCAAATTTTGTTAATAATACTTTATTCAATGATTTTGATTTTGAATATCTTTTGAATGCTGTAGTTAGCTGACCTTTAGTAGCATCTTCTTGAGCTTTAAATTCATCTGATTCTGTATCCATTTTTTTGTCTTTCTTAAGAAGATAGTACTCGTTATATCCAAATACACCATCAATTGATACACATTTATTTCTAACATATTCTTTTGAGCATTCTTTCATATACTCTTGCTCTTCATCCCAGCTTGTTACTTGTGGATTTTTTTGTGAAAATGCAGATTCTAATTTGCTTTTAAAATGCCAATTCTTTTCTGCAATAAAGAATCCTATATTAGTCATATTATACTTTTTAGAAAGATGTGAAAGAATATTCTGAGTAGCATTTCTTCCAAATCCTTCAAGTTCTAACCTGTGACCATTCATTAATAAAGTTGCTTTACCGTATTTGTTGTAGCTGGATCTTTCTATTTTTAAGTCATAATCCTGATACATATGAGAACGATTTGAATCCCCATCACTAATAATAACTAGATTCATTTTATCGACTCTGTTTTGAAGCTTGAAGTCTTTGATTAAATAATCAGTAACAATCAAAGCCTCATTTAAAGGAGTTGAACCATATTCTTCTGATTTACCAATAATGTCCATTTCCATCCATCTTGCTTCATAGTCTTTGGATTTGTATAGTTCTTTTCTTATGTACATATGATAAAGTGCTTCATTAAAATCTGATTTACTTAATTTGCTTGAAACAATTTGTACTAGATTTAGATTTCCATGATGTAAATCCCCATCTTTAAGTCCTCTCGGTGATGATTTAGGATCCCATTCACTTGTAAAAGCATAAACTTCAAATGGAATATTAACTGTTTTACAGAATAAGGAAAGCATTATGGTTTGATCTAATACCCCACCCATGACATCTGACATTGAACCAGAGTAGTCAATAAGCATAATCATTCCGTGGTTTTTAGCATCTGCAAGTCTTGTTACCCTATTAAAGATATCTTCGTTTGTTTTATATGACCAAAGCTTATTAACATCGATAGATCCTGTTTTTGCTGTTTGTGATCTAGTCCATCTGAAAGCAGCTTTTCTTTGTTCGAATTCTTTTACAGCATAGTAAACAGAGCTCTTTGACTCTTTCATATAAGATTTGAATCCATCCCTATTAGATTCATACCAATCCCTTCTTCCGTTTTTTTCTATGGATCTATCTCTTTCTTTTTTAATCTGAGAAAAAGGAATCGTTAATTCCTTAGCTACACTTTTAGAAAAACCTCTTGCGATCATTTGTTGATCCCCATTTTTATCTTCTTCTATTAGTGATCTTTCTGAATCCCTAAAATTATCATCGGTTTCAGATCTTTCATAGTCTTCTTCTTTTAGAGATTCTTCTTTATTAGATTCCATTTCTTGTTCCAATTGAGCTGGATCTTTTGACTCTTCTTTAGATTCATCAACCTCAAATGGATTCTCTTGAGTTTCCTCTTCTTCTTTCTCTTCTGGAATCTGATCGTCATGACCCATTTGTGGAATCTCTTCTGAATTAGACTCCTCTTCTTTCTTCTCTCCCTTTTCTACTTGTGGAGGAGGAGATAGGAGTTCCTCTTGATTCTCTTTAGTCCATTTGTAGATGTCTCTAACCAAGTCTATTACCTCTGAAAAAGTTTCTGTGGTTAAAGCTCTGTCTAAAAAGACTTTTTCTTCTTTAGAAAATGGTACATCAATTAGATGCTGTAATTTTGTTTTAAGGTTAATTTTGTCGATGAGTTTAATATCTTCCCAATCATCTCTTTCAACAGGGCCAAAGAAATTTTCTTCTAAAAGCTTTCTATAACCTCTTGCCATTGGGCCTACTAATCCTGCATATTGATCTCTAATCTTTCTTTCGATTCTAGCATCTTCGATTACATTAATATATGATCTCGGACAACCTTCTAATTTTTCTGGACTATCATGCCAACCTTCAAAAGGTGTAAATAGAGCATGACCAACTTCATGTCCGATAAGTAGGTCGTAAACATCTTTACCCATATCTTTCCAAAGAGGTAATCCAAGAGTTCTGTTTTTGATATCAAACCATGCAGTTTGGTAATTACCGTGTTGAACAGTAACATTCTCTTTTGCTAGTAATTTTGCTAATATACCTTTTTCTGATATCATATTAAGTAATCCGGTCCGTAAAGTCTCATTCCTCTAATTTCATATCCATCTAAAATGTTTCCTCTGGCTTTATTTAAAGCTGGTCCATTCCAACTTTTTGCCATAAGGATATCACCAAATCTAAAATCTGGATGTGATAGATTAATGAATCCCCAAACACATCTTTGATTTTCGTCTTTTCTAATTAGCTTAATAAATTTTTGTCCTTTAGAATAAGTCATTTCTAAAGAGCCTGCTAATATTGGATATTGTTTGTTGTGCGCTTCGACAACGTCTTGACAAAGTTTATCTATTGATTTTTCTAGTTTTGAATATTGGTCCATTTATACTCCTTTATTTTTAATTTACCTTTGTATTGTACCAAAAAATAGGAGGGATGTAAACCCCTTATTTCAAATTGTCACGAAATTGTCACGAAAGAACATTATTATTTATATAATGTTGGGCTGTTGAAAAGGCCCATGGGTCTCTAGTAGGTAAATGATATCCAGTTGTTCCATCCCACCCCTCAAAATAGCTATCAAATCTATCACTATATTCATTTGGGTATTTCTTTAGCAAATCTGCTAATTCATTAGCCCATTCTTGCCATTTATCGTCCGAGATAAATTCAGTATCAAATTCATAATATACAGTACTATGAATAATCATCTGCAATCTTCTTCTTTTAATTAGTTCCCCAATTTTTGTTTCTGGTTGGGGAAATTCGTAGTATTTTCTTTTTCTTGACATAATGGTATATTATACCAAATTTTTGAAGGTTTGTAAACCCCTGGAGCCACCTGTCAGATTTGAACTGACGACCTATGGTTTACAAAACCATTGCTCTACCCCTGAGCTAAGGTGGCTATTTGATCTTTGAAAAGTTTTTGGATTTATAGAATTCTATCTTAGATCTGAACTTGTTTTCTAGTACATCACCTTTATGGGATATAATAAACACATTTGAATTGTCATCTAACGTATCTAATATCTTGGTTAGGTTTTCTATACCATCAACATCTAAGCTAGAATCAAAGGTTTCATCAAGAATAAGAAGATTGGTTGCTGCACTATTCTTCATCTTTGCTATATGTCTCCAAGTAAACAACAATGATAAATCGATCCTTTGTTTTTCTCCTTCAGAAAAAGATGCATAGTTAAATGTATCTCTGTGCCTAGATCTAATTGTTTCATTAAAGCTTTCATCTAAATGGAAAGAAACAAAAAAGTCTAGTGTTTGTAGGTACTGATTAATAAGACGATTCATCACTGGAAGATATTGCTTAATGACTTTGGTTTTAATACCTGTATCTTTAAGCATTTCTCCTATGACTTCATTATAGGTTCTTTCTTCTACATACTCAAGTTTCTTTTCAGTTGTTTTTTCTTTTTCTTTTCTTAGAGTGTTTAATTCCTTCTTTGCTTTTGAGACGTTTCCAGTTTGACCCTGTAATCCATCTATCTCTTTTTGAATCCTATCAATTTCTTTTTGAAGTAAACCTATAGAATCATTGTTAGAATTAATTCTTTGTTGTTTTTGTCTTAAACTATTTAAACTATTATTTACTTCTGTTTGGCTTGATCTAATCTCAACAATATTTTTCTTAAGATCCTCTTTTGCTTTTTGAACCTCTTTAGCTTTTTCTTTTATACTGTTAAGCTTTTCGTCTCTTTTAGATTGTTCTATGTCTTGGTCACATGTTGGGCATTGCTCATTCTCTTCATAGAATCTTGACTCTTTTACAAGGGAATGTATTTTATCATCAAATTGGCTATCGTAAGAATCTAGCTGTGATAATTTCTTAATGATCTCTGTGTTATTTTTTTCTTCAGAACTTATGGATGAGGAAAGGTTTTTACCTAAATCTTTGCTTTCTTTAAAAAGCCTTTTGATCTCTTCCTTGTGAATCTGAATGCTATCCCTTTTCTTTTCTATTTGATCTGCATTTAAGGATTGTAGACTTTTAATATAGCTTGATTGGCTATCAATTTTAGTTTTAAAGATATCTATTTTATGGTTGATATCATTCAACTCGTCTTTAATCTTTGAATTACGCTCTTTCAAAAGCATATTCATTTTTGTAAATATATTAATATCTAAAAGATCTTCAACGATCTGTCTTCTAGACCATGAAGGTAATTGCATGAAAGGAATAAATGAACTACTTCCAAGAACTACGACCTGGTGAAAAGATTTGTGATCTAGTTTCAGTATATTCTGTTCTAAAAACTTTTGATAATCTCTAGCATTTGATGATTGATTAATCAGATTGCCATTCTGCCATATTTCAAATTTGTTTGGTTTAATACCTCTAACTACTTTAAAGTCAGAAGTACCAATTAAGAATTCTACAGTAACCTCACATTTTTTTCTATTAACACTATTCAGCATTTGCATCTTGTTAATATCTCTATGGGGTTTACCAAATAATCCAAATGAAAGAGCATCAAGTAAAGTAGATTTACCAGCTCCATTCTGTCCGACTATAAGTGTTGTTGGGGATTTATCTAATTTGATTTCAATGGGATCATTCCCTGTGGACAGAAAGTTCTGCCACGTACATGATTTAAAATGTATCATACTACCTCTAGGTTCTGTGCTTCAGTATATAGCTTTCTCAATTCTAACTTGATGTGCTCTTTATCTAAGTCTGTTTCAACAGCTTCTACATATGAATCTAACAGAGTAGTAGTATCTTCTAAGGATATTTTCTCGTCTTCTACGCTTTCTCCTAAATACTCATCAAAGTTTTCTGCTATTTTTAATTCATATGTTTGAATGTTTTGAAGTCTATCTACAAACTTATCGAACATATACAAGTCATTTTTATTTATAACAATCAGTTTTATAAATTTCTTTTCAAATTCTGAAACATCGATTTTATCATAATCTGTTTTGCTATCATCATATATGACTTTCTTAAACATTGTAATTGGATTTCTTACTGGAGTAACTTCTCTTGTTTCAGTATCTAATATATGAAAGTATTTAGGATCATCAACATCTGCCCAAGTAAATTCCATTTGGGAGCCAAGATATGTTACATTACCTTGAGTTGATCTTGTGTGGAAATGCCCACTTAATACCATTTCAAATCTTGAGAACACATCAGCACTCATACCATGTGGATTAGGCATACCTGCCATCATGTCAAATCCTTTTAATTCCAAATGAGCTCCAAGTATTGGTGCACCACATTTTTGTGCAAACTCTGTATATTCTTTATAATTAGAATTATTAATCCAGGGTATAACTGCAACCTTTAGTCCAGCATAGTCTAACACTGTTGGCTTCATACAGATATTAACATTGGATGTAAAGTATCCTAATAGCTCTTTAAGTGAACATAGCTCATTTGTATTTTTAAAGTATACATCATGATTGCCCGGAATGATATCCATACTGATACCCATATCTCTTAATGGCTCTAGGAAATGCTTACGATTAGCATTAAGAGCTTTGAAGTTAACAAACTTGCGATGCTCGTAATAGTCTCCTAAGTGAAGAATATTTTTAATATTATGTTCTTTCAAATAGGGAAAAAATATTTCCTTATAAAATCTTTCCTGATACTCTAAGAAGATGTCAGAGCTATTTCTGACCCCACAGTGGGTATCATTAAGTATTGCTATTTTCACGAATTATCCTCATTCTTTCTGCAAACATTTGTTTTTGGAGTTTACCCAATCTTCTACCAGAAATTCTAATTCTTTCCATAGTTATTGATAGCTCTTTTCTTTTTGCTTTTCTTTTCAGTTCTTTTCTGAACCTTACTTTGTTTCTCCGAATCTGTCCGACTCTTTGTTTTTCACTTAAATTTTTCATCTTAAAAATAACTCCAGACCTTTTGATTCTTCTTTTTCTTTTTTAGCAAACTCTTTAATAGCTTGGTCTTTTACCCTTACAGTACTAATTCTTTGTCTTAATGTATCGACATAGGCCATAGTTTCCTGTGCGGTTTCATTATCCATACCAGCTTGAACAAAGTCCTCAATACCCATTTTTTCAATGAATCTGAATTTAATATCCTGCTGTCTCTTCTCTTTAGTAATTCGTCTAATAAAAGCAAAGTAACAAATCTGGGTAAAGTAACTAAAAGCATTAGGCTTACCTGTTCTTGTAGCAGTATCGATATTATAATTACCAACTGCTCTTAAACAGTTTTCAACTGCATCCATTACCATTTCTTCTCTATAGGTATATCGAACAAAGTTAGGACGATGTGAAAGCCCCTCTGCAATACGAATAAAACATTTGGCTATGTAATCCGTAACCTTAGGTAGATCTTTTTCTTTTTTTCTACATTCTCTCGCTTCAACAGCATAATCAAATACTGCTTGAGAGAATTCCTTATTGTTGACGTAATGTGCCTTGTTTTTCTGGCTCATTTGTATCCTCCATAATAATAGTATATTATACCATAGTTTTCAGTAAAAGTAAATCCCCTTTTTTTTCACTTTAGGGGTTTACAAAACACGTTTTTTATGATATAATATTATAGTTACCCCGGGAAGGAGGAGAGTAATAATTAATGGATAGTCTTACCTTCACTCTCACTCTCACTCTCATCAGGGGGATAAAGCTCATCCAATTCTTTTAATATATCTAAATCAGATCTATATTGGGGTTGCTTAAATTTATTCATCTTTAATGCAAATTGTACATAAGCATTCTTAGCATCATGTGAAATAGAAACATGTTGTAT
>Ga0208899_1000523_pt1 | contig 28810 bp, 54 predicted proteins | sample VirMetDEL_Nov_24_FD_184518 | JGI IMG/M metagenome (GOLD analysis project Ga0208899, IMG submission 184518) | Aqueous microbial communities from the Delaware River and Bay under freshwater to marine salinity gradient to study organic matter... | ecosystem: Environmental > Aquatic > Marine >... | reverse complement strand
CAAGGACGCTAAACCGGCCGCTAAACCCATGCCTCCGCCTAAGCCGCTAAACCGCCGTCGCCCGTTCGGGCCGCTAAACCGCTGTGCTGCGGTCTGCCGCTAAACCGGTGGGGGGTCGGGTCGCGCTCTCACGCGCACCGCTCGTATCACAGGCGCGCCGCTCGCATTCGTGGGGGGGTGGGCAGGCCGGCCGGCGCGCATGGGGGGTGGCGAGCGGGTCGCCGTCGTGCGTCGTGGGTGGCGGGGGCACGCCCCTCGACCCCACTCATATGTGTGGGTCTACGCGTGTGTTTGCCCTCCTTGCACGCCACGAAACCCCACCCCTAAACCCGACGCGGTAGGCTCTCAGTCCCCCGTTTTGGCTGAGTCCCTTTTAACCCCTTAACAAAGGATAGTGACCGTCGAACCTCGGCACCTAACCCACCTCCCCTCCCCTGCCCCACCCCCCAAGCGGGGCGGGGTGGGGGTGGGGTGGTGCGGTGTGGGGGTTGGCCGCAGTCCCTCGATTTCGGCCAGTCGGTTATAACCCCTTAACAAAGGACAGCGACCGTCGAACCTTCGACACAACACCCAGAACACAGAACACAGGAAACAGGTGAATACACATGAGCAAGAACGCAAAAACAGACATGCCTACCTGCCCGGTTTCGGCCGAGCAGCAACCCGACCGCAGCGCACCCTACGCGGTGCAATTCGAGCCGGTGATTGAATACGTGCACCGCTGCATCACGCAGGGCACGGGTCACATCACCGTCCCGCTCGACCCCGCTGCGCTTGGTGACGGTCGCATCGAGTGGTCCAAGGGCTACGCGATGCACACCTTCACGCGCACGGACCTCTACGCTGCCCTCAGCCTCGCGGCTGATAACGCACGTGAGGCTGGACCGCAGGCTCTCACGCTCCCGAACGGACGCACGGGCTCCGGTCGGGTCAACCGCGACCTCCTCATGCGCTCGCTGGTCGAACGCTACACGCCGAAGCGCGGCTCGAACGCCAACCGGTCCGTGCTCGCCCTCTTGCAGGGCCTCGCCGCACACCGCAAGGCGCTCAAGCGTGCCGCCAACGCTGCCGCCATCGAGGCTGCCGTCACCCACGACTACGCCTTCAAGGCTGAGGGCGTGTTCGTGATGACCACGCTGACGGACGCCGACGGCAAGACCGTGAAGGGCGAGGACGGCAAGGCTGTCCGCGTGCCTGAACAGGACGCCGACGGCAAGCCCCGCTCGAAGGCCTTCCCGAACAACGAGAAGGCCATGAAGGCGTGGTGCCGCGCCGTCTACGGCGACGACTGGTGGGAGCAGGACAAGCAGGCGCGCCTCATCGAGGCCGCCGGCAAGGTCAGCCTCTACAGCGCGTGAGCGCTGAGCCGCCGACACTCACACTCCTGCCGGAGATGCCCGGAGGGGCAGGGGCTGAGGCCCCTGCTCCTCCCCCCACAGACCCCGCAAGCGCACGCGGTAAGTGCGCCCCTGCTCACGGGCAAGTGAGCCGACAAAGGCCGGTGGACGGCTCGTAGTCCTCGACCGCACGGGGTCCATACCGTGCAACCCGAAACGGGGCAGGCGAACAGCCTGCCATTTTCTGAAAGCGCACCTGCTAACCGGTGCCGGAGGCTTCCCCCCGGCCTGCCCCGTTTCACTTCACACTCACTCGGCTAACACAACGGGAGTCGTCCGCTAAGGCGGACAGCGAGGTTGGCCACCTCGTATCGCCTTCAATGGCGGGACTCGTCCACTTCACAACATCACACAGGAGGAACAAGCATGAACCACGGCTGAACCGAGCAGGCGCAAGGCCTGCAGCGTGCGTAGTCCACTCACCTCGTGAGGGGCTCATCGGAACGAGCACGTGCAATGTATAGTTCCCCTGCAGCGACATCTATCTGAGGTAGTGGTGGTAGATGTAGCAGGTATGCGCTACCCCTCGACCCCAACCTCGCCGAACGGTAACGTGCGCGAGGCTGGCCAGCCGCACCACTCGATGCAGGTTGGGGTCGAGGCCTCCCGTGGGTTGCTTCCCACTTTTCCTTGCAGGAAAATCTGCCTGACGCCGCAGAGCGCCACGCAACCTGCCCTTCCCACTCACCTCCCGACCCTTTCGAGGCCGGGCTTCCCCACCCTTCACACGTAAGGAACCGCAAGACTGCGAGCCTAAAACGTAGTTACGTAGTAGTAGTAGTATGATTTGTACTTGTTGTACGCTGTACTACTCTCTCTCTCTCTCTCTCTCTCTCTCTATGTGACCGGCGTACAAACCGGACAAGCCGAACAACCCAAACACACGAGGAATGAACATGCGATTAACGCCCGAAGAATGCCACCCAATCCCAACCCACGAACCAGTGCTCACAGGTCACTGCGTTTTCTACACGGTCGAATACCAAGCCGAGGTTCCGTGCCACATGGTCATGGCTTCCCGCACTTGGCATGACCGTGTTGAGGCGTTCAGCGCGAAGACCGAGAAGACATGCCTCGCATGGATTCAACGGCAACTCATCCACATGCGCGACCTCAACATCCCTGCTCTCTTCGTCGAGCAGGACACGCACTACGAAGGCATCGCATACCGATTCACCAACCCAACACGCTACCCGGTCGGCTACGCCACATGGGATTCAATCGACGGCTGGAGCATCACGCTCCCGAACGAGGAGGAATGAACATGACCATCATCAGCAAGCGAGAGCGAATCGAATACACGTACACACGGCACGAGTTCGACCACGCCAATGAACCCGGAGGCTACTCCTTCGACGTGGACGAACAGGGCGAGCCGGTCCTGAACACCCCGCTCATCATGCAGGGCTACCTGCGCTGCATCCTCGGAGCCGAAGCCGCGCCTGCGCTGGAGGACTTCATCCGTGACGCTCCTGCCCTGCCGCACAACCGAGGCTTGGTCACGCGCACCAACTCATACATGGAACCCGCCAAGAAGCGGTGCTCTTGCGGAGAAGTCGTGCGCCTTGAGCGGTTCACCAACACCTGCCGAGGCTGCAACGCCGACTACAACATGAACGGACAAATCCTTGCGCCCCGTGAACACTGGGGCGAAGAGACTGGCGAGCACTGGAGCGAGTGCTACTGAACAAGAGGAATGAACATGAAAGACCTGAACTACGAACACCTGACGCCTGCACAACAGAAGACCGCCAAGCAGATTGTGGACTGGCTGACGCCGCGCATCACTCACGAGGGTGAGCAGTGGGTTGACGGCGGAGGGTGCAACCTCTTCGCTGGCGAGTTCTCCTACCCCACAGGTGGACCCGGACGCTACACAGAGAACGAGGTGGACGCCCACCTCTTCCTCGTCTACGATGGCGGGGGCTTCTACGACATGCTCTCGTACAACGGAGAGTTCGAGGCGCACGGCATTGGCTACGCGCACCAACTCATGACCTTCATCGAATCTCTTGGCTACACCTGTGAGCCAGTGACCAGTTACTGCATGGCGGTGTACGCATGAAGGTAACCTTCGACAACCTCGAACCCTGCCCCATGTGCGGTCGAGATTCGGTGACGGTGATGTCTGCTGGCGACGTGTCTGCATGGTATTGCCAGAGCCGCGGCTGTGACTACGAAGGATGTGACGCATGATGATTGGACCACGAGCATGGGAAAACCTGTTCCTCTCAGTGGATTTCAGCACGAAGGATTTGACCATCAGGCATGATGGCGTGCGCTACACCTACATCATCACGCCCGGCGACTGGGAACTCTTTGAAACCCATGAGAGATTCAAGGCGTGGGCTATGGCCGACGTGCAGGACAACAGCGGCGGCTACGCAAACAAGAAAGAAAAGGTGAACGCATGAATTACTACGAAGCATTGGAAACGAATTGGAACACACTCAAACGCGACACTGGGACGAGGCTCAGACCCGGCGCTGACCTGATGGAACTGGTCGAGCGTATGCACCGTGCATTGGAAGCGACTGGCCCTGTCGGTATGCGCATCCCCTTCATACTCCGAGCACTGGAGTTCGAGGTGCGCACGGGCATGAGAATGTCTCGTCGCTCGGCATCCCAAGTCATCAAGAACGAGTGGCTCTTCAAGAAGGGCCTCTCGAAAGCACACTTGCTCGACGCCTTCGACACCCTCATCCAGTTCGCCACGTGGCTGCACACGGATGGCGTGGACCCCTCGGAACTCTACGAAATCTCAGGCGACTACGTGTGGTCTGAAGACCACGGCGACTGGGTGAAGCCAGAGGAAGTGAGCGCATGAGTGAACCAACTGTGTCCCTTCTCGCAAACGGAGCCCTCCTAATCTCAGACATTGTGGACAATCGCTTGAAGCAAATGGTCTACTACGGCTACGCGGAAGAAGAAGCCCTCGAACTGTTCGCCAAGGAGATGAACGCATGAAGATTCTCAACCTGTATGCCGGACTCGGAGGCAACCGTCGTGGGTGGGGCAACGAACACGAAGTCGTGGCCGTCGAATACGACCCCGAAATCGCAGCGGCATACGCCGAGCATTTCCCCGATGACGAGGTGGTGGTCGGTGATGCTCAGGAATACCTGCTCGCTCACTACCATGAGTTCGATTTCATTTGGGCATCACCACCCTGCCCAACCCATTCCCAATACCGTTTCAACGTCGGCGTTCGCGCGAAGGGCTACGCCCCGGTCATCCCCGACATGACGAGCCTCTATGGCCTCATCACGTTCCTGAAGCACCATTACGAAGGAGCGTGGGCGGTCGAGAACGTCCGACCCTATTACGAACCTCTCATCCAACCAACGGCCCGTGTCGGTCGCCATGAGGTGTGGGCTTCATTCCCCATCGAGAACCTGAAGGTGACGAGCAACGGGATGCGTCGGAACAACAAGGTGAGCGAAGCGAGCGAAGCAAATGGTTTCGACATCTCGCACACCCGCATCAAGAACAAGCGTCAGGCTCTCCGCAATTGCACCGAAGCCGAAGTGGGGGCTCACGTCCTCAAAGCATTGACTACGGCACGGTCATCCTGCGAACAATGCGGGTTCCCAATTGACCCAGACAACGAAGTTCATGCTCCGGGTGCTGAGTGCATCTGTGATTTGAAGGAGATGAACGCATGAAGACGACCATCATTTACGAGAAGACCACACGCACCTACCACGAAGACGACTGGACAGGCAAGGGCGAGTGGTCAGCACCGCGTGCCGAGCACGCCATCTTCACCGAGCCAGCCGCACTGGCTCGCCAAATCCGTGAGGTTCTCTACCTCCCTGACGTGGAAGAGTGGAACTACGACGGCCCCTACGACCGGCGCGTCGAGCCCTCATACGCAGAGGGCTGCATGTGGTTCACCATGCTGACCGATGCGAAGTCTCTCGTCCGCACCGTGGCCGAGGCCTACCGTTCCCGCGCACCTCACGTCGGCGACCTCTACGCCTGCAAGGCGGATGAGTGGGGCGGCATCTTCGATGAGCGTCCGACCGTGGCTTACCGATACGACGGTCATGTGCCCAACATCTTCGCCGACTTCGGGGGCGAACTGCAAGCCGAACTGCAACGCGGACTGCCCAAGGCCAAGGAGTGGTGGAGCAAGACGCTCGCAGCCATGGAGGAACGTCTACCTGTGCTCTCCTTCGAGTTCCGCGAGAGTGGACGAGGGCACGACGAGACACACCGCTTTTCGGTGCTCACCCGTGCACCGGCTGAGGAACTCGCCCGCATCTACGGCGCGGAACTGAACCGCACGTTGATGGAGGCAGACCAAATGCGCTACGAAGCATACGCTGCCTCGCCCGAAGGCAAGGCCGAAGCCAAGGCGCACGCCGAGCGTGTGCGTGAACTCAACACCATGATGCGCGAAGGTGGCTACACTTCCATGTCCCGCAGCGACGACGGGACCATCAGCATGTGGAGGGACTGAACATGAATGCACGGCTTACATACGCAGGCCACGGGACTCACCTTGGCCTGCAATACAGAGTTCTCGATAGCGACTGGGACATCACTCGCTTGTCCTATCACCGTGGACGAGTGAACTACACCATCCTGTATCTGGACGGCGCGCTGCTCGGCGAAGCCTACACGCAGTACGACCGTGAGATGTTCGAGCGCTTCGGTCAGAAAGTCCTGTTCCCTTACGTCGTCTTGGACGGCAAGCAAGTCTACCTGCACGACATGGAGGAGATGATTCAATGACTCAGAAGATGCGCAACCTACGCGTGACCCAAGCCATCAGCAAGTGGCTGGTCGCCAACCACCTGCACGGCGAAGTTCACATTTACTTCAACGACCGTGCCTACTCGTTCGAGAACGACGGGAAGATAACCCGGCGCTCGGGCGTCAAGGGTTCGACCTACTTTCACTACGCCAACGACGACACCGTGAGCATGTCCTTCGAGGGACCGCTCTATGAAGTGCTGAACTTCTACCACCCTCGTAGCGGGGAACTGCATGAGCAGTTGACGAACCTCGTATGGGAGCACGGCTTCTGGTTCGAGAAGGGTAACGCATGGAACCTTTCCCTGTACAACATGGAGGACTTGTGATGCCAGCAATGAGAGAACGATACATCACCTGCGCCGACGGCTTCAGCATGTCGGTCCAAGCCAGCAAGTTCCATTACTGCAGCCCACGCATGGACCATGCCGAAGCATACACCAGCGTCGAGGTTGGCTTCCCCACCTCCGTCTGTTTCTTCCTTGCACCGTACATGGACGAGGACAATCAGGTAGGTGGCTGGGTGCCACCCAGTGTTGTGCGGGCCGTCATCGAATTGCACGGCGGCATCGTCAGCGGAGAACTCCCACCCTTGGAGGACTGAACATGGAACCTGTGATTTATGAAACGACGTGCTTTGAAGTGTGGACCGACATGGGAACGGAGTATGTTCCACTCCACTACATCAGTGAAGACACTGGGCTGAAGCACACCGAACTGGGCATCATGCACAAGGAAGGAGAACTGAAGCCACTCCTCGCACCTTACCTCGACGCTGCGCAGGACTTCATCTATCAAATCGACATCGTGCATGGTTGGTACGCATACATGACCATGCCCGGCTACCTTGACCGGACGTATGGAACGCTGCACGAGACTGAAGAACTGGCGGAGGAATACCTCGCCGAAGTCTACGGGGGCGAAGAAGAATGAACACCTGCGACCACTGCAACACCGAACTTTCCTACGGGCAGCACCACATCGAAGGGACCGTCGTCGCATGCAACGCATGCGGCTGGGCCTCGCCAATGATGGAGCGCCGATACCTTGACCTCTCACCCAGCAAGGAAACGCTGGCCAGCGTAGCCATGACCCTCGACCTCGTGTTCCAAGGATTGGTTCGCGCGGAGGTAGGGGGTAGTGTGGATTACGACGCCCTGCTTTCTGCGGTCACAGACGTCCGCGAATCACTGCGATACTACGAATCCGAATCGACGGACTGAGTTCAGTCCCTTTTAACTCCCCAATAAAGAACAACCGATGGTGAAAACAATGCTGAAACAATGGATGAACAACCGACGCAAGAAGAAGGTCGAACTGCTCCTGCAGTCGCTGGACACGAACGAACTGGCCGAGGCCTTGGCGGAACACATCGACTACGATGTGCTCGCTCCCAAGACCAAGGTGGACTACGAAGTGCTGGCCGACAACATCGACCTCGACGACGTGGTGCGCAAGGTGGCCGGGAACTTCGACCCCTACGACATCGCTCGTGAGGTGGACCTCGACGATGTCGCCTACAGCCTCGACATGGACAACCTTGCTGACTGCATCGACATGGATGAGTTCGTCCGAAAGACGAGACTCGACATGGACGAAGTGGCCGAGCGCATCGACATGGACGACCTTGCTGGCTACATCGACGTGGACAAACTGGTTGAACGACTGGACTTGAGAGAGATGTCGAGTCACGTGGCCGACCTCATCGACACGGAAACCATCGCAGAGCGTTTCGACCTCAAGGAACTGGCTGCCTGTGTCCCACCCGACGCCGTGGCCGAGGCCCTCGCCTCTGCCTCTGCAGCCCTCGCCGACGACCGACTCACTGCGATGGTCGAGTGCCTGAGCAGCATGGCCGAGGCAATCGGACTCGCCGTCACGACCATGCAGATGAGCATCAAGGAGGAATGAACATGGCTTTGAACATTGGAATTGCGAACTACGAAGAGAAGAACGTACAACTGTCCGAGGAACTGGGTGACCTCCAGTGCTCCTTCGGTTTCGGCACGCTGGCGATGGCTTGTGGTGTTGGCGACATCATCCCCGACGACAAGCCGAATGCTCGCTACGGCGTGACCGTAGACGAGGCACTGCGCCGCTTCAACTTCTTCAACACTCACGTGAGCACCATTCTGACGGACTCCGAGGACGGCTCGCCCTACGTGTTCGAGCGTGAGTTCTTCGCTGAACTTGCGCGAGCCGAGTGGGGATGCAATGTCGCTAACTACACCGATGAACAGTTCGCTCACGAGATGCAGCGACGTGTGCTCTCGAAGGTGGAGGACAGCCTGCGCCGAGCAGGCTACCACGACTACCGCCGTCTCGCACGCCTCGACGCGCAGGAACTGGACAGGGTGACGACGCTCGCAGCCCGGATGTACTGGCGCGAACTCAGGGGCGAAGAAGACTACCGCGTCGAGTATGCGGAAGACCTCTTCCATTACTTCGAGGAGGACTTCATACGCATGTGTCCCGACGGCTTGGTTCACCACGACGAGGACGGCTCATCGTACCTCGTGCATGACTGGCAGGAAGGCTGGATGGTCAGCGACACCCCACAGGAGGACGAGTGAATGAGCCTGACCACCAAGTGCGAGCGACGCGTGCACCGCTACACCGCCCTCATGGAGCCGGGCCGCTACTACTCCTCGCGCCAACTCTACGAACTGGCCTGCTCAAACCTGAGCACCAATTACCAACCCAAGCACACGAACGCCGTGAGCGGTGTGCTCGGCTGGGCATACCGGAACGGACACATGGTCCGCCAAGGTTCGCCGGGCCGCTACCGATACGCACTCCCCATTGAGGTGAACGCATGAAACAAGAACAAGCGATTGAAGAACTGAAAGAACATATCAAACCGAACGACGTACTCTACACGCAACTGGAACACGTGTCGAGGTCGGGCATGACCCGCTTCATCAAGGTGCGTCGAATCAAGGACGACTACCCCTACGACTTGACCTACCTCGCATCCGTCGCACTGGGCTGGAAGTACAGTGACCGATACTGCGCCATCAAGACTGAAGGCTGTGGTATGGACATGGGTTTCCATCTCATCTACAGCCTTGGTCAAGTGCTCTGGCCTAACGGCACGGATGAACCACACGGCACTCGCAATGACGAGCCTGACTATAGAGGTGGCTACGCAATCAAACACAGGTGGCTTTGAACATGAACGAAATGAAATACTGGGAACAAGGAACATACGACGATGACCGCTGGGTGCAGAACCCGAACTACATTCTGCGCTCGGGCAACCCACGGCGTTTCCGCATGCCGCTGAAACTGGGTGCCAAGGCGAAGGCCTCGTACTGGCAAGGTGGCAACAAGCAGCGCACGTCGCAAGAGATTGGTCGCCTCGTCTGTGAACCTCACCGCAACATACTGCCGGAAAAGAACAGCCCTATCGGAATCGACCTCCGGGTCGAGTGTGCCGCGCACGTCGACTACTACCAAGCGCGCGCCAAGGATGTGAAGGCTGCGATTCGGAAGGTGAAGAAGGAGCACGACGGCGAGCCGTTCGTGGCCATCCTCAAGAACACTCGGGGCAATCGCAATTGGGGCGACGCCTCGTCACTCGACTTCGCATTCCTCGACACCGACGAGCGTGTTCCCAAAGAGGACTACGGTCACTGGGACATCCGCACGATGATTTCAACCATCTACACCTATGCTGACCTCATCGCTCGCCTGACCGCCATCGCCGACCACCTCGCATCCGTTGATGCCGAGAGCGAAGAGAAGCGCCTTGCCATCGAGAGCGCACACAAGTATGTGCAATCGGATGAGAGCCGGTTGGAGCGTGAGCAGAAGGACCTCAAGCGTGCCCAGAAATCGTATGCGAACTGGACGGACAAGAAGTACGTCAAGGAGTACGTGGCCCAGCAGGTCGACGCCGCCCGGAAGCATATGGAGGCGATGCTGAAGAAGGTCGCCGACTGCGAGGAGAGGCTCGCCGAAGCCAAGCAGAAGTTGGCCGCACTCACGGAGGAAGAGGAGTGACCATCGTCCGAGGATTCCCTTACGCCAAGGAGCAGTGGCTCGTTGACCGAACGAACCACGTGTACGTGCGAGGCAAACTTGCCTACGAGCACAAGGGTGGGGGCTGGTATCAGGACGACGAGGGTTACCTCTGTGCCGAGCAGGGCACACCTGCAGGCGACTTCATCCAGAGCATGCTCGACGCTGCCGACGCTTACCCCATCCTCGACCAGAAGTCGTACTACGACGGAGAGTGGCGAGGGTCCGTCGCGGCTGTGCGCAAGCGTGCAGCGGCGGAGGGAACTATCGTCAATCCGGTGGACGCCCTTGACCTGCTGCTGGCCTCCGATGTTGAAGTCATTGAGGACCATCCCATGCGCTGGCTGGTGGTCTTGTCCAGCGAGGAATGGGCCGAATTGTTCGGCGCGCTAAATACTCTCGAAGAGGAGGAATGAACATGACCGACATTGTACTGACTGACGAAATCTACGAACTCATCCACAAGGCCCTGTTCCCTGAATGGAACAAGGAAGAACTCTCACGACCTATCCTTGAGCCGGACGGAGGCATCACCGTCGACAACGGGGACCAGATTATGCTCGCGCTTTACCCTGAATCCCACTACGAACTCGGCGACTACACTCACATCGACGACCGTTCCGCTGCGGTTGTGAAGGAACTGAACGCATACTTCTCAGGGACTCCGACATCTTGGAGTCAAGCCTACCGTGAGCAGTTCATCGTCCATGCACTACCTTACCTTCACTTCTCTGGAACGCCACAGTGGGGCATTGGGCAATACCTGACGACACATCTCGGAGTCAACCCCTACCGAGTACCCAACACCATTCGTGCTGCTCGCATCGCCATCACGCGGTTCATCCGTTCTGCGGGCCTGAACGCAGGCGAGCCAATCCTCCGGGCCAACAAGACCTCTGGCCCCGACCGCCATTACTCACCGCATCCTGCACTCGAAGAGGCGCTCAGGCAGTTCTTCGCACAGCATCACGCGTCGCACCACTACTTCGGTTCCACCATGGCTGGATATTTGGAGGGAAATGAATGAACACAGAACAATTCGACGGACACACGCCCGGACCTTGGGACGCAGACTACGACCCGTATGTGGCTATGCTCGACAGGGGAGAAAGCATGGATGTGCTGACTATCCGTGTCCCAACGAGTGAGGATGACGAAGTGGCGTGGAAGAATCAGCACCTCGCCGCCGCCGCACCTGACCTGCTCGCAGAAGTCAAGCGGCTGCAGATGTACGAACGCTTCGTTCGTTGCATCGCCTGTTACCAACAGATACCTGATGGCTTCCGCGTTGATGAGGAATTGATGCTGAGGGTGAGGGGACACTTGCGTAAGCATGGGGAATGGGGGAAAGAGTTACTGCGACCAGTCCCTTATAACTCCCCAATAAAGGATAGGTGATGACTGAAATGAATATGGACGAATACAGGAAACAGGCAGAAGAACTGCGCCAGCAAGCCGCTCGCTTGGAAAGCGAGATGCAGACCTTCCAAGCCTTCAACCAGTGCATGGTCGGTGAGCACGTCTGGGAAGATGTGCTCATTTCATCAGGAGTAACAGGCACTGTGGTCAGCACTCATTCGGTGGTTGCACAATGCGCACGGTGCGGTATCGGCATGGTCGGTGACGTGACGCTGCGATTTCACGGCGAAATGGAGTTCCGCTTCGGCTCGCTCGCGGGCAAGCACCAGCACGAAATCCTCGCAGCCCTTCCGCAAGAAACCAGCGAAACGGATGAGAAACCTACGCTTCCAGTGGAGAACGACAGCGTGTACCGCGTCGACGTGAGCCACTTGATACCCGGAGGAGATGAAGAATGAACGAATGTAACCACGAATGGATGATGCGTGCTGAGAACGCCAGCGGCGGCAATACCGGCGAAGGCAACTACCTCGGCACGCTCTACGCGACCTGCACCAAGTGCGGGGCTGAGGCATACCACGACTGCCACCTCGACCAAGAAAACGAAGGAGTGTTGAGCGCATGAACAAGGACGACATCAAGAAGAACGGCACCCTTCTGTCGAAGGACGGCTACCGCTTGGGTCCGTTCCTTGCGAACATGACCAAGCAGGAACTCATCGAGGAAATCCTCAGCACCCATGACTGGGGCTACCTGTTGGAATACGACATGGTTGTGAAGGTGAGCGCATACAAGCGCGAGATGGAAGGAGGCGAAGAAGAATGAGCGGCATAAAACGTAAGCATTTGGAGCATTTTCGCAACGCAACGGGCCGATTCACGACCTACACCACGCACCGAACGGTGACGTATAGCAAGGGCAGAATGCCCGGTGGGGGACAAGCCCCCCCGAGAGAACTCAGGATGATGGAGTCGCCGCACGGCGGTCATTACGTCATCGTCCTTGGCTACCCGGCAGGAGGAAACGTTTTCGGCGACGAAACGACCATCGAGGTCGCATCCACGAAGCAAGAGGCCTACCATATGCTTGACGCCGCTGAGAACGTCTTGAAGGCCGTCGGTTGGCGCTTGGTTGAAGAGGTGAACGCATGATTCGTTGGTGTTCTCGCTGCGAAGCAGACACAGAACATGAGGTTCGCACGGTCGCACTTCACCCAAGTAACCGAAAGCGGAAGGTCGCCCTGTGCAAGTGCTCCGTCGCCATTTTGGATAAGGAGGTGAGCGCATGATGGGACCACGCAACTACACCCGCACGCGAGCCGCCAGCATCCCTCACGCCGAGTACGAAATCATCTGGGCCTTGCTGCTCACTGAGGAGTTCGCCTTGGACGAACTCATCGAAGACATGGCTCCCGACGAAGTGAGCGAGAAGCGATTCAAACAGGCCGCTCACAACGTGAGGCAGATGATGCAGAACATGGCGCAACGCCGAACACACCGACTCCCCGAGGACCACCTCGATTACACACCCAAGGAGAACTGAACATGAGCAACGAATACATGACTGGAAGAGACATCAGAGGAAACGAATACGAGATGCGTGAACTGACGGACGAGGAGAAGTCTCGCTTGGATAGCGAGGACACCCGTGGCCACCAGAAGCACATGCTTCTGCTCCGTGACCACGATGGCATCGCCCTGCCCGATTCGTGCAAGGACCGCGCCATGTACTACGGTGGTCTGCAATACGACGCCAAGCCGAGGCACATCATCGTGGACGGCGAAGACTACTGGATGTGGCACATGGAGGACGCCGAGGAGAAGCATGAGGAGTATTACCAATACCGTGACCGCTACGAGCCATTCGACTGGGAAGAGGAAAACGCCTTCCGTTTCTACATCGGGCCAGCCACGAACTGGGGTGAGGACAATGAGTGAACGAATCTTCTACGCAGCAGGCCAGTACATCACCATCGAGTACGAGACCGGCAACGGCTACGTCGTCTACGTCGACGGCCTGCCCACGTCTGGCCCTTACATGAAGCGCACCGATGCGGAAATCGCGCAAGAGGCTGTGTCCCAAGACATCCTACGGAGGAGTGACGAATGAACGTGCAAGACAAGTTCGACCGCATCTGCGTGTGGGTTCTCATGAAGCCTGCACTGCGAGAGCGCTTCATCGAAGAGGTTCGATGGGCTGCTGAGGAAGGCACGCGAGGTATCGCGGGCCGAGTTGTCGCAGCCATGTGGGACGACGAAATGCTGGAGGACATCTGAATGAACCCCGACAATCCATACAACCGCGAAGCGCTCGTCAACGGACTGGTCGCTCCCATCGAGGAGTGGCTCAGCGAGTTCGACCGCGAAGGCCTCGAAGGCTTCCTGCAATACATCCTGCAGGACTGGGGCATCGACGAGAAGCACTGGGCTTCTCTCATCCGACTCGCCACCAGCAAGGTGGAGAACAAAACAAAGGAGGAATAAACATGGGACGAGGACCGAAATGGAAACAAACAGAACTGGAAAACCTGAAGGGGATGAGTGCAGCCGGGTGGACGGTGGCCGAAATGGCCGAGTCGCTGGGTCGACCGGAGGGAGGCGTGCGCGCACGCATGCGCATCCTGAATATGAAGACGAGCGGGCAGGGACGACCGAAAAAGGTGCGCTGGACCGCAGAGGAAGACACCGTACTGGTTGCTTGGGCGAAAGAAGCGAAGTCGAATGCTTGGATTTCCAAGCAACTTGGTCGTACCGAAGCCGCTGTAGCGGCGCGACTCTCCACGCTTCGTAAGCGGGGCATCGCGCCCCGTCGCTTAAACAAGGGCCGTCGCTCTGTGACGGAGCGACAGGAGGCGAAGGCGGCGATGGAGAACACCATGACGGTGTCTGTCGAATACTTGCGCGACCTTGAACAGAAAGCAGAGAAGTACGACGCACTCGTCGAAACCGTCCGGTTCCTGCGCGCATGGATGAACGAGGTAGAAGCATGAGCGGCATTCACATCGCACTGGCCAAGGCCAAGAAGCGCATCGCTGAACTGGAGGAGATGTGTGAGCGCTATTACGCTGAGCGTTGCCGCATGCACGACTACCTTGAGAACTTCTACGAGAATCAAGGCTGGCCCATGCAGTTCGACTACTTGGAGTTCCAGCGATACATCGAAGGTGAGGAAGAATGAACCCAGTAGATTACGGCATGACGTGGCAAGAGGTAGCCGAGAAGCGCCTCGAATACATCAGGCGCCTTGAGACTGACCTTGACTTTGAGCGCAATGCGGGTGCAGGTTCCGTGTCCAACGAGAGGCTTTGGGCGCAAATCGACCGCTGCGACAGGTTGAGCAGAGAATGGGTAACCAACACTCTGGGCCTGAGTGTGAAGCGCTCGCCCTCAGACGAAATTGAGTACGTCAAGTACCCCGACCCCGGATGCGGCATCGACGCTGATACGGGTCGCTTCGACATGGACAACTGGGAAACAGCGCGTGCATCAATCGGCAGTTGGCAGAAAGTCGTCTTCCGAGAAATCACACGTCTACGCAAGAAAGAGGAGGATGTCGACGTACTCATCCGACATCGCAACTCTCTCGCCGCAGAAACCACGCAGTTGAACCAGTACATCATGCAACTCCATGGTCTACTCGAAGACGAAGGGGTGGTTCTCACCGACGAGTTCCACGCAAAGGCGGACAAGATTTTCAACGGCGGAGGTGAGCAAGAGTGAAGGGTGAACTGGTCAGCGTCGAAGCGTACCGCCACCCCAAGTTCGGTGACCGACTCGCCCTCCGGTATGCCTACGACCCAGACACGAATGGTTTCCTCAAGAGCAACCTCGGATTCCCCAAGCACATGTGGGATTCCGACAAGCGCGCGTGGAGCATCCAAGCCTACTCCAGCGTCATCGCCGAGGCGTGCACGCTGCTCCAGCGAATCGGCTACGACACCTCCGCCATGTCTGCCTACGCAGACATGAACGACATACCGGCCACCGACTGCTGGGTCAAGGCCAAGCGCACCCATCTCTACCTCCACTTCCCGTACAACGCGGAGGTCGTCGAAGTCGTGCGGGGCATCAGCGGGCGCAAGTGGCACGCCAACCAGCGCTGCTGGTCCATCCCCACCACACAAGCGTGGACGCTGCACAACGCAGTGGAGCAACTCTACCCACCGCTGGCCGAAGCCATCGCATCGTGCGATGACGTGCGCCAAGCGGTCGAGGAAACCATCGAGCGCGTTTCCATCAGCAGCGCAGCCACCCTCACGCGCGAAGGCATCGAGGCCATCGACACCAAGTTGGCGGGCAAGTTCCCGACCGGCCTCGACCTCTACCCCTTCCAGAAAGTGGCCGTGGCCTTCGCTGAACTGAGCAACGGTCGCTGCCTCATCGGTGACGAGATGGGCATTGGTAAGACCATCAGCGCCATCGGCTACGCAGCCCTGCACCCAGACGCTCGTCCGGCCGTGGTCGTCTGTCCATCGAACGTGAAGTTCAATTGGAAGAAGGAACTCAACAAGTGGCTTCCGTCAGAATCCGTCCACGTCATCGAGCCTCGTGGTGCCATCAAGGCGCAGCAGGTCAAGGACTTCGCGCGTGAGCAAGGTGCCTCCGAGGAGCAGTGCAAGACACGCGCCTCGGCCGAGGCTTACCTCAAAGCGCGCGACCTCGATTTCGCAACTCACATTCCTACCGCTGACTTTGTCCTCGTCAACTACGACATGATGGGCAAGTACGAAGACAGCCTCGTGGGCATCGCCCCACGCCTCGTCATCCTCGACGAGTCACATTACATCAAGAACAGCGGCAGTCGGGATAAGCCGGTGCAGCGCACGGTGTCCGCCCTCCGTGTGGCTCGGTGCTCTCCGAAGGTCCTCGCCCTCTCGGGCACAGCCATCTCCAACCGACCGCGTGAGTTCTTCAACACCCTGAACCTCATGCGCCCTGACCAGTTCAACTCTGAGTGGGACTTCCTGCAGCGATACTGCGACCCTTACCACGACGGCTGGGGCTGGGACTTCAGCGGTGCATCGAACACGCAGGAACTCAACGAGCGCACGCGCGACCTGTGCATCCGTCGCCTGAAGAGCGAGGTGCTTCCTGAATTGCCGCCCAAGACCCGGTCGTTCTTCCCAATCAAACTCACGCCCGAAGACCGACGACCCTACGACATCCTGCAGGAGGAGTGGGATGCGTTCATCAACAAGTGCTACTTCAACGGTGAGCCCCTGCCTCCGGGCAGTGCGCTTCAGATGCTGAACGAACTGCGTCACGAGTGCGGGCGCGTCAAGGTCAACTACGCCGCCGACTGGATTCAACTCTACCGTGAGCAGACGGGTAAGCCCATTGTGGTGTTCACCCACCACCGTGACGTTCTCAGCAGACTGGCTGAGAAGTTCCCTGACTGTCGCACCATCAGTGGCGACACGGCCTCCCATCACCGGCAGGCCATCGTCGACGACTTCCAAGCGGGCCACGTGAAGGTGCTCATCTGCAACACCATGGCCGCCAAGGAAGGCATCACCCTCACCGCTGCGGACACCGTGCTCTTCCTTGAGCGCGAGTGGACGCCCACCGACGAAGAGCAGGCCGAAGACCGTGTGTACCGCATCGGTCAAGAGAGCCAGCACGTGCACGCCATCTACCTGTCCTGCGTGGGCACGGTGGACGAGCACTTCGACCGCGTGGTCGAGGAGAAGCGCGAGGTGGTCAAGGCTGTACTGGACGGCGGTGACGTCCAAAAGCGCAAAGGGTTGGTGAGCCAACTGGTCAAGCGATTGAAGGAGGAACGAGGATGGAAGATGAAGTGACCGAGAACACGCGTATCAATGTCTGGTCTTTGCAGGACCACGAAGACCCCTACTGGACCAGAAATCTCAGGGGTATGCTTGGCATGATTGACCAAATCATGCGCTTTGAAGGAGACGACGAAGAGCGCTTCAAGCGACGCATCGCCGACTTCATGTGGCGTGTCGTCCAAGCCAACCTCGACGCGGACACCAAGCCTCGACACGAAGACGAGTACGAGCACTGCGGCACGTTCCCCAAGCAGCGCGGTGAGCCCGGCATCAGTCATCTGGTCGCCGACGCTTATCCGCGCTCAATCGCAGCCGTCGAGATGTTCAAAGAGATGCGCCGACAGGAGAAAGAATCCGAGTGAGTTCGGCTTCGTTCTGTAGAATCCGGTCCATCATCGCCTGCTCTTCGCCGAGCGTCATTGGGACTTCACTCTCAAAGATTGGCTCGGTGAACCGGTCGAACGGTAGTTCGTCAATTTGGCGAGCAAATGCCTCTCGCATGGGCTCGGGGACTGAGTAGTCTTGACCGAGTCGACGAGGCGTCCCCCGAGCGGCTTCCGCTGCGAAGCGAGGTAGTGGCTCTGTGGGGTTGGCGGCACCGTAGAACATCGGGTCATGAATGACGGCCAGTCCTTCTCGGCTCGGGTCCCCGGTGACCACGGACTCAGGAATGCCTCTCTGTGGCTGAACCTGCATCCAATTCGCAGGCTTCACATCCCCTACGCCCAGCGCCTCAAGCAGCGGCCCTTGACTCGTTTGGTCCATGAGGGCCTGAGCCAGTTGTCGCCCTCGAATGGGGTCCCTCGGAGTCTCTTCCACGGGCCTTCCCCTCAACTGTTCAGACAGGACGGGTGAACTGCCACTGAAGCGGGCGGCCGCTGGCATTGGTAGTTCTTGCGTCATCGGGATGAGTTGCTGTGATTCAAACAGCGGGTTCATCGCGGCGAGCCTGTTCAGCAGATACATGTCGGAGAGTGCAGCAGCACTCCCGACCTTGGTGACGTTCGGGTCACCTTCGAGGCCGTACACGTACTGGTTCAAACCCTGACCCAGTTGCGTCCCCTCAGCGGGCTGGAACTGTTTGAGCAAGGCCCAAGCCTGCTCAAGCGGCCCGCTCATGCCTCTCCCATGGAGACGGCTGGCTTATCCTTTCCTATTCACTCGATTCGGCCCACTGCGGCCAGTCCCTTATAACTCCCCAATAAAGGAGAGTGGTTGCCTCCACTGAAAACAAGGCAAACAAATGAAAAACCGAGAACACAGAGGAATGAACATGCAGAACGAAAATGTACTGATTGGAAAAGTGACGCAGAGCACAGCGAATATGCTGGAACTGGATTACCCGTCGACGGCGGGTATCAGTTCCGTTCGCTTGCCGCGAACGATGGTGGCGCGCTTCGAGCGCATCACGGGCAACCGTGTGGCTATCCTCGTTCGTACCGACGACAGCATGCGCGGTCAGGGCATCGACGCCCACCTTGCGCAGTACCCACCCCTACACGTGACCGATGAACACATCGCCATCGTGTCTGCGATGGAGTACGGAGAGGAACTGGGCCTCCGCTCGACGGACAGCGTCGACGACGAGACTCCGCTCTGGTCCACGTACCCTGCCAGCGCCCCCACCGTGACGGTGGTCGCTGAGGACGGCGAGCAACAGGTGGTCATGCCCGATGGCCCCTTCGACGAAATGCTGTTCAGCGGCGGACGTCGAAAGAAGGACAGCATCAACTGGGACTTCGACCCCGTGCGCAAGCCTGCCTTCGTCATGCACGAAGAGGGTCACGCAGGGTCAACCGTTGCCCGCGTCAACAACGCGGCCGGTGAGCCCTCTGCCTACCACATCTTCAACCCGCTTTACGCCGATGAGAAGCGCCCGGCTGGCGCTTACCTCGGCACCTTCAGCGCGGGCTACTACCCCATGCCCTACCGCAAGGGCTACGGCCCCCTCCTCGACATGGCGGCTGAACGCGGCTGGCCCGCACAAGTCCTCGCATGGAACGAGGGCGGCAAGTCGGCGTGCTTCGTTGACGCGTCGAGCAGCATTGACTACGAGAAGGCTGCGAAGTCCCTTGGGTTCGGCTCCCGTTCACTGGGCATGAAGTCCGGCGACTACCGCATTGGCTTCGTCATCTACAACTCGCTTGACGGCTCGTCTTCCTTCAAGGTGCAAGCCGTTGCCATGCGTTGCATCTGCTCGAACGGCATGATGCTTGGCGATGCCGCCACCATCCTCTCCAAGAAGCACACCGTGGGCTCGCTTGGCAACTTCGACTTTGTGGGTCTTGCGGACAGCATCATGTCTGTCTTGGAAGTGGCCGCGCAGGAAATCCTCGTGGCCGAGCACATGAAGGACATTGAGGTTGGTCGAGATACCTTCGAGCGACTGATGACCATCTGCGAACGCAAGGGCCTCATCACCAAGCCCACCATCAAGCGTGACGACCACGGTGACGTGGTGAGCATCTCTCGCGGACACATGTGGCGTGTCCTCGGCCAAGGCTGGACCAACAGCGCAGAGCCGTGGGTGCGTGTGGAAGAGCAGGACCGAGCGTCCCTCTACCACGTCTACAACATCCTGACCGGCGCCATCACGCACAAGCCTGAGTGGACCGACGGCAAGCAGACGCTCAAGGGTTCGACGCTGAACTTCAGCACCCTGACCGACCGCCTGCAGACCGTCCACAAGGTGTTGGGCGACATGGCGCGCAAGGAGGCCAATGGCCGGTCCATCGAGGACCAGTTGGCCAACGTGCCCATGTTCAGCGAGATTCTGTACTGAGGTGAACAAACATGCGAGCAAACAACATGATGACGAACCTGACGAAGGCTGAGGTCGCAGAGATGATGGTCAAGGACACAAGTCCAGAGGACTGCATCGAGTGGCTCTTGGACCTCATCGTCGAGCACGAACACGAGAGCATCTTGATGCGTTACCTCGAAGACATGTACCCCGACCTCGTCTACCCAGACGCGGAAGCCAACGCAGAGGATGCGGCAGACGCCGCCTACGAAAGCGCACGCGACGAGGGACTCTTTGAAGACGGGAGGCTTTGGGCATGAATCACGCGGAGTATGTTTTCAGCGAAGCGCACCAAGTGAACAAGAGGGTGTTGCGGGCGAAGTGTGACGGCCTTGGGCGGCTGGCTGAGTTCATCAAGCGGTACGCCGAAATCACAGACCTCGATTCACTGGAGCACTTTCTCCCACAACTCATCGAGGCGAGTGAGGACACGCTTTCTCACACTCAGCACATCAAACAGAAACTGAAGGACGCGCGGGAGGCGAACGAATGAGCGACGAACAGAACATCGACCCGGAAACCCAAGTGCGCACTATCCTTGAGCGATTGCGCGAAAGCGGAATCTGGCAGCCCGGCGGCCTCGGACTGACCTACATCCGCACCGGAGACAAGACGGTCACGCTGAGCACGCAGGACAACACCCCTCACTCAGCCCAAGCGCGCATCCGAATGCGCATGCTCATCGAATCTGTTGGGTGGGCGGTTGACGAGAGTGAGGTCGTCATCTATGACGTTGAGGCCCAAAGCCCACAGGAGAGGCACATGCAAGAGATGATGCTGCGCCAAGAGGTTGCTCAGCGATGGAAGTGCAAGTGCGGCACGCCACTCGTGGCCTTCCCATTGGAGGAGGGCGTCTGGACGTTCGACGGACAGGAGGAGTTGCTGCTGCCCAATGGCGAGACCGAGATGGCTGAGCAGTGGTCTGTGGTCATCACCTGTCCTGTCTGCGAGGAGCGCATTCCCTGCGAGCCCTACGACTACGGCTTGCTCGCTGGCGACGACGCCATGCTGACTTACCGCACGCCGCACATGGTGTACGAGGCCCTCGACAGGGGCACTATCGTCAACCGTGTGGACGAGAAGGAGACCTCTCACATGATGGTGCTCGGCACCTTCTGCCCGATGAACGGTGACCTGTTGCCCCCACACGTGAGGGGCTCGGTTGTCTGGGCGACGCCACGAACGGAGGAAGAGGAATGAGAATCGAAATGGTCGACATCGGCGGCGTGCTCACGCGCGTCCTCGTGGTCCAGTGTGACGACGACGCAACCATGTGTGAGAACTGTGGCGCTGAGAACTTCAACCACCCCATGCTTGCGAAGGCAGACACGGACTGGTGCATGGACTGCAACGACGAAGAGGCCCGCAAGGGCATGACCGAATCTGAGTTCGCCCGCTGGGCGCTGAATCAAATGATGCTGGGCAAGGCTGTTGCCGTGGTCAGGGGGTATGAGTGATGAACATCTTCGTGCTTGATGAAGAGTCATGGAAAGCAGCGCGAATGCTGGACGACCAGCGCCTCAGCAAGATGATTATCGAGTCAGGACAGATGCTCCGCGCAGCACTGGCCCGCCATGGGTTCACGGAGGAAGACTGCATCGAGCATCACATCCTGACCAGCAAGGGTACGCCGTGGCGCGTCACTCATGCGAACCATCCGTGCACCATCTGGGCCGGTGACTGCCGTGCGAACTTTGAGTGGCTTGCAAAATATGCTGCGTGCTTGTGCGAAGAGCACCGGCGCCGAAGCGGTTACACCAAGTGGCATGCCTGCGAACAGCCAATCACTGATATGGGCTTCATGTCCGAGCGTATTCCTGAGACAACGCCCTTCGTCCTCGCCATGCCTGACGAGTTCAAGGTGCCCGGCGATGCCGTCGAGTCCTATCGACGCTACTTCCGCTCCAAGTCCAACGTGCGCTACAGTCGCGTTGAGGCCCCTGACTGGTACGAGGTGAACGCATGAACAGAAACAACCGCAAAGAACTTGAAGAAGAATACCGGGCTAACGAAGAAGACCTGCAAAAGTGGTTGGGATGGCTCTGCGACTATGCTGAGAATGCTTTGGGTTGGGCGAAAGAGAAAGATTTGGACGAGGCAAAAAAATGGCTCCGAACCCTCCAAGGATGGACTAAGGATTCATTGGCCCTGATTGAACAGATGGAGTGGTTGTTGGTGCATCCCAACAGGAACGTGGGGCAGACTGTGGCTCGCCACAATGTTGTCCGGGTGTGTTACGTTGACGAAGACGGCGAGGAATACATCGCACCGTGCTATAATTGCCAACGCAAGATTCCCCCTGACGATTATTGCTACATCTACGGCCGTAGAGGGAGGCGTGGCCCCGACATTTTCTGTGATTACGACTGTATGCGTGATTCAGGTTACACTGACGAAGGCGTGGAGGAGTTGAGAGCATGATGGGTACATGGATAGATGAAAAGGCTCGCTTTTGGCATTGGTGTGAAGAGTGTAATGCCCCGTCATGGTTTCATATGTTCACCAACAAATACGATGAATACGCCTATTACTTCTGTAATACACAAATTGATGATGAGAGCGTCTGTAACAATGAAAAACACACAATGGAGAATGATGACTACTCAGAGGGCTGGCACGAGAATGCAGTGCCGTTGAGAATTGAATGCGTGGAGGTGACGGCGTGAAGCGATTTCCCAAATCGAAAGCGAAGATACAGGCGTTGAACATTTGCATCATGCAATACACTCAGATTGAAGGTAACGGCTACGATTACTTCGAGAGCGTTAATGGTGGGGAGGACACCTTTGGTGACCCTCTCATTTGCACAGTGGAAGACATCGAATGGGCGATGGATTACCTGTGGGAAAGATGTCGGAAGGTGAGCGCATGACGCACGGCGACAACTGCGAAGAAGCGTGGTGCTCGTGCAACCAGCCACACCTGAAGGTGGTCATCGAGACTGAGGAATACATCTACTGGGAGTTCACGGAGGCATGAAGATGGCGGAGGAGGGCTACTGGAAGAAGAGGATGCGATACCTCGCGTGCCCTGAATGCAGTGCTCCCGTCGTGACTTTCGAGCATCGTCGCGTCAATGGCTCGTGGAAGGTGGGAGAGTTTCTGTGCCTTGGGGACTGCGAACGCGGCGAACGCGGCCTTGGAGGGAAGGACGTCCAGTACGAGCAGCGCAAGACCGGAAAGAAGATTGGCGTTGATGGCGACTACCAATGCAACAGGGAACACATGGTCTACGGCCCGGTGTGGGTCAACGACTTTCCGCAATGGATGCTTTGCGATGGTGAAGAAGATTTGAGAATGGCCCTTGATGTTGGTCGGGCAGTCATCTCTGTGATGCGAGAGGCCGAGTACGCGTTACCAACCCAGAACGCTGGCCTTTACATCGAAAAGAGGCTTCGCAATCTTTTGGAAAAGCAGGATGTGCTCGCGGAATATCAGCGCGCAGAGCGTGAGGCACTGGCTCGGCTGGTTGAGAGTTTTGAGGAGGCATGAGCATGTTCCACGAAGAAGTCATCTGGCGCGTTCCCGCCACCACGTCCAAGTGGCGTGGTCGGGCTGAGGTGCTGATGAAGGTCGTGACCGTCCCCGGACGACGTGACCCGCCCAAAATCGACATCCGTGTCCACCGGACACAGGAGCACACCAACGGCGAAGGCCCTACGCGGGAGGGCGTGAGGCTGGACGTCGAGGACGTCTCGACCTTGGTCAAGGCGCTACAGCACACCCTCCGTGAACTGGAGGAATCGGATGCTACTGGCTGACGCAGCCAAGGTGTCTGAAGCCCTCCGCGCCTTCTATCAGGACTACCTCCGTGATGCGGAGAACCGTTCTGCTCATTTTCGCAAGTGCCTCGACATCGTGCGCGTTGCCGTGCGCAACGCCGACGATGACCTGACGCAACTCATCGAGATGCTCTACCCTGAGCACTCCAAATACCCACGACAGTTCATCTCATTCAGGGAACTGCGCGACGACGTCTGCAAGAAATTGTCCATCTCTCCCCTCGTCTGGGACGAGGCACTGGCCGGCAAGCCGCTGGTCCCACTCCTCGCTCTGGAGTCCCCTGAGTTCGGAGGCGAAGGGATGACCGTCAAGCAGGCGCTGAACCTCATGGCTCGCATTCGTGACGATGGCTTCCTGCAGATTGCGGGGCGCCTCAACGAGCGTGAAGCACTCGCCTTCTGGTCGAGGGCGACAGGAGAGCGCCCACCCCTTCCCGTGAAACGATTCCTACAGATGGTTTCCTACCTGACGGCAGCAGGCGCGCAGAGCCTGCAAGCCATCGACGCCATGCTCTACACGATGCGCCCCGGCGAGGTCATGCAGCGACTGCTGGCCGAGAAGCCGGACTTGGAAGTGCGCACCATGCAGCCCGGACAGCCTTTCACTGGCCCGGTCTATAGAGCGTGGGACAAGATGACGGCGCCGACCGACGTCTACGCCGAAGTCATGTCGAACCCACGCCGATACCTGCACGTCACCGAGTTCCCCACGGGGACCTTCCGGGGCGTCCTGTACAGCCGGGACAAGCAGGCCATGGGCAAGCCCGTGGACCTGCCTTACGCAGAGCAGGAGTGCATCATGGAGGTCGAGGTCGATGGCATTACCGTCACGCACGTCACCGACCTCCTCGCTCTGGGCGACGACTGGGACATCCACCGTCAGCCCTACAGGGAGCGCATTGACGTGCTCCGCACACTCAACCTACAGGTCCCTCTCAAAGAGGGCAAGTTCGTGGCTTCGGGCACTGACTTCACTCACCTGCTCGAAACCATCGAGCCCGCTGAGAAACTGCGCCTCCTCCACACGGAGGGCATCAAGGTCGGCGGCGATGGTGGCTGGGCGATTCTCAAGGACGCTTTCCACGTCCAACTGCTGGCCAACTCGATTATGCGTGACGCTGAGTACGACACATTCGTGCGACTGGGAGCCCTCGACGGCTTCGAGGTCTACGAAGTTGGACAGGTCAAGTTAAGTGCCGCCGTGGCTCAGCACGTGCGTCAGCGCCTTGCTCAGCAGGGTGTTTTGGTTGGACAGGACTGGCTCCCCATCGACGAGTACGGCTTGGTTGTCGTGCTTGAGGTGAAGGGGTTCTCCCTGAGCGACCTGTCCCTGACGGAGGGAGACGTGCGATACCTTGACGACAATCTCGGTTATTCGGACGTGTCCCAACTCACGGACCTGATTGAAATGAGCGACTGAGATGAGTCCCTTATAACTCCCCAATAAAGAAAAGAAGGCGATTTGCGATGAACCTACGAGAGAAGTACCGTCCGTCCACTTTGGACGACTTGGTTGGATGCGAGGAGTTCCTCGCCGCTGCCAAGGGCTGGGACATCGACACGTGTCCCTCGAACATTCTCATCGTGGGTCCGCCCGGTATCGGCAAGACCAGCGCTGCTCTGGCTCTGGTGCGAACCATGCAGGGGGAGTTCTTTGACCCCTGCAACTACGGCATCACCAACGCCTCTGACGAGCGTGGCATCGACTTCATTCGTGCCCTCAAGGGCATAAGCCGACAGAAGGGCATGGGCGTCAGTCGCCGTGCTGAAATCCTCGACGAGTGCGAGAACTTCACGGCACCTGCTCAGAAGGCCCTACGTCAGATTCTGGAAGAGAGCCACCGCACCACGGTATTCATCCTCATCGCAAACGACATCGGTCCGATTCACAGCGCTATCCGTGACCGTTGCATCACGTTCTACTTCAAGCCCCTATCCGATTCCTCGGACGTCGTCGACCGCCTGAGTCACATCGTCCGCACCGAGGGCATGCCAGAAGACTGGTACCCTCACCTCGGCGCCTTGGTGCGCCACACCAACGGCAGCATGCGTAAGGCCATCGACATCCTCGACAGCCTACCGAAGGAGAGCGAAGCGCTTTCCGTCCGCTTACGCCGCGACACCAGCCATCTCAACAAGGCTGCCCTGAATCTCATGGGCAGCGATTTCCCTGCAGTGACCCGCCTGCTGACGCAGGCCCTGAACAGTGGGCAGTCACGCTTCGGCGTGCTGCGTGGTCTGCGACACCGCGTGCGTCCGCTCATGGAGAGCGAAGACGACTGGCACGCATTCATGCTCACGTATGGCGAGTTCGCCCTTCTGGCCCCTGTGTGGCCGGACGACGACCTCTCCTACGTGGAATACTTCGTAGCGAAAATGAAGAAGAACATGGAGGCACAACAATGAGCGAAACCCAGAACTGGCCCGACGACGTAACCAAGCGACTGCAGGGCTATGCAGAAAAGATGAACGTAACGCTGGAGAAGGCCACTGAGGCCTTCACAGCGTGGCTGAAGAAGGAGTTCGAGGTCGAGGACGCCCTCACCGAAGACCCCTTCTACCTCAGCCAGTGGAGCGAACAATTCGTCATCGAGACGAGAAACGCGAGCCAGTCTCGCGGCCGAGAGACCGTGCCCTACGTGGGCATGTTCATCGGCATCGACGACGACAAGCGTGACGCGCGCCGCAGCAAGGCGGAGCAAGCGCTGACGATGTTCCAGAACAACCGCGACCGAGCCATCGACGAAGGCCTTGTGGGCATTCTCACGGCCAAGGAAGGCCGCTGGCACATCAACGGAGAGATGACCGACGACCGCGTCGACGGTAGCAACCTTCCGTGGTACGGCTTCGAGCACGACGACATGCTGCTCTGTCTGCTGACGGTCCGTGACGGCGAGCGAAAGCCCATCGCCCGCCACTCTTTCAGCCGTCGCGCTTACTTCCTCGGCTCTGCTGAGAGTGGCGGCGACATCAAGCGCTGGACCATCAGCCTCCAAGGTGATGCGTCCATGAATGCGCTCTACCGTAAGTGGGAGGCCTGCAAGATTCAGGTCATCGCCCCCACCAAGGACGACCAAGACATCCTCTACACCAACCGCAACTTCGTCGAGACGGTCGAGTACACCGACGCGTGGCTCCCTGAGCACCTGCGTCAGGCCTTCACCGCCGAGCGACTGCTCGTCAACACGAACATGCACGGTGAATACGCTGAACTCAGCGAACTCATCGAGGTGCACGGTGAGCGGAAGAAGGAGACAGCCAACGGCTACACCATCAACCCGATTGTGGTCACCAGCGGCTACGTCACCTACCTGAACCGCGAACACATGAACAGCGACTACGACCCCACCGGACGAACGTACCGTCTGTCCATCGCACGTCAGGGCGTTGACCCTGTGACCGTCTGGGTCCCCGGACGGCTGCACGACGAGGACCGCATCTTCGAGTACCGCGACCGCAACGGCGAGTGGCGTCACTACAACGAGAAGACGCAGGTCATCGTGGTCGGCCAACTCCGCCTCAAGCCGTACAACGACGAGATGCAGGCGAGCCTCACGGCGCTCGGCGTCTACATTCCAACTCGTACCGCTCGTCCCGCAGGGGGCAAGGGCGACACGAGTCTGAACCAATTCGGAGGGAACCAAGAATGAGCGGATGGGAAGCACTTGCAGCAGGAAACACGAACGCACCGACGCCCAAGCCGGCGCCCAAGTCGGCCCCCGACGTCGAGGAAATCGTGCAGGAACTGAGAGAACTCGCTGAGAACCGTGGCGCTGCCCCGGAGCCCAAGGCTCCCGCTGCACCTGAGCCGGTCACCTCGACCGAGTTCGTCAGCCGATTCCCCGGCCTGCAGGCTGAGATGGAGTCGCAGTCCAGCGCGCCCGAAATCAAGCCGAGCCACATCTTCATGGGCATCGTCGGCCACGAGGGCACCGGCAAGACCGGCCTCGCGTTCGATGCGCACGCCCACAAGTACCCCGACGGCCTGTGCTTCGTGCTCGACCACGACAACGGTGGCCTCTCATGCAAGTTGGCGCACTACGACAACTCGCCCATGTTCCGGGTCTTCGAGCCTTGGGTCATGCAGCAAGAGAACCGCACGGCGTACAACTTCCTCGCATCGTACAACCGCGTCATGGACATCGGCAAGTTCGCCGTGGAGTATGCGCAGAATCAGCAGCAGCCCGGATTCGAGGGGCCGCTCCTGCGCTCCTTCATCGTGACCGGCCTCGACCAGTTCGACGCCATGTGCATCAACGTGATGAAGATTCACGACCTCGACATGGACGCTACTGACGCCGTCGCTGCGAGCGCTGCGAAGTTGAACAAGGAGATTGGGTGGAACTGGAGCATCCGCGCCACCCGCTTCAAGCAACTGACCGCGCAGTGCCAGAAGTTGAACCGGCTGGGCGTCGACGTCTACTGGGAGACGCACCTCAAGGAGGACAAGGAAGGCAAGGTCGGCTTCGACGGCTGGAAGTTCGCATGGCACGGCAGCGCCAATCAGGACCTGTTTCAGGTGCTCTGGTGCAAGCGCAAGGTCGTCCGCAACGCAGAGGGTGCTCGCACGGGCGAAACCCGCTACAGCGCCGAGTTCTTCAAGCAGAAGACCAACTCCAACCTGCTGAACCAACAGCGCGACTACTTCGTCACCAACACAGGTGAAGAAGCGCAGTGGTACGGCATGGCCGAACTGCGCGACGGCGCCGTCTGAGGTGAGCCCATGGCATCCTTCACGCTGAGTACGGAGAACTTCGTCAACTTCCTGACGTCGTTCGGCAACGACCTGATGGACATCACCATCAAGGTCGAGGCGGCAGCCATTTCTGCCGCTGTCGGCAAGACGACCCACTACGTCTCGCGCCGCATGGACTGCGGTGTTGAGAAGACAGGGTACG
>Ga0208899_1000519_pt1 | contig 28942 bp, 50 predicted proteins | sample VirMetDEL_Nov_24_FD_184518 | JGI IMG/M metagenome (GOLD analysis project Ga0208899, IMG submission 184518) | Aqueous microbial communities from the Delaware River and Bay under freshwater to marine salinity gradient to study organic matter... | ecosystem: Environmental > Aquatic > Marine >... | reverse complement strand
AGACTATACTACAGCTTTAGAGGAAAAAAGAAGAACATTAGGTTCTGATGCTGTAAGAGAGGTAATTAATCCGTAATGGCTACACCAGAAGAAATAGCTGCTTTAGAACAAGAAACAGGTTTAAAAGTAAATGATATTATAAATAATCCTTCAGGTTATGGACTAAATACAGAAGTATCAGCTGTATTAGAACAATTATTACTAGATGAAACTACACCTATTCAAAGCATTTCTTTATGGGTAAATCAAGCTTTAACAAATTTAGCGAATAAAAATGAACCTATTGTTCCAATTAATCCATTTGGTGTTACATCAGATGATAGATATCTAACTGTTAAAGATGAAAAGGGTAATCCTGTAATTGTAGATGGACAGATACAAACAGTTAAAGTAGATAAAAATAATATATTTCCTGCTACAAACTTTTTTGATGCTTTTATAAGTTCATTAACTATTTCACAAACAGCAGCTATTCAAGATAAAGCAATTGAAGCTGGATATATAACTGAAGAAGATTTAGGTGATGAAGTAAATGGTATTAAAGGTAATATAACAAAAGCTTTTATTGCAGAAGTTATGAACTATGCAATAGAACAAATGGACAGTTATGCACCAGGTGGATTTGAACGTAATAGTTTGCAAGATAAAATCATGCAAGGTTTTGAACAAGGTACTATTGATGGAAAAATAAATTCATTATTTGGTGGTGTAGATTTTGCAAATACACAACTAAGTGAACAAGTAATTGAATCAAGAGAAATATTTAGTATTGCTTTAGATGAATGGCTTAACCAAGCTAAAGCTGATAGAAAAACAATTGATATAGAAGCTGCTAAAGAAATTAGAGCTAAAGTTATTGAACCTACTCAGCAAAAATTAGAAGATGAATTATTTAGTCTTTATAAATCATTACATAATAAAGAAATGTCAGATAGACGTAAAGCTGATTTTGCTGAACAAATTGCTAAAGATTGGTCACCATATGTACAAGCATTAATAGCACAAGATAAAGCTATTAGAGCTAATGAAGTTTATAACACATATTATGGTGCTGATGCATTTAAAGCAATGGGTGCAGAACAACAACCAGTTGGTGGTTATGTAGAGTTTAAAGAATTAAAACCTGAGTTTTCAGTAGAAAATCCTTTAGAAGCTGCACAAAGACAGCTTACTGAAGAATTAGAATCTGATATAGAATTTATGCAAGATGCTGCTCAAGTAGAAAAAATGCAAAAAGAATATCTTGCTTGGAGGTTAGGTAGCTAATGGAAGATAATAATACACCTACAAATGTAGTAGATGAAAGACTTAAATTAGAAAGAATTATTAAAAATGACATACAAACATCACCATTAAAAGAAGGTTTACTTAAAAGATATTTGGATTATGATGAATTTGTTAAAGGACTTCCTGCTGATAAAGCAGAACAATTATTAGAATATACTAATAAAGATGTTGCAGATAAACTTGAATTATTTAAAGACCAATATAATTTACAAAAACCTTATGGACCAGGAGAACTAGAAGATATAAATTCTATTTTGTTAGATTGGGAAGAACCATCTCCAATAGAAGATGCAGTATTAGCAGACATAGAAAATTGGGATTTAGATGCAGAAGGTAATCCTATTGACCCACGAAAAAAACCTGAAGGTATGTCAAAGTTTCAACAAGAATTATCTGCACAATATAATTATTTACTTACAGCAGACACACCTACAAATATAGTAGATGATATAGAAACAAAAAATAATTTGCCTAAAGGTAGTATATCTAAACTAGGTGCAGTACTTGACCCTATATCAGAAGGTTTAGAAGCAGGACTTAGAGCTGCAGGTTTAGGCTCAGTTGCTGCTTGGTGGGTAAAAGCAGAAGCTGCTAACTTTTTAGCTGGTATATTACGTGCTGGTGAAGGTGGTTTAGCACAAGCCCAATTAGGTCAATCAGCTGCATTAATGGGTGAAAAAGATATTGCAAGTCAAACAGAAGAAAACATATTAAAAACAGCTGGAAATATCTTTGCACAGAATATGAAATTATCTCCTGGTATGTGGTTAGAAACTAAATATGCAGAAAGTAAACTAGGTAAAGGTAAAACTCCTACAGAACAAGTTTTTAGTATGATTAAAGGATTAGGTAAATAATGTCATATGAAATAAATTATGGTCCAAAAGGTACTACGTTAATTCAAGTTGAAGGACAGTTTTATTTAGCATATCAAGAAGGCGATACTATTTTTTATTGGACTTTAACTAAAGACCAATTAGGTAATATTACTGATGCACCTAGTATTGGTTTTAATTCATTAGGAAAACTTACTACACCAATTGCAGGATATAAAAATTATGATGCAAAACAATGGCAGGATATAAAAGATAACAATAATTTATGGGCTGCTGGTGATATTTATGATATACAAAATCAAGGTAATGTAATTTCTGGAACTATTGAAAAAGTAAAAACAATGGCTGAAAGTGAGCCATGGGGCAATGATGATAGATACTTAATGTTAGTTGCTGAAGCAATGATTGAAGACCCAGAAAATTGGCAAACAAATTTAGAACTAGACCCTGAAAATAGATTTTATAGTTTAATAAACGAATACGGTTATAGCGGAGATATGTTTAATCGTATGAAAAAATATGGTAAAGATAAGCTAGCTGCTGAGTCTTTAGAAACTGATGGATATAATTTAGTTATCGGTATATTAGAAACATTAGAAGCAACATTAGATACTGATAGTATGAAATATGCTGCTAGAAAATGGGCATCTGGTGCTTGGGGTAATAACAGATTAACAACTGAATTAACTGCAGCTACACAAAAAAATTCTAATTATACAGTATCAGCAGATTTTCAAAAAGTATTAGATAATGGAGATATTGGTTTTTCAAATAAAGGTGAAGATAAAATACAAAATTTATTAGATACTTATTTGCCTAAATCATTACATGCACCTTACTTGTCGCAAATGAGTGATTTAGCAGGTTCATATGTAAATAATCCAGATTTTGCAAAAGATTTTGAAAATCAATTAAAAGAAGAACGATATGCTTTTAACTCTAATTGGGATAAAGATATACCTTGGATAAATATAATGAACAATAGTAAAAATTTAGTTAGTGCTATCTGGGGTGTTGATGTAAGTGAAGAAGATGGAATATTTGATAAAATACTTACAACTAATGATATTGGTAAACAAAAAGAAATGATTCGTTTAGAAGGTTTAGAACGTGGTTATGCACAACCTACAACTGATTTATTAACAGCTTTAACTAAAAGTTTTGGTTCAGGAGTTATTAAAGGTCAAGACTTTAGAATAACAGGAGGTAAAAGTTAATGGCTTTAGTACAAATGCGTACAGATACTGGTTCTTATTCAATGGTCGATGCTGCTTTAGTAGAAGATTATGAAAAGCAAGGTTGGACACTTACATCAAAAATAAAAGAATTCGAAAAGCTTGGTGTCGTATCCTATAATGACGGTAATATAACCTTAGATGATGGTACAACTGTTAAATTTGTACCTGAAACTGAATCTACTGATACTACAACTACTACATCTTCTACATCAAATTTTGATTACGCAACTGGATTAGGTGTAGCACAAAATATTTATTCTTTTTTTTCTGATGACTTATTAGATATATTTGCAAAAAACTGGGCTAGAACAGGAAATGCAGATGCTGCTTTAGGTATTACTAGAAACACTTCTGAATGGAAAAGAGATTTTGGTTATTTAGTAAGAGAAGATGGTTCATTAGTAATGTCAGAATTAGAAGCAATCAGTAATGTATATTCTTATAAAAACACTTTGTCTGAATATGGAATTACAGATTTTAGTAAATTTGAAAATCAATTTAAAGATTTAGTAAAAACAGGAGTTGCACCAGTAGAGTTTCAAGATAGGATTGATTTAGTTTATAACATGGTTATAGATGATATTCCTAAAGTAAGAGAATTATTTGCTAGAAATTATAATATTGAAGCTACAGATGATGCAATATTTGGCGCATTAATTAACAAAGATGTTGAAGATGGTCTTTTTAAAGGCGAGTTAACTACATTACAAATAGAAGCTAGAGCTGCTGCAGCTGGATTTACTACATCATTTGAAAGGTTTGATGAGCTAAGAAAAGCAGGTATGACACTTAAAACAGCAAGTACTCTTTATGAATCTGCTGCTGACATTATGCAATCAGCTAAAACTGTAGGTAGAGATTTAGATTTATTTACACTTGAAGAAGCTGCTTTAGGTAGACAAGAAGCTAAAAAACGTGTACAACGTACACAAGCTGACATAGCATCTTCACAGGGCATTACATTAGGCGCTGCTAAAAAAGGTGACGAAGTACTTGGACTTATAGCAGACTAAGTATATAATATTCATATAGCGTTGCGTGGTCCGCAAAATAATAGACCTGCAATCAGCTTTCGAAGCCTACGTTGAAAGCTCGTATTAAAAATCGTAGAGTAATGGACTTATAGCTATTAGCTACCAGAGGTATAAGTCAAGTGTTATAGGTAGCACCACGGCAAGATGCCTATGGTCTTGTCTGATAGGTTAACACATAGTGGAGGTACTAATGGAAGAATTTGATGCACCTAATGAACATGGTGTAAAACAAATGAGAGAAACTATTGATAGAAAAGATGAAACTATCAAAAAACTAGAGGCAGAGTTAGCTTCTTTTAAAGATAAAGAAATTAATAATGTTTTTGGAAAGCTAGGTTTATCTACTGACAAAGGTTTCGGTAAAGCGTTGAAACAAGTGTATGATGGTCCTGTTGATGCAGAATCTATCGCACAGTTTGCTAAAGACGAGTATGGTTTTGAAACTACAGGTCAAGTTGAGGAAATAACACAACCTGAACCTGAACCAGTGGTACAAGATGATGCACGTGCTAGAGTAGCTGCACTTGATGCAAATTCTAGTTCAGATGTACCAAAAAACTTGAACGAACAATTAGCTAATGTTATACAAAACGGTACTGTAAAGGACAGTTTAAGAGCAAAGCTTAATTTGATTGAACAAGATAAAAAATAAGTAAACAAATTTAATACGACAATATACGGAGGTTTATTATGGCAGGCATAAGCTTGACAGGTAACACAATTTATTCTCAGAATATTAATAACTTTTCTGGGGAATTATTCCGTGTAGGTGGTCAAAGAACACCATTTCTTTCTGCTACAGGAGGATTAAACGGAGGTAAGGTTATTCAATCTACTTTCTGGCAAATCCAAGCTGCAGACTCACATACAGTTTCTTCTGAGCCAGATAAAGCTCAAGAAGGTGCAGCTCCTACAGAATATCTTGGAAGAGATAGAGTAGCTTACACAAGCGTTACTCAAATTTTCCATAAAGGTGTAAAGATGACCTACACAGCTATGGCAACATATCAACATCAAAATCCATTTACGCTATCAGCAGCAGCTGTTGCACAATCAGCTGGAGATGGAACTAACGCTGCAGGAACTGAATTAGGTCTTGCTAACAGCAATCCAATTGTTGATGAATTTGCAGAGCAAATGTCTTTAGCTCTTGAAAAAGTAGCTAGAGAAGTTGAATGGTTCGCATTTAACGGTACTTTCTCTGACGGTGCTAACGTCACTCCAGGAGCTGGTACTCGTGAAATGAGAGGTCTTTCAGAATGGGTAGCATTAAATGCTAATGCTGATAATACAGCAGCTCCAACATTCGTTGGTGGTAACGTATACTACAACGATGTTGATGGAGATGGTGGCGGAGCAGCTCAAGTTCTTTCTTGGGATGCAGTCGCAGAATCTCTAAAGAGATTATATGACGCACATGCTCCAATGCAACAACCAGTACTTTGCGTAAGTCCAAAGCAATTGCTTGACTTAAACAAAGAATTACTAGAAGGTAATGTTGGAATTACAGGTGCTATCCTTCCTAGAGATAGAGCTATCGCTGGTATTGATATTGACACAATTGTTACACCATTTGGTTCAATTGGTCTTATGGTCATTGACCCTAATATCTTACCTGCAAACACAGCATTCATCTTAGACTTTGCTTTCATACAGCCAGTCTTTACAAATATCCCTGGATACGGAACAGTATTCGTAAGAGATATTGACCAAGATGATTCTGCAAAAATTGCAAAAGCAATCTACATGGAGATGGGATACGACTTCGGTCCTCCTTCCTATCACCTAAAGATTTCTGGCGTAGCTTAGAAATTAATTTGAAGATTTGGGGGGAATCCACCTTCCTCCCATTTCTTCTGCTATAGTAAGGACATTATGCAAATATCAAAACAAGCTTTAATTGACGTTTCAGAAGATGCTAGTAATTCTACAGGAGTACAAACAGGCGGATTATTATTATCTGGTATCGTATTTCCTGCAACTATGACAGGTACATCCGTAACATTTGATTTTTCATTTGATGGAACTACTTGGGTAGATGTAGTAGAAACAGATGGAACAGCAGTTACTTACACAGTTACTGCAGGAGATGTAGTAAGAGTAGACCCTAGTGGTTGGGCTTTTGCATCATCTGGTTTTATAAGAGTTACATCTAACGGAACTGAAGCAGCAGATAGAAAAATACAACTTATATTTAAGTCTAGTTAGGAGTACTAATGAGTACAACAATAGGCGACCTAGTAGATAGGGTTTATAGAGAATATTTAGAACCACCTGAAAGTGTTGAATCTTATTCATATATAACAAGTAGCATAACTGATTCAGATACAACAATATCTTATGCAGGAAATATGTTTAGTGTTGAAGAAGAAGATGCACTTGATGCTGGTTGTATTATTGAAGTAGGACAAGAATTAATGTTTTCTACAGCTCTTAATACTGTTACTAATGAAATAACAGTAGTAAGAGGTGCTAGAGGCACAACTGCTGCAGCTCATAGTTCAGGTGATTTAATTAAAGTTACACCTACCTTCCCTCGTAAAAATGTTTTTGATGCTGTATCTGACCAAATAGAAAATCTTTATCCTACAATATTTGCAGTAGAAACTAAAACATTAACATCAGGAACTGGTTATAAGATTATAGGTACTTATGGTACTGATGTAGATAACAATAATTATTTAGTAGCACCTATAAAAGCAATATCTCAATATACAGATTTTAGTGCTGGTAATGATGAAACAGGACTTAAGTTTATTGGTGTAGCAGTAGAAATGGTAGATTTACCTAATGGTTTTACTTGGACTGATGAAGATAGTGTTGAAAGAACTAAAACATATACATCTGGACCACAAGTAGTACATGCATTACAATTTCAAGGAATAGCTTCTGGTTATGAGTGTTATGTTACATTTAAAAAGAAATTTGTATCTCCAACATCAGAAAGTACAACATTAACATCAGTAGGTTTAGAAACAGAATACGAGCCAATTGTTATGGCTGGTGTCGCTGCTCAAATGTTAGCTGGAAAAGATATTAATAAAGTCAATGCTAAATATATAACTGAACAAATTGCTATACAAAGTTATCCTGTAGGTAGTTCTAATAGTCTTAGAAACAGTTTATTGCAGTATCAACAAGTATTAATACAACAAGCTAGAAAAAATTTAAGAGCTAAATATCCAGAACCAGTAACACTTAATAGCATAAACTATCCTACATAATGCCTAGAGTAGCTACTACAAGTCTTATTAGTAACCCAAGAAGATACGGGTATGATTGTAGAATTGAAAATGTTTTATTGCGTACTGCAATAGGTCCTGGTCGTGAAATGACTATACAATCATCTGATGTACAAGCAGGACAACAAGTTAATGTTAAACAAAATCCTGAAGACTTTACATCTAACTTAGGTCGTATATATTCAAGAAATAGATTTGATGCAGGTCAAGGACTAGATACTGCACATAGAGCTGATGGAAAACCAGATGATGTTAATAGATTTTGGGATAGCAAAGGTATAGATGTATTTCACGGAGATGATGAAACTTCATATCATATACATTTGTTATACACAACAGCTGCAGAAAGTTTATCTTTTAGTAATAGCAATAACTATATGACACAAACTACTAACGGTAATATATACGTTACTGATGGTACAACTGTACATGAGTATGATGCTAGTACAGAAACTTGGAGTACTATTTTAGCTGCAACTAATGGTGCAACTTATAACTTTACAGGTGCTGCTGCATTTGGAAATACAGTATATTTTACTACTGCTGATGGTACATCTAACTCAGAGTTTATACATTATGAACCAGATGGACACGGTTGGGAAACACATAACACATCTTTTAATACTAGCGGTGGATTAACAGGTATATGGTTTGTTAAAAACACTTTATTTGTAACTGGTAATGATGGTACTGCAGAGTATGTATGGGAAGGAAATGCGTTTGAAGATAGTTGGTCATCAGCTTTTGCACCAGTAGATGCAATAATAGAAGTAGAACCTACACATCAAATAACAGGTATTGTTGATGGTGGTGCTGTAGTTTTAGCTGCTAGTACTGATGGTAATATATATTCATTTAAATTATCATCTGGTATATTTGTAAATCAAGGACAAACAAAAATACCTTTTGAAGAAATACATTCTCTTGCTGCTGCTGAAGGAATTATATTTTTTGGTACTAAAGAAAATACAAGAAGTGTAGGTAGGTTATACAGAGCAGAACTTGTTAATGCAGATGATTTATATGTATTAGCTAATAGACAATTAGTAAAAGAATTTGTTGTAGATAGCGTAGATACAACACCACACGCTATGTTTGTAAGTCGTGATAGTGTTTATATGGGTGTTAAAGAAGATGAAAATGAAGTAAATTTGTGGCGATATTACTTACCAACAGGTGGTTTGGCTAGAGATTTACAAACAATTGGTAATAGCTATGTATCTGGAATTACACAATCTGATGGAAAATTTGTAATAGTAGTTGAAGGTTCTGATGTATATAAAGAAACAGATACATATGAAGATGAAGGTTATCTTATAACATCTGCTGCAGATTTTTTTACAGCAGAAAGTAAACAGTTTGTAGGTGCAGAAGTATCTACATTTGATATGCCTAACAGTACAGAAGTTGAATTAAGGTATTCAAATACTTTTGAAGCATTGGATAATATTGATGATGAAAGTTACTTATTAGCTTTAAAACAAACTTCAGGTATTGGAGATACTGAAAAACAAATATCAGCAGTTGCTAGATATATTATTGGAAAAGTAATATTACGTTCAAATAATGGTGTAAATACACCTAAAGTTAAATCAATACAGTTTCGTGCATTAGCTAGACCAGAGTTAGTAGTGGCTCAAATACCAGTTAATTTAAGTGATAGAGTTGAAAGACCTAATAGAAAACCAATTACAGTAAAAGGTCTTGGAGATAGTTTGTATCAAGAATTAAGAAAACTTGAAGGTAATTCAGTTACATTAGAAATATTTCAACCTAACGAAATTATTAGAGGTGTTGTTGAAAGAATAAGCTATCCAATACCATCAGGTGATGTTTTAGGCTCAGATACACATTTTGCTGTAATTACTGTACGTGGTACTAGACAACCTGTTGTAGAAGATGTGTCTAGTACTTATGTATTTGGTATAGATATATTAGGTAAAATGAGATTTGGTGGATAAAAAATATATGGTAGGATATTAATTATGTCAATGTTATTACTATTAAAAGAAGGTGGTAGTTTAGGAATAGATACTATTGGCAATAAACCTATAGATGAAGATGTTGATTTCACAGACGATATCAGTTATTCTGCTATAGTAGGATTAGCAAGTTTTGGATTATCATCATTTGGTAATACAATTAATACGGAGAAAGTAGCTTAATGACAGCACAAGAATTAAATTTTAGTAACTTTTTTGAAACCACAGCAGATGGTAATATTGGTGCATCTGATACATCAATTACACTATCAGCAGCACCTACAAGTGATGGTACTTCTGCAATAGCAGGACCTTTTTATTTAGTAATAGACCCAGATAGTTTAACTAAAAGAGAAGTAGTTTTAGTAAATTCTATTTCTGGCGTAATAGCTGATGTAACAGGTGGTAGGGATGTTGAAGGTAGACATGCAACTGACCCATCACATGCAGATGGAACAACAATTCGTATGGCAGTTGTTGGAGAAATGTTTAAAGATGTTAATGATAGAGTAAGTACAATAATTAACTCTGATGGTACAGCAGTTAACACATCATTATTTTTAGATGAAGATACTATGACATCTGATAGTGCTACAAAAGGTGCTACACAACAATCAATTAAAGCATATGCTGATACTAAATTACCTTTATCAGGTGGTACATTAACAGGTGCTGTAGATGCAGGTGACCAAGAACTTACAAAGTTTGTAGCTAAAGATTATAAAGAAGATATTGCTACTACTTCTGATAGTGGCACTAGCTTTACATCAAACACACTTACATTAGATGTACAAGATGGAAATGTTTTTGACATAACACTTGATGATAATATAACAACTTGGACCATAAACAATATGGGTGCAGGTACAACTATTACCGTAATACTTAGACAAAGTACAGGTAGTCATACTGCACCTACACAAATAAACTCCACAACTTTTAAAACACCAGGTGCTGCAGGACTAACATTAACAACAGATGCTAGTGCTATTGATGTTGTATCAGTATTTTATGATGGAACAGACTACCTAGTATTTTCACAATTAGCACTTGGATAGGAGTTTTATATGTCACCTTTAGGATTGTCTAAAGCAATAGTAACTTCAGGCGGTATAACTTATGATGGTACAGACCAATCTGCATATTTAGATTATCATATAGCACTTATGCCAATGGAAAGTACAGTACAAACTGTAAGTACATCTAATCACGAAAGTAATACTGTAAATGTAAATGGTGTTAATTTAAATATGGAAGTTATGGAAGCTGACCCTGATGTCAATGCTTCTACTAACTATGGTTCTAATACAGCAGATACTTATGGATTAATGACAAGATTTACAGGAGATGTTGATATTGCTTCGGGAGCAACCATTACACCTAATACTAGAAAGCGTGGTTGGTATATATATACATCAGGTAATTTTGTAAACAATGGAACAATATCTATGACAGCTAGAGGTGCTAGTGCTGTTGGACAAACTGTACATATTGATGGTGTTAAAAATATTCCTGCACTAGGTGCTAATAAAGATACAGCAGGTAGCAATACAAATGGTACTACAGGTGGTGGTGGTACAGCATCATCTAACGATTATCCTGGACCAGGTGGTCGTGGTACATCATTTTCTGGTGGTGCAGGTGGAGGTACTGGTGGTAACGGTGTAACAGGTGGCGCTGGTTCTAACAATGGTGGAGCAGGTGGTTCTCAGAACTCAGGTTATGGTGCAGGTGCTAGTTTTGGTGGTGGAGCAGGTAATCCTGCAGGTCAACAAAATCAAGGTAACTCTGATGGAACAGGTGGATTATTAATAATAATTTGTGGTGGAGATTTTACTAACAATGGAAATATACAAGCTAATGGTAAGAATGGTGCAACAGGTTGGGCATGGCATAGAGGTGGAGGTTCAGGTGGTGGCTCAATAAATATTGCTCGTGGTGGTAACTATACTAATAATGGAACTATACAAGCTAATGGTGGAAACAGAGCTGGAGGTGCAGGAGGTATAAGACAATGGTCTTATACACCAAGTTATTAATATGAATGTTTATCACAACCCTGAGGACCAAGCAAGTCAAACATTTGTTGATAGTATTCCTGATGATGTAACTCATACTGTAATTAACATGGGAGATAGTGGCACAGAACATGTATCTTTCTATCCATCTGTTGAGTTGTCAGTTCCTGAAACATGGGAATTACAATATGATTACAATAATGACGGACAAAATGGTGATGGTTATAAAGTTAAAATAACAGCACATACTTATAATTATGGATTTGATGGTATTACTTGGAATGATGTTGTATCTAAACAAACAGAAATATCTGACCATGTAAGTAGTCATCAAATAAATTCAGAACATACCTATACTAAAGAAAGTATCCATTGTAGTTTTAAATAGAAAGGTGGAAATATGAAAAATGTTGTAGGTTATACAATGATTGGTTCATATGATGTATCGCACGAAACAGTTCCTTTAGCTTTGTTTGATGACCCTATTGAATTTGAACAAGTACAAACACATAAAAGACTAGGTTGTCCATCAGTTAATTTTGGTAATAAGCGTAGATTTTATATACCTGCATGGGCAAATATATATGCAGAAGCATCATGGCAATTAGAAAACAATCAAAAAATATTTAGATTAAATGCACCATTTGATAAAAAATTAAATAGTATGTCAGCTCATGCTATGTTTGGTTCTGATACTCGTATGTCTGTACTTATAGTAACTGATGAAGAAGGATGGGCAAATGGCATACCATCAGTTCAGTTAAGATTACCTTATGTATTTTTTAGTGATGACAAAGATATGGAAATACATTTACGCAGACCTGAAGAATATCAATATAAAGATATGTACCCTGGTAATTTTATTGGAGGTAGCTTTAATATATACTCATGGCTTAGACCTATAAATGCTGCGTATCAATGGGACGACATTAATCAACCTTTACAAATTAAAAAAGGACAACCCATAGTTGAGTTGTTGTTTAATAAACCTGTGCATGAGTTTAAATATGTGCCATGGAATAATGATTTAAAAGAAATGATGAACCATACACAAAGTATTAATGAATACACACACAACACTTTTTCACATATAAAAACAATTATAAAAAGGAGACCAAAAAAATTAGTAAAATAGAATTTATAACTTTTGAAGAAGGTGTAGCAGAAAATTATCCACCTATACCTGCTAGTCAATATGTGCCAGAGTGGTACAAAAAAATGAAACCTGGAGTGTTTGATGGTTTTACTGAAGATTTACAAAAAGAAAAGGCTAGAACTATAAAAGCATGTCCTGCAATCGTAGAGTATATGAACGAAGGATTTGTTATACCTGCATGGACAGACATGCACTTTCTTAATACCAATGGTGAATTGCATGTAAGACAAGCTATGAAAAATAATTTACAAGGTATTGATGCAGCATTTGGTACACACAGTAAAGAACAAATAGGTGAAGCACCTATGGCTAACATACCTGGTGGTGGTGCAATGAAAATAAACAATGTATGGTTTATGAAAACACCAAAAAATTACAGCATAAGAATTACAGAAATGTTTTATGATTTTCACAAAGGTATAAGAATATTACCTGGTGTAGTTCGTTCAGACTTTGCACCTATGGTTAATTTTCCTATTGAAATAGATATTGTACCTGATGAAGTTGTAAAGATATCAGCAGGTACTCCTCTTATACATGTAGTACCTTTCAATAGAAAAGATGTTTTAGATTTAGAAGTTAGACAAGCTACAAAAGAAGATTACGATTATATACAAAGTTATAGACAAAGGCTCACATCACATTTTCAAAATGGATATAGAATAATAGCTAGACAGGAAGAAGAATAAAAAATATAGCTATTATTGGTGCAGGTGTAGGTGCATTTGCCACTGCACATTTTCTTCGCTTTCCTATCGAAGACACAACTTTAACTTTAATTTATGATGAACATACACCATTAGTTGGAGTAGGAGAAGCAACAACTATCATAACTCCAATGGATTTACATTTTTCATTAGGATACGATTTAATTGAACACAGCAAAGAAACTAGAGCAATTCCTAAAAGATTTATAAAGTATGAAAATTGGGGAAGTAACAAAGAATGGTATCATACATTTCCACCACATCTTTCAGGCATACATTTTAATACTGCTTTAATGTCAGATTGGGTATTAAATAATTTAAAAGAACATGGTGCAGTTCGTATGAACAAAAACGAATGGATTGATATTAAAAATCAAAATTTAAAAATATACAACAAAAAAGTTGTAGATAAAAAATATACAAATAAAAAATGGGATTTAATATTTGAAGATAACTCTATTCAAACATTCGATTATGTTATAGATTGTACAGGTATGCCTAGTGATATAAACAGTAAAAATTTTGAATTACATAATGATATACCTGTAAACTCTGCATTGATATACAAAACAAAAATTAAAAATAAAAAACCATTTAATGGTTCAAGGCATATAGCACATGACATAGGTTGGTGTTGGGCAATAGATACTTTAGATGAATGTACCTATGGATTTTTGTATAACAGAAATTTACACTCAAAAGAAAAAGCTGAAAAATTATTTAAAGAATTATTAGATAAAGAAAAAGTAAATGTTACTAATGATATATACAGTTTAAAATTTGATAATTACATTAGAAAAAATATTATAAAAGATAATTATATGTATTTAGGATTATCAGGATATTTTTTAGAACCTATGGAAGCAACAACATCATGGCTTAACACACAAACATATAGACATATATGGGGATATATAGCAGGAGAACATAGTGCAGAGTACGCTAATGAAGCCATACACAATGATTACATGGCATGTAAAGATACAATTATGTTGCATTATTTATCTCCATATAAAAAACAAAATAGTTTTTGGAAAGATGCTTTACATAAAGCAATAACTTATTTTAAAACTCCCTCTCAAGGAGTACAAGAAATGGTTATGCATTGTATGAGTTGGACAAATCCACATGATAAAGCAGATTTTGCACATGGTCCTATGAGTTCATTATCTTGGTATCAACATTACACAAAAATAAAAGATATAGATTACACAAAATTAATACAATAAATGATATAATCCGATTTATGGATTTTATTGTAGGTTTTCTACTAGGATTTTTTTTAAAAGATATTAGTAGCTTTATTAAAAGAATAAGTAATTATGATTGGGAAAATCGTAACTACTACGATAAAGCATATTCCTGGTCAGATGATATTTATATGTCAGAGGATGACCTTCCATAATGGCTACTTCAAAATCAAGTAATGGATATACCCAGAAGGAATTAAATCAAATGATATTAGATAAACTTGAAAAAATTGAAGAAAAGCTAGACCAAAAATTAGATAAAGCAGAATTTTATAAAGTATTAGGATTACTGGTAGCAGTAGGTGGTGTTGTTGTTGCTGCCATAATGTAGGAGAACAATGTCAACATTAAAAATAGATACAAAAACTTTAATACCAATTTTGTTATCAGCATTAATTGCAATAATAGGTTGGTTATTTAACACTATAGAGGAATTACAACTAGCACATAGTTCAATGATGGAACAACTACGCATACTAGAAAAAGATTTAGATATGCAGGAGAGTTTATTTAGTGAGCTATTATTTAAATTAAATGGATGAAACAATTATTCAAATATGTAACTGTCCTGATGGCAGTATTAATTGTCATTGCGAATAGTTTTATTGACGTAATATCACTATACTTAGTACGTAAAGAAAACAGGAGATATAATGGCAGTTCCAGATAGAGTTAAAGCTATTATGAAAAAAAATGGCCTCAAAGGTGTCAATAAACCTAAACGTACACCTAGCCACAAAACTAAATCGCATGTTGTTATGGCTAAAGAAGGTAACAAATACAAGTTAATTAGATTTGGACAACAAGGTGTAAAAGGTGCAGGTAAAAATCCTAAAACTAAAAAGGATAAAGCACGTAAAAAGTCTTATTATGCTAGACATAATGCACAAGGTAAACCTAAATCTAAATTATCTGCTAAGTATTGGTCACATAAAGTTAAGTGGTAACATGGCTAAAACAGTAAGTTGGAAGTGGGGTGGCAAAACCTATAGAGGTACAGTTATTCGTGAAACTAAAAACTTTATATATGCTAAAACACATAATAATAAAATTAAAAAAATACGTAAAAAAAAGTAATGGCGTTACCAGGAAAATATGTCGATAGAAGTCCTAAAGCTGGTGAGTATTGTAGTAATTGTAAACATTATTCTAATAATCATTGCGTATTATTCAATGAAAAAGTAGCACCTTATGGTTGGTGTGCAGTATGGGAAGGTGTAGGAAATGAAATACGAAGTTCTTAGAGTTAGTAGTCAAAAAGATAGTACATCAGGATTGCTATTTGAAGTCAACAATGGTAAACGTACATTTCTATGCTACACATTAGAAGATGAACAACGTGATGTTAAAGTCTGGGGTGAAACTAGAATACCTGCTGGCACTTATAAGTTAGGTCTACGTACTGAAGGTGGCTTTCATAATCGTTATTTATCACGTTATGGTGCTGATTTTCATAAAGGTATGATATGGGTACTAGATGTACCTGGGTTTGAATGGATACTATGGCATTCAGGTAATACTGATGAAAATACTGCTGGATGTTTATTGTTGGGAAATACACAAACTAGTAACCTAGTATCTAAAGATGGGTTTATAGGTTCAAGTCGTGACGCATATAAGCTTGTATATCCTCGTGTATTAGCTGCTATTGAATCAGGTTTAGATGTAGAAGTAGAGTATATAGATTATGATGGTGATGTTAAAAATATATCTAATAAAGCAACTGATGATGTCATACTTACAAGTACAGTTATGGAAAAATTACAAGAGATAAGTGGTGAAGTACAAGTTTTATCTGCTAAACTAGATAAAAAAAGGATGCTTTAATGTCAGACCCAATACAAGATTATATTGATGAAATAGAAGGTACAGGTGGTATGTCAAGTGGTAAGAAAGGTTCTGCTACACAAGGTCCATCTCCTGACTTTTTAGATTACGGTACTTCACAACAAACATACAAAGAAGCTACATTTGTAGAACAAGAGATGCTTAAATCAATTGATGATAATTTAGCTAGAGCAAATAAAGCATTATCTGAAAGTAAATTTCGTGTATCACCTCCACAAGGACGTACAGCTAGTGGTGTTAAAAAAGCAGTAGATTATGAAAAAGGTTTAAGAGATACAGTTTCATTTTTAGAACAAGAGAAAGCGCAAATTACTGCAGCTTTAGAACTTAAAAAAGAACGATTAGGTAAACCTATGGAAGTTACAGCGCAAGAGTCTTTAGTTAAAGCTAGAACTCCAGAAGGTCCTCCAGTAATTAAACAAGGTGTAGGAAGTAAACCACCTTATTATCAAGTTAAAGGACCGCTATTGACACAAGAAGCTTTGTCATTAGATGTACCTAAACAACAAGTAGATGTTAAATTAGCTAGCGGTGCAGAAGCTATTGTAAAAGTAGACCCTAATGTCAAAGGTAGTGCTGCTACTATTGGTCCAGAACCAGCACAATCACCACAAAGCGCTGCTAAAAAAGAAAAACCAACTAAAGTTTCAGATATTACTATGACACCAGAACGTAAAGTATCACCTGGTGGTATTGAATATATGTCACCTAAATCTGTCAATGTTCCTGAAATGCGTGTAGGTCAAGAGCCTAGTGGTAAACCTATTACAAGTAAAATACCTGCAAGTCAATATTTAAAAGAACGCGGACTTGCATCTGATAAAGCAATCATTGAAGGTTACAAAAAACAAGGTGCTGATTATGCTGCACAAATTGCTGAAGAACAAATTAATCAATATAAAACTGAATTTGATTTTGAAACAGGTGAAATTAAAAAAGCTACATTAGAAAGCACACTTGGTACTAAACCTCAATATGAAGATACAATGACTGCTAGTGAAAAACGTGAACTTTATCGTACACAAGTAAAACCAGCTAAACCTACTACAGGTCTTGAACCACAAAATTTAGGTAAACCATTTAAAGTTAAACCATATGTAGGTAAAGGCGCACAAGCTTTTCCAATGGCTTCAATGATACCTATAATAAAAGCAGCTGCTAAAGGTTTGAAAGGTAAACAATTAGGTGGTATGCTATTACCTAAGCAAAATATAGAAGAAATTCTAGGTATGTTACCTGGATATAAAAAGAAACCAGAGGCTTAAATGAGTAAAGAATATAAAGATATTTTAGAAAAAACTGTATGGACATTTGTTGAAGCATTTATATCTGCGTTAACAGTTGCCCCACTAGTTGGTGTAGATGCAGAGGCTTTACAGTTAGCTGCGTTATCAGGTGGTGCAGCAGCGTTAGTAGTTGTTAAAGAGTTTGCTAAAAAACAATTAGGTAAACCACAAGGTAAGGTGAGTAAGTAATGCCTAATGTACCAAGAATTGAAGGTGGTGGAAAAGGTAAACCAAAACAAATGACCTATTCTGATTATGATAAAAAATATAATAAAGGTTGGTTACCAGGTGGTGCAGACAATCCTATAACAACATTTGCTAAAGGATTAATTAAAATTACTACTGGTATTGATATTCCAAATCAAAAGCAATTTAGACATGAATTTCCAGAAATTAAAATTTGGGATGATAGAAATGTATCTAACAATAGAACGAAATTGAATCGATAATGCCTAACGTACCATTAATTGTAGGTGCTGGTAATTCTAAAAAGAAATACTCTGAAGCACAAGCAGATATAATTCTTAAATTTCAAAATGCACGACAACGTGGAATATCTCCACAAGATGCTATGAGTATTTTAAAAAAGAAACAAGGTTCTCCTATTAAAGCTAGACAAGATATTGCACGTAAAAAAGCACACCGAAAAGCAATGACTCAACGTTATCCTATAGCATTATCATTACCTATACAAAAACCTACATACTTTCCTGGTACTGGAGTAAGTATTAAAACTTGGGAAGATAGAAATACTACTAATATTGGAACAAAGTTAAGTTATTAATGAATTTACCTAAAGTTACTAGAGCGCCATTACCTGAAGATATAGAAATAAAAGTATCTTCTGTATATAACACTAAAGGTATGCCTAAAAGAGAAGCACAATCAAGAGCTAAAAGTCATGCTGCATTAGCAGGTATGTTTGAAAAGAAGGCTGATGAATATTGGGATAAAACAAAAAAAGCTTCAAAAGAAGGTGCTTACAAATATGCAGATTTAATGTACTCTAAAATGCGTCAAGCACAAGACCAACAATTTAGATTTGCTTATATTAAAATGCAACTAGATAAAAAAAGCTAAGGCGCTACTTATTACGTTAATTACGTTCTCTTTTTAAAAAACCTATTAACAAATCTCTATAATCTCTTTTTGCACCAGATATAGTTTTACCATCATATATGTCATGATGTCTTTTACATAATATAGCTACGTTATTTATGTCGTATTTGCTAGATTTATCTCTACCGCCCATACCAATACCTAATATGTGTGCCATCTCTAACCAATTACGTTCATTACAATATGCCCACTCACATGCGTAATTAGCCCTTTTAAGAGCTAGTTCACGTAATTCTGATAGATTGTCCATTACTCCTCCTCTGGATTATATAACGTGTATTTAAGTGTAAGTTCTGTTAATGGGTCAATATCTTCATTAACCCATAGATAACTAAAACCATCATATTTTATTAACTGACAGTTAGGTGTATTACTATGATTGATAAATCCACCTAGTGGTGTACGTATTATCTTTACATTGGAATTGCAATAGATATGTACAAGTCCTAAGTTTGTATTTTTCTTTATTGGCTTAACAGCAAATACACCTAAACCGTCAATTTTACTTGGCATGATAGTTAGACTATCTGGTAACGGCTTATAATTAGCCATATACAGTAAAGTATCGTCCTGTTGGGAAACTCCAAGCTTGTAATATATCAATCCATCTAACTTTGTTTGTATACAAATCCCATTCACCTTCGTAAATTGCATTTGATACATGCATAAATAATTGAGAACTACACTTACCTTCGACATATCCTACGCCTTTAGGTAAGTCCATTAGTCTTTGTAAATAACGTAACGTATTATGTGTTACAGCTCCTGTATCGCTATGTCTTGCTTCCATTATATCTAATGGTGTATTTTCATTCATACCAACAGTAACTCTTTTAGGTGCTAATTCAACAATACTGTTTAGGTCATGTGTAGATTTTATTTGTAAATCTAATGTGTCTTTATCTATGGTATATGATATCCATACTTCATTACCATTTTTATTAAGACCTAAAAATCTACGTCCACCAAACGTATCCATATCTTTAGCTATATCACGTAATTTAGAAATGTCTTCTCTAAATTTAACGCGACTTGCATGATTGTGGTCATACTCCAAGTTACTTTTTGTGCTATAATCTGTAAATGTATTAATCACAAGTGTGTCCTTCCTCTATATTAACTAAACAATCTTGGCAATAATATTCCATGCCAGGTATTGGATGTGACATTATTCCTCCTCTAACTGTGCTAAATGCCAGTTGTAATCTTTAACAAATTTATCCATCAAGAAACGTAATTTAATCGTGTTAGGCGGTACATTAAATGTATCACTACCACATGCATGACTAAACTGTTGCGCCCAAACTTTCATAAACTTGGGATGGGTAAAAATATTAATTTTTTCTATATCAATTTTCTCTTTCATCAAAGTCCTTAAAATAATTATCGTGACAATTATCACATTTTTTATTCCATGGTACGTCTGTAACAAAAGCAGAATTACAATCTTCACATAGATAATTAAATATATCTAGCGTAGGTTTGCTACGCATTTTTTTGTTTAGATAATAACTGTACATGTAATCGTTCATTAGTAATTCCTTTCCAACAATGTTTACTTGCGTTCCAATGATGCCATCCATCATTGTATACCAACCACGCAGCGACATAAGTAGCGGTGCGTGTGTTGGTTCTAGAATTAATTATACCTAGTTTAGGTTTTAACCAATCCCATGTGTTGTCATTGAATTGCCATAGTCCGACATCCTTTGAGCCGTTTTTGTTTACCCCAATTGCGTCAGGCTTTCCTGAACTTTCGCAATATATTATATTTAAAGCTTTCGGGATGTCGTCCTCATGGAAATACTCTGATACCAAGAGTGCATGTTTTTCTACGTATTCTATTTTGTCAGCAGTATTAACGCACTCTCGGTATTCAGGTAAATTAGCAGTTGTAAGAAACACAGGTATCAAACAACTTGCTATTACTTCTATCATTAGCTAATGCTAGCAGCTTTCGTTGAAGGCAGTTTAGTACAATAGTAATGTACTAGACCTCTCTTCTTAGAAGGTAAGGTAGTAATTTCATAACCTTCTGCTCTAAGATTATGTATTATCCCACCAAACCTGTGACAATGTAAGTCTGCCACAAACTCCCAATTGCTAATTGGTTCATCATCAATAAACTCAGTCAATACCCAAGCTACTAACTGTGTTTTTGATTTTATATAAGCAGGGATTTTTTTACCCCTGAAATATTCTGGTATCATTATTCCACCTTTCTAATACCTTAGAATGTTTCGATACCCCATTCTTCAGGTAAGTCAGAGTTATCTAACCACCATGACTTACGCCATTTACCGCTATGACCACCGCATATAGCTGGGTCATTGGTAGAACATACGAAGTCAGGTGATTTGTCACCCTTTTTGGATTTACGATTATCGTAGACCATTTGACCACAGAATGGACATTTTAGGTCATCACGATAGTTCTTTGCTTCTTCCATTTTATTTACTATATCTCCTACTGTTCCAGATATTTCTGGATTATTTTCTTTTTGTGGTGTGATATCTGTAACTACATCAGCTGCAACTAACGTTTCAACTTTATCGTCTAATGACATTTGGTCTAATTCGCTAGGTATTTTAGCTTCCATAGTTCCAGATAATTTTTCCAACATATTTAGATATGTATCTAACTGTTCGTCACTCCACATTTCCTTATCTTTAGGAAACTTTTTAATACCTGCATAGTCGTTAGCTCTACCTATAACTAACCTACGTGACTCTACATCTTTAATATGTTCGGTCATAGTAGCTACAGTTTTAGCTATGAACTCTAGGTCTTGTTTCATGATAATAAGCTAGGATTGTATCTACCCATAAACAATTGACCTGTAGGTAACATTATTCTTCTAAATTCAAATCCTTTAGAATTATATTTTTTGTTATACCTTACATTTCTTGTATGAAGTTTAGTAGCTTTTCTATCTTCAACCATATCAAGTACAACCCATTTGTTTGGATTATCAGTTAATTGTTTAGCATAATTATCTTTTTCAAAGATAGGTTCTTTTTTAGCAGTTGTTTGAAATACTGATTCAGGTACTTCTGTCAATACCTGTCCTATTTTATATTCCATTTATAACTCTCTTTCCAAAGACAACAAATTGCTTTGTATCTCTATATGTTCTAAATGCATATTCGCCATCATATTTTTTATTCCAAGAATTTACTCTTGCATAATATTTAGTTATAGTTGCATTAGTTGTTGGTTTATCTAAACCATCAATGCTAATTACATCCATAGCTACCCATTTATTAGGTGACATATCAAGTATATCTTTATAATCATCCTTGAATATATCAGTTCTTTTTGTTGTTTGTTCTGGCATAATATCGTCAGTTAATACCTGACCAATTGTATATTCCATAGTTATTCTCCTTTATCAGACGCATTTAAAATATCGTCCATTATTGATTCCATACGTGCTATATCTTCTTTAGTAGGCTTGTTCTCTTTCTTACGCATATCAACTTTAGTTACTTCAACTTGTGCATCTTTAGCTGCCATTTCAGCTGTGTAACCATCAGGTGCTACTGCTGTAGCTTCCTCTTCTGATTGCTTAGAACCAGACCATAGCTCTACTCCTAAACCGAACCTCATGCATGCACGTTTAAATGCATCAGACTCAGCATCTTTTAGATTTGTTCCGTCATTAAACTTTGCGTTAGATAATTTAAATGTATCTACGTCACCAAAGCCGTCATAACTTCCCATGCCATCAATAGTTATAGTACCTTTAGCACCAACTATTCTTTTCTCACCGTTATGCATACCGTAAACAGGTTCGCATGTCCATGAGTATTTGACACCACTATCGCGTAATCTTTCTACATAATTAGCGTGTGGTACGTAATCCCCAAACTTACCTGCTGGTGCTTTACGCACTAATTCAGATGGAAAAGGGGATAGTAAGTCAACGTTATTATTCATAACAATCCTTTCTATAAAGTACTTTTCTTACGTAAGGTAAAGAAAAGTACGATAAAACTATTCTTCTTCTAGATTTAATGTCTTTCTAAGGTCTGTAATTCCACGACCAACAGGATATAATTTAACATTTCCATCACCGTCATGGAGTATAAAGTATGGTTTATCACCTAAACCGCTGTATTCTATACCAGTTACTGTCCACTTAGACTTGACATTTATGTCTGTCATACTATACATTATACCTATATTTATTACTTCTCGTTAAGCTTAACAAGATACTCGGCTGTTACGCCGTGATTAGGTTTAGCAAATAAAAGCCATTGACACGGCCTACCCATGCTTGCTAACTGTTCTAACGCGTATGTGTTGTAGCTTTCAGTACTACCATTAACCCATAAACGTATATCATTAACGTACATTGTTGTAGGTGTATGAAAATGTCCAGCAATAGCGTAATCAAAATCAGGCATTAAACCTCTTGATGCTAATGCTTTCCAACCTAATAGCTTCTTACCAAATCCATACCATGGAAAACCACTGTGTCCTCTAACATTATCGCCATGCCAGACAAAGAATTTACATCCTTTACCAATATCAGCAATGTCAAACCAATGATTATCGCCTTCACTATCTGGAATAGTAAATTGTATTCGTTTTTCATTTTCATATACCATATCCATTATCTTGCCTAGCATTCTGTCTGCATTAGAATCTGGATGATAGTCTTTCCTTGCACGACCGCCTAAGCTGCCATGGTTACCTATTACCCAATGTACTTCTACTTCAGCAAAATTAGCAAGAAGTATGTCAAAGAACTGTGTCAATATTCTAGGACCGTCAATTGTTACTTGATTGTATAAGCTTGCATCTATCAAGTGTGTTTGTCCTGGGAATATAAGTTCTCCTTCTACAATATCTCCAGCTGCAAGTACAACACATTTGTTAACTGGATGAGCATATCTTTGCACGTTTGTCAATTCAACAATTTTATTTGCATATTCAATGACACGTTCTTCAGCTACTTTTGTGTTATAATCTGGAGTTACTTTTGCTAACTGAATGTCTGATAATACTGCTACTGCAACTTCTTCATTTTTATTTTTTTTATGAACAGTTGGTTTAGGAACTTTAGGTTTATCCCATGTTCGTAAGTTAGTAGATACAGCGTCATAAACTGCTTCAATCATATCAGCTTTTTTATTTTTAGCTTTTTCTAATGATTTAAGCAATCTAACATTATCAGCTTTTAATTCAGTAATTTTTTGTGATTCAGCTTCAGCAAATAGTTTATCTAATTCTTTTTTATTCATTAACTTCTGCTATATTTTGAAAGTGATTTCTCACTGCTGATTCACTTATCTTGATACCAAATTCATCTCTAAGTAATCTAGAAACGACATATGGTTTTAACGCACGTCCAGCAGCAACACGTTCTTCACAACCTTGCCAAAATGGTTTAGCTTCGTCTGTAATTCGGTCAACTACTGCACTACGTTTTCCAGTTTCTGCTTCTTTAAGCATTTCATCTATATTCATAGTTTTCATTATATACAGATTATTTATTATTACAAGGATTAAATTTGTTGTTAGCCGCTCTGCACCTAAAAGCTACGCTTACCGCTACGCACTCACAGGCCTAATTATTTTGCTATATATTGTATTGCTAAAATAAGGTGACTGCTTGCAGACGCTTTAGCTTTCTTGCTGCAACGCTTGCTAACGAATAGGTGTAGTGGTGTTAACTATAGGATTATTGTTGACATGACTGGTCACCCTTGTTCGGAGTTCTCTTCCGACTCTATTCCACTACGTGAACATAGCTTAACTTATGGAAAGGAGTTCATAAGCACTGTTGCCAGTTGCTATGTTCCCCAAACTATACCATATTAAGTTTTATAGCATGTTCCTTTACTTCGTCTATATTTTGTAGATTGATAATTTTGTTTTTAGTAACAATATTTAAACAATCTCTGACAAGGTTTGCACCAGATTGACCACGACCAGCTTTACCAAATACATACATATCTGATATCCAAATGCGTCTTTCTGGCATAGTAGCTAACCATTCTAATGCTGGACCGTCAATTATATTACCATAACCTACATGTTCATGAATATATTCATCATTTACACGCATACCATTTTTAGCAATAATACGTAAATCACCTGTATCAAGACGACCGTTATACATAGCAATTGTTACTGCTGGTAATAACTTCATTATTTCTAATAAGTCATGGCCATCAAAACGCATTGAACCAGAAGCATCTATTAATATAGTACCGCCTAATACACGTTGTTTTTGTTTGAATATTTTCTTATCAATACAATAACGATTTATGTATTTAGGATTGTAACCATAATCAGATGGTCTATATGCTCTAGCACCTTTAATTCTGCTTTGCAAGTTAACTGATAATGGTGGTGTATGAATTGTCATATCACCCCATTGACCTATACCAGCAGAAGTATGATAGTCAATCATCTTTTCAGATAATGCTCTACGCATACGTTTTTCTAGTTCATCAGCATTACCAGCACCAGCTTCAGCTTCAGAATTGTCATCTTCATTATCACCTTCACCTGATTGATTACTAGAACCATTTTGTTGTTGTGGTGCTGTAATTTCATCTGGATTAGGTTTATCCATAAATGCATTAAGGATAGTTGATAAATCTTGTGCAACCTTTTGTACCTTACGATATGAAATCATAGGTTGATAATTATGTCTGCTTTGTAATAATTTTTTAACAAACATATCTATCGTATTCAAAACAAATTGTAGTTCATTTTGTCTAATAGGATGCATTGCTTTATCAACAATAGCGTCAGCCATCAGTGCTTTAAAGCGTCTAAACTCATGACTAAGTTCATAATTTTGTATATGATACAAATAATCAGTCATATAAGTTTGTTCTGATATTTTATTGTTAGTATGCCAGAAACAAGCTAAACCATATAAAAGCAAATCAGTAACTGATGCATTCATGATTAGGCCCATTGTTTTAGCTTCAACAATAGCTTCGCATTGTGTTGGCTCATTGATACCTAATCCATTTAAATACATAAGATAATTAACTCTTATCTCTTCTAGTACTTCAATAGCTTCTGGTCTAGTTGTAGGTGGTAGTTTACCCATAGTCTTTGGTGACCATTTAGCATGACCTAACTCATGCCTACGTATCATACGACCATGGTTTATACCACATGATTCACATTCCCTATCCAAAGGAACATACATTTGTTTGTTCAGATTATCTGTACATGCTTGTTGGTCACCGATAGTTTCGTTGACTGTCCATTCATCTCCAGTTACAATCTCTGGATAAGGATAAGGTTTACTACGCATCTGCTTTAGCTAGAGTAACTGCATCTACTAATTCTTCTGCTTTATCAGCAAATACAAGTTTTGCAGCAACTTCTATATCAAATCCCTTTTTCTGTAATTCAAAGAACTCTTTCCATGAACGTACAGAAATTCTTGCTTCTGGGTCATCAACAATAGAAGTATCGTTAATTACCTTGTGCCATTCATCTGGGAATTTTTCCATAGCTTTTGGATGAATTTTGTCAACGTGTATTTTGACTGGAAATCTATCCTTTAGTGCTAATGGTAATGACTCTGGTGGACTGTTAGTTGTAGCTATAACCTGAAAGCCTGCAGCTGGTCTAACTGTTTCCTTGTCATCATTGTTTATTGTTAATTGCGCTATCTCTTGGTCATCAAGAATAGCGTGAAGAAATGTCATTGCATCTGGTGATGCGTGGTCGATTTCGTTAATAACTAATCTACCGCCATTTCTCCATGACTGTATTGCAATACCGTCATGCCATTCAAATGTACCGCTAGAACTAGGTTTGTAAAAACCTTCTAGATTAGCACTAGCAGTATCTTCTGTCATAGTAACAGAGAACACATTAGGTTCTCCATTTATGTTTAGTGGTGCGTTTTGTTTTACCGCACTATATGATTTACCTGTACCTGGTGGCCCGTATAACAATATTCTACGTGACTGACCTAGTACAGCGTTTACCAATTTCCAGCAATCAGCTGTATTTTCCATAGTATTTCCTTTCTATTACTCTTCTTCAAGAGTTGACGTAACAAATCGACAATAAATATCTATTTGTCCATCATCATTTTTTCTTTGTTGTATCTCGAACTTACCTTTAGAAACAAGATGAGATATGTTTGACTGAGTCATAGACTCAATATTTGCTTTAACACCGCTTATCCACTTATCACGTGTACCGATAATAAACCATTGATTAGGCATAGATAAAAGTATTTTTACTTTTTCATCTGTCAATAATGAAGGTTGTTTACCTTTTCTATTGCCGAATGGTTCTGGTGGATTAGCTGCTTTCATTCCTTCGGGTAACATATCTTTACTGTTCCTTTAGAAATTCTTCTACTTCATCAGATATATTTTCTATGTTATCCATAACATTTTTTTCTGTTACATTACGTAACATATCAATATTATCTTTTGTGAATACTTGTATAGCTGTAGGGTCATCTAATATCCATGCTTGCATAATATGCTGTTTTTCATTTTGAATATCATCAGCTGACATATCATCTGCACCTCGCTTACTATCAAGAAAACCTTGAAATGTATTAGCTTTTTCTACTACAAGTATGTCTTGTGCAACATTAATTGCATCTATCATTGACACTGCTTTGACTTCTATTCTATACACATGATTCATTTCTGCATCATTTGATTCTGCATCTAATATAAATGCAAACTCAACAATGTAATCATTCATTGGTCTAGAACGTACGTCAATATGTGTTCCATGAAATTCCATATCTTTCTCCTTTCGTATGGCGTGCCGTACATAGGGTAACGGCACGTCATACATGTGTAGATATTTTTTGTATATCGTTTTTTACTTTTACTTTAGCGCTACTTAATATTGGGATAAATCACATTTTTTTATATATAGAACATTATCCAGTTAATAAGTAGCTTGTAACACACAGTTGGTAGGAATTCAACCTACAAAGCGACCATACTTTCGTATTCGCTATACGCATTTACTTCTATGTGCTACAAGCTACCTACATTATGGTCTAACGGCTGGCGGGATGGTTATGAATAAACCTTTCCAGCAATGTAAATAGCTTTGTTTCGTGTTGCGTTATTTTATCGTTTCAGCTACTGGACTGAATTGTGAAACACTAAAAACACTATGTTCATGAGATAATATTTTAATATCATCATGATTATTTGCTAATGATACTAGCTTATCAATATTAGCTATACATTCATCAGCATTCATATCAGATGGAAAATCAAAATGAACAGTTAAATTATTAATATCAGCTTTAATACTTTCATCAACATATACATAAACAGCCATTATTTTTCCTCCTGTATTTCTTTTATATCAGTTTCGCCACAATCAGGACAATCCCATTTGCCGAATTTAAATATTTCATTGTGGTAATCATCATTAATATATTGCATACCATTAAAAGGTCTGCCGATATTATCGTTACCACATTTTACGCATACAGATTTAATAGCCATTATTCTTCCTCCAAATTAACACCACCAATTGTCGCAATAAGTCTAGTATTTAACTTAATACGTTTATCAAGTAACTCTAGCGCTTCTACGATATCTTTAATTGCTTTAGTATGTAAATCAATTTTATTCATTATTCCTCCTCTAATATTTCTATTACTTCAACTTTTCCATTAACAATTGATACTTGTTTACGTGTGTTATCAACAATATCAACAAATATATAATTTAGTTTAAGTATATGTAATAAATCGTCAACAATATTACTTTTATCTATTACTACTTTTTCTCCACCATTATATAAAATCATGCTTCCTCCACTTCTATATCGATAGTTTCGCCACCAATCATAGAAAAATTGCTAGGATTATTAGCAATATATTCTTCTGCTTGTTCTGCGCTATTTGCTTTTACTATATATATTTCTGTGCAAGTTCTTTGAACTGTATATTCTTTATTCATT
>Ga0208899_1000518_pt1 | contig 28947 bp, 21 predicted proteins | sample VirMetDEL_Nov_24_FD_184518 | JGI IMG/M metagenome (GOLD analysis project Ga0208899, IMG submission 184518) | Aqueous microbial communities from the Delaware River and Bay under freshwater to marine salinity gradient to study organic matter... | ecosystem: Environmental > Aquatic > Marine >... | reverse complement strand
GTCATTCATAATTAACCCTTTGGGCTTTAAAGCTTTTGCGGTAGCAAACCCAGCCCCTAAGCTACCTAACCCTGAAAGTAAAGGATTTAGGCCAAGCTTTCTTAAGGCTTGGTAACTAGTTAATCCTGCTGCAGCAGTACCTGCCCCCTGTACAGCCCTAGACCCTACGCTAGGAGACAGTAACTCGGAGTGATAATTATATTTAGAATCTCCCACACCATAAAGACCTCCAATACCTGCACCTGCGCCTATAGCTAATAGTAATGGAGTGGAAGAGGCTTCTTTGGTTAAATTATTATATACTCGTTCTAAGTTCATGTTAGTGACCTCCGTATTCATTAAAGTAAGAAGCTTGGGAATTATCCATAGAAGCAGTTATCGGATGGCTACCCATCATACCTAGTCCCATACCTCCTGCAGCCATACCTACACCCTTTGCTACTCTAGTAGCTTTCAATGCTCTCTGAGCTGCCTTTCCTCCAGAGCCGTAACCTACCTCATACAGCTTCTTGCTGAAGTTCTGTAGGTCTTGTAAAGCAGCAGATTGTTGACTAGCGGCTACTCTACCACTAAATTGGTTTTGTAGTTTTAATAAATCATTTCTTAAAGCTTCGGGTACCATTTTTGAGTCTATTTTATCTAGATACTTCTTTATATTGCCTCCAGTATAATTACCGGACTGCAAAGCTCTTTGCGTGTTTTTAAGCATGCCGCTATGCAGCTGTTTATTTAAACCCCTGGCTAGCTGCATATGCTGGGCGGCTTCAGGACTAAACCCAACTCTTCTCATAAATTTAGCTGCAGAGCTTCCAGTACCCATGCCCTTTAATCCTGGAGCTAATAATCTACCTCCAATTTTACCTCCGATAGACATTAAAGGATTAAATAATAAACCTGAGACCATACCTCTGCCGAAAGCATTTACCTTGTCTCCTTCTTCTGCCATAGCTGCTTCCATTGCACCAAAGCCTAAAGGAGCTCCGACCCAATGAGGGCTTATTTTTGAAGCCACGCTACCTGCTCTACCTAAATTACCTCCCATAAACATGAACTTAGCTGCATTAACTACGGGAGCTATAAAGGCAGTTTTCTCCCTATCAGAGCTGTACGCTAGCTCACAACCTAGCTTATAGGCTTTTAGTAATGCTTCTTCATTATTCATACTTCTATCCCCTGTGCAGAGCTAGGCTCTAGGTTAATCTTATCGCCCCAGGTAGCCTTAGACTTACGTTCTTCACCCCCTAATACCTCATCTACTTCTTCAGAGTCTTCTTCTGGGGTATTAGATACTAGAGCCTTTAGAACACTTGTAAGATTTTTCTCTGAATCAAGTTCTGCAGCTACCTTACTTAAATAAAGTTGCTTACCTATTAGATATGCTTTGCGTAGGCTATTCATCTTCTATCTCCACATTATCAGTCGTCTTTAAAGCACCTCGTCTATAGGCAGCCAAGGCATCCCGAGTTGTTTTAAACTTATGGACTTTCCCTGAGGGGGAGCCCAAAGTAGCTTTGTACAATCCAGCCATAGCTTCTTGCTTAGGATAAGCTAAGATAGTGTTAGGATTTCTATCTCCTAAGACATTGTTAGATAAGAACATTTTTTTAGCGTCATTAACAGCCCCAGTAGTTACGGGTACATGTACTTGCAAAGCATCTCCGTCATAGTCTAGGTTCATACCATCCTCCATAAAGGGGTTTACTTGAATAGTAGTACCCTCTACAGGCTTAGGTTTAAAGCTAATCATATTAAATCTATGTAAAGAAGGCGCTCTATTAAGTATAACAGGACGTCTGTTAGACTCTATCATTAACTCTTCTCGGGCTCTAGAGTTTTTATTATCTACCATTTGCTTAGCCTGGATAGCCGAATACCCTCCTTTAACTAAATTTTTTATCACAAAAGGAGAATACATATCCCACATCATGGTTTCAGGTAGGCCTACTTCATCCATACCTAAACTTGGATCGGGAGCAGCAGTTCCTCTACCAGTGAAATCCAAACGCCTAGACAGTATCTTACCATTAAAGAACCCTGTTTTAGTTCCAGAGATGGTGTTAACTATACCCTTAACCTGCTTTGCTTGCAGATTAGCAGACACTGGAGGGCTTGTCCCTATAACTGCTCCTGCAGCATCCATCATATGCTTACGCATATCTTTTACATCGTTGTCAGGTAGCCCTAAGTCTTTGGCTTCTTGTAATTTCTGTTTGGCTAAGATTAAATCTTTGTAGACGTGATTTAAATCAGAGATAAGTAAGTCTCCTTTAGCACCAGGGACTATGGGTCTTAGCTTCGGAGGTAGCACTGGAAATGCTTTCATTGTATAGGCATCCCCAGGCTTTAAGTTGTTAGATTTTAACGCTTTTAGGGCTTTTATTTGCTTGTATACATTATCTTTGTCGGAACCTTTTTTGGTATTTAACTGAGCCCTTAAACTTTTTACTTTAGATTCTACATCTATTTCATTTAGCTTACCCTTTATATAGTCGCCGCCTTTACTGGCTAACTCTTCGTCTAACCCTTTTTCAGTAAGTCCAAGTAACCTACGACTAGCATCTTTAAATAAAGGGTTTACTACGGGCTCAGGTAACTCTATATGTGTCCACTTATTGCCTACAACACCTCCTGTTTTTCCTATATCAAACAAGCCGCCTTTTTCGCTCCTAAGGTTTTTAGAAATAACCATACGGCTATTTTCTATTTCTCCGTTAGACATTTTCCTAACTTCTTCGTCTAACATAGGGGCCATAGACATCATGTTGCCTTCTTGTTTAAATCTTAATCCAGCACCCGCTAACATTCCTTTAAACTTATCGAAAGCAAAGTTTGATTTTGGAGGGGGTAAAGGTCTACCTAGTTGAAAGGCTCTCCAGAACTCTGTATTCCTAGTTCCCTTTAAGATAGCGTTTTCTTTGAGTATGTCTCTAGCATCATGAGCTAATAACCCATTAATTTCCATTATACCTGTTCCTTTAGCCCCAGTAACCCCTCCCTTACTGGGAGCATCGTTAACGTCATAACCACCGTTAAGACCTCTAGCTGCATAGTTAGTATCTGATGATTTAAATAATTTATAGGTATATTGAGGCCCTACCATGATGTTAGGTATCTTCTTACCTGTGATAGGATCGAAAACAGTCTCTTTATCTTTTACTCCATGCTTCTTCATGAGATCTCTAACCCACTTAACATTATTACGCTTTTTAAAAGACTGTATAGCTAGAGGCTTACCTGTCTTCTCTGCTACCTTAGCTGCCGCTGTCTCTATTACTTGAGAAGGGTTTATGCGGCTAACTACCCCTAAAGAACTCCATAGTATATCAATAGGCTTTCCTGCCTCATCCTGCACCATGTCTCCGTCATCTACTATCTTACTAATTACCCCTTTACCTCCATATCTATTACTAACCTTATCCCCTATCTTAAGCTTCTCAATACTTTTAACCACCACAGTAGTTCTTTTTCCTTCTTTTTCTACTGCGATAACTTCACCTTCTGAGGACCTATCCCAAACATCGCTAGAATCAGAGTACTCTTGACGTAAAGATTTATGTACTTTTCCTAATATCTGATTCTCTATGCTAGGGGTTCTTTTTCTAAGAACAGTACTTATTGGATCTCCTGCCTTTAGCTTAGTGCCAACTTTAACTATGCCCCTATCCAATTTGTTATATTGATCTTTTGTAAATAGTCTAGGGAAGTTAGCTGAATGCTTATTTTTATCTATAACGGTATCTCTGTCATCCTCTATAACATACTTAGTCATGTTTATAGAGGCCATTTTTTCAGTAGCACCTTTAGACATTACTACAGCGTCATTACTATTTAAACCATGATAAGCTAAGTAACCTACTTTTAGGTTTTTGCCTAAAGCCATAGTGCCGTCTTTAGTGAAGTTAGTATCCATAAGTATGGTTTTCTCTTTAGTAACCTTGTCTCCTGGTCTAACTTTTACTTCACCCGTTAAGAAAGTTTTGGAGGCTAAAGGCATATCTTCAGGTACTTCTACTATGTGGATTTTACCTGCAGCATCTTTTATATGAATCTCATCCTTAGTTACTTTGGCTACTGTGCCATCAACTTGGCTTGTTATACCCTTTGTGCTGCTTGTTCCTACTATATGTTCGAAGGAATCTTCTACTCCACCATCCCCATGAACTCCACTAGTAACTAGTGGCTTTTCTCTATGGACTAAAGGCATGGCTTGCCCTACCATCTTAGCCCCCATTATTACTCGGTTTCCTTGGGTACTATCTAGTAAAGGCACCATATTGGTATTTAATGTATACATGTCTACAGATTTATCTATATAGTAATCTACTTCTTTGGGCGAAACTTTACCTATTTTACCCCTAACCATAGCATCTACTCTACCTGACTTTACATCTTGATCTGCAAAGGCTATTACTTTGTTAGCTATATCTTTAGCAGGAATTTCTACTGTCCTACCCTTTTTATCTTTAAATGTTCCATAGAGATTGCCTGCCTCATCTCTTTGAGCTCTCATGCTAAATCTTTGGTCTATTCCTGTATTAGCAGATTCCGGGGTTCTAAACGGATCTATTATTCCAAGCATACTACTATGCAACTTACGGGCAGAGGCAGGTACTGCCATTCCGCTAGATATACCACCTTCGCCTAGTCTAGTTACAGCTAAAGCGCTATCTATAACTTCTACTGGATTTATCTGCGATGGCAAAGTAGCTAACTGCGCAGTACTTAAAAACTTTTTTAATTCATTTGCAGTAGCTACTGTAGGCATTATCTTTTTAAGGTCTACTTTTGGTGCTAAATCAAGCTTGTTGCGTATCTTCCATTGAAGCTCTCTGGTTTTAAGTGCTATGCGTTCCTTAAAGATATCTTCAGGTCCTACTACTTTTTGGAATTCTAAGCTATCCCGTTCATCCTCTTCCTCCTCTTGATTATATACTTTTAATAACTTCTTACTAGCTACCAGTAGGCTTTCTGGAGTTACTTTTGCAAAGCCTTTTTTTAAGGTAGAAGCAGTGGTTTCTTCATCCAATACAGTATTATCATAGGCCCTTAATATAGCAGCAGATTTATCTTTTAAGTTAGTAGCTAATGCTTGCTCTGCTCTAGGCACTATTTTACTAAATAACTTATTAACCGATGCTTCCTCTTTATTTTTGTAAAGATCTCTATTTCTATCTACTAATTTAGTACCCCAGTACTTAGATATATCGTTATCTTGTAAACCCATTTGTTTTAATATCGGGTACAAAGGTATCTTTGAAGATCCATACTCCATTTGCATACCACCCTTTTCAGGATTTAGTGATAAACGAAAGTTAGCTCCTTTAGCTAAGTTAAAGCTAGACTCTAATTCATCACTGCCTCTTCTACGAGTATATACCCCAGGTTTTGTACGTAACTGGTGTTTCAAAGCGTATTCATTACCACCTACTACAAAAGTATTATGAGAAGTAACATTGGGTAGGTGCATTACTGTATGCCCTTTTTTACGCTGAATTACAGCCCCCTCTTTGTCTTTCACCACTAAGTCTGCTTTTACGGGTTCGTAAAGAGATCCTCCTTTAAACAGGGCTTTTTTGTGGTCTTTGTAGCTTACAGGCTTCTCTTTAACCTGAAAGTTATCCGCTTCTATAGTGTGGTGAGTGCCTATTATAGGAAAATAGACCTTTAACTCCTCCATTGTTTTCTCACGTAGAAGTTTTTGTCTCTCTTCGGGGGTTAAAAACAGACGTCTTGTATTAATAGCCATAGAATCACACTCACAAAAATACTTTGGTTTATGTCATAAGTATATGCTCACACACCCTAATCATAAAGTGTGGGTAGGTTTAAAAACCTAGTCAACCTAAGGAGGTATATATGACTAAAAAACAAAAAAATCGAGGTACTAAATCCTCATCATTCGGAACCACCCTAGGGGGTTCGGATGTTTCTAGAAACCCCCAGGCGGAGGGGTTAAAGAATATCTGCCAGACTGAGCAAGGTAAAGCTTTACTCAGTCAATACCCACGTAATAAGTGGGTTCTAGAACTTGACTCGAAGGGGCAACCCACTTCTGAGAGTCAAAGTACTCTGATCAGTATCGCTAAAAAAGCCCTTAAAGGTACTGAAAAGAGAGCCTATGGATGTAGATTGCTATCGGTGTCTGAGAACAGCACCCTATCCTACGTTACAGTAGGCTTTGCCTATCTAGAGATGGGGAAGAGTGGAATGACGCAACACAAGCTGGACAACCAGCAAAGGTTGTTGCGGGTTGTAGAAGAGCACCCCCAGCCTCCAGCAGGCAAGTTTCTAGTAGCAAGAGGCTTAGGTCTTATGCTTACTAAAAAAACAGTGGCAGTTAAGTTCATGGGTAAAATCAGAACTTATTGCCAACTCCTAGAGGCAGCCACGGGGCTAGAGAGTCGTACTCGTAAAAGAGTCTTGAACTCTATTAGCCCGGAAGAAAAAGCCAATGCTGCGGCGAAAGCTGAGGCCGAGGCGAAAGCTGAGGCTGAGGTGAAAGCCAAAGCAGCAGAGGCTAAGGCCTCTAGATCTAGTTTCTTTGCTAACCTAAAGCGAAAGAAACTAGAGGTCACTTGGGCTCCAAAAGTCGAGAGACTGAAGGACCTGACGGCACTAGCCTATGCTTCGTATGTTCAATGTATGGACATACCTAAAGCCTTCGCAGGGTTTGTGCGCCCAGGCACACCCTGTGAAGAGTCAGCCACTCAGTTAGCTGCGTGGGTTGAGGTAGGGGTTGATGAGTTTGACAATCTAATAAAGCTAGAAGCTAAGCTAGTGGAGTGGGAAATTAGTGAGTCCTCTCTAGCTTCTAGAATGTCCTTCATCCGAACTGAGTTCGGTTTGGAAGACTCTATCAGCCCTGAGGGTACCCTGATACCCTTCAGGGAACCTAAGGACTGCTTAGGGGTTGATCAGTTCCGCAAGGAACTAGATCACCCCTGGTGGTATCAATACCAAGAGGAGGTAGAAGCGATATTGGGAGAAAAATAGGCGGAACCCTTTACTGGTATCCAAAAAAGCGAATACTAGTAAAGGTAGATCCTTACCTAGTGAGGTGCGCTCAGGAGTGGGAAGAAGAGAATCTAACTGGGGTTAGAGGATTTATTTCCACTGCTAGCGTGTCTCTGTTCCTTATCGGAGGCATCTTGGGTGCAGGCATTGCATATGCCTATTACTCTAGAACACCTAAGAAAGGTCAACCCACTATGGTATTTCCAGAGTCTGGGCCTTGCTATACTGGTAAATGGCAAGGCATAGATGAGGATGGAGACATGGTAGTCGGCAATCGGGTCTTTGACCCTGATGACGTACTGCTAGCTGGGCCTAGACGCACTGGGGGTGGTCGGCATGACCCTTTTGTGTATGTGGACATGAATGCCGGTTTTATCCATCCGGAGGTGTTAGCTGAACTAAAAAGAAAACACAACAGGAATGGATACGAAAGGAGAAAACGATGATACAATGTAACATCGACTGGGACGTATTAAAAAACGCATTCCCAAAACCAAAAAAATAATTTTGATTAAATTCTTCTAGTTAAAGGCTAAGGTAACTATTTTGGTAGCAAGTTACCTTAGCTCTTTTTTTAGCTTACAGGTTCCATCCACTCTAGGTATACTTTAAACCCAGGAGAGCCCTTTAAATCTGCTACTTCTTTTTTAGCTAGTACGATTTCACCATTAGCCCCGCGCCTAAGTATATTATCGTACTCAGGGTTACCTTCATCTGTGATTACGAATACTCTAGCATAAGGTATATATTGTTCCACCTTCTTTTTCTTAGCCCATTCAGGGGGGTCTACAGTAACTCCTTCAGTGCTAATAGGATTAGCCTCAGAGTTAAACCCTTCTGGAGGATTAGGTATATTAGGAAAGGGATCAGGTAAGGAAGGCCCGTCTTGATTCCCTGCTAATTGGCTTATGGTGTTTATAAAATCATTATCTGTAGTCATAGGTTACCTCATTACATCATAGGTTGTCCGCCACCACCAGCCATACCTGCTTGCTGAAGGGCTTGGTTTTTTTGATCTAGTTGTAGCTGTTCCATTCTTTGTATAACTACAGAGTACATCACATAATCTTCTGACTGTAAACTCGCTAGTTGTGATTTTCTAGATCCTGGATCCATCTGCAATAGCTGCATAGCTAACTGCTCTGCTTGCCCAATAACAGCTTGTTGGTCGTAGTTAAGACCTCCGCCCTGTTGTTCTGCAGCCATTTGTCTAGCCTGCTGACTCATATCTTTTTGTAGATCCATCATATCTAGTTCTAATTCTTTTTGGAATCTAGCATCCATCAGGTTCTCTTGTTTAATTTTTTCCCGCTCTTCACTCATATTTATGCCATGAGCTTCTGCCATAGTAGTTTTAGACACCATACCCATCTGAAACATTTGCATAACTAGTTGCTTTTGTTGTATATCATCAATCATTCTAAAGTCACCTAAAGATACTTTGCACTTATCCCAATTTAGATAGTTGGATATTTTATCGGTAATCCAAGTTAGCAATCTAGAAAGCTGAAACACAGAAGACTCTAGTTGATTCTCAAGCATTCTAAGCGTAACACTGCTACCTGTGTAGCTAAGTCCTCCGTATACAAACTCTTTAGGAAAGCCCATAGCTGCTATTATGTTATCCTCTGCCTGCTGTATCTCCGCATTTACCATGAGAGCTCTACCTTCTCCTCCCACCTGAGATACGCCTACAGCTACTGGACTCATCATAATGTGATTAGGATCTCTACGCCACTTCTTAAGATTATCCTCCACCTCCTGCATAAACTTACCCATAGATAAGCTTAGAATGGGATCTGCATTTCCAGATATAGCCTGAGGATGCATTACACGCATGGGTACTATTCTTTCTAAAGCGATAGATTCATTAGCTTTTCTTAGTACACTTGCATGGTAAAAAAGAGGCATACAGGCTACTAGCGGTGGGTATCCCCAACCACTATCTACACCAGAAGGGGCATCTGCTTTCATGTGGAATATAGCATCTTTGTTAAACTTAAATAACTCTCCTTCAGCTACTGTTTCTAGTACATTCATGGGTAGGGTTAGTATTAGATGCTTATCTCCCGACATAACCTTTGATTTTAAGTTGCTGGGAATACTTAAATAGTACTCTGTTTCATTGGTTATGTTATTATAATTTAATTGTATTAGCTTAGGATCCCACCTAATAATGTTTAACTTGTCTGGTGCTAATTCTTTTTTATCTACGACAACAGATTCCCCAGTGTGCCCACAATCAGCGCAAGTATGCTTAAAGGTAGCTTTGTTAGGGTTGTACTTAAAGTCTAGTGTAGAAGCAGATTCCATATGATTGCACTTAGAACACCTTAAGTGCCTTCTAAAGGGGGTGTGTAGTGATACAAAAGAATTGCCGTATACATGCAGATCTATCGAGGCCTTTATTAAATGCTGCTTTATACCTAGTACATCCTCTAGCAATTTTTTGTAGATAGAAGTTATTTTATCGCTACTAGAAAGGTACTCTATCTCAGTAATAGGGTATTCTGCATACTTACGCACACCTGCAAATATCTGGGCAGAATTATAGTATAAGTATTCAGTCCATCTAAATAGTTGCTTTAAGTTTCTAGGTGAGAAACTATGTGCCCAAAGTCTCATTGGGTCACTGTAAGTACCTGTACCTGGAGGTGCGGTTATATTAGGCAAGTCTCCCAACATATTAACTCCTTAATTTTTAGATTTTTATGTTATAAGTATACGCCTAGGATGTTTACATAGGAGGTTTTATGGAAGTAAAAACAACCAACAGCGTAGGAGGGGATCCAGTAATAGTCATTACTGGAGTAACCCCTAAAGATGTACCTGTAGTAAATAACATATTTGGAATGAGGGCGTATGGCAAGGATAAATCTACATGGTTTGCTCCAGGCATGTTTCCTTTCGGCAGATTTGTTCTAGATGACATTAAAGAGCTAGAAGACATAGCTACCTTTAATAAACTACCTAGTATAGCACAACTAGATTGCGACCTAAAAAAGGCAGAGTCTAGTATAGCTAGTGATAACCTGGATGGCTACGTACCTAAGGTACCTTTGTACGACCATCAAAAAAGTGCATTAGCCCTGGCTATACATACCCCTAGAGTAGGCCTATTTTTAGATCCTGGCTTAGGTAAGACCAAAATAGGTTGTGATCTAATTATGCATGTTAACAATACTGCAAGTAAAAGGTTCTGGCTAATAGTAGCCTTAAAAGTAAATCAATTTACTTGGAAAAACGAAATGGAGTTTCATAGTAAACAGGAATTTACCTTAACACCTATTACTAAAACAGGTAAAGCTAGGAAATCTCAGATAGAAAAAGCTTTACAAAACCCTAAGTCTCTAGGCTTAGTGGTTACCTATGATACATGTAGAGTAGCTAAAGAACTGCTGCAAGAGGTAGTACCATACACAGATGTAATTCTAGACGAAAGCCACTCTCTTAGATCCCCTAGGAGTGGTAAAACTAAAGCTGTATTGGAGATGCTTAGTAATAAAGTAGTCAACAGGAGGTTACTACTAAGTGGTACTCCTTCCTTAGGCTCTCCTATGCATTTATGGGGGCAGCTAAAAGCCTTAGGCCAGTTTTTAGTTCCTAATAGCTGGCAGTTTCAAAACACCTATACGTTAAAAAGCCCCTTTAACAAGCACATAGTTATTGGCTGGAAAAACCTAGACCAACTTAATGAGCTAGTAACTTCTATATCTTTACGAAGAACTGCCGAGGAGTGTTTAGACTTACCTGAAAGAGTTATCCAGACTATAGAGATAGAACCTAGCTCTAAAACAAAAAAGCTATATAACCAAGTAGTTAAGGAGCTTCCTATACAAGTAGGTGAACTAGCTTTATCTGAAGTAGATAACCCTCTGGTAGCTATGACTAGGCTAGCTCAATTATCTTCGGGCTTTATATATAAGAGCCGGAAAGATCCTACAATTTGTGATGCCTGCCCTAAGTTACAAAACTGCGTAGCTAACGAAATAAACCCTTATACATCTAAATGCTCTGTGGAAACTAAGGACCCAGGTAGAGATGTAGGTTTAGTAGGAACAACGGAAGTAATTGATTCTTGTATAGAATTAGTCAGTTCACATGTAGCCAACGGTAAAAAAGTTATAGTCTGGGCAAAACACCAATGGACATTAAACACCTTAGTTACTAAGTTAGGTAGATTAGATGTACCTATTCTTAGGTATGACTCCACTACTAAAAGCCATGCTGATTGCGAGAAGAAATTTAATGAGCTAGAGGGGGCGGTAATAGTAGCTCAAATATCTATGGGTATTGGTGTAACTTTCAAAGCACCTGTCATGGTATACTGTGAGTTATCTTGGGGATTAGATCACTGGCTTCAGTCATTGGATAGAAACTATGGCATAAGAGCTAAAGGATTTAAATCCCTTTTGGTGCAGGTTATTGTTATAAAAGATAGCCTAGCTCATAGCGTAATTAAACTATTGCAAACCAAAATAGATGCAAGTAGCATGATGAGCAAGTCAGTAGAGTGTGTAACTTGTACTAAAGTAGTTTATTGTATGAATAGAGGTATTGAACCTTTTGACACTGACTGCATTCTAGATGCTGAAACCAGCAAAGCTAATATACCTATAAAAGCTTTACGATAGGAGGGCTTATGTCATATGAATTACCCAGAGGATACTTATCTGCTAGCCAGATAAATAAATACCTTTCTTGCCCTAGACAATATGAAAAAGATTACATACTAAATCTAAAACCTGAAACTAAACGCCCTGTTTCTATGAGCGTAGGTTCCAGTGTTCATAAAATGGTAGAGGTAACTTTAGAGGCTAACATAAAAGGCTTAGAGTATAACTTTGGGCAGGTTGAGGTAGCTTCTAATATAGAGCTTCTTTTAAAAGATTCTGACTTTGAAGAGGAGACCTTAGAATACTGGTATACATATTCACAAATTTTGTACAAAACATGGTATAAGGAACTGGGTCAGTCCATCATGCCTATAGCGACCGAGCAAAAATTCGAGTCCTTTGTAGGAGATGTACCCGTTCTAGGCTATATTGACTACTTAGACATATCTTCAGGACAAACCGAAATATGTGATCTTAAAGTAGTCAAAAGAGCTAAGTCTGAAACAGACTGCAAAAACTCTGTTCAGCTAGCCATGTATGCAATAACACAAAATAACCCCTGCGTAAGGTTCGATAGCGTTGTAAAAAACAAGAAACCTAAAGTAGGCGTATCTAGACATGTATTTTCTAAAGGAGAGTTAAACTACTTCACAGACTTAATTGGCGAAGTAGCTACTAATATCTCTGCGGGAAACTTTCCTATGACTTCACCAACTTCTTGGATGTGTAATCCAAAGTGGTGTGACTTTTATAATCAATGCCGAGGAGCAAATAATGGTTGAAACTACACACAACAACAACAACTCTGAGAAAGACTACTCTGAGAAAGACTACCCTGAGGTAGATGTAACAGACGTAAAATCTAAGTATATGCTGCTAGATTTTGCAGATCTAGTATTCAAAACACCTGGAGATACTGACATCCTCCAATCTAGAAAAGACTACGGGTCTGAGGATGCTATTTCATCTATGATGGAGACCGTCCTGGCGAAGGGCATCTTAGAGGCGCCTCAAGTAATGCTTACTGACGATGGTAAGAAATATCGGGTACTAGAAGGAAACCGCCGCTGCTTTGTTCTATCAAAACTTCTAGAGGAAGGCCATACCGCTACAGACACAGGTAGAGCCTTAACTAAGGTTAGATGTGAAGTTAAACCTTCTGTTATGCAAATAGCGGAAGAGATTTTTCAAGCTTGGCTTAGTTTAAATGCATCTTCTTCTGCGGAAGAGCAAGAGAAGTGTAGAGTATGGGTTACTAACCAAGTAAAACTTCAGTTAGGTCAAGAAGCCCTAATACGTAACACCCAACGTCTAAACTGGTCTGTAGCTGAAGTAGCTGTCCAGATTAAACAGCAGTTAGATGCCGGTGTAGATATTGAGGTACTAGCCAAGCAGTTTGGACTAGCTGTTAGTACCATCAAGGCTAAATTATCTACTCTAGATCGTATGCAGGATAAACCAGAACTGCTTAAAGCAGTTCTTGAAAAGAAAACCTCATGGTCTGTGGGGGAGATCCTAAACAACGTCAAGGATGACGAAGCCCGTAAAGAGATTCTAGAAAAAGCCACCTCAGACGAAGATAAGCTCTCTGCGGATGAGGTTAAAGACCTTATAGACGAAAAGCATGAAGAGTCTATCAAGGCTGGAGGCGAGGGCATTAAGCTACAGAACCGCAAGAAACGTGCTCCTAGACCTCCTAAGGGCTTAGCCAAAAAGGCTACAAGAAGTAGTGAAGAACTACTAGCCTCTATACAACAGCTAAGCTCCATCAGAGCCACTCTCAAAGCGGACGATGAGGATGAAGAGAACATCAATGGTGTTTTCGATCTAGAGGTGGCTATTAAGGTTCTACAATGGGTAGTAGATCCTAAGAGCACCGAAGCTATTCAAGAGGTAGTTCTTGGGGGCGCGGACTCTTAGTCTATATGATAAGTTAACCACAAAGCTAACTTATCTAAGGCTTGGGTTTTAAGCTGTCTAACCCGCTCGCTAGACAGTTTGAGAGTGCTAGCCATGTCTCTAAGGGACTTGCTAGCAGCTGCAGCATCCTTAAGGGAAAAAGAGTTTATTATTATATAACGCTCTCTTTCACTTAGGAATCTAAGCCAAGTATTTAAGATATGCCTCTGCTGTACGTTTTCAATGGCAGAGTCAAAATCCTGTACATAGGGCTTTTCAGGTATTGAGGTTTCTTCTTCTATTATCAAAGGCTTACCATTGGATTTTATTAAACCTATGTGAGCTTTGCGCATAGACATAAGAACCCAATGCCCGGCATAAGTACAGAACCTAACATTGTACTTAGGTTCAAACTTATCCAAAGCCAATAGTAATCCTATGTTTCCTTGGGCTATAAGCTCTTGTAGTTTTACAGGATCTTTCTGGTCCCAAAAGTTTTTGGCAAAACCAAAAACGAGTCTTAAGTTAGACTTAATTACCGTATCTTTTATTTTTTCTTTTGTTTTTTTGCAGGAGGTATTCTTATATGTAATGAGTAAACTTTTTTCACTGGCTTTGTCCAGTATTTCAACCCTAGAAAGGGCTGTGTAGTATATGTCTACTATGTCTAATTCAAGGGAACTGTTGTCCATAAGTACTCCCATGGATAATGGCTACCTTCCTAACTCTATATATTCTCCTTCCCAAACCTACGGCTCTAGCATAGATGTGGTATTGGAGGAAGTACAAGTATATAGAAAGCACCCATCTGGCTGTGAATCTAATGACGGAGTAACGAGTACTACAGGTACAGGCTGCATAGACTGCCTTTATAATCCTTATAGAGACTCGGTACATCCTTGCAAGGATATTTACACCTTACATGGTTTTAATATTCTTGACAATACTCTATTCTCACTAGAAATACCTGGTGAATCTAGCCACAAAGTAGAAGCTATTTATAGAGTTCTAGATGCCCTAGGAGGGCTTAAATCTAGGAGCATAAAAATATCAATAAAAAGCTTTACAGAAGTGGAATTTTCAATTAATAAGGTTATACCTCAATCTGAGGTAACCGAAAACGCTAACGCTAACGCTAACGCTAACGCTAACAAAAAGAAAGAGAGCTAAGTTTATGGCTATGAACTTTGACACAATGGCAAATGATATTAATGAGGATCGGTATTCTACGCACAAGAAACCTCGTGGATATTTAGACTCAGAACCTGGCACACATATCTGCAGAATTAATGACTGGGTGTACAAGCCCACAACCAACTCTGGTAAAGAGATGTACATTCTAGAACTGGATATTGTAAGTTCTACTATGTACGCAGAAGGAACTGAGCTAAAACAAAGCTTAGTTGTATCTGGTATTCCAAAACATATTATACAACGCATTGAGAAAAACATACAAGATATTGCCTATCTTACTCTAGACCCTCCTTTAACTGCAGACAAACTCCGAGAAAACATCCGTTCTGAAGAAGGTCACCGTTCTGCAATGGTTGGTAAGCTGCTAAAAATCGTAGCAGAACGCCAAACCAGCCCTAAGACAGGAAGTACATGGACAGAGTACTTTTACTCAACGCCTAAAGAAGGCGAAGTCATTGAGACTAACCCTATGAACCAGCCTATGACGCCTGCTCAAGTTGATGAAAAGCTTGATTCGGTATTTGGTAAAAGTGATGAGGTAGCTACAGAAGAAGTCCCTGACTTCGAACTGTAAATATACTTTACTTTTACTATTTAAAGAAAGGAGGCGGTATGGATACCGCTTTTTTTAGCTCTGCGGCCTTAGATTTTATGCCTTGGAGCCCTAGTAAGCTAGGTGTGTTAGACTCTTGCTCTCAAAAATTTGTATATCAGTATGTAAACAGACCTGCCTTAAAAGAAGATGAAAAAGTAGTAGTAGATAATACTGCTTTGGAACTAGGTTCCGCGGCTCATAAATATGCTGAATTACAGCAGAAAGGAAAAGATAGGCCTACCGCTAAGTTAGAGGCTTTTAAGGTAGTGCCGAAAACCACTAAAAATAAAATTAAAATTAAAAGTATGTCTAGACAGATAGATAACTTTGAAGAGCGTATGAAGGATTTTAAGTCTAAAAACAATATTATTTTAGATGAATCTGAACTACGTCTAGCTGTTCTACCCGACTTTAAGTCTACTGATTTTTGGAATAATAAATCAATACTTAGAGGAGTTTTGGACCGAATTTTAATTATAGAAAAGGGTGGTAAAAAGCACGCAATAGCCATTGACATAAAGACTGGTAGATGTAAAAGTGTAGACCACTACTCTATACAGCTAGAGAGTTATGGAATTTTGCTCCACAGTAAATATGACCTAGCATCAGTACAATCTGCTATCTACTCTACTACCTCAGGTGAACTAACTTGGTACCCAAACAAAATACTTAGGAGTTCTGTTTATGTACAAACTAACCCAGTTATTCAGTATATAAACAAAACAAGTTCTAAGCTCTTACAGGGGTACAAAGCAGAAAAAGGCAGACATTGTAATTGGTGTGAGTTCAGGAATCTCTGTGAGAAAGAGAACAGCAACAATGAAGATGGATCAAATCCATTATAAAGCCCTATGGTCAGATATATCCTTAACACAATGGAAAGAAATACTAAGTCATGCAGGGGCAGGAGGCTCTTGGTCAATAAAGGGTAGATCCTTGCATGGCTGTTCCCTTTTCCTGGGCATATAGATTCAAGACCTTCCTGTTGGATAGTACCCGACAAAGGCTTTGTTAAATGTTTTGGTTGTGAGAGGTATGAATCAAACCCTCTTAAGTTTATATCCACCATATCTAAACTATCTTGGGTTGGGGTAGCAAGACTACTTAGGGCTAAAGGAGTAAAGAGCTTTCCCAAGAGCCTAGAAAAAGACCTCCACACTCTAGAAACACGGCATGTTGTAAAAAACGAGTTTGCATATGCGTGTAATAAAATATTGCAAGAAGCAGCTGAGGATAGAACTTCCCAAGAATATATATTCGCTCAAAAGTGCGTTTCCTATTTAGAGAAACGGGGTATAGCGGCTTCTAAGTTTAAGAATCTGCCTATAGGAGTTTTACCTTCTAGTGCTTTAGTTAATAAAAAAATAAACCTAACTAAAGAGGTGTATGAGTATACTAAGGATGTGCTGACCCCTAAAAATATGGGAGCGTTAGTTTACTTCTACCACAAGACCCCTACAGAGATAAGTAGATTTAAAATACGATCAGACTTCTTAAATCCTAACCCTGGTATTAAAGATGAATTATTCATAAAGGATGACTTAGAATCTGATATAGGGTTTCTAGGCTTAGCTAACTTTGTGGGTAGCCTAGGTAAATCCGCTAAATCAAAAGCATCTGCTATTTTAGTTGAGGGGGAGTTCGATGCTTTGGCCCACTTATCGAATTACTTGGATGGAGTTACCTATGATATAGTTCTAGGTATCGGAGGTGCCGGAGCTACTTCGGCTGACTTATTAAAAAGAAATTGTTCAATAAGCAATATCCTTATTCTAGCTGATCACCCCAATCATGGAGGTAACGGCATTACTAAGGCTATACTAAAGAATACTACACTATCCTGTAAAGTTTTTGATTGGCCAGAAGAGGTAACTGCTAAAGACCCCCATGAAGCCATAGAAAAGCATGGATGGGACTGCTGGTTATCTGTAATTAACCAGCACACTACTTATGGAAGTAATACCTACATTAGAACTCACTTCACAGCCGCCTATAAATGGCTAGTTTCATGCACTCTTGAAGACTTAGCCAAAGTAGATACTCAAGACGTACAGGAAGTAAAGCAGTTAGTAGCTAGTAATGGCTCTTGCTTAAGAGACTCTGATTCTCAGAGATTATTTTGCTTAGAGTTAGTTAACCATGTTCCTTTGGCCTTAGGTACTTTGCTAGAACTGGTAGTGGGTCAAGATGACAGCGAAGAAGGTTTTATATCTAGGGTATCGCAGGCCTTAAGAGACGACTTCTATTTTGTAGGTGTAGAGAGTTCTAATGCGGAAACTATGATACGTGCTTGGCATAGAAAAAAGCGGGAGCCTAGAGAGTGGCGTATTTCTAGGTCTAATGAGTTATTTGGGAAGATGGCTATAGACTTAGGTCCTGTATCTACTTGGTTAAAAAGTAACGTAGGTATACCTAGAATATTGTCTACTAAAAAAGTAGGTAAGACAACCAGACCTCTTTCGTTAATAGAGTTAAACTCCACTTTAAAGAGGTATATGGAGATAGCAATAGATGGGTTAGCTTCTGAACTACCGACACTGACCAGTCTAGAAGAGTTAAAAGCAGGTGCTCATTATATAGAGGTGGATCTAGGAGATGGTCCCGAAGAAGTATGGGCTGTTGTTAATGGCAGCGATGTTTATTTAGGTAGATACCAAGATACTGGAGAGCTTCGTTGGGATTTACTAGATGGACCTCGATTGGGTAATTATGTATTTAATATTGTGAGAGCTAAGTGGAGTACTGAGATAAACTCTGCGCATGATCTAACTGCTGGGAGAGAAGTAGATTTAGAAGAAACTTTCGATTTCTTAGTCAGTGCCATAAACCTAGGGTGGCTTATGGATGGGGGCATAGAAGATTGTGAGTACTTAGCTGCGGCTATGATGCTAAATCCTATTTCAGGCTGCTTACCTAGACAGTTATATACGCTGTTAAATGGTCAGCGAGGTAGTGGTAAATCAAAGTTGCTATCTTTAGTGGCGGGGAAAGACCCTAAATTTAGACTCCTAGAATGTGTAACAGACGTTCAAACTAGTTATACAGTAGCAGGTATTAGAAAAGATGCTAATAGATGTGGTTTAGGGGTAGCCTTAGATGAATTCGAAGATAAAGGAGATGATAGGCATAGTAGGGCTGTAAGAGAATTCTTAGTAGATGTAAGGCAGCTAACTAACTCTAGGCAAAGTATTATTACTAGAGGTAACGTAGATAGTAAAGAAGCTACTGTGTATGTACTAAAATGTCAGGTATGGGCTTGCTCAATAAACTACCTAAGAGACGAAGCTGACATATCCCGATTTATGCAACTACAGACTGTAAGGGTAGAGGATAAGCCTGAACCTCATACTGTACTAGAAGAGGTCTTTGGAGAAAACACTATATGCCATTTCCGAAGAAACTTAAGTGTGGGTATGTATAGCAGAGCTAAGAGCATCTTAGACCACTTATATGCTTTGAGGCTATTCTACAACGATAGTAAGGCTAAAGATGCCTTAGCATTATACGCTGGAGTTGCTGTAGTGCCATCTAGATTTTTAGACGGCGTAATTATATCTGCTGCTTTGATAGCAGAGATAGGTAGAGATCCGCATGACTATATCAGAAGAGTGGTTAAGAAAAAGATTAGTCTTATTAGTCGTATAGTTACCAGTACTCATGCACAGGATCTATTGGATCAAGTGCTATCCTGTAGGGTAGAATATCAGCGCCCAGGTAGTACTGCTAGATCTACTGCTATCAGAACTCTACTAGCGGATAACGTGGATAGATTTAAGTTGCTAGATTTAGATTGTGGGTTGTCCTATGCAGAATACAATGACTCTAGAAGAAAGTCAGGTAAGTCCAAGATATTAATAGTGATGTGGCCTGATGTATTATCTAACTTGCTTAGTAAAACTACTAAGTTTTCTAGAGAAACTGCAGGCCGCCTCAAGCGGATGGGTGATTCCGCAGACAATTCTCTAAAGTACTCTTCAGTAAGAAGAAAAGTACCTCACGTAAAAACACTTTTAAAACCCGGTATTAAAGCTAGCGATGTTACTATATACGATATAAGCGATATCATTGATGCTTGGGACGAAAGGTTAGACTTTTAATGAAACCATTCAAATGTAAAGAATGCCCTAGATTTAGGAATAACTTTGTCACTCCTGTAGGTACTACTCCAGCTAAGATAGCTTTTATTCTGGAGGAACCTCCTTTTTGGGGAGGCGTAGCTATGGCAGGCAATGATGGCAAGATGCTAAAGGCAGTTCTTGCCCGGTGTAGTAACAAAGACTCTATGGGTGTAGTGCCTTCTATAATGAATAAAGCCTTCTATATGTATGCGGTAAGCTGTGGAGATAAAGAGACTAAAGCCTCAGTTAAACTCATAGAGCAATGCAAAGGCAATGTTGGTGCTCAAAACCTACTAAACAGCGGAGCTACAGTAGTAGTGGCCATGGGATCAAAGGCAATGTCTTTTATGGGGATAAAAGGCTTGTATAAACATTCTAGAGGATCTGTTAAAGAAGTAACTTTCTTCGGTAAGCAAATGCAGGTACTTACTACCTTTTCTATGGCTAACTTAATGAAAACTCCTGGGGTTGCAGATATAGTAACTAAGGATATTCTTACTGCATGTAAGTTAGTAGTAGGCAAGAAGCTGGATGATATAGACGTACCTAAACTGCTTAGTAATTATGATATTCCAGACAATATAGAGGGGGCTATTGAGGTAGCTAAGGAATACAGTCAGTACTGTGCAGAGGGTAAGACTGTAGAGAATTCTATGATGGCTCTGGATTTTGAGACCACCACTTTATTTGGCTGGAATGATAAAGGCAGGGTTATAGCTATTTCAGGAGCCGTAGCTCCTGGAAAAGCCTTTTCCCTATATGTAGAGCACAAAGATAGCCCGTATAGTTTTGAAGAGATAATACCTTGGGTTTGGAAGATATTACAATCACCTCACCCAAAGACTTGGTGGAACTATAAATACGATTACGGTATAGCTAAGCACATACTTACTAGGCAAACTAGAGAGGCTATAGCTAAGAACCCTAGTCTTAGGTTTAATATAGAGGAGGAAGTAGGTAGATCCTTAGAAGAGATATTTAACACTCCTGTACAGAATACCCGCTGGGATGGAATGTTAGCGGAGCATATGCTAGATGAGGACAAGAAAGGTCACTATAGCTTAAAAGAAGTTATACTAACGGAATTCCCCTCATTGGCGGGATATGAAAAACCCTTACACGAGCAGCTATCTAGGATTGAGGAAGATATAAGAGCAACTAAATTAAACCTAGCTCTCAACGCTAGCTTAAAAGAGCTGCAACAATCACTCTTAGGAGGTAGTAAAGGCTTGCTTGAAGAGTTAGAGGATTTAGATACTTACCTAAAAATCCTTAAAAATAAAAAGCGTTCCCAAAAAGATAAGTCTAAAAAGCAGGCCATTAGTAATACCTTATCCATGCTTGAGAACAGGAAGAAGTATCTTAAAAAAGTAAAATCCTCGGTAACTAAGTACCTTAATAAAGAGGCTGATCATATCTCCTCTAGTAAAAAAGTAGATCCAGCTAGAGAAGAAGTTACATTTGAAATGGTAGATGTATCTGTAATGATGCCTTATGCGGCTATTGATGCTGATCTAACCTATAGACTATCCATGAAGCAACGGTTGGATGCTTGGAAACAAGACACTACCTCTAAGGCTAAAGCAGAGTGTAGAGAACCTATGATATCCTTAATGGATAAGCATTATATACCCATAACTGAATGCCTTAGTGACATGCAGGTTGAGGGGGTGCGGATAGATACTGGCTATTTGCTAAACCAGTCTAGAGTTCTATTTAAAAAGGAAGTGCAGTCTCATTACAATTTGGTACATAAAATAAGTACTGATCTAGGTAGAGACCCTTCTAGCGTAGTACTAAATAATCCTTCTAGCTTGGCAGATATATTAGTAACGGGGTATGGTCTTCCGAAGCTAAAAGAAACAGCGTCAGGCGCTATAAGCAGTGCTAGTGATGTTATGGAGGAGTGGGGTAAGACACATATTATAGCTAAAGATATACTAGATTTTAGAGGTATAAGCAAAGCCCGTAGTACTTACCTATCTAGTATACTAGAGCTAGGGAGCTTTGATTCTAGGGTTCATGGTAACATAAATGCCAACGGTACGGCTACAGGACGCCTGTCTTCCAGTAATCCCAATCTTCAGAACATACCTCCTGTATTGGCAGGAGTTCCTATTAAAAAAGCTTTTATACCTACAGATACATCGGCTAGAGCTAGACCTTCTGACAAGCTACTTTGTAAAAAATATGGGTGGGAAGTGGATGAGCAGTTATGCGTAGTAGATCTAGACTTTGCAGGCGCAGAGGTTAGAGGTCTTACCGTATATGCTAGAGATCCTGACCTTCTGCATGCCTTAAACACAGGCTTAGATATGCATAGTTGGGTAGCTTCTATGGTATTCCAGGAAGATTATGATGCCATTAACACCTCTAGAAAAAAAGAAAACGCGGAAAAAAATACAGAAGATATAAGGCTAACCACCCTTAGGCAGCAAGCTAAGTCTATAGTTTTCGGTATTATATTCTGTATAGGACCTGGTAAGTTATCAGAGCAGCTAGGTATTACTCCTGGAGAGGCTACAGCCTTAATGAATCTATTCTTCAAGAGATTTCCTCTAGTAGAAAAATACATAACTACTACTAAAAGAGCCGTAGTTAATAAAGGGATACTTCGAACTCCAACAGGTAGGGCACGCAGGTTTCCCTTAGTACATGTAGGAGGCAGCGTAGCAGCTGCTTGCCAGCGTCAAGGAGTAAACTATTTAGTACAAGGGTTTACTAGCGAGATAGTAACTAGAACTTTGATAAATATTCATAAAACTATACACAAGATAAGAGGTAGGCTGCTACTTACTGTACATGATAGTTTAGTGTTTGAAATGCCTGTTATAGAATTACCTAATCTAGAAGTATATTTAGAACGAGAAGTCAGAGACTTTATTAAGAATGAATTTCCTATGGTTCCTGTAGCCTTACCTTACGATGTAGAAGTAGGACCTAGTTACGGAGAAGCTAAGTATAGTATAGAAAGCTATACGCAAAAAATAGGTATTTAATGTTATAAGATAGTGCTGTACCTAGTGTTCTCGTAAAGTAGGCTTTAAAACTAGCAGTTAGCTAATAGTTAGTTAACTAAAAAGCTAGTTGCTGCCAGGTTTCCTGGCTGCGTCGGCGGGCGCTACTTGCTACTATTACAAGTGCTCTAGTACTACAGCGGCCTTGCTACATAGCAATACTAAAGTAGTAGGCTCTATACAAGATCGGTATAAAATAGTTTTGTACCTAATAAATCTTGTTACCGTGCCTTATAAGGGGGCACGGGTGGCCTTCAGGGAAGACTTGCTACTACTTCTGGTAAAAGGTTAAATCATGACTAAGTATCTTACACGCTACCCAGCTAAAAACTGCAGCATGTAAGCAATCGTCAGGTGCATTAGGTGAATGTCTCCAGACTTTCTTGCCAGAAGGCATAGTTTCTTCGTAGAGAGACAAGAAGTCATCAAAAGCTTCTTGCATCTCTGCTGTAGCTAGAAACTGTACCTTGCCCTGCTTTATGTCTAGAAAAAAGCAATCTATTAAAGTAGTCCTGTCTGCTAGATATCTATCTACCCCATTCCATGTTAATGGTTTGGAGTTAGATCCATATTGAAGTTGGTAGACAGGTTTGCCTGCTAGGCGCTTAGTTAACAAAGAGTTAGCTAGCGCACCTTCACCTGCATCCCCTATAACTAAGGTCACGTTCTTCTCTATGAAAGTTCTGGCTATAGTTTCTACAGCATCTACAGGATTCATATCTTTATAGATGTAGTAGTGGTGGCAGATAAACTTGCCTCCAGGATTCCTAGAAAAGACCCAAGAAACAGTTCTACTTACACCTTTAGATCCTCCTCCACTCCAGTCGACACCCCCACAAACAAAACCTGTGGGAGATTGCCAGGGCTTACATGCCCTGAGAAGTTCGTCTTGAGATATTAAGCGAGATCCAACGGAGTCACTAACACCAAGTACTTCGTTTTTGAACTTGCTATCGGAGTAGGTATCTAATTTGTTAAGTATACGTTTCCATCGGGTCTCTTCCTGATTAGCAGGCAGGATAACTTGGGGGACATGAAAAGCTTTTGTATAATAGTTTTCTTTCATGTCTACCCATAAACCATTAACAGGGTTAACGTAAGAGGAGCAGTGTAAGCAAAGTATACCTTTCTTACCTACTCCTTTAACGTCTCTATAGAAGGAATACTTATCACATGAATCACATTTTATACACCATTCACTTTGAGAGCTATTATCCCAAATGTACTGTATGGTGTTTTCTTGTGTCTTAGGTGTTCCCATATAAGAGATGTACCCATACTTCGAGTTGGCGAGACATTCGTTTACTACAGGCACTACAGCTTCGTAGTCTATGTCCTGCACCTCGTCATAAATAACTCTATCGGCAGATACACCCCGTACTCTGTCAGGATCATCGGAAGCATAGTTAAATAATAACTCACTTCCATTACCTAATACTTTTAAAAACACATTATCAGAAGTTACTGCTCCCATTAGCTCTTTTACTGCAGGGCTATGACGCACTAACTTAGATACTCTAGTGTTCGAAAAAGTAGAAGTCTGCTTTAGCGTTGGAGCTATATACAGTGTTTTAAAGTGAGGTATTGCAACGCTTTCACAAACACTGAAAGCAGCTGCACTAACAGACTTACCAACTTGACGGCCGCACATTAGTAAAGTGCTAGGCCACTCGCCTTCGTATAGGGCGTGATAGAAGGGGTAGTCCCCTAAGGAGAAATCTTCTCCATCTAACATAAGGCTAGCCTCTGCTAGCTGTCTTCTATTAATATGAATCATAATAAGGATTTTCAATGTCTAATGAAATAAAAACAGAGCTCTCGGAAGAGCAAGACTATGCAAACAAATTAGGTGCCCAAGTGGTGCCCTTAAATAGATCTAAAGAGGTAATTCTAGGACTATGGTCTGCTGGACTTCTTCCTATCCTACATGGTGGAAGCGGCATTGGCAAGACTGCTCTAGCACCACAATTAGCTAAACACCTAGGGGCAGACTATCAGGTACATGATTGCTCTCTATTACAGCCAGAGGATTATGCGGTAGGCTACCCAGAAGATGGCTTCCTCAAGATGCTTAAGGCGCATTGGGTACAAAAAATCATAGCCAATGACGCTAAAGGTATTCCTACTGTGGTTCTTTTTGACGAGATTACTAGATACACTCCAGGTAGCGCTTCCGCCTTATTTGGTATCTTAGGCTCTCGTAAACTATATGACTGGGAATTTCCCAAGAGTTGCTATATCTATGCAGCCTGTAATCCTCAAACAAAGGGGTTCCAAGTGGGTGACATCTTATCAGACGAGGCTTGGCGGCGTCGTGGTTGTCATCTAGTAGTGAAGGCTGAAGTAAGCTCTTGGCTTAAGTATGCTAAGGCTAACAATTTCCATGAATATGTGATCAACTACGTTGAGTCACATAGAACAGAGCTCATAGATTTTCCAGCTAAAAACGCAGGTAAAATCTATGCTAATCCTGCACAGTGGGAAAAGGTCAGTAGCTTCCTGCTAGCAAACGAAGGTAACCTAGATACTACGGTACTGTCTACGCTTTTAAATGTAGATAGAGCTAAACACTTCATAAAGTTCACTCAGAATGTTGAGTGGCACATAACGGCGGAACAAATTTTACTAGGTAAGTGGTCGGAAAGCCTTAAAACCTTGAATAAAATTAAACAGGAACGAGTAGATCTGTTTAGTTCTATTATAGATAACGTCATTAATTTTATTGAAGAAGAAACACCTGATCCAGACACATGCGCTAATAATATAGCGCAACTAAGCACTATGCTTAGTCCTGAAAATTTAGTCATTCTCTATAACGCCCTAGAAGGGGGTAACTCCTGTAGCTTAGATGCTCCTTATCAAGAAAAATTAATGGGCGAGATAATAAAGCACAAAGATTGGGAAACAAAGATACTACCTGTTGTGGATAAAGCTCTAGGAAGAAATCTTAGTTAAGTAGTAATTCTACTAATAAAAGAACACGGGAGGTTTCTTTTATTTTAGCTTAGACATAAATTTACTTCTAAGGTTATGCATACATTTTAAGTACGCATCTACTTCTTCATGCTTTCTTAATTGTACAGAATTGGCTAATTCATCCTCTAGGGAATTGGGTAAGCTGTACATTCTGTTAAATTGGTTGCTGCAAATAGACATTAAGTTAGTAGGTAACTTAGCTAAGCCACTATTAGCACAGCACCCTGCCATGTATATTTTAGGTTCCTCGGCATACAAGGCATCTAAATTATTAAGGCCTTTGTACTTAGAGTATAAAGACTCTATTTCTTTAACCGTATAAGCTATAGCCGCAGGGCTAAGAGGTTCCCAAAGCTCCGGCACGGCCAGCTTTCCAGTTATAGATTGGGCTACACACATAAAGCCTTGTGCATCCCATAAAAATCCTGGATTTAATAACAAAGCTATGCTGGCTAACAACCTGTCTCTGTTACTAGCTTCAGGTAAGCAATCTAGGTCATCTAATTCTTCTAAAAGAGTGTCTATCTCCCAGACAAAACAGCTACCTCCCGTTAACATGTCTGCAGATATCAGCAAAGGTGTGGCGGGTACAAACCCTTCATTACTTAAGATGTCTTTAGCAGCTTCTGTATTGCTGTATTTGTTAGCTAAGGAATTCATTACTTATCAGTCCCTACAAGTTAAGTTCTTTTACTAAAGATTCTTTCATATCTTTAGGTAAGGTTTCTAGTATACTAGCCAACGCATCAGGTACGATTTCCCCTTCAGAAGTTATTTCCTCAACTATATCAGATCCTAATATATCCCCATACACAGCAGGATCTATTGCCAACAAAGAGGCTAGGGGAACTTGCTTCCCTAGATCTACCATAGGTTGCATAGCTACTTTAGTATTGAATACAGTACTTATAGCATCTGGTAGGCTTTTATTATAGTGCCTAGTCAAACCACCTAATTCATCTAATTGTTCTATAGTATTACTTAATTTAATTAGCTCTTCTCTAGATACAGAGTAATCAAATTTCTTAGTTATTGTAGCTAATTTATCAAAGGCAGATTTAGCTGATGAATTACTAGTACTGGCAGCCCGGGCTTCTAACCATCTAGTCAATGACTCTGGGTCGGATTGCACTAATCCTGCATATTTTAGAGTTTGGGTACTTACGTTCTCCCCTCTTGCATATGCTTCTTTTATTAAAACACTGGCGGCTTTATTTAGAGTAGTGGGTTTTAGTTTTGATTTGTTGTAAAACAACTGCTTCTCCGCCAATTTTATACTAGTACTAGAATCTATAGGAAGTTTTTGTTGTTCCTCTAGTAAGTATTTTTTAGGCTCTACTGTGCTACTAGCAGTTTTAGTTTCTTGGAAAATGCTGCTAGGTACTTCGTACAGAGCTAGAGCTGTGTCTATATTATCCATAATTTCGGGCGCAAGATTTGCTACTTTTATGGCATAAGCCTTTGACAATACTGCATCCTGCTTGGAGGCTAGAGGAAACCTTCTATTAGATTTATCGGCAAAACTATCTAATGGTAGGCTATCTCTGTAACTATCCCCTACAGAAGCAGTTTTTACGTATTCTCGTATATCAGGGTACGTACCTATAATGTTGCGTAGAGTAGAAAACGTAACGTCGTTATTTTGATCAATCATAAGGAGTCCTTTATGGGAAGAAGAAAGCCAATTAAAAGAATACAACATAAACCTAAAGTCTTAAATATAAAAAAAGACTTTAGGCTCTATCTAGCAAACTTAATGTCCACCAGCGAGTATCCTGAATTTAATATGTTCAGCTCTATAGCCTCAGGTTTAATTATAGAGGAAGATCCCTCTATAAATACATTTTGTATCACCGTAAAAAATAGGGTGTACATAATGAAGTATAGCCCCACTATGGTTGAAGAGCTAGATGTATTTGGTGCAGGAATAGTTCTAGCGCATGAGATGGGTCATGGGTTACTAAAACATGTGCCTCGCATGATTAGGTATGAGAACATGTTTAAGGAGGATAAAGATATGCTCCTTAAATTTAGGGCTGTTGTGCATGTAGCTGCGGATTTCAGCTTAAACTCTATGCTTATAGATGTTTGGAGGTTATTTACTCTAGAAGATCTAAAAACCCGTGTAGGTAAACCTGTTGAAGGAGAGGCCGAGTTTAATGGCAAGCCTATGAGTACTTATGCAGGCATCCACCCTAGTGACGCCGGATTACCTGTAGCTATGTCTATGGACTTCTACATAGCGGAGCTAGCTAAGAAAATACAAAACAACAAACAGAGCCCAATTCTATCCAACCCCGGCTCTGAGAAAAGTGAGGATAAAGAATCTAAGAAAGCTCTATCCTCTCCGGGAGATTTTAAATCTACTGTAGAGGCAATTAAGGGCATGTCTCCAGACCAGTTAGAAGAACTGCTGAAAGCTACTGGCACCGGAAAAAAGGGTTTACTAGAAGAGCTAGAAGAGGCGGGTGAATTGGAGGGGTACTCCATAGACGAGTTAACAGCAGACCTAGAAGAAGAAGCTAAAGATTTAATAAAGAAGGCCAGCAAGATCTCTAAATCTAGAGGTATAGGTTCAAATGACTGTCTGACCAAGTGGTGTGAAAAACAGTTACAAGAGCCTACCTTAAACTGGAAGGACCTATTACGCAGATTAGTATCTACGTCTAAGCCCGCAAGAGTTTCTCGTTCTATGCGTAGAGCACGGCTAAGAACAGCTTTAATCCCAGGTGCTATGCCTTTTCCAGGTAGAGTAAAGGTACCTGAGTTCAACATTGTAGCAATACTGGACACTTCAGGTTCAGTAGATGACTACATGATAAAAGAGCTTAACGCTGAACTTTCTTCTATATATTCTCAAGCAGGTACTAGTATCACCTTAGTGCAGTGCGATACTAAGATAAAATCAGTGGAGCCGTACAAAGGGTCTCTAGAGCATGTTCGAGGTAGAGGGGGTACTGATTTTAACCCACCCTTCAGATGGCTTGCTACAGGGGAGGGGCATTCAGCTGTACCTCCAACTAATATAGACTTAGTGCTCTATGCTACCGATGGCGAATGCCCTTTACCTGACATGAAAAACAGAGTTATTCCTGATTCTAAGGTGCTTTGGCTTATATCTTCTGAGGGTAAAGTACCTGATGAAAGATCGTGGTCAGGCAAACGCCCAGATAAGGTCTATGGCACATGTGGTTTTGGTAACTATATACATGTGCAGAAAGGTTAACTTATGAATAGCAACTATGTAGTGGCAACAAATGTCATAAATAGACGTCTAGCTAATAGCGGGGTTTTTATACCCTTTGTGTACAGAGCAGCTATAGGACATGATACCGAGCTAACTGTATTCACCTCTAACAATAGGGAGGTTTTAGAAGAGTTCTTAGCCGATACAACCTCTATATGCCTTATATCAGAGATTGACAGCCTAGCTGCTCTGGTCAACATGCAAAGTGTCTTGGAAGACTATGCTATGTATACCCGCAAAAAGCAAGTGAAAGAAGGAACTTCTTCTTTTG
>Ga0208899_1000517_pt1 | contig 28949 bp, 41 predicted proteins | sample VirMetDEL_Nov_24_FD_184518 | JGI IMG/M metagenome (GOLD analysis project Ga0208899, IMG submission 184518) | Aqueous microbial communities from the Delaware River and Bay under freshwater to marine salinity gradient to study organic matter... | ecosystem: Environmental > Aquatic > Marine >... | reverse complement strand
TACCATCATAATGTAGTAACTGTTTGTTCGTAGAACCATCACCTGTTACAACAAATAAATCATTACCAAAAGAAGTTATACCTTGTACTTTATAACTTATGTTTGTAGAAGTCATAGCTGACCAAGTGTCACCCTCATCAGTTGACTCGTAAACATCTGTGTCATCAGTAATATATAAATATCCATTTGTTGTTTGTGCTAGATAATTATTGGTATCTGTAAGTGTTAATGTTTTTTGTTCTACATCGTGTAACAAATGTGCATTGTACCCTGTATCTTCATCACCATGAAAGACATCAACACCTTTGCTATCCCAAAACCTAGAGAAATCTCTATCTGTACTATTTCTTCTATGTGCTTTATCTAAACCTTCACCACCAGAGAAATCTGTTCTTGAATAAATCTGACCAAACTCTTGTTGGAAATCTTCTGGTGTTTCTGATGTTTGTATAGCTTGTGCCTGTAGAGGTGCAGTGTTTATCTGCATCTGCCTACCAGGACCTACAGCAAATCTTAGAAATAAATCATCTAAGTTAGCTTCAAAGCCTTGAGCTTGTGGTTGTGATGTGTTACTTGGAGAAGGTAATACAGCCATTATGCACTGTAATTTATGTTCATTATTGTCACAGGAGCAGGATATAAAGAACGCAAGTTCCCTCTTGCTTCATCTATCAACAATGACCTAAGTCTAAGAAGTGCATTTCTAAGTCTTTCTCCTGAACCAACTGGATAATTTTCAGCTGCTAATTTTTCTGTAATAAATTCCTGTGTTGTTGCATCTATATCTGTAGCACCTACAATGTCTGCTACAGCACCCACCATGACTATCTGTTCATACTCATCTTCTATAAGACAAGTAGTTGATAGGTCAACTGTTTCATCAGATGGTCTAACAAACTTTCTTTTAACTACAAGATATACTGTCTTACCAGTAGATGTGTTGTAAAATTGTACAGCTGCATTTGTACTTGATGGTGGAAAATCTCTAAGTAGTTCTATACCCGCAGATGTGTACTTCTCACCACTAGAATTTTGTACATATGAAGTTAGTACTTCTATAGTTGATGCCGGAACTTCGGCATAAGTAGTGTTAGAGGTAACTGTTGTAGTTGTTACATTATATAAACTTGGATATAATCTTACAATATTATCTGCAACTGCATCAAATACAGATTTTCTAGGAAATGTTGGGTTAATAAAAATATTTGTTTTATCACTATGTATAGCAGCTGTTGTTCCTTGGTAAGCTCTTGATACTGATAAAACTCTTGTTGATGTGTTAGCACTTGTAACTAACATAAGTTCTTGGTCTACTTCTACAATTGCTCCATTACCTAATAAGTTCTCTTCTTCTACACTAAACAGTCCTGCTTCATAAGATAATGTATTTTGAATAGCAGTCATTTCACCATCTAATCTAGAGAACGCTGAAAGGTCATCAGGTTTATTTAAAAAATCTCTATATATTCTATCTACGAGTGTACTTACTGCTGCCATATATCTCCATATTACTAGAGGGAGAAGTATTTATCTCCCTCTAATAAATATACTATCTATCTCCTAATTAGGAGGTAGCTAGGTTTGTTATTTTAGCATGGAATTGTTCTGGACCATATTCAAGTCCGATTTCTCCATACACTTGGAACTTATAAGCTGCTCCGGATTGAGCCAATGGCTCTACGAAGAAGTGTCCCTTTCCTGGAATATCCAAGAATACTGGCTTACAAAAAGCCAAGTCTACAATAGCAACATCATCTATTGGCATGTGTCTATCATAAACAATTCCAACTTGACCGAAGTCAGTTTCGATTGTTGTGATATTAACGCCACCAATGTTTCTATCTCTTGGTGCTAAAGCTAAAGCACTTGAGTAGATTGATGATAGTTTTTGCTTTTGGAAGCTGTTAGCCATAATGACTGGCATTTCAAATGGAGCACCTGAGTCCGCCATTCCTTTTAATGCTGATTCAATCATTGTTTGACTTAAAGCAGCAGCACCACCAGCAACTTCTGTAGTTGTGATAGCTTCTAAGATACCTCTTGTTTTTCTTTCTGTGGCCATGTCTGTATCTGCTACATATGTACCTTGTAAGAAAGAGAACTCGATGTCTCTTGCTGCTCGTTTAAGAGCCATGTCTAACTGGAAGGCCAATTCATCTTGAACTGGTTGGTTACCAATAATGGATTGTCCACTAAGGTTTCCAGTTGCTGCTTGTTTTGTGTAAGAAACATTAACACCATATTGCATAATTTGTGTAACATTTATTACTTCACTTCTTGTTCTTTCTGCGAATGTTGGGTCTGCACCTTCTAATGCAACTGTCTGAGCAGCAGCAGCGTTATCTACTGTTTGCCAAGTAAATTGTTTAGAGGTTACTGATTTACCACCAGTCATCCCACCAATAGCGGATAGAAAAGGAGTGTCGTTAGGAGTAACATTAAAGAGTTCCCCTACATAATTCGGCAAGTCATAAGAATCGCCGAGTCCTGATACTGCACCCATTTCTTAGGTCCTTTCTATTTATCTTTTAATAATTGTTTTAATTTGTCTGCTTTAAGAGCGGAACTTGTAGCCCAATCACCATCAGCTTGTGCCTGATTTATTTGGTCATCTAGTCCTACAGGTTCTACTGGAACTGATGCTTCAATAACAGTATCTAAGTTTTCTTGGCTAGTTACAACTCTTTGCTTTTGTGCCTCTTGCTCTGTTGCTTCAGCTGGAGCTTGACCCCATCCGAACTCTTGAGAAGCAAACTGCTTAATTGCATCTGCTTGTAACTCACCATCATATAAGTTTTTTAATGCCTTGCCTTCACCGGTTGAAGTGTCAAACCCTGCTTCTTTAAAAACAGCATCTGCTTTAAAGGCCTTCAATTCCTTATTCTCAGATTGAGCTTTTTTTAATTGCTCTCTTAACTGAGATACAGGATTACTTTCTTCCTGTGTTTCTTCTACTGTATTTTCTACTTCGTTTTCCATATTCTCTCCTCTCCCAGTTTCTACTAACTGCATTACCCTGGGGAATATAATGCGATAGGCGACAAGTTATAATTAAAGTACAAATGAGAATTGTCAGCCACTTCTAGCTGTACCGATACTAGGCGAATTGAAATACTCAGCTTATACGCCAGACATAAGCCGGATGTGCAGAGTCGATTTATATTCGCAGACTACCGCTATGCGATAATTTAATTATACCACTATATCTTGTATGTCAAGGATTTAATACTATATATAGTACTAGGATTCAGTAAGCCCTGTAACTCTACGACCTGTTCTAGCTGCACCAGTTTGCGGTGTAAACTCAGATATTTCTTGTGCTTCTAGTTTTCTTAATCTTTCTATCTCTTCAGCAGAACCAAAGACTTTAGCTTGTACAAATTCCTCAATATCGTAACCCGGTCTTTCTACTAGACCTTCTGGTGTTAATACTTCTTCTACAGTTACTGGTTCTTCTGCTTTAAATTTCCTAGTTAGATTAGCTAGTCTAGGAACTTCTCTTTCCGCTACAGCAAAAAATTCTCTTGCTTGTGACTGTGTTAATCCGGCTCTTTCTAATGCTTGTACTTCTTGTGCATTCAATTCAAATCCTCTAGCACCAGCTTCTGCTCCTATTTGTGCAGCAGTTATTCTTCCTTCTATAATAGCTTGCCCGACATCAGGGTCTATAACAGAAGCAAGGATAGACTCATCAGTTAAATCCATAGCAAAGTTTGCAGCATAATAATCTTTTACAGCAGGAATATTTTGCATGATACCTTCACTAGCTGTAGCTACTCTTTGTCTAAAAGTGTTTGGTGATATACCTTTTTCTATTAAAGTTGCAAATGTGTTTTCGAAATAGTCTGGGTTAATTCCATAATCAGAAACAGTTAAACCATAAGATTCTTTAACAGCAGCATAATCAGATTCTGATAATCTAACTGTTCCATCTGGTCTTTTGTTCTTAGGAAAAAATTGTTCGTATTCTTCAGTAGCTCTTACTTCTGCTAAAGCGATATCTGTATTTTGATTTGTAGCATAGCTATTAGCATAAGTCATTACTAATGATTCTGGTAACCAAGGTAATAAAGCTCTAACTTCTTTTAAAAATTCTTCCACTATACAATCCTCCTAACACTTCCACCACCGAAAGCACCTACAATGTTATTCTTTACTTCTGTTTTTATTTTTTCAGAACCACCATCTTGTAGCCCAGCAGTGTAAAGAAGTTGATTTGCTTTTGTTATGTCATTAGCTTTAATAACATTTTGAAATAAGTTAGAAGTTTCATCTAAAGTTCCACCCCAAACATTGCTAGTAAACCCACGCCAAGGTGCAGCAATCTCTTCGTATGTCAAACCTTCAGCTGTATTTTCACCAAAAAGTCCTTTAACCATACTCATCATTTTGTCTCTAATTTCTATCTCTGCATCTGGGTCATTTCTTATCATACCAGCCCATTTACTAATTTGACTTTCTGCAAGGTTACCACCAAAAACAGGCCCCATTATTTCTTTGCTAAGTCTTTTAACTTGTGATTCTCCAGCTCTTGTGGTGTCATAATCTATAGCACCAGATGTTATAAAATTATCTAACTCGACATCCATGTTTGTTTCTAATGTAGGGTCAGACAATACCTTTACTTGTTCAGCAACATAGCTATCAGACCAAAGACCAGTAGTCAATTTTTGTCCTACCCAAGATACAAGTTCATCTGATGGATTAGATATACCTGACTGTTCCATTAAATTTTTTATAGCGGCTTTATCGTCCTGTATTTTTCTTTCTGCATCCGCAGTTAATACTGAAGTGAAATCTGTTGCATTGCTTTGTGCTAATAGTAACCAATCTCTTTCAGCTTGTGTATGTGTTCTCCACCAATTTGTAGATTGCCATTCTGCATCAGTAACAGTTCTACCTTCTAAAGTAGCTTCAGCTAGTCTTTCTATCATTTCAGCATCTTGTAACCAAGGCCTAATTTTAGACTCTGTTGCAATTGTATCTATGAAAGAAGACCATGGACTTACTTCAGGATTGTACACATTAGGGTCAGCTAACTCTAGTGAGTCACCAAAACGAATAGCTGAGTTCCATTCCTCTGCTGTAGGAGATTTAATAGTTTGTTCTATACCAGGAAATTCAACAGGACCAAATATATTTTTTAAATCTTCTAAACTTGAATCGTAATATATAGGTGTGTTTGTACCAGGAATATAATACACAATGTAATACTCACCATCAACATTCCAATATTCTGCACCTGTAGGAATAGGCATATCTCTTTTAGCTGTAGGTGAATATACAGAACCATCTTCGTTCTTAATTACTACTTCTCCATCTTCACCGACATTAGAATAATCTTTTGTGTCGTAGTTTGTATTACCTATGCCTACAACACTTTCTCTTTCATTAGTAGGAGTAGAAGCATCTTCACCACCATAGTCTCCTGGGTATTCTGGTGTTAAAGGTTCTGTTTGTGAAGCACCTGCATAGCCTTCTCTTCCTGGTACTTGACCAGCAATAAGTCTATCGTACTCAGACATTGTATAACCAGCGGCTTTGTCAGCTTCTGTAAATACTGTATTAGCTGTTGTTCTAGCCCCATTAGGTCCATATACTACTACTTGTGCCATTATCTCATAAATCCTTGTGATATTGCTTGTAATAACCTTGTATAGTTATCACCTATTATTTGCTTCTCTTCACTATCATACACAATTTTTTCCGATATATCCTTCTCTGTTGGAGGATTGTAGCGAATAGAAGTTCTACCAAACAATTCTCTTTCTCTTGCAGTTCTAGGATTATCTATAAATGCATTAGACAAATTGTTGAATAGGTCTGTCCATATCATATTTTGTACACCAGTATCTTCTGTTGGTGGAGGAACTACTGTTGGTGGGATATTGTTTTCTGGTATAGGTCCAGGTATAAAATTATCTTCAGGCTCTGGTATTCCTCTATCTTCATCAATATCTTCTGGTTTTTCATAACTATCAAAAAATATTTCTAACTCTTTATCTTTCCGACCTTCTAAACCTGGGTATTTTTCTAAAGACTTCTCTACTGTACTAGACCATATCTCTCTAATCTTTTTTTCATCACCACTTTTGATAGCTCTCCATAGAGGACCACCACTCATCTTGGCATCTCTATTCATACTTGCCATAACTAAAGCATCAAACTGTGGTTGCAATAAGTTAACTTCAAAATTATTAGCTCTGTTAGTAACATACTTACCAAACTCAGCTATATCTAGTTTGAGTATCTCTAATGCTTCTTCTTCTGTAACAGTATCGCCTATATTGATTTGTTCATCATTATTTCTAGCTGCATTAGTATGACCATAACCAATTGTTAATGTACCTATAATTTTGTCACCAGGTTTTAATACATAATCTGGTCTTGCATCATCATATGCAGTACCTTTGAAAACTTCTTCTTCTTGTATTATTTCTATAACTGGTGGAGATACTTCCATTATCCACCCAATGCTTTGAGTCGCATAATTGATTGTGCAATATTTCCTGCATTCATTCGAGCTTTATTTACATCTGTCTGTCTTTCCATAACTCCTGTAAAGTCTGTTTTAATTTGCTCTTGTAAATTAGCAGTAGCATCAAATTGCGAAGGTATAGGTTCTTGTGTTACTGTTTGACCAACAACTCTTTGTATTGGCCTTTCTGTAAGTGGGTCTACACCAGGTGCTAACTTAGGTGTAGTAGTTGTTTTCTGTCCTTCTACAGCTATTCGACCTATTGTTTCATCAACTCTAAATTCTTTCTCTTCTAAAGTTTCTAGTATTTTTTCGTAGTAGTTTCTTTCTTTATTAGAAAAAGATAATCCTAATGAGTTAGCTATAGCATCAACTTTTTGTAGTCTAGTTACCCTATCTGTTGGTTGATATATTTTAGGTTCGTATTTGGGAGAATAAGGATTTTGTAATTGTATGTCTATTGCTCCATTATAACCAATACCTCCAAGGGCATTAGATTCTTTTAGTGCATTATATAAAGCAGTTCTAGTATTTGTTCCTGGCCTACCATACTCTACTGAATATTCTTCTGTATCCAACCAAGATGTTTTAACTAATCTATCTTGAAGTGTTTTTATTTCATTGACTTTTAATCCATCAAGAATAGCATCTTCTGCTCCTGGATAATAAAAGTTATCTTTTGTTTCAGGAAATAATAAAGATAGGTATTCACTTACAGGTATAAAGCCATTTTGATAAGGCATTTGTGCAGTGTATCCAATAGGAGCAAGAGCATCTAATTCTTCTTCTGCAATAAATGTTTGTGTTTTTTTACTTTCTTCGCCAACAGCACCTAAAATATCTATTGGTTCTACATCAGTCCATCCATATTTACTGTATGATTTATCAAACTCTTCTTGCGTAGCTGTTGTTGTTTCGTATGTACCATCTTCTTTTTTTCTATATATTTTCATTTATTCTTTATCCTCTGTCACTGTTAATTCTACATACCCTAATAGTTTTTCTTTAAACAAAGCACCAAATTCTGGATGTTTTTTAGTTATTTGCTGTGCCCATTTTAATAAGATATTTCTACCAACTTGTGCTTTTTTATTTTTCTGTAGATAAGATAAAGCCTGTGCATCGGTGTAATATACTTTCGTTCCATCTTCTGTAGTTTTTACTAATGGTTCATAGTTTTTAATTTCATCTAGTGCATCAAGTAACCCTTTATTATTCTCATCACCATAGAAAAATAATTTTAATCCCTGACCTGCTTCAGTGTTTTCTGTAATCCAGGAATCAGCAGCTGCTTCTTTTATCTCTGCAAACATCTCTTCCTGTGATATGTCACCTCCATAAGTCGCAATATCTCTACCTAGTCCATAAGGAAATTGTTGTAGTAACTCTGCTTGTATCCTTGCTCTCTCTGCTACTGCCTGTGAATCTCTCCTATCTCTAAAAGGTTTAGTTCTGTGATTAAATATAACTTTAAATGCTCTTTCCTGAGCTCTTTCTAACATTTGTTGTGTAGTAAGATTTACTCTCTCACCTTCTTCTATTTGGTTATAGAAAGAATTAATATCTAGCATATCGTACTCTTCTACGACTGGAGCAAAGTAAGGAAAAATACTGGAGTACTTCTCTGCATACTCTGGCCATTCTCTTTCAAATCTAACTTCTCCTTCTGTAGATGGAAGTTTTTTACCTTTTGTTGTTGTCTTACCTTGTACTAAGTAAGCTGCTGTATAGATATCATCCCAGTCATCTGGTGTTCCACCTATCAAGCTAGCAATTAACTGTGTAGCTAGGTACTCATCTCCTGGTTCAACTGCTTCATATGCTTGTGCATAAAGTGCTGTAATAACAACACTATTAAATAAATCATCATCATATTTTCCAAATGACATATCTTCAGGTAGGTATGTTCTAAATATATCTTCTACCAATAGGGGATTTAAAAATCCTGGTGTCTCTAATCCTATTCTCACTTGCTCTCTTGGTGATGATGGCTGATAGAATTTAGCTAATGAATTATGGTAGGTTAACTTCTTTGCCATAACTATTGCATCTTCTTCAAATTGTTTTCTTCCTTCTTTTGTTCTAGGGTCGTAATCCAACATTCCTTCATTCCAAGATACTGTTAATATTTTAGTAGCATCAGCTACTTGGTCATACCAAGCATTTTTGTTTATCAGTCCTTCTGTATAAGCATTGATAGCGTTGTCTAGATATGTTGGCAATAAACCACCAAGAGTATCTGACACTGTTCTACCGCCTAGTCCATATGGAAATACTTGGTCTTCTATATCTTGCCATTCATTTGTCTTTGGTAAATACTTATCTAATGCTTTTACTGATAGTTGTACTACCGGTCCAAATCCTGGATAGTAACTAGCAGTAAACAAGTTAGCACCAGCTAATGGCGATACTTGTTGTACATCAACACTCTCAGGTAACTCTATACCAAACAAGTTTTCTTGCATATCAGTCATTGGAGCTACATAGAATAACTCATCTATTGTTGGGTCTCTATATAGTATTCCGCTCTGTTGTCCTTTAGCTGTAAGCATTTGTATTTTTCTTAGACCAGCAGGATTTTTAGCAAACAGTCGTGGATAGTTTAAAGCTACTTCTTTCCAAGGTTCAAAGAATGGGAATATTAATCTTGTTGCTTCTGCAAAGAAACCTTTTTCAGATAGGTTATACAACAAAGTATTGTGTGCATCTAATGAAAATGCTTTTGATGCTTCTGATATTTCATCTATAGACAGTTTAGCTTCAGGGTTTGCTTTGACTGCATCAGCAATCGAACCATATTTTTTAATAGCAGAACGCTTACCTGCTTCATAGATTTGTTTTACTGATGGTGGTAAGTCACCTGCTTTAGATAATTTATCAAAATGTTTTAAAGCTGCTTCATCTGCGAATGGTATTAATTGCCCAACACTTGTCCAGTAATATTGTGTGTAGGTAGGTATCCTGTTTAGTGCTGCATCTGGTGCTTCACCTAACCAGTACCATAAATATTGTGATGCTTCGAAAGATTCATCTAACGCTTTTTGCTCTGTTGCCCATTTTGGACTTGCTAATACATCCGGTGCAACATCATACTTGGTATCAAGAAATTTTCTAATTTCTTGTATATTGTTCTTAGTAAATCTATCTATGTTATCTAATGGTAGAATATCTCCATCAGCTGTGACAATTCTTCTATCACGAATCATTTTTAGTACATCTTCATCACCTTTAGTAAGGTCCATAATCCATTCTCTATAATTATCAACATAGGTATTAGCATCTTCTAAAGAGGTATAAGGTCTTGTACGATTACCTTTATTATCATATTTGACATCGTTTAATTGTTCTCTTATTTTCTTTAAATCACCAGACCAGAAACTATTTTTAGTTGCAGCTAAGTCAGTGCCTTCTAAAATATCATTCGCAATTGCTTTTCCTAAATCACTTTCTAATGGCCATTTGAGATTTACCTGCCAAGACTTTATATAACCAGCTTTGTCTGCATCTTGTTTTACTATTCTGTCCCAAGTGTTATTTATGTAACTTGCTTGGTTTTGTTTTCCGAAAATAGAACTAGCTCTCCTTGCAACTATTTTTTCTACTCCAGCACCATAAGCAACACCTTTAGCTCCTTTACCTACTTTCATCGGAGTTCCTGCTAAATCATATGTGTAGTTACCCCAAACCCACATAGCCATAGGATTTTCAAACCAGTTATCTAAACCAGCTAATCCCATTCTAAATTGCGATTCAGCAAATATTCTCAGTGGCCAAGCAACACGAGTAACTAGCTGAGCACCAGTCCATTTCTTTTGTAAGTTCCAAGCTACATCTACAAGTTGGTCTCTACCTTTTTTTAATCCTTTAAATACTTGTGGGACTGATTTACCTAGTATTTTATCTATAGGTGTTGTTAATCCTTTTGGTAATTCTATAGCAGTATTATCTATCATATTTGCTATTTTAAATTCTGGTAAAGTAGCATATTTATTAAAAGTACCTATGGTTCTTTTTAAATCTTTTGGGTTACCTAGTGACCATACTTCATCCATATGTTGTCCAATATCAAATGGTGTAGGTAATGTAACACTATTATTAAGACCTTCAATTGGTATACTTCTTTGACCTTTGAAGGTTGCTTCTATTGGGTTTAAAAAATTACCTCCAGCAGTTTTATCTAGTTTTGCCCAGTATGTTTTACCAACAGTTTTACCAGTAGGTAATATACCTTGGAACTCAGCAAAATCTAGTTTAAGTTGGTCAGTAACTAATTTACTAAATCCATCTTTTTCTAATTTATTTGTTAACTGTAATAGCGTATCTTTATATAAAACATTTTTCTGAGCAACTTGGTCACCTTTAACAGATGCTTCTGCAAAATCAGTAAGCAATTTGTTAGCTTCGTTTCTTGGTATTTCCATACTTGCTAACCATCTGGAATAATTTGCTACACCACCATTAGTATCTTTAAATAAAGAATCTTGTGTCGGTGTCCATTCGCCAAACTTAGAAAATCCTTTATCTCTACTACCAATAGCTTTAAGTAAATTCTTGTTATAACCTATGCTATTAATAGTTCTTGTTACTTTTGGTAAGCCAATACTTTGATTTTTAATAACATAATCTCTAACAACTTTAGTTACTTCATCTCTTGTATTTGTTTTAAGAAGTTGTAAAGCCATGTCAGTATCTTTAACCGAATCAAAAATTTGTTTAAAGTCTTTACTTTCTGCCAATGCGTCTAAATGTTTATTTGATTTAGGACTAGTAAGAAAGATATCTATTTCATCAGCTATTTTTCCAAAATCCCCCTCAGTAAATGCTTTATTTATTTTACCCATGACTGACTTCGAATAATTAATTGCTTTAACTGATTTAGTTGCAACTAAAGCTGGGTCAAATGCCAAAGCATTATAGAAATCTATTACACCAGAAACACCACCATACAAAGCACTATTTGGGTCTATACCGATAACATCCTCAATGTATCTACCTATAGTTATATTTCTACCTCTGTATTTAAATGCTTCTTGGTCTGCTTGTGCTTTTGCAACAATAGGTCCTGATGGTATAAATCCATCACCTAAACTTTTCCAAACCTCTTTAAATCCCATACCTTCTCTAGCTTGTGAAAATGATTCACCTATCCAAGAACTTCCAGCATCTTTCCAATTATCAAAAAAACTTTCTCTAGTCATTTTGCTATGACCATAACTTCTTCCACTTAACAATGCAGTTAAGGCAAGTGCAGCTCCTGTTACTCTTCCTGTTTTTTCTGTTTTTTCTTGCTGGTCTCTAAGAGCAGCTATATCGTATAAAGTAACATTCGGGTCACCAGCTTTATGTTGTTCAATTAATTCTTGTTCTTTTTTTGACATAGCTTGTACTTGTGCCTGGAATGGTTTTTCATATGACTCAGCAGTTTTTACAAATGCTCTACCTGTCCTACCCATAGTTACATTCCATAAACCTTCTGCACCAAGCATTGCTACTCGTGCTATACCTTTCAATGTTCCATATACTGGTTCTGTTCTAAAGTTTTTAGAAGCTTGTTTTACCTCATACACATCACCATAGATAGGGATATAAGCATTAGTTATATCATTACCTACAGGGTTAGGATTGTATGGTTGTGACTTAGGAACAGCTTGATACTGTAATCGCAATAAATCTTCTACTTGTTTATCAGTAAATCCTTTATTGACAGCATTAGAAATTAATCCTTTCATAGCTGTTGGGTATTTAGTTGCTAAATCTTTTGCTCTATCTATTTGTGCAGGTTGTACAGCAGCTTTTTTTTGTTGAAATAAAATATTTGTTTGTGCTTGTTTTTCTTTTTCTCGAATCCACTCTTCGCCAAATGAATATGGTCCTACAATCTCATTAGACATGTTACAGTCCTAATATTTCAATAAGTGCTTGTACCTCTGTGTTTTCTGATAAATCTGCAAGTACTTCATAATCCATATCTCCCACTACTTCTGGTGGTAGTTGAACTGGTACTGCTCCAAATGTTGGAGACTCTGCACTATCCATATCTCTTAAAATATTTAAATTCAAACCTTGTATTGGCATTCTACCTTGTGTTCCTGGACTTGTTGTTTCTGCTACAACTTCTGTTGTCTCTGTAGCTTCTTGTGCATTTCTTGTATTGTCTATTGTATTTGTAGCAACAGGTGGAAGGTTTTGTTTTCTTTTGTCAATAATTAAATTATTAACCTCTTCTGTAGTTCCATAAGTCAAACCTGTATATTGTGGTTTAGCTATCCCTTTATTAGAATTACTCCTCTTCGATGCCATCTTCATCATCCTCATCATAAAACATAAATGTTGAACTTATAATCATATAACCGAATGGAAAAACCATAGGTGGGTATTGGTCTGTAAAAACCCTAGCACCTCTAGTATTTTCTAAATCTTGAAAAATAATTGCATCACCTTTTTCGTCTACATCACCTAAACAGAAATCAACAATGTCAGCAAACTTTTTATTAATAGACATTATCCACCTAATCCTTGTAATAACTGAGTTATGCCTGGCGGTGGCCCGGTTTGGTTTTGTGGTAAGCCACCTCCAAGCAATTCTTGTTCGGGTTGTGGAATCTCTGGCTCTTCTGCTGTAAAGAATTTATCTAAAATATTTTGCATATCATCTGGATTTTTTCTTATTTGCGTTATCGCCATTAATGCTTTAGGGTCACCAGCTTGTGCTTGAGAAAGTAGAGCAGCTTCTAGTGCGTTATCCATTTTCTCTTTTGTTATTCTTTCATTTACTCGTACAAGATTATCTAAACCATCTAGATTTTCTTGTAGTGTTTGTCTATCGATAATGCCATTCTGTACCAATTGCAGCCCTGTTACAATTTTTTGTGGTTCATCGTAACCAGCCATAGCCCCATAGACTCTTCTAGTTTTATATGAACCAGCAATATCTTTTTCTGGATTGTATGTCTCTGAATAAAATGTGTCATTCATATAACCAGACAATTGTTTTGTCTTTCCGCCATACATTTTTTCATCCCATTCTAATCTTTTAGAGTCAATCATTTCTATAGCATCACCCATTACTGTGTGATACTCTCTAATCATAAGTGACATAGATGCACCAAGTTCTTCCAGTCCTCTACCAGTAGCAAAGCTAAGTGGTGATTGTGAATCATCCGATACAGGATAAGAACCACCAACACGAAGTTGTCGTTCTATTCTATCTATCTGTTGGAAAATTTGATAAGGAACATTAGATGCTGGTTTAGAAACTTGTGTACCTGGAGCTAGATAGTTAACTGCGAATCTACCTTTACGATATTGTCCACTCTCTATCTCTCCAGAAATGTTTGTTTCTGTAAACACTGCATCTTCCATTGCTATTATTGACATCACATTAATCTTTGCCATAGAAGCCATAAGCCCTATGATTTGGTCATACTGTCCCTGCAATCTATCAAAAGCAAATTTCTTTGCTATTACAAATGCTGGACCACTATCAAGTGGGTTTGGTATGAAGTCAAGAATAGTTCCTGATTGCATATGAAAAATATAAGTTCCATCTAAGTTGTAATACTCTGCAATCAAATCTCCATCGCCATTAGAGTTAGCCCATGAACCATTGTACTGGTCTGTATAAGCAGAAGCATACGCATTACCAACACCAAGAATGTTTGTTTCGTAAGCATCCTTTTGCATAATTTTATCTTTTGATGCTGGGTAAGTTCTAGCTAGTGCTTCTTTAGGTACGCGTCTAATGATTGCCATTTCTTTTGGTTGTTGGTCTGCACCAAAGTAACCAGGAAAACAATTGTAAGGGTCACGAAGTTCTGCACAAGGGTAAGGTGTACCATCTGCATCTTTTTTTTCTCTAATAACCCAAACAGAAAAACCATAACCAGGTAGCCATCTACCTACTTGTGGCATTTGTAAATCTAGTTTTTGTACATCGTCATATGCATTAACAATCCTGGAAAGTTTTTCTGCTTTCATTCTTGCTCTGCCTGAATCTTTACCATTAGGTACATCAACTTTTAAGTTTGGAATACGACCAATTTTTTGTGATAGGTGTTCTAAACCTGACATCATAAGGTTAGGTACTGGTACTTGCCAGTCTTCAAAACCTTTTAGCTGGTCACCAAGTAATGCTTGTATACCATCAGGTCCGCCATTCATAATTGCACGAATACGACCACGAGTGCTGTATGCACTTTGATTATCAAAATGTAATTGTGTTATTGCGTGTTGTATTTCTTCTGGTGTCATATTTTTACCATGGTGTATCGTTTATGTTACTTATATTCCATTCTCCAAAACTTGGTTCATAATCTAATCCTACCTCAGCTAATCGTTCTTTTCCTAATCTTCTTACAACTTTTAATGGAAACCAACTAGCCATAACGACATCTGATTTATAACTTTTAGCTTTGCTAGCTTTACTAGCAGCACTTGAAAAATAAATTAGTTGCCTACGATATATATTACTCTTAGTTTCACTTTCTGTGTCACCATATGGCAAATTAATTAACTTCTGCTCAAACAACTGTTGCATACTTCCAACACCATAGATTGGGTCATATTTGTTTTTTTGTGTCTGATGTCCTTCTAAATGTATACCGAATCTTGCACAGTAATCTTTTATATCTTTATCTTGTCGTATAGCTCTTTGGAAACCATTTTCTTCAATAACCCAGTGTGCTAATCCATATTTCTCATACCAATTCTTTATAGACTTTTTAGCTTGTATAACTCCGCCACCTTCTTCGTTTTCTATATCAACTAGAAATAATTGACCAGTCTCCGGGTTGGCTGCCCATAACACACAAGCCTGAAATCCTGTAGATGCTGGGTCAAGTCCTGCTATCAAATGTGTTCCAGCAGGTACATGCCCAATTCTTCTGTTAATATCTCTACACTGGTCTATCTCTTCTGAATTAAACATTGTTATACCTTCTACGAAAGCTTTGTTAAGATATACCATTTCAAAGATTGCTCTACCGCCTGTTGTGTCAGCATTATTTTTTTGCGATATTAACCATTTAAAAGTTCTCTTGCTTGGCCACAACATACACTCTTGATGTTCTTGTATCTCTGTCTCAGGTAGTATACATTCTGTACTGTGTGCTTCTTCTACAATTGTTTCAAACTCTGGGTTTTCTAAAAGAAAGTTATATAAATCTTCTGGGTGTTGCCTAGAGCCAATAACAACTACAGCAGTATGTTCCTCTTTCCTGGAAGATAATGTTGTAGTCCACCATTGCCTAGTCTGCTCTCTAGCACTTGGTTGTATTGTTGTACCATGGTCCTCAATGTCGTCTGCAATTATTAAGTCACAGTCACGAGAAAGTATCTTTCCACCTTTACCAACAGCTACCATTGTAGGACTCTTAATTCCTGTAACTGTTCTTGTTGCTACAGTAAACTGACCGGAACTCCAAGACTTACCACTTCGTACTTTTGGTTGAAACTTTACACCTGGTCCACATATCTCTTCTTGTAGTAGTTCATTGTTTTCTAAATGGTCAAGTACAGAACCTACAGCGTTCTTAGCTATATCTTCATTACCACCTACCCACATAATTCTGATGTTAGGATTTTTACATATCTGCCATACAGCAAAGTGTGTTAGTAAGTCAGTCTTACCATGTCGAGGTGGACTTAGTATCATCTGTTGTAAACCATTTTGCATAGCATTAACAATTTGATTAATCCATTTATCGTGAAAATCTGCTGTCTCGTATAATTCACCAGTCTCTGTTTTAAAATATCTATCTCTAAAGTTTTTAAAATCTTCTAGTGCTACAAGTGTATCCTCTGTAACTTCCCATTCTTCCTGTGCAATAAACACAGCTTTATCTTGTTGATAAGCTTTATACATTTTTGACACAGTACTTCTATCAATCTCCATAGCATCTGCTACTTGTTGATGTGTGTATGTTTTAGATTCGATAACTGCTGCCCACTCTGCAACAAACTCATCGTATCGTGGACCTCGTGCTACTGTGCTTGGTTTTACTTCAGTTGGTACTGTAGCTGTTCTTACAATTTTATTATTAACATAATGATATCTGTTTTTGCATTTTGTAGAACAATAAGGTGAACTTGTACGAGATTGTTTACGACAAGTCTCACCAACTAAATCATTTAACTTACACCTAGGTCTAGGCATTATTTTTTAATTTTCTTTACTTTACCATTTTCTGTGCGTGCAAATTTATGTGTTTTTGTTTCTCTAATAAGAGTCCCACTATATCTTTTGCCACCCCACATCCAAGTTACTTTTTTTGCCATGTTAGTAACTATACACTACCACATGCGACAAGACCAGTATCTTGCACTTGTTTTATCTTTAGCTGTAGAACATTTGTGTCTTGCTCTAAAGGATGCTCTTGCTTTTGGATTATCTTTGCGTATCTCCATGTTAGGGTCGCCAAACATAACCTTCTTAACTTTTCCATTAGACATAACAAAAACTTTAAATTTTTTTCTACCATATCCTGGTTCGCCTTTACTAATCCTTGTTGGATTATTAAGCTTAACCTTCATCCCACGCCACTCAGCCATTATCTTTTCTTTTTTCTACCTTTATTTTTTTTCATACCTTTTTTGTATGAGTAACCTTTACCTGGCATATCTTCTCCTATACTATATGTTGTATGAGTGATTATATTAAAGGACAACAATATCCTAATTACAAACCCTCTACTGCATATAGTAGCGGGCGAATTTGTATTCAAGAAACTTGTACAACAGTTATTTCAAAATATAATAAATTTAAATATTGTAACAATCACAAGCCTAAAGTGTATCCACGAATAAAAGGTCGCAATGCTCCTAGTGGATTACAAGAACCTACACAATAAACAAAACCCCACATTGCTGTAGGGCTTTGTATCGTACAGTCTGTCCATTTACTGTAATGAAAAATATGAAATCCACAAAAACATTCCATCAGTTACACTGTTACACCACATAACTTTGTTTACTTTTTTAAGATGAATCGCCTTTCTTTCTTTCATAAATTGAATCATATCCTCATATGATTACCTAGGTTTTCTAGGTATACCTACTATAGTGTTACTGGATATTTATGTAACTTAAATTCTAAATTATATTTGTACAGCTTCCAATATTTATTCATAGATTCTATTTCTATTATTTCGTCTAAAGTTGCACCTTTATATAATATTTTTTTAGACACACATCCTCCTAAAACTTATCTTTGTTTTATTGTAAGGCACAGGTAGGAACGAAAACAGGACTGAGGTGAAAAAAATTTTTTTATATCTCTATGTCTTCGGATTTAGTTTTTATACTACAGACAAAGCTGTTTTTGTTTTTACAGTTCCCTGCATTTATAACATAGGCCTTCAACAAGTTCGTCTTCCCAAAAAGGATTCCAACAATATTCACAATCAACTACCGGTATGTATTCAGTCATACAAAAAGTTTACCATACCCTAGACAAGCTAGGGTTATAAGGAGTAACAATGTTAAGAATTAACATATGTTAATACTTTAAGTCTACACAGGTTTTTTATATTGAATTAAAAAAGACCCTCCATTTCTAGAGGGCCTAGTTTACATCGACTTAATGTATTAATTAAAATAAGAAATAATAAAATGAATTATCAATCTTAATATTTATTTTATATTAGTTTGCATTACATTGCAAATGCATTTAGTATGAAATTACAAACAGTGACTTATAGTATAAAATTACAGGTGAAGTTGGCATCAGGAGTCAGAAAGCTGGGAATCGGTAATACGATACACTAGAAAGGCAAACCCAGTACCCAAGGAATTTAGAAACAAGTAACTTAAACACTTTCGCAATTCTATTGCACATAATGCCTGCTATGAAAGAACCCCCACTACAATAGGTACTATGAAATGTTTAGAGTGTAACTCTACACTAAAACAGATTAACGAGACAACTTACTACTGTGATAGTAGTCCAACTATCTGTAGTCAATCAACTAAAGTACACTATATCTAGTAGTACATTTTTACTACAGTTTGTTACTGATAAATACTATGGTCTAAGACATAACAAGATAGGGTGTTTAGATTGACATTACCATTGTTTTATATGGCTCTATAGGTAACTTATTCTTTATGATTGATTTTGTTTTTCCTTTACCAGCAAATTTATTCTTCTTGCTAGTGTTTAGTGGTGTGATGGGATTATATGCGAAGAGATTGATTAGAACCCACCACCCTATATTAATTTAAATCCAACAAGCGAAGGCCAGCAATAAATATACATTGTATGTATAAAATATATCTAATATATATGTAAATGTATTTGACAAGTAAAACAATTAATGAGAAAATATATAAGAAGTTATTAATTAAAAAGGAGTAATAAATGAAGAAGCAATCAAAAGCTAAAGCAATAATAGAAGACCTACATCAAAAGGTTGAAGCCTTCGAGGATTCGGAGAAGCTAAAAAACTATTTAGACTTTAGTTCAAGGTTCATTAATCGTTCTATGAATAATCAATTCTTGATATTCTTTAGCAACCCGCACGCTACTTATGTAAAAGGTTATAAGCAATGGATAGATGACCATAAAAGAATCGTTGTAGCTTGTACAGTATGCAGAAGCTTCAAGAATGTTGAATGCACTTGTGAAGAGCGTACAGCACCAAAAAGAATTGAGCAACTTGCACCAATGACTAAGAAGACCGGAGAAATTATCAAAGTAAATGGTAAGGACACCGAAGAGGAAATATTATTCTTTAGAGTTGTTTATGTCTTTGATGTTGCAGACACTGAAGCACTAGAAGGCGGAGAAGAAATACCTAAATTAGTTGACTGGGTGACCGGTGAGACTGACGAAGAGATTACAAAAAGATTCATTAAGATAGTAGAAGATAATGGATTTAATTTCCGATATGATTCATGGAGCTCTAAAGACCTAAATGGTTGGACTGACTTTACAAATAAAGAAGTTGTTGTCTCATCGGATAGACCGGAAGCACAACAATTAAAAACATTAATCCATGAGATAGGACATATGTTCGCACATGCTGAAGACCGCGAATTTAATATGACTGACCCGCGACCACTTAGAGAAGTAGAAGCGGAGTCCATAGCGTACACTGTAGCAAATATGCTCGGCTTAGATACTAGCTCTTATAGCGTTGGATATGTAGCCGGATGGAGTAGCAACGATAAAGAGACCCTTCACCAATCAATGAAGGCGGTTCTAAAAACTGTACAACTTATCATGGATAAGATGTAATAACCCACTTATTACATAAACAAAGAAGAGCCCTTTCGAAAGGGCTCTTTTTTTTACCTCTAAGCCCACGATACAGGCGATTTAAAAGCCTACTGTTCTTTATGGTATTGTAACCCAGGTTGACATATAACCGGCCTTAAATCGAAGATAAAGGCATACTATATATAGTGGTGTCCTCGCCTAAGTCTCGCCTAAGTCAGCCATACTACCTTTAGAGATACTTGTCAAATCGATTAACACATTTTATTTAAGACATGTTGAGATATATTTATAGTTAGTTAAACTGGTTTACAAGATAGTTAAGGAGTAACTAATGAATAAAAAAAGAAGAGTAAGACCACCAGTTACTATCAGCTTACCTAGTAGTGCTGAAATTGTAGATGGTGTAATGGTTGTCAGCGATAGACAAGTAACCGACTTGTATAAAACTGTTAAACATTATCAAAGTCTAAAGGACCTTAGAAAATATAAGGGACGAAGCGAAAGACTAGAAGAAGCTATAACAAACTGTATAGATGGTAAAGCAGAAGTTGATTCACTATATGATGAGATAGAGCAATGGATGGATAATATGTCCGGCACTAACTTAGAGAATACATATAAGTATGACCAACTAAGCGAATGTTTAGAACACCTATACGAAATACAACAGTTGATGGAGCAGTTAGAAAATTATCAAAGCGTTGTTGAATTTCCGGGGATGTTCTAATGGAAACAGAAGACAAACTTCTCATGGCAATTGCAAGATATAAAAATTGCATAACAACTGAGAAAGAATTTAAACAAGAAGTATTTAAGATACTAGGAGAGGAATAATGACAAAAGAATATAAGTACACATGGGAAGTAGATAATTTAAAAACTTCTAAAAGAGAATCGTATAGTGGTATTCATATTGACAAGCAAGATATAGAAAGAACTTATCAAGATGAAGAACATTACAGTAAGGTTTCATATACTGCTAAAGGTTGGTGGAGTAAGGACAACTTTACATTACGCAGAGATAAGAGGATATCAAGATATTCCAATGATGGAGAATGGAAAGTTTCGTGGTCTAGTGGTGGCTTTGATGATGAGATTGGGATTATTGATAGATTAGAAACAGTACAACAAATCATGGAAGATATGAAACACTTCTTAGAATATGGAGAGTTTCTATTCCATGATGAAACAAAACAGGAAGAAGAATAAATGGGTAAAGTATCAGTAGAAGTAGCAACCACTAAGACTTATGTCATTAATGGATTGCAACGAAATGAAGTGTGGGATTTAGTCAATGATGAACACACACAATCTTTATATCTGGAAGATATCAGAATCGGAAACTTTGATGATGAGTATGTCCAGGAAGAAATAAGAATCGTAAGTGTAATGGAAGAGGAAGAATGAAAAATATTAAAGTAGAACAAGTTACTTTGTATATAGCAAGTGACACTAACAAAACAGATATAGCTTTTGATAGTGTTATCAATGCAGTAATGGAAGATAGTTGGATGAGTGACTATACCTTACTAGATTATGACAACCCAACAGAATACAAGTTGGTTAAGAAGTAAATTGTTTAAACATGGCAAACATAATAAAAGGAGAAAACAATATGAGTAAAAAAACATTAGAAGATAAAGTACAAGATATTTTATATCAAATTGGTTTAGATTACGATAGTACAAAAGATTGTTTAATAGATGATTATGAGTATTTAAGAGAAGAATTAAATCTAAATCACATTACAGAATACGATAGTAATACAGACGATTACAATATTGGTTTTGAGATTGGATATCTTAGAGCTTTGGAAGAAGTATCTAGTCATTTTCATCCTATGGGGTTAGGTTAATTAAAAGAAAGGGAAGTAATGTTAGAGCAAGTATTTCTTTTGACACAAGCAATTCTATTAGCTATATATTTAGGTATTGCTATTGAAAGGAGAAGATAATAATGAATAGAAAATTATATAACTATTCACTTGAAGCAATGGAAAAACTAGATAGAAGGGATACCTTTATCAAGAGATTAGGTTATAGATATGCCCGGAAGATATTTGATATATCATTCATGGCTATCTATGGATACAGTCCCTACGATTACACAAGAAATGGAGATGGTGAAGATGGAAGAGATGTTTGAGAATCTATATAAAGAAATACTTGAAGATGAGTTGTTATTAGCACGCATAACCGGTGTGTTAGAGGAGTAAAACATGTTGATAAATAGACATTACATTGTAAAACAAGACGACTATAATAAAAGTATGAGTACAATAAAACTCGATGTGCATGAGCAATGTTCACATATGGTTATGTTGCTGAATGGTAGACCTATGTTCTTTGATTCTACTAAAGAGATACAAAGATATGTAGAGAAGATGAAGCTAAGAATAACCGGAACTTCTGTACAAGGTACTACTTACCTTGTTATTGCACAAAGAGAAGATTCTAGTTTATAAGAACTAGATAAACAAAAAAATAATATAAGGAGATTGCAGTGACCGAAAATAATATTTCTGTTCTAGACAATTTGTTATCTGAACATGTTGTAAAAGATGAACAAGAAAAAAATAATCTATTAACTGGATTAGTAGATGCAACACAAGAGCTTGATAAATTTCAAGAATCAATAAGCGATTATACATTTATACGAAACCAGATTGTTTGTAAGCTATACAAAGAACATGGTGTAAGTGCTATAGCATTGAGTAACTTGACTAACTTATCAAGACAGATGATACATAAGATAGTTAAGGATAATACTGATGAAGAAATTTACTAAGATTATTAAAATACCTAGTCAAGAAATAGGTATGACTGTTGAAGCTGATAGCAAAGAAGAAGCAGATGAACTATTTGCAGTGATGTTAGAGAGTAAATCGATAGAGTTTACTAAAGATGAAGAGGAGTAACCAATGAATAAAGAAACCAAAAAGAAATTACTATCACCATTCCCGGAAGAGGTAGTGCAAGACCCGCCGAAGGGTAAGTTCGGTAAGTATGTAAACCATGCAGTTTATGTAGAGAGATTGAGAGATTCTGATGTTGACTATGAATGGGAGTTCGAACCCATAATTATTAATGACCAAGTTGTAGGAGCTATTGGTAAGCTAACCATCGATGGTAAAGTTTATCAAGGAGCAGGAGATGTTGAAGACCCGGCATTAAAGAGAGCAACGATAGGTGAATGTCTTAAGCTAGCCGAGAGTGACGCATTCAAAAGAGCATCAATGAGAGCTGGATTAGGCGTAGAATTGTGGAGTGGTACTGATGATTTCTACATGGAAGATAAACAAGAACCAATAGAGAAGACTGGGCGTGTGAAAGATATAGTTATAGACCAGGAAGAAGCAGTATCTAAACCGGACATGTCTTTTGATGTAGGTGAACCAGTTAATAATGCACAAGAGATTAATGAGATTCTGAAGGATATGTGTCCGGACGAAGAGCAAAGAAAAACTCTTAAGGATAAAGCATACAAACAAGTAGTATCTAAATCTGATTTCCCAACAGAGGTAAACGAATGGAGTGATGCTCAAGTCAAAGACTTTATACAGTTGTTTGCTGACTTAAAAAAACCAGTAGATAATGTAGCTCTTATAGAAGAGACTTTAGGTGAAGTCATAGACCTAACTAAGAACTGTCCGGAGTGTGGTAAATCTGATTACATTGAAGACAATAGGGAGAAGAAAGCATCTGACCCTAAGTTTTCCAAGATACCTAGTTGGAGCTGTAGTAATTACAAAGACAATGATGGTTGCGGATGGACTGGATGGGGTGATACTGACTGCCCAACAGAATGGCTCTAGAAAATGTGGGTAAGTCTTTTGATATTGATAAATTTAAAAAGAAATTAAAAGACCTCTATCCAGAATATAACTTCGATGTACCAGTTGCACCAGATACTAAATGCAAATCACCATACTTTTGTGATAGCAAAGACAAGATAAAGTATTCGGACACCGAAGGGAACTTGTACTGTGGATTACGATACAAGTTACAAGACGATAAGAACCCATTTAAGTGGGAGTATGCAACATGCCATGCACTTATAGAGAGCGTTGACGAGCAGGCCCAATGGGAAGAGAAACAAGGAGATATTTTTTGAGATGTCGAAGTTGTGACATAGGAGAATTTGATATCTATGGAGAACCAAGCTATATCAAAGATAACTACTGTAAAGAATGTAGAAAATATATAAAGGAGACGATATGATTAATGTCGAATTAAGTAAAGCAACAACTGGCATGGTAATTGCTGAGTTGTTAAATAGAAAAAATGATAAGGGTATGCCCTTGTTTATGGCTAAGAGCATACTAACACCTAGCGGACAACAGCAACTTATGTGTATCATACCTAACTTACAAATACATACAGAAGTATTGGGAGAAGAAGAATGAAGTACACAAATACATATGAAGAGAGACAGTCAGTACCTGATATGGCTGATGAAGCAATGCAAAACTACTTAGTAGATAGTGGTTTAGTAGAGTATAAAGATTGGCTCAAGGTAGGCACTGACCCTAAAGAAAATAAGTTAGACCTATTCTATTATGTCACTGACATACTGTTGATACCAGACTATGTCGTTGTAGGTAAAGGACTCATACATTTAATGGAAGTAAAAGGTACTTTGAAGTTAAAAGAAGCTGATTACTTGAAGATGAAAAAGATGTACGATATTGCTAAGGATAAAAAGAGAGACAAGGTTAGAGTATGGTTAGTATACTTTGCAAACCCAGAAGCAAACCCTGTTATGTGGACATTTAAAACTATAAAAATGTTGTGGGAATCTGATAAGTTAGAAGAACACTACTATCCGGAAGTAGATGTTGATGGTAATAAAAAGATGTACAAGATTCTACCAGAAACTCATGTCGAAAAAATATAATCCTTTACCAACCTATCTAACTATTAGAAAAAGTAAGATACATGGCTTAGGATTATTCAGTACTAAACATATAGGTAGTAACACTGTACTGGGTGTATCACATGAGAAGAAACTGTTTAAAAAAGAATTGATAAGGACACCGCTGGGAGGTTTTATCAATCATACAGATGAACCTAACTGTAAGTTAGTAAAAGGTAGAGGTAAGTATTATCTCATCACTGTAAAACAGATTCATCCTAATCAAGAACTAACTTTGAAGTACCATATGTACTCTGTCTAAACTATCTTGTAGTTATCCCAACCATCTTTATCAATAGTGAAGCATAGAACACCGGGCTTAGACCAAAGTCCGGTTCTTGCTGTGAAATCAATACTTGCATCTATAGATGGACACTGAAACCAGGTCCTATCTCCTTGTTGCATCATACGAGGATGATGAAAGTGTCCTGTAATTAAAATAGAAGCATCTCCTGCTGGTAAATCACCGAACATCTGTCCTTGCCACCACTTTATTATCTTTCCTTCTGGACCTGAACCACCTGCATGCATGTGACCATGGGTAAATGCAACAGTTGTGTTCTTTATTTCTAATACATGATGGAAACTATCTGGTATAGACACCTTTACTTTCTTATATCTAGGATTCTGTTCCATAATTTCATTGCATATCTCCAAGTGCATAGTGTCAGAGTTATCTAATCGTGATGTAACTACCTGTCCTTTACCACTTCTTGCCATCTCACCATGATTTGCAGGCACTCCAGACAATACAATCTTGTTTGCATAGGGTAGAAATGTGTCAACAGTTTTCATTATCAGTTTTCTTGCTAGATGATACTGTTGTTGCAGTGTCAAGGATATATTAAAGGGCTGAGAGTCATAAAATCCATAACAACCTTCGGTCAAATCGCCCATAGAAAGCAAATAAATTTCGTCTACGCCACCTAGTGCCTTGACCTGTGCTACTCCTCTCTCAAGGGCCTTCTCGTATCTCTCAAGCGTTTTCTCTACTCCGAGGTCATCTTTACCTAGTTGCCAGTCACTCATTGTCCATATGAATGCTTGTTTGCTCTGTATCTTTTTATTCTTGATAGGTTTTTTCTTAGATACTTCTTTTAATAGTATGTCAAACCACTCATCTCGTGCCGGATGTTTCCTTTTAACTACACCTTTAAAAGCATAGAAGGTTTCTACTGTACCACCTTTAAGCTGTGTGTTCCAAGATGATGCTTTTACTTTGCCATCTATTTCATAATGCTCTGGGTCGAATCCCCATTCTTTAAGAATATCATCGAACTTGCTTTTATAATTAGGGTCAGTTCCAATGTGTGTGATTTCACCTAGGCCAGTCGATTCATCAAACTCTGCTGATGGTTGCCAACCTGATTTAAAATAGTTATTGCCTAAATCTATAGGCTTTTTTTTCTTAGCCATATTGTCCTCCTGTTGTTACTAACAGTATAGACAACTGGTGCTACAAAATCTTTAACTTATTTTTTTCTTTGCGAATGTTTTAATAACAGATAAAGCTGCTCCACCACCTGCAATAGCTGCAATTTGTAGATTGTTTATGTCAACTCCAACGATTGGACTGATTGTCAAAGCTCCTATGAACCCTTCAATGAATGTCCATACTGCTCGTTCTAACATATCTTTTAGTTCTGGTGTCATTGTATTAACTTTCCTAACTTTAATTTTCTTTGTATGTCCTCTAGTATATCAAGGATTTTATCTAATTTAGTTTCAAAACTATCAGGAACATACACATTATCAGGTGATTTGTTACTCAATTCAGGTGTTGTTTCCTCTACAATCCACTGTCGCCAGGCATCTCCTGGACATTGTGTTTGTTTGAATGAGCTATGTGGTCTGAGTTCTCCACCTACCTGTTCATAAAGCCACTTAACAGATGCGATAGCTTTATCTGAAGGTTTGTCGGTAGCATTCCTACCACCCAGCCAACACACAGCAACATAATGCTTATTATTGTAGTTAATTTCTTCACGATTATTACCTCCTTGTGCTGCACTTCTATTTCCAAATCCTCTACCCTCGTATATCTGACCTGTATCACCAACTAAAAAGTTATATGCTACATCATTCCAACCTCTATCATCTTGATGTAGTCTTTGTATAGTCTTGCACTGGTCCATCTCTGCCATATTTCCTACAGCAGTAGGATAAGCTGACCAATGTACAACTAAACCCTTGACTTCTCCTAGTTTAGAGAAAGGTTTTTTGTTAGGTTTAGCACCCCATATATCTCTTGTTGTTATCTTCATTGGCATCTCCTTATCTTAGTGGTTATGATTGTTAGCTTCAAGCCAAGCCAATCTATTCTTTAAATCATCTATCTGCCAGATGTTTTGATTAACACTTTCTATTTGTGTTTGTATTCTAGTCATTGAATCATTAAGGTCTTGATACTCCCACTTCTCTAGTAAGTAATATCTATCTAAATCAAAGCCACTATCTCTTAAAGATTGCTCTGTATCAAACTTTAAATCATAGTAATTTTGTTCTAAGTTCATTAAATTAGTTTGTAATGCAGCCATCTCTTCATTAAACCTACCAACATTTTGTGCAGCCATTTCTAATTGTTGTATCTTTTCGTATAGTACAGCTATATCATTTTGTACAAATGTACTTTCTTTTAACATTGCAAAATCTATTTCAACTTGATTCATTCTGTCATCTATGCCTTGAAGTGTGTTAACTATATCAGCAGCAGTAGATAAACCTGCACCAACAGAACCCATAAGAGCTATAGCTGTGGCTATTAAACCTAAATTATCTTTTACTTTTTTTAACACTTACCCACATCACTACTAGAAACTCAATCATTATCCACCTAACTTAATGAGAACATCTGTTAGAGCAGAGTTAAGTTCTCTTTCTCTCATAGCTAGACCTACAATATTCTCTTCTAGCTTTTGTATCTGCACCATATACACAGCCACTTGTGATTGTAATTGATTCACTGTTTGAAACAACCAAGCTACAAGAGCAGCTAAACCACCTTGTAATACTTGATTTAAATTTACTGTTGCTTTCATATATCCCTACATATTTAAAGTAGCAACAACCAATATGACTGTAGCTACTAAACCTAATACTTTATAAAATTCTGATTTGTCCAATTTGTTATCTAGTTTTTCTTCTAGTCTGTCTAATCTATCAATGACCATTTGCAATAACTCCTTCTGTGTAAAGTCTTGATTTGGATGTGTCATTATGGAAGGTCATCTTGGGATAGAAAATCCCACTCTTTGTCGTAAGCCATACGATTATCCCAATCGTAGTTACTTATTCTTTTAATAAATCCGAGAGTTTCTTTTAAAAAATATCCTAAAAGAAAACCAATTAAATAATCCATACTAAGGATTTTATCATAGGTTTATTTATTAAGAAGGTTTAGGGTTATCAGATTTTACTTGTGCTATATGGTCAGCCCAGATAGTTGTACCATTGACACCATCCCAATACTGCATATCTAGTTGGTCTTGTACAGAACCATAAGCCTCTTGCCTTGCTTGTATGTAACCAAACTGTTGTGTATCCCACTTGCTGTTAGCTAAGTCTGTAATAGCTTGTGCATAATCAGCATCAGTAAACTCTAGTCTTTCATTATTAACTTGTTTATACATTGGCTTAGCAGCTTCTATCTCTGCTGTAGCCTCTGTTGTTAGTTCTTCTAATGTTGCCATATCTCTCCTATCTTAACAGACTTTTATTTCTTTACTTCTTTAAACCATATAAAGTAAATGTTCCACTTGCTATGTTGCCAACATTATATGCAAAATATACACCATCAACTGCACTTGTAACTGTAAATACTATTCCACCTTGACCTCCATAATTAATACCAGAACTAGTTCTGTTTGTACTTTCAGTAGTCATAAAGGTAAATTCTGAAGAATTGTTAGCATTATAGATATAAAAAATACCATTTGTTGTTTCTGATGTTCCTGTTCCATTAGTTCCATTTGTTATATTTACACCTGATTGATTTGTATTAGATAAATTTAAAAAAGTAGTATTAGCTCTAATAAATTTTTGGGCATAATCATAATTACTTGTACTGTTTGGTGTCCCACTTTCAGTAAATTTAACACCCAAATAATAATTATCTGAAGTTGGGGCTACATTACTAAGAACTAACTTATAAACATCATCACTATCAATACCTGTTAAAGTAACACTTGCTACTGCTGATGTAACTATTTCTTCATCTATTTTTATTAAGCTACCTGCCATTATTTAACTCCTAATTACTAGCCAATCCATATACTGATATTTTTCCTGTAAAGGTATTACCACTAGATGACAATAAGTTTACACCAATAATTTCCTCTGCAAT
>Ga0208899_1000516_pt1 | contig 28979 bp, 40 predicted proteins | sample VirMetDEL_Nov_24_FD_184518 | JGI IMG/M metagenome (GOLD analysis project Ga0208899, IMG submission 184518) | Aqueous microbial communities from the Delaware River and Bay under freshwater to marine salinity gradient to study organic matter... | ecosystem: Environmental > Aquatic > Marine >... | reverse complement strand
TGGGATATTCCTCATTCCCCAGGCGAACTATCCATATGCTGACGGGATAGGGACGGGAGTTTTAGACCAATTTGAAGTAGGGCTTTTGGGACATGTCGTCTCGTCATTTTGGTAAGGTTTCGGTTTGAAAGAAATGGGGCACAAAAAATGTCTCGCGGGCCATGACTGGAGCGTAGCGACCCCAAAGTCCTCGAACATCCAGAGACCCTTACCAATTCGCGGGTCATGACTGGAGCGCAGCGACCCCAAAGTCCTCGAACATCCAGAGACCCTTACCAATTCATGATACAACACCCGCGTGTGTGGTAATCCCATAACCTATAATAATGATTTGATGATTTGCGGCCGTGACCGGAGCGTAGCGACCCCGTGGTTCATGAACTCAACTTACTTCTGAAACTTCTCGGAAACTTTGAAATCAATTTACTCTTGAAACTTTCTACAAACTTTCGGATGAATTCTGAAATCAAATCAATCTTGAAACTTCTTGGAAACTTTGAAATCAACTTACTTCTGAAACTTCTCGGAAACTTTGAAATCAATTTACTCTTGAAACTTTCTACAAACTTTCGGATGAATTCTGAAATCAAATCAATCTTGAAACTTCTTGGAAACTTTGAAATCAATTTACTTCTGAAACTTCTTGGAAACTTTGAAATCAATCTACTTTTACTTTTCTCCTGAAACTTCTTGGAAACTTTCGGATGAATTCTGAAATCAACTTACTTTTACTTTTCGTGACAAAGTCGAAACAAACTTTCTCATGAAACATGAACTCTAAATTAAAACTAAAACTCTACATCAACCTCATGACCATGGCCGCCGCGACCCCAGCTATCATGACGGGAACGTCCCACCCCGGTGGGGACTTCTCGCCCCACCCCAACGTGAAATACACACTCAGAAACAACGCGAACGTACGCAGAGTCGCCTCAAGGCGCACATCCATCTTCATATACCACCTGCTCACAAAAAATATCGTCAGGGAGACCGGGGTCCCAGACGTTCCCATGGGTCGCACACAATCGACAGTCCGTCCCAGGCTCGTCGATTCTGTGGGTGTGCTCCGGCTGGACCTTCTTGGGCTTCGGGGGTGCTCGAACCCGCACGGGCTTCGGGGTGCGCTCAGGCCTCTCGCCGTGCATGCGGCAGTAGTCAGCCTCGCCGGCCGCCCGGTTGCGACACGGTGTGCCCTTGCCCGTCACGCCCCGACACGCGCGCTGGGGGACGGTGGGGTGGAGGCCCGCGATGACCCCCCGTAAAGCTTTCAGCTCGGCAAGTATCTCATCCATTCTCCTTGAAAAGGAAACGGGAGATGTCTCACTTAGGGCATTTTACAACACTAATAAGAGCCCGTGCGGGTAACAATTGGGCGAGTAACAACTGGACGAGTAACAATTGGGCGAGTAACAACTGGACGAATAAGATCTGAACGGTCACTTTGATCCGTTGTTTCTAAATCCGATGTATCTTCTGGACTTGTACTAGGTGGTTCAACGACGGGGATTTCTTTTATAACACAAACACCACTTTCTTTTTCGTATCCATATAAACATCTGTCCATAACACAATTACCTTCCGAATCAATCACATATTTTGCAAACGTATCAAAACCTTCACATGGATCACCTTCTCTTTTGATATCCCTCCTATACCAGGTAACACCACCAACGATGGATGAACACAGGCAGCATAATATTACTATCATTATTACCACTCGTCGAGACATAGTATCTTATTTTATGCGAAGGTTTTTTTTCATATTTACTTATCATCAAGTATTTTTCATATGTTCTTGGCTCTGGATAAACTTTTATCATGAGACCATTCATCAGGTAATCGATATCAACCCATGTTATTCGCATGATCATATCGAGCATGTCACACGAAATATCCGGATACTTTGACAATGCATACTCGTAACGATTCTGAACAACCTCCAAACATTGAAGAATGATGTCATCATACTCCTCCATCAACTCATCAAACATCTGCATGACGAGGTTCACATACGTCTCCTGGCGCTTTTCCTGATACCACTCTTTCTTCAATTTTGTGATTCCTTTGAAACACATAGACGCTCTACACATCGGACACGAAGACTTACCCTTCATGTACCAAGACTTTGTACACTCCTGACAAAATCCATGTCCACAAGTGAAACGACACCTCGCTTCACTTTCGTAGCAGACTGGACACTCCATGGACATGGCAGCGAATAAGCTTGTTCTTGCACTGAGTTCCCTTAGTGGTGATGTGGGTGCAGCGAAGGTTCTTGTACTTTTCGTTCTCAATACGGAGGAGTTCGTTCTCCGCGATGAGGGCGAGGTATTCCAACATTTTTTGTTAGTTTTATCATTACCTGAGGTCACTTAGGTTTTTATCATCGACGACTTCGATAGGTTTCTTTAGGGCTACTACGACAAGAGTTGCGATACTAATCATGAAATTAACCATGGTCATCACCATAATTTCATGTATGGTCGACCCACATATGTAGTTCAACATTGATACACATACATTACAAACCTCTAAACTTCTTCGCTCAACATACTGTGGAAAAGTTCACAAAAGTTTTCAAGTTTGGGAACAATCTCATCCTTCCACTTCTCATCATTCTTTTCGATGAGGTACCCCTTCCTCTCATCGTTGAATTGCTCCACGAGACGACAATACTTGATGTCCCCCAACATCTGGAGGTATGTCTGACACTGCACCTCCTCATAGTCCCTCACCCGATTGAAGAGACCCTTCGCTCTGTTCTTGATTTCCACTAGGGTTCGAGTCCCATCCTCATTCATCTGAAGTCTGTCGATGCGACCCACAATCTGGTACAGAGTCCCCTCAATCGTACAGATATCGTGGGTGTAGAACGTATCATCCTCCACGAGTTTGGCCTTGTCCGCATCAGCTGTCTTGTACTCGTTACGGGTCCCATGGTTCGTGTATAGGGTCTTACGGAGATGGTCTTTAGCAAGAATCATATCCTCTGCTGAAAGCCCCGAATGTTCGATTTGGTGGTACACAGCTCTCGTCTTCTGGGCTACATCAGCACTGTTCTCGGACTTGAAGTTCTCGGCATCTTCGAGAATCTTTTTTGTCGAAGTGTTCCACATCAAAATCTCGAGAGCCTTATCCTCCTTCGTCTTCCCTTCAAAAGTATCGGGACTGTACTTCTTCCAAAGTTCTTCAATGAGTTCAGGCTGCTTTTTGAAACCAATCCCAATAGCACTCGCCACCGAAGAAGCACCAATGATTACTTTAGGAACCCCGATAGGCTTCAAAGTTCTCTCGTGTCCAATAACATATGGGTAGACCCTCCCACATGCGATACAGTCAGCCAATGAATTGTGAGCATTCTCAAATTGCTTACCGAAGATCTCCTCGTACAAAACCCCCAATCGGATAGGCTTGAGGAAACGTTCACGGTACAACTCGAGGGTGCAACGAAAGTTGAGGTCCTCTACGAGAGAAAGGTCGATACCATGTCGAATCATCTCCGAGTGAAGAACACTCACGTCAAACTTCGCATTATGTGCCACCATAGTCTTAGTACGGGGTCCAATGAAGGTCATGAAGTCTGTGAACACCTGAAGAAATGGGAGTCCCTTAGATTTCGCCATATCCTCAGTAATGCCGTGAATGGCGACCGAACCAGGACTGATACTGAAGTCGGTCGGGAGTACCATAGCATCGAAGGTGTCGATGAGACGACCCTTCGAAGAGAAGCGTGCCGCAGAGAGGGAGACCGCGCGACACGTGTCGTACTGACTCAGGGTCTCTCGGGTCACAGGTTTGCGACCCTTGGGAAGACCCGAGGTCTCAAAGTCAAATGCGATATACTGCATACAACTCATATTAATTTGAATTCCACTTAAAACTTTATATCACTTAGGTAATAGGTATGTGCTTTCGTTGGCCACGCTCTAAACCAAAAAAGTTTGATAGACCTTTCGAGTGTGCATGTGACTTGTGTGGTGAGAACTTCGATACGATGGAAACACTCATCAAACATCTAGGGCGTCATGATATAGAAGACATCAACAGGAACGTCATGGATGGTCGTGGAACAGCTCGATGTGTCACATGTTACAAATCATTCATGTCTGTGGCAGCTATGGAGGAACATCCTTGCGTCCCTGTGATTGAGGGTCTTTCACCGATTGGGAGTTGCGATAGTCTCGAGACGGTTTTAATTCACGATACTTACAGCCAATCTAACTAAAATGCGATGTGGTACGAGCGAAACATCTCATGGGGAGGTAAGGGTCATTCTTATTAAACGGTCTCGCGCTACTTCTCATCTTTTTCCTTCACTGACCATTCACCCCTCATGAGGGCAGAGCGACGCTCCCAGTCAGTAATCTTCACAGTCTTCGTAGGTGGGGTCACGAGGGCGCCATCATCTACGACGATACATTCGTATCCACCCACATTGCACGCATGTTCAAGTTCAAACCTGGATGCAAATTGGACAAAGGGTGTAATCTTCATATCAGCTTCGAGGAGGGTCTTGAAACGAAACGCATCCTCAAAGTTCCTGAAAGCCACGATATTGTTCCTGGGAACACCATCCTCATCCCGTTCAGTCACGGAGTAGAGACCCGTGTCACCATCTCGAATGAAGGCGAGGATGTGGAACAAACCCTCCTTCTCAACCTTATCGAGAGGTTTACTGTTCCTCTTATCGAGGGAGTAGTACCCACGGATGGTTCGTGAAATCTTACGGCGCACGGGAGCGCAACTGAAGGGGATGGGGCATCTCATGGCGAACATTTACTTTACCCACTCCTGTACTTTTCCGATACTCCAAACGAGACTCAAGATGGCCGTGGCGTTTTTGAAAGTCTCCTTAGGTGAGTTCATTTATTGATTTTTTGTATTATTTGGGGTTCACTTAGGTTGTATGACTCGTCCAAAACTACTTCTAGTCACAGAGTTCCGAGCTTCTGTAATAATATTTTTCAGTTTTTCGCCATTTTTTAACCTAGTCTTGAATGCAACGAGTTGATTTTGTTTGAGACCACGGATATTAACACTTGCATTGAATACACGATTCCTATGTAAGTTGTATGCTTGTTTCTTTATGCTTTTGAGATTTGACCCAGTTTGGTTCAACATTGCCACGAATTGATTTTTGTTATTGTTTGTCAAACGATTCAGCTTTCCGCTGTTCAAAAAGTTTCGTAGGTTTGTTTTGGAGTTTATTTTAACTTTTTTTGTATTCATAGTTGAAGGAGTTGTTCCAGCGTTACCACCATTATTAACGTTTGATCGAGTTCTTTTATGACCCGAGCGACTAGGGCTACCGTTATTCGGTAAAAGTCCTCGGAATTCTCCCCTCAACACGTTTAATTTACGGCTTAATTCACTGTTTGGTTTTATGTTATTTCTATTTTGAAGGGTTTGTACGATGTTTAAAAATTTCTTCAAATCATCTTTACTCCAATAACCATCGAACGCTTTTATGGTATCGATGATTTTTTCGGCACCTGTCGCATTTATCACACTGGCAGAGTTAGTCCACAATGACATAAGACTTTTCATATTCGGGGGTAATTTGGGTTTTCGTGCTTCTATGGCGTTCATCTGTTGAGCGATTGCGGGAGGGACTTGAAGGTTGTTGGTGGATATGTTAGTTGTTGCATTTCGTATACATACACCACTGTTATTCCCACCTCTTCTGCACACGGAACCCCTAGAAAACTTGATCTGTTTCCTACCCGTATACAACACGAAACCGGTAATACCATCTTCTATCATGGTCTTAACTGGAAATCCCATCTTTGCAGACACGTACAGTCCAACGGCTATACCCATCCTATCACCACTCGCAACTGTCGTGTTATACTTAGCTGCATATATGTATTGAGTAAGATCACCGAGAGTTTTAAATATCGCTGGAACTTCATTCGCGTTTCCAGTATTTCTCTTTTGTACTAGGGTCTCGTATTGTTCGTAAGACTTAGCAGCAGTACCAGCCCCCGTTTTGAACCCAGATACCAAATGCTCACCCTTTAATTCATCAACAGCCGCAACAAAACGTCGCTTGAATTGACCGTATGTGAGAGCCTTAAACTTGGAGGATGATTTTCCCAAATCATGTATCAAATCAAAGAAAAACATACGGATAATGTCATCTTCTAACTTGAGATTTAATTTTCCTTTACGAGCGTTTGATACTGGTAAAACAACGTTTGAATTATTGTTAGCTCCCGCGAAGCCAACACCATCATATTTTTTGATGAAGCTGATGAAATCTTCTATATCCTTGTTCGTATTTCCAATTTGTACAGGTTTAGAATTATTAAATTCTGACACTGACTCTTTACCGAACTTCCCCCTTTGAGAATAATACCTAACAAGTTCTTTGAAAAAATCACGTGTGGATTTTACATTGCGGGGAGTGTAAAGCTTATCAGAAATCACGGTGTTCGGACTAAACCCATATTCACTTTTAGGATTAAATTCCATCCATTGTGTGATGTATATTTTCTTCGCAGGTGTGTTCGTGCGAGTAATTGCGTTCGATTCACCTGGAAGTTCCATAGAAAATGTGAAAGGTCGAAAATCAAACACTACTGAGTCATAACAGCTTTGAGAGTTTCTGTTAAGATTTGTAAATTTATTTGAACCATTCTTCAGTGAGTTATTATACATAAATAACCGAGTTTGTATATAGTTTTTAAGACTCCAATTTTTAGATTTAGTTATACCGGGGTCACAAAAACGTGGTGTATTGTATAATATGGGAATGTCAGATTTATCTAACGTGTGTTGAAGAGAAATATCATTATCCTGATCGATAGATGTGAGCCATTTTTTACCGGCTTCTCGACCGTCCACTATCGGGTACAAACCCTTACATTGCTGATGAACGTTAAAACATTGTCCCCGAATAGCTTTTACTGTATCAATTAAAAATTTAGTTTCAAAACCAGATTTTACCACCTTATTTTCTGTAACATTACGTATATCGTTGATTTTGTAATACATGTCACGACCATCAACGGTACACTGTGGTCGATTTGGTGTACTCATATCTACTATGACCTGGCATTTTTTTATCAGGTCATAATAGAAATGACGAACACGAACGTGGAAATGACCAATGCGTGGTTGGCAAACAACGCGAGAAACGCTGAGCAGATGGCACGGAATGAAGCTGTGAGGCGTTCAAGAGCTGAAGCTGCTGAAGCTAGGGCTAAAGCAAAAGCGAAGAAGGCGAAAGAAGCTGCTAACAAGGAGATGAACGCGGCTCGACGGGCGGCTGTTGAGAGGTCGGCGGCTGAAGCTGCTGCGGCGAGGGCGGCACGGGTTGCGGCGAGGGGTGAAACTTCAGCTCGGCGTAACAAGACCAACGCCGCTAACAAAGCTGCTAAGAAGGCTGCTGAGAACGCCAAGAAGGCTCAAGCAAATGCCGAAAAAGCCGCGGCGAATGCCAAGAAGGCTCAAACAAATGCTCTGATTCAGAATATAAAGAGACAATGGATAAACGTCTTATCCAGTACCATGAGCAGAAATGATAAGAAAAAGAAGGGAACTACGATTTATAGAAAGGCATCCGTTAAACTTCACCCAAACAAAGGTGGTACTAACGAAAATTTCAGGGTTTTAAGTAATCTATTTGAGGAATTTAAAACGTATGTTAATCGAAACTAATTGAGCTCCCGAACAACTCATAGACCCATTCCCCATCGACGATTTCCTCCTCGATGAGTTTTTCCTTGAGTCGCTCCAACTGGGGCATATTGTTCTTCAGTGTAGCGACAGTCTCGTCGTAGCAGTCCCCAACGATGAGGTCAATCTCATTATCCACGAGAGCCGAAGCTTCCTCGGACATATTGCGATAGTCGAAAAAGTTCTGTCCAAATCCATATGTCGTCACCATCTCACGAGCAATTTGGTACACGAGGGCATAGTCAGAGGAGGCACCCGTGGTGATTTTGTCCTTCCCATAGATAATCTGCTCCGCTGCACGACCACCGAGAGCCACCTTGATTTGGGAGAGGAGGTACTCCTTCGTGTACATCGCAGAGTCGGCATTCTCCTCATTAGGTTGGAAGAAGGTGATACCACCCGCAGCACCTCGAGGAATGATGGAGACTTTGCGCACAGTATCGTAGTCAGGGACGAGGACACCCATGATAGCATGTCCAGCCTCATGGTACGCCACAAGTTCCTTCTTTCGGAGGGAGAACTTCACATCACCCTTGGCACCCACGACAACACGCTGATAGACATTCTCCACGATGTCATTCGTGATCACACCCTCACCATCACGAACAGCGCGGATAGCACACTCGTTCATGAGGTTCGCGAGGTCAGCGCCAGAGAAACCCGTCGTCTGCTTGGCGATGTTCCCAAGGTCTACTGTATCATCGAGGTTCTTATCACGAGAATGAACACCCAGGATCTTCTTACGCCCTTGAACACTTGGAAGGGTAACCTGAATCTTACGGTCGAAACGACCAGGTCTCAAAAGAGCGTCATCAAGGATATCGATACGGTTTGTGGCGGCGATGACTACGATACCAGTCTCATTGTCGAACCCATCCATTTCGGTGAGAAGCTGGTTAATGGTCTGCTCGCGCTCGTCATTAGAGGGCATGTTTCCACCACCACGCTTCTTACCGACAGCATCAATCTCATCAATGAAGACGATACACGGTTGATTTTCTCGTGCCTGCTGGAAAAGTTCCCGTACCCGCTTGGCCCCAACACCTACGAACATCTCAACAAAGTTGGCGGCAGAACACTGGATGAAGGGGACATTGGACTCACCAGCGATGGCTCGAGCGAGGAGGGTCTTACCCGTACCTGGAGCACCAGCGAGGAGGGCACCACGAGGAATCTTAGCACCACTTCCATAGTAGCGTTCAGGTTTTTTGAGGAAATCCACAATCTCTTCGAGCTCCTCTTTGGCAGAGTCGATACCCTCAACATCAGTGAATCGGGTCTCAACCTCTTGGTCCATCGTAAACTCAGTGGACTTCCCAAAGGGGTTGGGCATTCCCATTCCACCTGAGCTACGGGAACCGAAAATCGCCCGAAGGACAGTGAAGAGATAGATACCGAGGATGACCATGATTCCAGTTTCAGCGAAGGACATAGGGGGTCCCGAAGTATCCACGAGAACCTCAGCATCACTGTCCATCAGGGTCTGCCAGAGCTGCTCCGTTTGAACGATACGAACATCACCATAGTCACCATTCTCCTCTTGAAACTGGGCGACATTCTCACTTGGCTTCACGATAACGGCAGGAAGTTCCTTGTTTTTGAGACCCTTGACAAACTGACTGTAAGTCCTTGGATGATACTCAGGCTTACGCTCAGATGCGATTTTGACAGGGGGAGCCGTAAAATTATTTGCGATGCTGAACATCGTTTCATTACAATGACGTCACGTTTTTAAGTGGTTAAAGGTAGGATCAAACTTTAAGTATATGGATCTCAAACTTTTGAAAATCAATAATGGGATATACGACGTGACTGTAATCGCAAACGACGAGTACATCGGTCCATCGATCACACAAGGGCACGAATGGGATCGATGGATGCGTCGTGAAGCACGTTTGTATCATAAACCCGGTACACATATTCTTGACATCGGCGCAAACATCGGGTACAACATGCTCATGTTTTCGGATTATGGACCTGTCATCGCATTTGAACCCGTGTTTCATCAGATTGTAAAAATGAATGTCGAGAATAATACATTAAGACACCAGGTTCAGGTAATTCCATGTGCCCTTTCTGATACACAAGAACAGAAGGAAATTTACATACCACTCCAGGGGTGTCAGTCCAACGCGCATATAAACTACGGTGGTACTGGTTTCTACACAAACGAAAATTATGAGGTCACACCGACTATGGTCAATTGTGAACGACTCGACGACATCTACGATGGTGTTCCATCACTCATGAAGATTGATGTGGAGGGGCATGAATTGAACGTTCTCAAAGGTGCGGCAGAGACAATTAAGAAACATAAACCAGCTATACTAATCGAAATTCATGATTATACGGAAGAGAACGAAGTACATGTCTATTTAAAGTCTCTGGGATACGACAATCCAATCGAAAAACCAGAAGCTATATATCTCTATACCTAGCAAACCCCATCTTCTCCATCATGTAGTACATTTGGTACGCATCAACAATACTCGGACATCTATACTGTTCGGGCATACATTCGGGAATACCTTCCTTTGAGTAATACGCCGTCTCACTCTTGCGTTCCTCAAAGTGTGAAGGGTGATGATTTCTCAGCCATACCAGATGCTCGGCACATGTGTGTACCTTACCATATCTACGTGTGTACTCGAGGGTCAAAGCGATCCCAATCTCACACGCGTATATATAGTTTTTGAGGCTCGAACCAACCCACATGGTCATGGGATGCTTGGAATGTGCGGGGCGGTATCCTCTTCGCTTCCCATCTTTGGTGAAGGGTGCGTTTTCTTGGATGTACTCTTGCTGATTCGAAAAGAACCACGCAGTATACAACATCTGACAAATCTCCAACTGAATCTTGACAACATGCTGATCACATGACATATGTGCGATTTCAACAGGAATCAACGAAAGAAAGAAAATGTTCATTCTTGTAGTCGTCGGTGTTGTACACTCTCACCTCAACGTCTCCAAAAAAGACAGATCCGTTAGGAAGTTTCCAGATTTTCTCTTTTGTTTGTTGGTTGGCGTGATACGTCGCTTCCTTCAGGGTGTGAAAGAAGCCACGGTCGAGGATGTGGTTGGCGAGGACAACGTTGGTCACAAACATTTCAAGATGATTTAATAACATACTAGATTCTACTTAGGTTTCTGGTTCGGAAACATACTCTTCTTCTTCAGGCTCTTCATCCGGCTCTACATCAAGTTCACCCTCATCTCCGGGAACATCATCTTCTTCCTGTTCCTGTTCAGGCTCGGGTTCTTCATCCTCTTCTTCCATCTTCTTTTCCTCCTTCTTCTTTTTAATTTTTTTAACGGGTTCCTTGTCAAATATCTTCGCCAAAATTGCCGGAACCTTCTTAGCATATACCATCTTCCTCTCGTAACTTTTTTTAATTTTCTCCAAGAATTCTGGACTAAAACCATGAGACTTATATGCCTGTAAGACAGTCTTGAATGGTGGTTGAAGTCCACGACGATAGTACTTCTCATACATCATCGCAATCGCGCAATTCACCTTGACCCGTACGATTCCACTTTTGAGTACCCGAATATTGACTTGAATGCGATCGCCGTAAATAAGTACAGGTTCATTCGATTCTAAGGGTGCTCGATAAGGTGTCGCCTCCGGTAATTGAAGTTCTGTATACGGGATACCCAACCTTTTGTTGTTTTCCTCGAGTGCTCTCAGATACGATTCTTGGTTATACACGGGTCGTTTATGAAACGTAAAATGTTCGATGGGTTTTTGAGTAATGATATCATATAAAAACGTTCCCTCTTTAGGTTTGTCTCCTCGAGTGGGAGGAGGGCATCTAACACGCTTCGACGGAGGCCTGAACATGTTCATCTTGTTTTTCTGTGAAAGTTTCCTCTAACTTAGGTTGTGTAAAAAAATCGAGTTCAGCCTGAATCAAATGTGCAGATTGCTGATTCTGATGTGTGTAAAACGGACCCCAAATCTCGATAACCTTGCGCTCCTTATCATACCACAGATACTCCAGTCCCAACTTCTGAGTAAGCCAGTAGAATCGCTTCCCAGTCTTGCCGATGAACGCGAAGACGTCATCTTCGCGGTACATCGATACGTCCATTTGGGAGTAGTGCGTCACCGGAGGGGTGTATGGAGCCATTCTTATTCCTGATCGAAGATGCCTCTTGTTGTTTAAGTATGTTTCTGATGTGTTTCTGTGAATACACTTGTTTCTTGTTTTTCTTATCGTTTTTAGTCACACGTTTTTTGGGTTCTTTATACTCCATCTGATAATTTGACATGTCCGTGACATACTTAGGCTTCGTCTTCGTCTTCGTCTTCGTCTTCGTCAACTAGAGAGACATCGTCACTCTCAGAAGATTCTTCATCGCTACATTCAAAATCCTCGTCTTCGCTGTCATCGATGAGTTCGTATCCCTGTGGATGCCTGGCAAAAAGATGCGTATCCTCAAGATTCTCTACGTCATAGAAACCCGATACGGCTTCTCTTGGGACATCTTCACATTCATCGACAAACTCATACAAATTATACTTGTTTCGTTCAAGAAACTGCACTTTGTACGAATCTTCACTTTCTAAAAGAGTCTTGGCAATCTGTGTAGTGCCATCTTCACACCGAACATCGACGATCATGGCTGTTTGGATTTAAATTTAAATCTTTAATACTAGTAAATGGATAACCTGGAAAATTGGGGTATTCACTATATATCAAACAGAAGAATGAGGCCCATGGATGCTGTCATGTTTGATATAGATGATACACTCATCTTCACGGATGGTCGTCCAAATATACCCATCATACGTTTGTTACATCGAGCTGGACAAATGGGGTACAAAATTGTCATCATCACGGCAAGACCTGGTATAGGGCGTGTCATTCAATGGACAATCGAACAATTAAAGGCGTATGGTATCGGGTACGACTATATAGGGTTTACGAGTGCGGAAACAAAACATCTGATGAAACAGAATCTTCCTTACAATTTCATACTATCTATCGGCGATATGCCCACCGATCTCACAGCCTCTACACACTATCTCAACATTTCCAATTTCGACCACAATTGAGACAGCTCACAAATACAGTCATCGGTTCATCAGCAGATCTTGTCTGCATTTCGTAGTACGTCGTCTTCATGGATTTACAGCGACCACACTTGAAGAATCCGTCTTGTTGTTGTATCTCACGTTTCAAGTACTCCTTTCTCATATCCTTGTGAATTTTGACTTCGATTTGTTTTGCGTACAGACCATCAGGACACAATTGTTCGGGTCGCATATCGATGACATCTTTTGATTTCAGTATTTTCTGAGTGATTTTATCTTTCAAAGTCGGATTGTCTTTCAAACCTTTCTGAAGAGATAAAAACTTGTGCTTGTAGATATTACTGTACTTGTGGTTATCCCATGCCGCCTCTTCACCCATTTCCCGTGCCCTGTCCGTCGCATGATTCAGTATACATTTCTCGAGATTAATACACGTAGTACTATCTTCTGGAATCTCGAGAAGTGTGGCCAACCGCTCGATCACGAATTGTCGAGTTTTGTTTTCCATTGTACTTATTATTTCTTATTTTTATAAGTCACTTAGGGAAGTGGAAGTCCCTCATAAGGATTGGTGATGTTTGGACTATCAAACGCGTTGGATACACGGCGAGATGGGTTCGTGTCTACGAAACCGTAGCGATACGCGTTACGTCCAGAGCGATACTTTTCTTTGGATTTCTGTATCATCCACAGAGAAACGATCAGTATAGCAAACGCTAATAAATACCTGTTGTTCATTTATATTTTATGGATATTTTTTTATGGATAGACGGTAAGATGAACAAGGCAATTCTCATTCGTGAGAAACTAGGAGACATAATAGAGATAGAACTGGACATAAGTCCTCACAAGAATGAAATATTCAAGATACTCGAGGGGCGACAAACGTTCATCGGGCAATGGCCTGATATAGACGTTGTCATAATGAAACCTGAAGATGGTGAAACGAAAAACGAAAACGTTTTACCACATCCATTTGATGTAGAAGAAGTATACGGTAAAATTTTACTCGTGCGAATGGATGAACAGTCTGAACCCCAAGACTTCACCTTAGACGAGTACTTTCGGTACAAAAGCCTCACCGCTTAATACCGCGTTAGCGTACTTCATACAGAGTTGAAAATGTACATACGCGAAATCGATTGGATTTTCAATCGTAGGCTTACCAGGGAGAGGGTTATCGTTTATGACACTGAGTACATCGACGCGGTCACCACTCATAGACCTAGCCATCACACCCCCGATCTTTTTTAGCCACATGGCATGATCCTCATTTTTACAATCGAAACTCCTGACAAAATGTGCCATTTATATTACTTGGGATTCTTTTCTATAAGTAGACGCGCACTTGGATCCGTGACATCGGTCCATTTAGGTCTCCAGATTTCGGATATGAGATGATCATTATCTTTCCCGTACATCTTCCAGAAGATGTTTCTGTACAGAGCTTCCTCCTTCGTCAAAGGAGTATTGTGACCACGCGATTTTGCCCGCGTTTCTCTAAAAAGTGTGTCATCCACTTCATCTTCGGCATACTTTTTAATCTCATCGACCCAGTTCGTCCCCACCGCGTCACTCATCCCATCCTTCTGCCTCCACAAAATTTCCTTGGGGAGGTATCCCTCGAACGCCTCACGAAGCATGCGTTTCTCAACTTTGTCAATTTTGTGTGTCTGATTGACCGACATACACACTTCGATAAAGTTTTTATCCAAAAAGGGTACGATTAAATCGAGACCATGCGCCCCCGCACACCTATCCGCCCTTAACCCATCGAACTGATGAATCAGACGAAGACGACGCATGTTTTCACAAGCAAATTCATCAACACTCGGTGCGTTATGGAAATAGAGGTATCCTCCCAGGATCTCGTCGGCTCCCTCACCCGAAAAGATGTACCGACAGGGGGTATGCTGCTTGATGTACTTACAGAGAAGCCACATCGGAGTACTCGCCCTCACAGTCGTCGTGTCGTATGACTCGAGTGTGTGAATCACATCATTCACATGGGTGATACCTTCCTGTACCGTAAACTTCACTTCTGTGTGCTCACTACCAATGTATTCCGCCACTTTACGAGCCGCTCCGAGATCTGGACTTCCCTCGAGACCAATCGAGAATGTCTTAATCTTTCCAAGTTTACGAGCTGCGATTGAGGCGATCAAACTACTATCAAGTCCACCAGAAAGAAGAAACCCTGTGTCACGCTCCGTATTCTCGATGCGCTCATGTATCGCAGATTCAAGAGTGTCGCGAATCTTCTTGTGATACCTCGTTTTGATATATTTGTTCACACGCCAATACCCCATATGATAACAGACAAAGTCGTCTATATACGAATCGTAAAAGTGGCCCGGGGGAAAGATACGGATTTCCGAATTTAGAAAGAGGAGTGCTTTCACTTCACTCGCGAATGCGATGGAACCGTCTGAGTAACGCGTGTAAAAGAGTGGGCGCACGCCGACCGGGTCACGAGCTGCCATAACACGCGCCCCATTTGTCCACACAAACGCAAAATCGCCATTGATGAGATCAAGCGTCTTTGTGATACCATAATCTTTGATCATGGGAAGAAGTACCTCACAATCACTCGAACTTACCTCATCACCTCGACGAAATTCGCGGTGATTATAAATTTCTCCATTACACACGAGCATCTCATTTTCCTTCCTGAAAGGCTGCATGCCAGCCTCTGTCAGGTCGTTAATTGCGAGACGGTAAAAGTCCATGCGACATTTTCCCAAGATCTTACTTCTATAATCATCTGGTCCTCGGTGAGAAAGGAGATATGAAGAAACTTCAACTTCTTCACCGAAGAGGGCGAAAATGCCACACATTATTGGTACAGGTCAATTTATTTTTAAGTTGTATTCGAGTAGGTCTCTGTACGCAGCTTCATCCACGACCGCATCCATCTCTTGTCCAGACATCGATATGGATTCGAGATTTCCAAGGTCCTTCGTTTCAAAATGTAAAATACAGTAAAAGGAAGAATTCGTTCGACACGCGATCCGATCGATTGTATTCATATCATACGTCTCAATATCGATATACCTTTCAATCTGTTCAGGAGTTCTGTATTTTATAGAGGAGCTTTCGAGTTTTCTCTTTTCCCGTGACATGTCGAAACATGGCCACACACCATGCTTCGAACGAAATGATGATACATATTTTACACATTTATTAGCAGTTTCATGACTGGAAAAACACACGAATCTATGTTTAGATGTAGGGTCCACGAGACTAAGGTAGGTTCCATTTACATTTAATTTTACAAAGTGAAACTCCATTTAAATTATATAAGGAAAATATCTTTAATAAAGTATATGAACTTCCCCAAAACCCCTGGTCAATGTAAATATGCCCTCGCACTCCGTTCCCACAAGCCTATTGTGATAGGGACTGGACCGGCGGGTTCGGGGAAAACGATGTTGGCCTGTCAGATTGCCTTAGAACATGTAGCTAAATATCAACGCCCTAAGATTGTCTTGACCCGCCCCATCGTAGCTGCCGACGAAGATATGGGGTACCTTCCGGGTGACATGGATCAGAAAATGGAACCATGGACAAAGCCGATGTTTGACATTTTTGAACAGTACTTTTCATATAATCAAATCGATCGATTTGTTAAAATAGAACCTCTCGGATACATGCGAGGTCGAACGTTCAATAACACCCTCATCATCGCCGATGAAATGCAGAATTCCACACCCAATCAGATGAAAATGCTTTTGACACGCGTGGGAGAAGGTACAAAGCTCATCGTCACAGGTGATCTAGAACAGTCAGACCTCGGTTCTGAAAATGGTCTTGAAGATCTCATCTATAGAATGCAGTGTCGAGACCTCGAGTACATCACACACGTAGAGATGGAAGATGAAGATATTGTTCGACATCCAGCGGTTAAAGAAGTACTCAGTATTTTGAAGAGATGAAAGTCATACTCGCACTTCCCGGTCGTACCTTTTCTGGTACATTCTTGATGAACTGGTCTCAGACCCTAATGACTCTTACAAAAAAGGGGTACGATTTCATGGTCACGAACGAATATTCGAGTTTTGTCTCATTCTCTCGAATGAAGACGCTCGGTCTCGATGTACTTCGTGGTGCTGACCAGAAACCATTTGGTGGCCAGGTTGAATATGATGTCTGGCTCACGATCGACTCCGATATCGTTTTCACCCCCGAACAAGTCATCGAGTTACTCGAAGATACTAAAACGTACCCAGTCGTCTCTGGTCTCTATCGGATGCAAGATATGAAACACCTCGCGTGTGTGAAGAGTTGGGACACGGAATACTTCAAAAAGACTGGGTCATTCGAGTTCATGAAAGCTGATGAACTCGAAAGGGAGGATAAATACATCTCCGTGGCGTATAACGGTATGGGTTTCTTTGCGTGTCGTAGGGAGGTTCTAGAGAAGATGAAGTATCCATACTTTAGCTATCCCCTCATCGAGTTTGATGGATTGAAAGATATGTGTTCGGAAGATGTCGCGTTTTGTAAGAATCTCAAGGATGCTGGTTTTGATGTAACTGTGAATACGACCCTCCGCGTTGGGCACGAGAAAACTCTCGTAATTTGAGACGCTGAATGTCATTGTTGAGGAATCTTAGTTCCTTGTCTGCGCGCTCTAGACGCTCCTCCATCCATTTCTTCTCTTGTTTTACTCTTTTATACCATTCCATCATCTCATAAACTTCCTGATCGAGTTCAGTGTATCGCTCGGCAAGTTTATAGTCCGTTGGAAGTTCTCGAAGATCCACAGCCATTTCCTCTATTCGAACCTCAAGATTTTGGCATTCATCTTTGAACTCTTCCATTCTAATTAAAATAACTGACATTCTTTTCTTTTAGCATCTTAAACACTCTCTTGTTATTTTCAACATGACTCCCTTCTCCGTTGTTCTGGAATAAAGCATCCTCACCCATTCCATATGAATACTGTTTAATCATACCGATGTTCATAGTCTGGTCACAGATACTCTTCTTGGGGATACCCATCTTCGCGAGTAAATTACTGATGATGATGTCGTCATTGTAGGTGAGCTTGTAAAAATCTAGAAAGTTGTCCTTCATGTCTCTCAACCATTTCATGTCGAGGATGACTCCACCGTAACTCTCCGTAACGTCAATACACTCCCTATTGTACCTCCCCACACGTCCATTATTTCTCATGTACTCATCTACTCTAAATCCCGAGAGGCACCAACAAGACTTGTCCTCCTTGTACAGCTCAACAAGTTTACGACTCAAGTCTGTTGGGTATTTCGTATCATCATTCACGACGATGACCAGGTCAGCGTCACAATTCTCTGTATGAGCTGGACCCATGTACATCGTCCCCGGACCATAGTCTGTGCATCGATTTACAACAACTTTTGAACACATGGAAAAGTCTGGAACGACAACCTCGGCATCTGGGAACCTGTTGTACTTGTACGGGATGTTAACCCAAATCTCATCCACACCCTGACGCTTCTCGAGGTCATAGACGATAGCGGGAAGTGTTTTGAAACGAGAGGGGATACTAGTGAGACTCACGATAGTCTTCATGTGTTATGTCCTTAATATAGTTATATGAAAATTTCGTACGCTATATGTGTTTGCAACGAATATAATGAACTTAACTCTCTTCTCTCTTTTCTTTCTAGGGTTGCCGATAATGAAGACGAAATCAACATCCTCGTAGATTCTGGTAAAGTCACAGAAGAGGTGAGAGCCGTCTTAAAAAAGTTTGAGAAGCGAATCGTCGTCAACGAGAGAAAGTTCTGTGGAAACTTTTCAAAACATCGAAACTATCACATCACCAAGTGTAAGGGTGAGTATATCTTCGTCCTCGATGCGGATGAAATACCACAAGAAGCGCTCGTCAAAAATATTAAAAACTTTGACTCAGACATCTTATACGTACCGCGAATGAACATCATTCCAGGTCACACAGAGGAATGGTGTAAACGCATGAAATTCTCTGTGAATGAAGTGGGTTGGATCAACTGGCCAGACTACCAGGGTCGATACTTCAAAAATAACGGTAAAATCTTGTGGAGTCTAGGTCTTCATGAACGCCTTATCGGAAGTGATAAAGTCGCACAGTTACAAGCTATTCCACAATTGGCACTTTGGCATGTTAAGAGTGTTGAGAAACAAGATAAACAAGATGCGTTTTACAGTAACTTAAAAGAAAATTAACACCTATTGATAAAATGTGGTGGCCTTTGATGCAAACGGCCATCACTGAGAGTGATAAGAAGGCACTTATCGACTTTATAGAGTCCTCCGACAGGTACACATGCGGTAACATGGTGAAGCAATTTGAAGACGCCTGGAGTGAATGGCTTGGGTCTAAGTATTCCCTCTACGTTACGTCTGGTAGCACTGCGAATTTGTTACTCATGGCTTCGGTGAAGGAGTTGTACGACATACCCAATGGCTCCAAAGTTCTCGTACCCGCGTGTACGTGGGTCACGAATGTGTCCCCTGTTTTTCAGGTTGGTCTCGAACCTGTATTTTGTGACGTGGATTTGAAGACGTATAGTTTCGACCTCGAAGCTCTGCCAGATGAGGATATCCGAATTGTTTTTGTCACACATCTCCTTGGTCTCGATGCCCCAATCGAAAAACTCAAGGAGAAGTATCCGAATGCCATTTTTCTCGAAGATATCTGCGAGTCTCATGGTGTGAAGGGACCGGATGGAAAAAAGAGGGGCAGTTCCGGAACTGGTAGCACTTTCAGTTTCTATTATGGACATCATATGACAACCATCGAGGGTGGAATCATTTCCACCGATGACGAGAATTTGTATGAACTCATGAAAATCAAAAGAAGTCATGGTATGGCTCGCCTCCTTTCACCCCATCTATATGAAGAGGCTATCAAGAAATATCCTGACATAGACCCAAGCTTCCTCTTTCTCACGGATGGGTACAACTTTAGAAACACTGAACTCAACGCAGTCCTGGGTATCGAACAGTTGAAGAGACTTGATGAGAATATTGAGAAGAGGCGCAAAAACTTTGATTATTTCATGAAACATCTCGACCCAGAGAAGTTTTACGTTCCTCGTCACGACCCCGGAAACAGCAGCTTCGCATTTCCCTTCATATGTAAGAAGCGTGAAGATATGCTCAAGCTCAAGACTATATTCAACGAACTCGGTGTCGAATATCGACCTGTAGTGTCTGGAAATTTACTCCTTCACCCATTCCTGAAAAGATGGAAAGATACTGTCAAGGTTCCTAACGCGAATATCATTAATGACAATGGGGTCTACATAGGAAATAGTCAGTTTATAACCAAGGATATGATAGTCAAAGTATTTGACGCGATTAAAACTCTCACTTAAAGGTGTTACGTGATTGTAAATTATAATGAAGGTAGTTGTGACCTTAACTAGTATACCATCCAGAGAAAAGAATGTTATAAAAACGGTGAAATCTATACAAAATGGTACGGTTTTACCCGATTGTATATACGTAAATTTATCAAACTATTACCCCAAGTTCAAAAAATCACCATCTGAAGATGTAGTACGTGAACTTAAATCAATGGGAGTGATCGTAAACATGACCGATGAATACGGAACACTTAATGACATCATGCCAATCTTGAATACGGAAAAGGATTCAATTGCGGTGATCGTCACTGATAACGCGGAATATTCAAAGTACTTTCTGGAATATTTACTAAAAGGATACGAAGAATTTGGGTGTGCGGTTGGTTATTCAGGAATATGCTACCCGGAACGGGTGATGAACGCGTATGGTAGATTGGGATACGTCGTTTCGGGTACACATGGTGAAAGAACGGATATACTAGAGACGACTCTTGGATTTCTTATACCAATCAATCAATTAAAGGTACCTGAAAAACTGGACATAGAGCCGATGAAAGAGCCAGAACCTATATACTTTTCAAATGATTATGTGTGGTCTAGATTCTTGGAAAAGAAGGTATTCGTAAAGTATGACAAAATAGGTAGATACGGTGACGACTTTTCTAAGATATTCACACCAGTGGAAGCACAGCCAGAGCATTCGTTATCAGGCGAAGGAAATAACCTGTCGAATTTTTTCAAATCAAGAACGCATAAAATTTTCAACGGACTCGGTCCTCGTAGTTAAAGTTAAGGCTGTATATGTCATTATCATGTACGCGGCTATAGTAACAGGTCCGAATGGTCAAGATGGGTCTTATATGTGTGAACTTCTCAAGGAAAAGGGGTACCACCTCATAAAGTTTCGCGGAGATGTGAGAAACTACGACGAAGTCTATGACACTATTCAGAGTTGTGTCGATTTTGAACGCATAGAAGTGTATAATTTGGCTGCTAAAATCCATGGATCCTCGCCAACCGAGACGTTTCAGGTAAATACGATGGGAATTCTTAACATAATGGAAGCGGTCAAAAATACTGAAAATAAGTCGAGGTATAAGATTTTTCAAGCTTCGAGTTCCGAAATATTTGCAAATCATTGGGAAACTCCACAAACGGAGTATTCGATGCGTGTACCTGGAAATATTTACGGTATTTCAAAGGTCAGCGCGGATTCCGTGATGAGATATTATAGAGAAAACCACGATTTATATGTATGTTCGGGGATTTTATACAATCATGAATCACCAAGACGATCGGGTATTTATGTGACACAAAAGATTATCAAGGGTTTACAATCAGGTGAATGTTTTCAAATTGGAAACCTTGAATCTAGGAGAGATTGGGGTCACGCGAAAGACTATGTAAATGCTATGTGGCTCATGTTACAACAACCTATTCCCAGTGATTTTATAATTGCGACGGGTAAAACACACTCTGTTAGAGAATTTATTGAAATTGTAGTTGGTAAAATGAATAAAACTATCAAGTGGTTGGGTCAAGGTAAAAATGAAGTTGGTAAAATCGATGATAAAGTTGTTGTCGAAGTTTCTGAAAAGTTTTATAGATCCGATAATAAAACTTTGCTCGTTGGAAATCCTGGACGTATAGAAAACCTTGGTTGGCTCAGGGAATATGATATCGATAGTCTGATTGAAGAGATGTTACACCCTCCTCAACCGTAATGGTAGGTTTCCAATATTTAAGAATGAATGGTCTCGGTTCATTTTGTCTATCATGTGTAGTGATTGTTATATCAGTGACACGAACATCGTCACATATAAGTTTCGCCAGATCTTTTATTTTTGTCCATTCAAAATTCGTAATATCCACATTCGTATGAGTTTTTATGATGTCATCATAATGATTCATCAACTCTGTGAGAGCTTTTGCACAGTCGTCGGTATGTAGAAATTGTCGCTCTTCTTCACCGCTCGTCATCAAGTCTATATATCCTTTGGTTTTATATTTGTGAATCATATCAGCTATGACATGTGATTTGGGAGAACTCTTCTCCGGTCCGTACACGTTCCAGAACCGCACAGTTAGTCCACCGAGTCTACTAGTGTACTCTTCGCCCAGTTTTTTTAGTGTTCCATACACATGACTCATGTTGTGCATAGTACTCGAAGCAAATATGAACTTTTTAGTTTGAAGTTGACCAAATGTATTCATCATAATCATCACATTCTTGTCTATAAAACTCATTCCAGCATTTGTTATGTATTTAGCACCACCGATATCATAGGCGAGGAAGAATACAAAGTCGGCATCACTTACAGCGCATTTCAAACTGTGCATGTTTTCAGTTAAAGTGAGATCGTGCATGGGTGTTATCTTGATGTCCCAAGGTGTGACCACGTGACCTAACTCTATCAGATGTTTACATAGTCCAGAACCTATAATCCCATGTGATCCTAACACGAGTATCTTCATATAAAGTGTATTGATATACTCTTTAAATAAAAGTAGACTTGGGTTAGTATGAAGCCTATCGCCGAGAATGTCTACATTCTCATGATGTTCTTGGCCTACCTGATACGTAGGGCAGGAACAGTTTCGATGCTCGAAAAGGTGAAGATGATTGAATTTTTGAGTTATATGGCGACACACCCAGACTCTAGAATAGAGGCACATGAGGGTGGATCGATTCTGTTAGGAGAAGTGATGCGATGCCTACCATCGCGAGTCGACCATTCAGGAGCTCCGTCTCAGGCTTCCAAAATCCCTGAACGTACCCCTCATCCTTAGGGTTCGCCGCGGTTCCAAGAAACGCCAGGCTGGCGACAGCGATAGAAAGGCCGATGTTATCGTGGAACTGGGTGCTGATAGAGTTACCGGTCATGACCTCGTCAATCACGGCGGAAGTGAAACCGATCATAGCAGCCCGACCGTTCACGCGCTCGGCGACCGAAAGGTAATCATTTGGACGCTCAACGCGTGTGAGCAGTGGGGGTCGGGTAGAAGATACGCTCTTCTTCACAGATTTGGTGGGAGTGGGTGGCTTGACGGACGCACGAATGAGAGTGCTCATTACTGATTTACTTGCGAATCTTTTCCTTAAGTAAGATCTTATTCAAGACATATAATTGGACGACCAGACCCGCTGACGTGTAAAGTGTCGTTGCGTTGAGACCATACTTTTTGAATTGGTACACCAACCACAAAGAACTCGTTATTGTACCGAGTAGAATTGTATTCTTCATGTCCACGTCAATCTCATCAACCGATCGTACTTGTTCATATAGTTGTACGAGGCCGAGGCTCATGGCAACACCTGGAATGATTGTGTCCATTTTATTATATTCACACATAATAAAATGGATCTCATATTACAAAAGTTTTCTGGAAAGATTGACGCTCAGAGTCTCATCAAAACTGTCGAAGAACTCAAGACTGAGTACATCGACGATGGTCTCACCAAGGAGGACATCCCACCCATCCTCGGTCGTCTCATGATGGAGACTCAGAAGTTTAAGAAGCTTCCAGGTCCCCAGAAGAAGAAGCTCGTCATCAACGTGTTGTTCCACCTCATCGAACAGATTGATGAGGGTGAGAAGGATTCTGAGTTTGAGATCATCCTCAAGACCCTCGTACCCCCCATGGTTGATGGTTTCGCCACTATGCTCAAGAGTAAACAAGCTGTCGCTAAATGTCTCCCATGCCTCGCTTAAGGATAGACCACGTAGACATAATAGAATGCGATTTCCTTCGCTGGAAGTGATGGTTCGTTACGGAATCTACACAGTGAAGGAGCTCGAGAAATTCGCGAAAGGTCTCACACCCAAAAGAAAGATTACAATCCTAAGTGAGTGTACAAAGTGTGATTTTGTATACGACGGTCCAATGTGCCTGAATTGCCACCCATGAAATACTGTCAGGTGACGAGCTACATGTCCAAGGGACCGGTCGTCATCAGCAATAATCATATGTGCGCGGAGAGACAGCTCATCCGACTTCTCTACCGGAAGTGCCTAAAGAAGGGGTACAAACCCCATCAATTTAGGGAATGGCTTCACAGAAAATATGGTGAAATGATTGTCGAGCGTAAAACAATTTACGGCGACGCGATATCCATACCATGTGTTCTATGTAGGAAGGCTATAGAAAAACTTGATATATGTTGGTCAGCTCATGATGGTGAGCGATGGGTACACAGTCGAAAAACGGAACAGTTACCAGCTTCGATGCCTACGGCAAAACAGAAGAGAAGTTTAGGATTTGGGCGTAATGACCAAACCCAGTGCCGATTCTAAATTGTTGTGGCTTCTTTGTAGTGGTTTCGTTCTTTTTAGTTTTAGTGCGTTGTTATCCACAGCAGCATTCTTTATTTCATTCATTCGCTTCGTGTTTGAAACAAAGGGTATAATATTATCGACAAGTGGTTCACACGGAATTTCTTTAGGTTCTTCCACATCACGAGTCTGATTTTCTCTGAAAGTTTCTATAGAAAGTGGGCCACCAAATTCTTCAAGTAAGAAACGACTGGGAGCGGGTTTCACGTGACCAATCTGATTGAACATTTTTTTACGCATCATCACGATGTTACCGCATATGAGACCACCTTTCGTCAGACCATATTTGTCAATGGCAAATGATTTCATACAACTCCATGAACAGAATCGTCCGGATGTATGAAACTTGTTTCGTCTGTCATCGTACTTAAAAGGCATACTTAAAGGTGTCGTGTCAAAATCGTGACAACACCACCAACACCACATAATTCGCTTAACCTTTTTTTCTTTAAATACTATAAGAACGTCAGGATGAGTCAACAACCTATCATCGTGATGGCACCTAGTGGAAGGAGTGGCAAAGGTGCTAAGATAATTGTTTTATTTGGTATGATGTTTATGACGTACATGATTATGTCGGCTCTGTTTTTGGCGTACAGACGAGCACAGCTCCAATCTGGTGATGGTGGTTCACCTAAGGAAAATAAAAAACCACGAATAGCGGAAACATCGGAAGAGGATAGTATTATAAAAGTTAGAGAAAGTGCTGATATGGTCGGTATCAACCCTGATGAAATGGAAGAAGAACTAGAAGCGCAGGTGGCTGAAGAATTGACTAAAAGGTGCATGGTTAATCCTCTGCGAAATGGGCAATGTAGCCCGAATTACACTCTAGAAAATGGGTGTTGTTACCCAGATGCGAGTGCCCCACCAAATCCAAACAAACAAAAGGTCGAAATGGCGAAAAGTTTAGCCATCGCGATCGGTGGTAGTGTGTTGGTGGAAGTGTTACTGGTCGCAGCAGCTAAAAAGGGTGTCTTAGCACTTAAAGGAACAAAAGCTGCAGCGACAGCCGCAAAGGCTGGGAAGTCTGCAATGTCCGCTGCAAGAGTTGCTGCAACCGCTTTGAGAGTTTCCGCAGCCGCTGGTAAAGCGGCGGCGGCTGGAGGTAAAGCGGCAATGGCTGCCGCGGGTGGCCCAGTCGGCTTAGCAGTCGCAGTCGTCTTGCTTATCTTCGATGCGATTTCGATCATATTAGACGAACTGGATCAAGGTGGGTACGATTCATACACGGCGAATAGTCTCTTAACTAGAATGAAAAACATCATAGATTACGAAACTGCTAAATATTTGGAGCTTGAGGGTATGGACTATCCCCTTCTCTTCCCCATTGCCGCCATACACCCCGAAGAGTTTGAAGTTGCATTACAACACGCCGAATCTCAAATTTCGGACAAATATTTGATGGTGGAACTTGAAAAGAATGACGAACTTCTCGCGACTGTGGCAGATTACGTCGGCAAAACAATTGAAAATCCCGAAACACCTTTACCCGAAGATTTTATAAATTTTATAGGAAATTTATCGAAACAGTTCCACATCGAACGTGATCAGTATATATTCCAAAAACTTCAAGAACTCCTAGGTGACAAGGGATACACAATCGACATTTACGAAGATTTGAGTACTCCCGACCAAATCGGTGTTACATTGTCTCAAGAGGGTGTAAGAGAGTGGAATGATGCATCTAAAAACACATGGTTCGCCAACAATGATCTATTCAAACAACCAGCTGAACCCCCGGCTGGTGAGGATCCAATGGCAGCTCTATTCACAGATACGTACTATGTGTATAGCCAAGGACCATCGGACAACCCTGTTATGATTCCCAAAAAACTTCCAGTCAAAACCGCACTCGCCGGATTTTACGGGTCGATCGTTTCTTATTGTGAAAAATCTCGAAAAATCAAACCAACTTCACCCACGATAAATCCACGTGATCTTGGTGTAAAGTATAATTACGATAGTGGAATGTGTGATTTCACGCGCGAATACTGTAGTCGATATGGTTTAGAGTTTAATAATAATGATTGCAGGACGAGACCTGGACAGGCTGCCGCTGAACTGATATTCGGTAAGGTGGTCACTCGGGAATTTATACGGGCGTTCACATCTCCACCTTCGTATGCAAAAAAATCGAAAGGTCCTGCGACAAAGGGTGCGTGCCCTCCGGGTATGCGCGACGATGGTGTGAACTGCTGGTTGGATCCCGTGTATAGAGGTCCCGGAAGTCCTATGGGGTGTAAAGATGGTGAGGAGAAGAAGGGGCAGTTGTGCTACCCCAAATGTCGCGATGGGTACGATTCGAGTGCTCTTGAATGTGAAGGATCTTGTCCAGAGGGGTCGGAAAATTCCGGTTTCCATTGTACTCAGTGGATTCACTCGTATATTCCCGGTAATAAATCGTCGAATCCATTAAGTGCGGGTTTCTGGCAACGTGCCGATTGTCGCGCTGGGTATAAGTATCGCGGAACAACGTGTAACGAGGAGTGTCTGCCCGATTTTGAGTTTAAATCGGGTGCCCTGGGTTCCGCATTCTGTAACAAAACGAGAGGTCGATACTCGAGAGCTGGTGATGCTAAACCATTAAGTTCGTGCCCAGCTGATAAAGAGAAGGAGGGTCTCCTCTGCTACCCAAAATGCTCGAACAAAGGTGCGAACGGACAATACAAATACAACGGTGTTCTCGATTGGTGCCAGCCCGAAGGTGGGGCTGGCATCAAGAAGGGTCTCGACGATCGCTGGGAGTGTCCCGAAGGGTCTTCGAGTATAGCTGGTATCTGCTACGAAAACTGTAAACCAGGCGAACGCGACGACGGTCTTTTATGTAACCCACCCTAAATATTTTCTCATTTCAATATAAAGGATGAGCTTCCTCCGTGGAATAACCAGAGTCGGTGGAAATCTAGACCCAAAATTGTTTAAACAGTTTGATAGTCTCGATAATGTTGCGAAACTCAGAAAACTCGATGCCATAGCCGAACTGGACCCAACTCTCTTTAAACAATTAGATGGTCTTGATGATGCTGCGAAATTACGAAAGGCGGATGAGTTAGCTGAAGCCGCTACCAAAACTCAAAAGTCGAGTTTTCTCGCAAATAACGCTTCCACACTCCTCATGGGTGGTGTTGCCGCTGGTGGTCTCCTTTACCTCGATCGACAGTATGCAGGTGCGGAGAAGGAGGTCAAGGACTGTATGAAGGTGTGCCTTCCTGAAAACTGGGACGATCACGTGTATGGTGACCTGAAAAGTTCTGAACTGATATACAAAGAGCTCGACAATCCCGGTGAACAACCTGTATGTAACGCGCAAATTGAGGATTGTGGTAAATACTGCGGTGATAAGTGTGAAGAAATTCATGATTATGATGTCCCTGGTTCAAATCTTTTCACTGGTGCAGCCGAGGATGCCGCGGAAGGTGCGAGTGATCTATTTACAGCTCTCTTTGGCAACCTATTTAGTGATTTGGGTATAGATTCTACCACCATGTATGCCTCGTCGAGTGCTTTGTCTCTCTGCTGTTGTATGATGATTATCCTACTTGTTGTGATGAAATAACTTTAAAAACCATTCGTAATTATCCCATCCACCCCATACCTATACATATACTCCAACTCTTTGTCCTCTTTGTGTGTATAGGTGTAAACTTTGATGTCGCGTGTATTACAATATGATATGAAGTCGTGATCGAGACATGTCCAATGAAGTACGACTGCTTGAAGATCATGTGTCACTCGTTCGTATTCACTTTCATGGAAAGTTGTCTCAAACGTTGACCCCCTCTTAAACATTTTGGGAAGATTGTAAAGTATTTTTCGATTGAAACTACAAAAGAAAACATCTTGTACAGGTTCAGTCTTGTAAAATTCCGTGAGCGCATTCACCACGGAAAGATCGTTCCCCTTGATGTCGATGATCAAAAGTGTTCGGCGAATCTCTGGAATCTGATCATACACTTCCCTGAGTGAACACACACCCATATCCCCGAGTTTTTGTAGTGACAACTCCCCAATGAAATAGTTGCCTATGTACACGTCGTGATGAAGTACCAGTTCCCCCGTTCCACACAATTGTACATCAATCTCGACACCATCATATTCTCGGTGTACCGCCTCACGGATAGCCTCGATACTATTGTCCCTGAACTGGAGAGAGTACCCCCGATGAGCGATACACTTCATTCTTAACTTAAAGGGATATTAATCCTTTATACCAATGATTCTTTCGATCGACGTTGGTACAAAGAATTTAGCTCTTTGTCTTCTTGACGACAAGGCTGGGAACCTCGTCCGAGAGTGGGATGTTGATGGTATTCCCCCTCAACACGCAGACGGAGTCTATGTGTCTCTTCGTAACCACCTTGACGAAAGACCTTGGGTACTCACAGCCGATACGATTCTCATCGAGAAACAACCCGATCGAAACAAGAAGATGGTTTCTGTGATGCACTTCCTCCATGCCTACTTTATCATCAGGTGTCCCAAAGCTGAGACGATCTTGTATGACGCTCGTCACAAGATTCCTGATGTCGCCGGTCCGGGGAAGGCACAGTACAATAAGCGGAAGAAGGTTGCCATACAGAGGTG
>Ga0208899_1000512_pt1 | contig 29057 bp, 56 predicted proteins | sample VirMetDEL_Nov_24_FD_184518 | JGI IMG/M metagenome (GOLD analysis project Ga0208899, IMG submission 184518) | Aqueous microbial communities from the Delaware River and Bay under freshwater to marine salinity gradient to study organic matter... | ecosystem: Environmental > Aquatic > Marine >... | reverse complement strand
TTTTTGTTATCTAATATAGAACATTTATAGAATACACCATGTTATTATTGCATAGCTGTTATGTTAATAAATCATAGGTGTTAATCATAATGTTGCCACAATTATTTAATAGGAGGTTAATATGAAAACAGTTAAAGAAATAAGAGATACCTTTTCACCTGATGAAATAAAAATCTTAATAGAAATTGTAAAAGGTAAACAAGACTTTGATGTAATGGGTGATGAGATAAAAGATTTTTATTCTGATGAGTATGAGTTTATTGATGAGGAAGATGATAAACAATTCTTATTAGAAAAATTAGAATTTGATTTAGAAATGGGAGGTATAATATGAAGTACAAAAAAAGAAAACAAACAGCAGATGATAGGAAGACGGTTGCTCAATTAATATATGAGGACAATCCAATGACAAGGGGTTTATCAAAAGCTTTAAGAATAACAAGGGAGGATATAATAAAATGGGTAAAGTCAAACACCTAGTTGAAGAAGTAAGAGAACATATATCAGATTTGTTTTATGACAATGATGATATAAGTTTAGAGGAAGTAAAACAAACATTAAGAAATTATTATTTCTTTGTTGATAAAACTAATGGATACTTTATTGATGAGAACTTAGTTGAAGAAATATATAATGAACAAACGGAGGTACAAATATAATGGTTAGTTTTTTCTATGATACAAAAAAATTAAGAAGAGAATTTACTGAAGCTAACATGACAAACTACGGTGAATTTCTTGCTGAATGTTTTAGGTCAAGTAATTTACACAAAGACGGTTGGTGTGAGAGCAAAGTAATTGATACTAATAAAGATGAACAAGGCAATCTAACTTGGATACAGATACATTTAAGATGGGGATTAGATGAAGAAGGATACAAGCAAGAGTGGTACGAAACATTAGACTATGAGAGAGATACTTTTCTAAGAGAGTATGATAAAAACTTTCCTATATTGGAGGTAGTAAAATGAGTGTAGATGAAAGAGGTGATTTAAGAATAACAGGTTGGAATATTAATATTACTTGGAGCAATGGTAAAGAAGAAGTTTTATTAGATATGCCTGATGATGTAGCATCAATGATTGATGAGTGGTTAACTGAACTAGAGGAGGAAGTAAAATGAAAAAATGGAAAGTCTCTAATCTAATTAGAGGTTATCAAATAGAAGAGAACTATGTACTAGCCAATGATGAAGATGATGCTTATGAAAAAATGGAGAATGAAGAGTACATTGGTGAGTGGAAAATAGTTAAAGATGAAATGTCAACAGAAGATACAGAAATAACGGAGGTAAAATAAAGTGATAACAAAAGATATGGTATTATATTGGTTAGATGATGAGTATCATAAATGGTTGCCAGAAATTTTAACTGATATATTAAACAGTAAAGACCCTAACGAATTGTATAATTTAAAAACAGAAATTAATGAGGCATGGCAACAACATATGGAGGCACAATAAAATGGCAGAAAGATTTATATATAAATGTTATAGGCAAGATGAAAGTGGAGAAGAAATTATTTGTTATGCACCAACTGAACATTATTATCAGTTAGATACAACAGCAATAAGTGAAATAGAATTTGATGCAAATGATATGGAAAGTTTATGTAATGCATTAAATAATGCAGATAGAAATTATAAAGAAATATAAAGGAGGATAAATGAAATACTGGATGTGTGAATTTCATGAGCAGAATGGTGAGCATGAATATAAATATCAACATATATACAACGACCAACAACTTGATGATATAGGACATGAGGGTGATGACCATGACTATAGAATACTTAATCATTTTTTTATTGAGAATATAAAAAAAGATGATGAGGATGGGTCAGGTTATTGGACTGGTGATGGTTGTAGAATGGTTAGGTTCGATGGTATGATTGAAGTTAAAAAGAAAAACTTTAAACACTATCAATTGTGTGGTGTCTATTATGTTGGTGATAACATTAGATTAAAATGGAATGAAGAAAAGGAATGTTATGACGAATATACTGATAAGGAAAATAAAAATGACTGAAGAAATGATGGAAGAAATATTAGATAACTGGATTGTATGGAGTAAAGAGATACAACAAAATAATAAATCAACATGGTCTCAAAGAGACGATGCTATTGTGAGAGCAATAACAAAAATACTGGAAGAAAAATTATATGAATACAAAAAGTAATATTGATAGCATGATTAAATGGGCAAGTGGTTTTATAGATGGTGAAGGTTATCTTCAATACAAACAAGAACCTTATAAAAGAATAAGAATAGAAGTTTGTAATACAGATTTCACACCAATAAAAATACTACATGAATTATTTGGTGGTAAAATTTATGATAGGAAACCTAGAGTATCAGCTATAGGAACTATAACTAAACCACAAAAAACATGGGTAGTTTTGAATGAGGAATGCTATGAAGCTTGTAAATCTTTGTTGCCTTTTTTAACTACAGAAAAAAGAATTAACACAGCAAAGGAAATAATAAATCATTATGAGGAAAAAAGTGAGAATTAAAAAAGCTATTTATGGTAGGAAAGTATTTAGTAATAAGTCTGAATTACAACACTATAAATTATATGAACAATTAAAACTACAAAAGGAGTTAGTAATGGAACTACATCAAGCAGTTGGAATATGCGAGGGTTATATTAGATGTGATAAAGCAGAAGATGAAATTAAAGCTTGGCAATTTTTAATTGATACAGGCATGGCTTGGAAACTACAGGGTTGGTTTGGAAGACAAGCACAGAATTTGTTAGACATGGGAATATGTAAAGAAAAAAACTTACAATAAAATGCTTGACAAATATTTTAAATGTGATAAAGAAAAGATATGAAAACAAATATAAAAACAATAATAGTTAAACTAAGAATGAAGTATGCTGATTGGAGAGGACATCATGGTAAACGATGGAACTATGAACCTGGTGATTGGTATATGGGAAGACATAAGAAAATAAAAAAAGAACAAGAGCCTTCACTAAGACATACAATCTTTGGTGTAGTGTTTATCTTGTTAGCAATATTATCACTATCAATAATATTAAATATTTTACAAGGAGGTATATAAATGTTTATAGATAAATATAATATAAAAGTTATAGGTCAAGAGTACAATTCTAAAAAAGAAAAGTATGATAATGATTTAACTAAGTTAACTTTAAATTCAACTGATGGTGTGCACCACAAAAAATTTATAGCAATGCTAGAAGAACTATGTGATGCTCATGAAGGAACTCATTTAGAGTTAGATATTAAAATTAAACAACATCAATACACAGACTAAGGAGGAAATCATATGTTTGGATTTGGTAAAAAAGAAAAAGAAAATCAATTAAGAAAATATATTGTCATGGGTAAATTTAAATTTAGTGATAGATATATTTTAGAAAAGCAATTCATAAACAAACATAGTGCTGACGATTATGTTAACATTATGAAAGAGAATAGTGAGTATAATGATTATGAATACTTTTTATTTGAACAGTCGAAAGACTACAACTATGAGGAAAAAAATGACTGATGATATTACATCTTACGGTGATGTTTACTTAGAAGAGTTAAGTAAAAATGTTCAAGAGAGTAAGGATGAGTACTCTAAATTATTAGATTGGACTTCTGAACTTTCAGAAAATAATTTTAATCTTATAAAAGAGATTAAAGATTTAGAAGTTAAGTTTACTAATTTAAAATATAAATCTAATGACTGGATAGCAGATTTAAAACATGCTGAAGAAGTTAGATTAAAACTTGTTAAAGAAAATATTGCTTTAAGAGAAGAGATTAAAAATCTTAAAGATGATATTAAGTATGAGAGAGAACTAAGAATAGCAGGTGCTAAATATCATAATGGGTAGAAACTATAAATGGTTGGAGGAAAATGTGTTAACACCGAGACAAGTAAAACTTTTTAATTTCTTAAAGAAATATAAAAAGGAGTATAACTATATGCCTTCATTTAAAGAAATGAAAGAATACATGGGAGTAAAATCTAAGAATAGTATTCATCAAATGATAGGACATTTAGAGTTTAAAGGTTATATTAAACGATTGCCTTATCGAGCAAGGGCACTAGAAATAATAAAGGAGTATAGATAATGATGTACGATGAGTCTAAAAAATATAAAGATGTACCATTAGATAGTGAAGTGTTTACATATCTAGATAAATATGATAACTTGGAGACAGAAAAATTAGGTATGCTGTTAGCTAACCTAAGTATGCCTAAGATGTGTTATAGTTGGAGCACAACTGAAGACTTTAATACTCTATTAAATAAATATAAGATAGATGTTTCTAAGTTTGAAAAAGAAAAACCAGTTGTTGAGAAATCTGTTAAAGCAGAAATATCAAGTACATTATTTTCTTTAATAGAAAAAGATAATTATAAAAAGAGAAACTTAATAAAAGCATTAAGAGAAAAGTTTCCTGAAGTTAATCCAGGTGTAATACAAAGACTAATCAAAAAGTATTTGTCTCTAAGAATATTAGAAATAGATACAACATATAAAACTAAACGATACATAATAAAAGGGAAGTACTACATTAAATAATTTATGAGCAAGTATATATTAAAAAAATCTTACGTTAGTTTAGATTTACAAATTGAGGATTACTATGAAGATGTAAAAGATGAAGACAAATTAAAAAAGAAAATTAATTTTACAGAGAATGCTATCATCATTAACAAAGATGTTAAACAAACAAGAGCAACGATAGAGGAGATAGATGCTAAAACGTATAAAGAAAAAATTAAAAAGGTTAGCGACAAAAATAAAACAGTCACTACAAAAGATATTAAAAAGGATTAAGTCATGATAATTAAAACCGAATCATTTGTTAACCCATTAGGAGATTCTTCTGGTTATCAAATAACACCTGAGATATTATTATGGAGGTCTGTTCTTGTTAGAGTTATTCTAGATGCATTAGGAGTAGACATTCATGCTTGGGGTTATGTTAAGAAAAGAATAATAGAAGATTCTAATGCATGGTTTAACAAAGACAATGAAGACTTTATATTAACTTGTGACTATGCTGATTTAGAATGTGACTTTGTATTAAGATTAATTAAGAAAATTAAAAAGAATAATGCAGAGAAACATTTTAAAAATAAAAATCTAAACAAATTTCTTTTAGAATATATTTGTTCATTTGCAGGTGAGCAATAGTGAAGTTTAATAATACATCAAAGTTTGACATTGATTTAAAGTATGGTCAAATTAGAGAGAAGAGAGTAGCAAATCTTCTTGGTAAAGAACAAGTTGAAATTAAAACTGAAAGGAGTTGGTGGAGAAAGACAGGCAACATAGCAATTGAATATGAATACAGGGGAAACCCATCTGGTATTGATAAGACTGAAGCTAAATGGTGGTTTCATATTTTGGAACTAGATAAAAAAGAACATTGCATTTTAGTATTCAGAGTATCAAGATTAAAAAAGATAGTTAAGAAATATAAAAAGACACACACTAAATGTATAGGAGATTACCGAGCAAGTAAGTGTGTTGTTATTCCAATCAAAGAATTATTTAAGGAGGATTGTTACAGTATATAGTTATGGCTGATAAAGATTTAATTAGACAGTATAAAGATACAATAGTTGAATTAACTAAAGAGAAGGAAGAAAACTTTAAAACAATTAAGGATAAAGATTTAAGAATTAAAAAAATCTTAATTGAATTAGAACAAGCTAACGATGATATACAATCTATGGGTAGAAAAATTAATGACTTAGAAATTAAACTAAATAAAAAGCAAGATTTATCTAAGAAAATAGATAAAGTATTAAGTGAACAAAGTGAAAAAAAAGTGTCAGATAGTGTTGACATGGATGAAAAAATTTGATATAGATTCTGTCATGTCAAATAAATTAAATAACATAAAAGGAAATATATTATGGCAATAGTAGAAGGAACAGCTTATTGGGCATCTATAACTAGACCCAATGAAAAGTTTGAACCAATGTGGAGAATAGACTTAGCAGTTGATGATGCAACAGCATCTGAATTTCAAAAGCAAGGTTTCTCAGTTGGTGAAACAACAATTAATGATGAGACAATTAAGAACATCATTAAGTTTAAAAGAAAAGTATCTAAGGCTAACGGTGATAAAAATCAACAGCCTCAATTAGTTGATGCAGAAAAGAAACCGTTAGATAAGATAGTCGGTAACGGCAGTAAAGTAAAAGTAATGTATAAATCTTATGACTGGAATTACAAAGGTAAGACTGGTAAAGGTTTAGACTTACAAGCAGTACAAGTTTTAGACTTAGTTGAGTACACTCCTAATGAGGATTTCACAGTTGAAGGTACATCTTCTGACGGTGAATCTATTAATAGTGATTTTTAAATAGTCTAAAAAACCACAAGATATAATGTTCATAGTTGTCATTATACTTAACTCCTACGAGAGAGTCGGATACCTCCATCTGGCTCTCTCACAAATAACTAAAATTTTAAAGGGCGACAATGGAAAACATAGACAAGAACGGATTTGTTAAATATCATTTACCATGTCCACTTTGTGCAAGTAGCGATGCAGTATCATTAAACAAAGATGGGTCAGCTTATTGTTTCTCATGTCAGCAGTACATTAGGGAATACAATATGGAAACAAATCATGAAACAACAAATAGAGTAAATGAATATCAAGTAAAAGACTTTCTAAAAGAATCTAACTTTGCAGAAATCATTGACAGAAATTTAAAAGAAGATACCTGTAAACGATATGGTGTTACAGTTAAGATGGATTCTGTTGGTAGTATAACACATCATTACTACCCTTATCATGACAAGCAAGGTGCAAAGATAGCCACAAAAACTAGATACACTAAGCTAAAAGAATTTAGTATACAAGGTAATACAAAAAATTCTGGATTGTTTGGTGAACATCTTTTCACAAAAGGTAAATACATTATAGTAACTGAAGGTGAGTTAGATTGTTTATCAGCTTATCAAATGTTTAAGACTGATAAGTATGACACACCTGTTGTTAGTATTAAGAATGGAATTACTTCAGCAGTTAAGGATGTTAAAAATAGTTTAGATTATCTAGAACAATTTGATAATGTTATTATTAATTTTGATAATGATAAACATGGTCAAGAAGGTGCACTAAAAGTTGCAGAATTATTTAGTCCAGGTAAATGTAAGATTATGTATTTACCTCAAGAATATAAAGATGCATCTGATTGTTTAACTAAAAATAAAATTCAAATTTATACTAAAGCTTTTTGGGATGCTAAGTTATATGCACCTGATGGTATTATAAATGCAAATGTTTTATTTGAAGAGATAGCTAAACCAACAACAAGAGCATTTGTTCAGTATCCATTTGAGGGTATGAATAAAATAACATATGGTATTAGACCTGCAGAGTTAGTTACATTTACAGCAGGTTCAGGTTTAGGTAAGACACAAGTAATGAGAGAAGTAGTATATCATATGTTAAAATCTACTGAAGATAATATTGGTTTACTTATGTTAGAAGAAACACCAGTCATTACTTCTAAAGGTTTGATGAGTATTGAAGCTAATCAAAGATTACATTTACCTGATGTCCATGTAAGTAAAGAAGAATTAAAAACTTACTTTGATGCAACGGTAGGTACTGGTAGAGTTTATATGTTTGACCATTTTGGTTCTAACTCTATTGACAATATAGTTTCAAGAGTAAGATACTTAGCTAAAGGTTTAGATTGTAAGTATGTAGTGATAGACCATGTTAGTATTATTGTATCAGACCAATCTCATGGTGATGAACGAAGAGCATTAGATGAGATTATGACTAGGTTAAGAACACTAGTTCAAGAGACTGGAGTATCAATGATAGTTGTATCACACTTACGAAGACCAGACGGTAAAGGACATGAGGAAGGTGCAGCAACATCTTTATCACAGCTTAGAGGTTCAGCAAGTATAGGTCAACTAAGTGATATGGTTATTGGATTAGAAAGAGATGCACAGAATGATGACCCAGAGATTAGAAATACAACAAGAGTTAGAGTATTAAAGAATAGATTTTCTGGGCTCACAGGACCTTGTTGTGATTTAAGATATGATGTTGATACTGGTAGATTGAAAGAGGTTAAAGTAGATGACCTTTAATAAAGTAGTGTTTGATATTGAAACAACAATGACTGCAGATAAAATTTGGTGCATTGTTTGTAAGCATGATAAAACTTACTATCAATTTGTAGAAGGTAAAAACTTAAATAGATTTGAAGAGTTTGCAAAACAAACTAAAGAATTTATTGGACATAATATTATTGGGTTTGATGTACCAGTAGTTAAAAAATTTTTAGGTGCAGACATATTTAAAAATTGTAAACTTACAGATACATTAGTATTATCAAGATTACTTAATCCAATATTAGATGGTGGACACTCATTAAAAAATTGGGGAACAAAGCTAGGTCAAAACAAAATAGAGTTTGAACAGTTTGATTATCTTAGTGATGACATGTTAAAGTATTGTCGTAATGATGTTGCATTAACAGAAAAGCTTTATAAATTTTTAATGAGAAAGATGACTGACTTTGGTGAGTCAATTGAATTAGAACATAAGGTAGCTGAGATAATTCAGAAACAACATGACAATGGATTTCTTATTGATGTTGTTAATGCATATGGATTACAAGCTAAGTTTCAAGAAGACATGAATGAATTAACTACTGAAGTTAGAAAATCTTTTCCACCAGAAAAGATAGAAGAAACATTTATACCTAAAGCAAATAATAAAGCTAGAGGTTATGTTAAAGGAGTTCCGTTTACAAAAGTAAAATACAAAGAATTTAATTTAGGTTCACGACAACAAATAGGTGAACGATTAATGAAGCTAGGTTGGAAACCAAAAAAGAAAACAGATAAAGGACATGTGATTGTAGATGAAAAAGTTTTATCTGAAATTAAAAATATTCCAGAGGCTGCATTAATAAACAAGTTTCTCTTGCTACAGAAAAGAATTGCTCAAGTCAGTTCTTGGATTGAAGCAATTAGAGAAGATGGGAGAGTACATGGAAAAGTGATTACTAATGGTACAGTCACAGGTAGAATGAGTCACCAGTCGCCCAACATGGCTCAGATACCTGCTGTGTACTCTCCTTATGGTAAAGAATGTAGGGCATTATGGATACCAAGAAAACAATTTAAACTAGTAGGTGTTGATGCATCTGGACTTGAGTTAAGAATGTTAGCACACTACATGAATGATGAGGAATATATAAATGAAGTCGTTAATGGAGATATACACACAGCAAATCAAAATGCTGCTGGTTTGGAATCAAGAGATAAGGCGAAGACTTTTATCTACGCATTTATCTATGGAGCAGGTTCAAAAAAAATCGGAAGTATCATTGGAGGTACGGAAAGAGATGGAGAAAGAGTTAAAGAAAAATTTCTTAGAGCAACACCAAGTCTTAGAAGCTTACGAGAAAAAGTGGATAGAGTGGCTCAACGAAGATGGGTCAAAGGACTTGACGGAAGAAAAATAATTATTAGACATCCACATGCTGCATTGAATACATTATTGCAGGGAGCAGGTGCAATAGTTATGAAGTATGCGTTGACATTGCTAGAAGAATATGTTAATAATAAACGAATCAAAGCATTTCCAGTTGTAAATGTACATGATGAATTTCAATATGAAGTTGAAGAATCACAGGCAGAAGAGTTTGGAAAGATTGCAGTACAAGCAATTATAGATGCAGGAAATAAATTGAAAGTGAGGTGTCCATTAAATGGCGAATATAAAATCGGAAACAACTGGTCAGAAACACATTAGTACTTTAGTACCAGATATTAAAAAATTAATTACAGATGTATCAAATGGTAAACCTGCACCTATTACAGAAGAGAATCTAAATAGATTCTTAGATAGTATTAAAGAAGCTTTACTATCATGGAACAAACCTTCAGTCAAAGAAAAGTATGAAGGTAAATTAAGAATGTCTGTGTTAGGTAAACCACCTAGACAACTTTGGTATGATAAGAATAGTCCTAAAGAATCTAAAGAAGATAACTCTGATATGACATTAAAGTTTTTATATGGACATATTATTGAACATCTTATTTTATATCTTGCAGAATTGTCTGGTCATAAGATTGAAGACCAACAAAAGAAAGTTGAGATAGATGGTATTACTGGACATATAGATAGTAAGATAGATGGAGAAGTATGTGATGTTAAGTCAGCATCACCATTTAGTTTTAAAAAGTTTGCATCAGGTGAGATAGTTAATGACGACCCTTTTGGTTATCATGCCCAGTTATCAGGATATGAAACTGCTATGGGTACTAAGGAAGGTGGGTTTCTTGTTGTTGATAAATCTTCTGGTGATATTTGTTTTTATAAACCAGATGATATGGCAAAACCAAATATACCTGATTTAATATCTACTTTAAAAACAACATTAGAAAGTGAAGCACCACCTAATAAATGTTATCAAGATAAAGAAGAAAAGAATGGTAACAAAACTTTAGCAACAGGCTGTCAATTCTGTATACATAAATGGGAATGTCACTCTGATAGTAATAATGGAAAAGGTTTAAGAGTATTTAAGTATGCTAATAAAAATGTTTTCCTTACTCATATTGTTAAACTTCCTAACGTAGAAGAAATAACTAATCAATACAAGGAGCAAATAGAAACCTATGGAAAACGTCAAGCATAAACATTTACTTATTAGAGCAGAAGTAAATAAACCACCTGCATCAGAAGAACATATTATTTTTTGGTTAAAGAATTTAATTAAAAAAATAGATATGAAAATACTTGCAGGTCCTTATGCAACTAAAGTTACTAAGAAAGGTAACGCAGGTATAACTGGTGTTGCTATTATAGAAACATCGCATGTTGTTATTCATACTTGGGATGAAAACAATCCTGCTTTAATACAACTTGATGTATACTCATGTAAAGATTTTAAGAAGTCTGATATATTAGAATGTTTAGAAGAGTTTGAAACAGTACAAGTTGATTATAAATATTTTGATAGAGAAAATAATTTTGAAGAAATAAAATAATGAAATGTTTTTATTGTAATGCTGAAGTAAGATGGAACGAAGATTATGATACTGAAGATACTTATCCAGATTCAGAACACGATATAGTTAGTATGTATAACTGTGATGAATGTGATACATGGTATGAAGTCTTTTCACACAAGAAGGAGAAGAAGAATGAACGCAAAGACAATGAGTAAAATAAGAAACAAAGCTAAACATATTTTAGTTGAATGGTTATCTTCTTTGTTAAATAAAGAAGAGGCTAGTAAAATTAACTATAAGAATGTATTACAATTCTTACCTAATCAAACTCACTATTGGCAAGATACTACATTAAGACTACAACCATGGTCATATAAGTGGGTAGTTAAGAAATTAAAACACAACCAACAGTTGACATATGATGATTTAAATGATATGTTACAACCGTCTGAAAGAGATTTAAGAAGACAAAAGATGATTGAGAAAGGACCTTTATAAAATGACAGATAAAAGTTTATTTAATGGATTAGCTTATGATAGTTTAAATAAGCAGGTAGATGGCACTCACTATAAAGGAATGAAGATTCAACCTGCTCAATTTATTAATGAGAACAATTTATTATTTGCTGAAGGTAATGCAATTAAATATATTTGTAGACATAAATTAAAAGGAAAAAGAAAAGATATTGAGAAAGCAATTCACTATCTTGAAATGATATTGGAGAGAGATTATGATTCATGAAAGTACAATAAGTCAGCTAGAAAAAAGAGCAAGAGGATTTAGAAGAATTATCTCTTCTCTTAATGACCTACCTATGTATGGTATAAACCCTACTATAGATAAAATCTTGTTTGTTAAGATTGAAGCTTTGAAAGACCATCTTAAAAAAAAGATTCAAAAGAATAATGAAAAGTTAAATGAGATTTATACTAACAGTATTGATAGTTTGTTAGATGATGACGGACAGATTAACAATAATAATATATCTATAGATAATGATTCGCAGAAAATTACCAAAGAATAATAAGAGACGTAAAAAAACTGAAGCTGATTTAGCTACATTTAAATTAATTATAAATAATACTGGACAATTTATTGTTGAGAAATCTTTATATCCTAAAGATAAAATTAATTTACATTTTAAAAAAGAAAATTCAGGAATCGTAACTGCAATGTTAAGAGAATCAGAAACTAAGTTTGATGAGATAACTGATTTGTATGAGATTCTTTTAAAAGAATTAAGTTAATTAACTTGGAGTTCCTTTTGCAACTACTTCATTACAAAAATAATTCATATATAATTTATCTTTGTTAATACTATCTTCCATCTTAACAGAGAAATCTTTTATTAACAATCCCCCTGCTCCCACACATTCAGACCAAGAGTTATATTGTGTTTCAATTTTCATTGGGTTATTACAATAAGCTGTAACAGCAGAACAAATAGAAAATACCAAAAGAAATTTCATGTTAAATGCTTTCCAAAACTTTTTTAAGTTTTATTGCAGTTAACATATTTCCTTTTTGTCTACACTCATTAATTAAATGTTTAAGTTTAAATATCAATTCTGTTCTACGACTCATCTTTAATAACCTTCTTTCTATTATACTTCTTTTTATTTTTAATAACCTTTTGTTTATACTTAGGGTTACTTAATTCTTTAGCATATGGATTAAGAAGATTACTTCTTAAATCATTAGCTAGTATTGTCAATCTTTTTAAATCCAATTTATTTAGATGTTATAATTTTTTTAATGGTTTGACTACCATCAATATTAGTTTCTAATTCAGCTTCTACTTCCCCACACATAAACTGTTTATTTTTCATATCCATATTTCTAGTGGCTTCTCTTTTCATTTTTAAACAAGTAGATAAATCATCTTGTATTCTATGTTCTATAAGTTCACCATTAATAAATAAACATAGTGCAAATACTAATTTAGTAATTACCATTTAACTTACCTATATTTGCTCTAACAGAATCTTTTAATTTTTCTACATCTATTCTAAGTCTTTCAACATCAGTTTGTAGTCTATTAATATTAACTTTATTATTCATCATGTCGTCAACTCTGATAGTTAATTTTTCTAATCCTTCTGCAATATGTTCTAGTAACATAAATTGTTCTTGGTCGATTGGTTTTTGTTTACTAGCTTCAAGTAAGTCTTGTTCAAATAATTGGTTCTTTGTTTCTAATTTATTTAATCTTTCAATAACACCAAATGCAAACCATGCACCTACAATTATAGCACCTATTAAACCTATAAGGTTTCTTAATGGTAGACCTATGTTAGTGTTATCATTTATTTTCATTTAAAAATATTTAAAATTTTTTTCCACCAAGGAATATACTCATCAGTTAATGTTAAAGCTTCTTCCCATTCTTCTAAATGTGTACATCTACTACATGAACATCTAGCACATTTAATATCTACATTACAATGACACTTGTGATTACATTTAATACAGTCAGACATATTATATTCCTTGTAGTCTAGGGTCTTTACTTGTTATATTCTTTTCTGCTTTAGGTCTAGCAATTGATTGCTTACTTCTTTCTCTCAATTGAATTTTAGCAGAATCAGATTTTCTTTTTTCTTCTAATTGTTTTTTTAAATCCCATTTAAAGTTCATTTCTTTTTTCCTTTCTTCTTAGTAAATAGATTTTCTATTTTTAAAAAGAAATCATCTATTGCTCCTAATACTGTATACATTATTTTATCAATCATTATCTTACTGGTCCTCCAAATACTGCTAACAATATCATTAAGATAATTAATATAGATGTGAAACGATAGTCCATGTTTATATCCTATTCCTGTCTTTCTATTTCCCCATAGTTTTTGCCATGACCAAACATTAACTTTACTTGACCAATGATTTATTAACAATAGTATTTGTTTTAACATTTATTTTTTATTTCTGAATATCTGTGTGCCTTTTATACCATAGATTGATGCAACAACAAGTATCCATAAATTCGTAAACCAACTAGGCAATTGTGAAAAGTATTCAAAGAATAATTTTACTTTGTCCATAGCTGTTGGGTCATCCGATATAACTGCCCAAGCTAAAATTACAATGGGAGCTGAGAGAATTAATAAAACAAATTCGTCTTTCCAGTCCGATTGTCTAGCCTCTAATAATTTACCTGCGTATTCAGCCTCACCTTTAGCCATCTTAGCAGCATGATTCATTTGAGCATCTGCCATTAGCATTTTGGTTTGCTGTCTTTGTTTAAATATGTGTGTACCTGCTTTAACAGCTAAGTTAAAAGCACTAAGTATTGGAAATCCCATTGTTGTCTAACCACTCCTTTACATTAAATGAAGGACATTTCTTTTTATCATCTACTTCATAGTGTCCTATTATTTTTTTAATATCGTATTTATCTTTTAGTGTTTCTAATATTTGTTTCAATGTATCAAACTGCTCAGGTAAAAAATTATTTTCCCAATCACCCTCCTTATTAGAACCACCTATCATACAAATTCCTATTGATGTACCATTAACTGCTCTAGCATGAGAGCCTGTTCTATGTTCTTCTCTACCGACTTCTAAAGTACCATCTCTTTTAATAACATAGTGATAGCCTATGTCATCCCATCCATTTTCTACAACATGCCAATGTTTAATTTTTTCTACTCCAATATCCATATCAGCAGGTGTTGCTGAACAATGAATAACAATCATATCTGTTTTACTTCTTGGTGTCATACTTAATATCTAGGGAGCATTACACTCCCTAGATTTATGGAGGTTATTTTATTTTTATTGTTTTAGCTTTTTTCTCTTCAGGTAATTCTTCATATACTTTTATAGTAAGAACACCATCTTTGAAATCAGCCGAATCTACTTTGATGTATTCAGACAAAGTAAATTTTCTAACTACATTTCTTGATGCAATACCTTGATGAATTAAATCATCTTTTAACTTATCATCTTTCTTAGCTGTAATGGTAAGTATACTATCTTGCACCTCAATGTCAATATCAGATTTAGAGAAACCAGCTAATGCGATTTCTATTTGCCAATCTGTATCACATCCACCAATTTTTCTTATATTGTATGGAGGAAAGTTAGAAGTGTTTATTCTAGATACCTCATTTAAACTATTAAACATTCTATCAAATCCGATAGAATAATTTTTAAATGGGTCAAAGTTTAATATAGTCATATTATATCCTTTTGTTAAGCGATTAATTTTAGTAATCCCTAATGGGCATTACTGTTCCTATATTATAGTAGGAATTTTGTTTCCTGTCAACTATTAGTCACCCTTGGTATAGGGTACTTTTTCGCCTATATCTTCACCACCTTTAACAAATTTACTGGTGTCAATATCAGCCATAGTTTTTCCTTCTTCTTTTAGCTTCTGTTTAATTAAATCTTCAGCATAATCTTTTTTAATTGTACCTGCTTTAACATAGCTTCTTATTCTTTTAACATAAGCTGTTATACTATTATATGGTTTCTGAGGTGGTACAATTACTTCATCACCATCTTTAAACTTAGGTTTATTCTTTGTAATAATAACACCAGATGATGATACTTTATATTTATTAGGTAATTTTTTTACTGTAAAATTATCACCTAATATATCTTTAATATATTTTTCTAATTCTTTTTGACTAAATCCTTTTTGAAATGTTTTCTTTTTGTCTCCAAATATCCAACCATCCTCAAATTTAACTGCATTCTTAGAAGTTTTAGCAGCTTTAGCAACCTCATCTCCTCTTGTTGTTATAACAGCAACACCATCATCTTTAATTAATTGTGCTATTTGTTTAACAACATTAGCTCTTTCTTTTTTATTTCCTATTACATTTAATACATTTAAATTAACAACAGCATCTTTAGAACCAATACCTTCTTTAACTAATACATCATCAAATTTTTTATAATCTGGTATTCTACCTTTAAATAATTCTCCTTGAAAATTTATTTTAGATTTTAATATTTTTTCAATTGGAACAAATGGTTCATGACTTGTAACATTTTTATTCTTAAACATTCTAGTACCAATTCCAATTCCAGCACCAAAATCATGAACAGTATTTTTATTTAAATCTGTTAATAAATTATCTACTTTTTTATATGTACCTAATGTACTAGTAATTGCAGTATCTCCTGGATTAACTTCATCTAATAATGATTTAGATATATTTTTATCTAAAACTTCATCTGTATTTTTTATTATACTTTCTGCTGCACCTTTAGCTGTTGTTTTTGATGCAGCTTTAGATGTAGATTTACTAATAGCTTTTGCTATTCCCTTTCCAACTGCTCCTCCTATATTAAAATTTTCTCTAAATTCATCTAATCTAGATTTTGGAACAGTAGTAGCAATATCATAATCAGGAAATAATTTACCAATCCATTTTCTCCATGTAGGAAGTGGAGCAATTCTTTCCAAAAATATTTGAGTTGCTTTATCAGTATTACCTTTATATGTTTGTTTAGCAACATCTCCTGCATCAGTTAATATACTAAAAAATGGTGCAAATAAAAACCAAGGTTCTCTTGCACCTGGTCCACTTAATCTACCAACAAATAATTCTGGAGCAGTACCAGACATACCTGATAATCTTAAAGCTTCTGAATACCATTTGTCAGTTTGTGTTTCTAAATCAGTTTGAATTTCTCCATACTTAGCAATTTCTCTTAATGATTGTATTCCACCATAAACAGGTAATCCTGCTAATAATTTAACTAATTGTTTAACATCACCATTTTCTATTCTTTGTAATACTTTATTTGTTTGTGCAGATTTAGCTAATGTCCATGACATAAACTGTCCTAACAATCTAATAAGTGGGTCTCTTGATTGTGTAAATAATAATCTATTTGATACTTGAGGTATTAATGCATCTCTGTTTGAAGCAAGTATACCTGCATCATTTAATAATTCTCTTCCAAATTTTTTCGAAATAGCATCATCAAAGTTTTTAAACTTACCTAATCTTAACGCATTACTAGTATTAATACCATACTTAGAAACATCATTAACTAATCTTATTCCTTTAGAACTATTTAAACTATTACCTCTACCAACATAAGTAGCTAATTTTTTAGCACTTGTAAAAGCATCAACTGCTCCAGTATTATATGCATATCTTCTAGCAAATCCAGTTAACCATTGAAGACCCATAAGTTTAAAACCTAATTCATTTGTCTTTCTAGTTAATCCTGAACTTCCCATTACTTTAGCTGCATTTGTAGCATCATCTAAAGGAGTAAGAGTTTTAAATAAAGATTGTTCAGCCTCTTTACTTTGAGCAAATCCCATTTTTTCTGCAAGACCAAACTGTTTCTTTTCTCTAATTGTTGTTCTTGCTAATCCTTGTATCCAACTTCTAAAATTTGTAGAGTTTTGAAATGGCTGTACTAAATCCCCAAGTGATGCAATAGTAACTCTATCCAACATATTTAAATTAGATATAGTAGATAATATTCCTGTGCCTGTTCTAACAATACCTTTTCTAACTTCACCATATCTACCAAGAAAAGCATCTATATTTTTCATTACTAATCCTATCTCATGAGATGCATAAGCTGTTGCATTAGGATTACCTGCATATTTTTCTACAATTTCAGTTAAGTATGGAGCTAATAATTCTCCTTTTGCTCCAAAGTTTTTTGCAAAAGCAATTGAGTCAGATGATGTTGTAACTAATTTATTTAATACTGCTTGAACATCATTAACTAAATATCCATTCTTTTCTAATATTTTTTCTACTTGAGCATAAGGACCAGATAAAACCCTATCTTGAGTTATGTGGTCACTTAAAGGTAATCCCCTAATAATAGGTTTATTAAATGTATCTTTAGATTTACCTATTAAATTATTTACTAATTCTGTTATAGCTTTTTTATCATAGAAACCTTTTTCATTTGAAGTTTCTAATGTAGAATAAAAAGATTCAGCTTTAGCTTGAGGGTCTTTATGTCCTTGTGTTTTAAAAATACCACTTATAATTTTTTTAAATTTATCTGGGTCTTGTTTTACAACATCCCAATTCCATACTCTAGGAAAATAATCTTTAATATCATCTATTCTAACATTAACAGTTTTCCCATTTTTTTGTATATCTTTTCTTAATCCTATACCAACATTATTATATTCATCTTTAAATTGTTTTAAAAAATCTTCTATCTTATTTGCTAATTCTTTTATTTGTGGTGTAGCTTTTTCTTTAGAACCTCTTACAATTCTTATAGCTGCATCTTGTTGTTCAGGAGTAGTACCTTTTATTATATTACTTATCTTTAATGAATATTGTTGTTTTAAATTATCAGATATTGCTGCTGAAGAAAATTTACTTAAAGGTGAATCTATTTCTTGAAATAATTTTGTACCTATTTTTTCTGCACCACCACCAAATGCTTTTAATTTAGTAATTGTTGTTGTTGCAGTTAACTCTCTAGCTTTTTGAAATATATGTCTAGTTGCATTATTATATATAATACCTTCTAATAAATTTTTTTCACCTGTAGCAAATACTGTTCCACTTCTTTGAATTAATTTATTTAATCCACCAAGACTAGCTCCAACCATCATCCAATTATTTAAATTTGCATCTTCTCCACCCCATAATCTACCAAAGGCATAACCAGTACCTGCTCCTAATGCAGGTCTAACAGATGCAGATATAACAGCTTCAGCTACATTTCTTGTTAAACTTTGCTGTTCTTTTATTTTCTTTAAATATAAATAATCTCTTTTAGCTAATAAATCTGTAACCTGTTTTGAATTTTTAGATATGTCGTTCCAAAGTATTTTTTGTTTTTGATTAAATATTTTAGTTTCATCTGCTAATGTTTTTGTTTTTTTCTTTAATAATTTTTCTAAATTATTTGTTGTTTGTTCTTTAACAGTATTAAAAAATTTAACATCTTTAAAATCTTTTAACTTAGTAGTTAAACTTTCAATTTGTGTTTGAAGTTTCTTTTCTTTTAAATTAAATAATTTAGTTTCTCTAGCAATAGGTTTAATAAAATTTTTATTAGCAAGATTTAATTGTTTATTTATTTCTAATACATCTTTATCTCCTGCAATAGCTTGTAGTTTTTTAAACTCAGCATTTGTTATTCCTAATTGTTTAGCTTTTTGTCCTTCAATTACACCAATAATTTTTTGTATATCTTGTGCTTTAGCATTAGGTAATAGTTGTGTTATACCTCTAAATGCTTTAACAGTTAATGGTCCAAGTGCTGCTGCACTAGCTGCTGATATACCAACTTCAGTAGGATTAATTTTACCTGTTGTAGCTAAATTTTCTAACATAGTATCTAATCCAACAGTAACACCAGATATAGCTGAAATACCTTTATAAGAAGCAGAAGCTGCTCTTCCCCAAGGTGTCATATAAGCAGCAATATAAAATGGGTCAACTAAAAAAGTAGCCATAGATGCTGCTTGTACAATTGTATCATCATCATATGCACCTGAAGCTAAGTCACCATATCGTTGTTTTAAATCTCTTTGTTCTTTATTGAAATTATATTTTATATAATCTTCAAAATCTTTATCTGGGTCAAATGCAGCTTGAGTACCAGCTTTAGCAACACGATATAGATTTCCAAAAAAAGTATTTTGTTTATCTATACCATATCTAATTTTTTGAGCTGTAGTATATTCTTGTGTTTTTGTAGGAGTTATTGTAGTAGATTCAACAGGAGTTACACCTTCTAGTTTTGAAAAATCTATAATAGATTCTTCCTTTGCAGGAGTAACACCTTCTAGTTTTGAAAAGTCTATAACGGATTCTTTAGTTTCTGGTTCTACAGGAATTGTAGTTTGTTTTTCTTCAATAGGTGCAACAGGAGTTACACCCTCTAACTTTGAAAAGTCTATTTGAATTTGTTCTGCCATACATAGTTCTTATTTTAATGGACTATATCTTGATTTTACATTAATAGGAAAATCAATTTGATATGTATCTTTTATTTCTTGCCCAGTCATTGGTCTTGGTAATACTTTTAATACTGATTCTAAATTTGTAAATGTAGTATCTCCCGTTTCAGATGGTTCAATTTTTTTACTTCTATTTATAACATCTTGATTAACTCCTAATGTTTGTTCAGCAACACTGCCATCACCTCCTTCTTGTTTTACAGTAGACTGTGGTGCTATTACTTTTTCTGCTGAACCATAATCAAAGTTTATACTATCTAAATATTTTTTATTATTTTCTGTTAATGGTATTGTTTGACCATTTACTACAACAGCATTAACATTTCCTTTATTTATATTAGTATCACTAACTTTACCAGGTTTTTCAGTTTGTATATTTAAAATTTTTTCCATTTCAGTTTTAACTTTAATAACTAATGGATTCGTACTATCATCATTAAGCTTTAGTAATCTTTCTTGTAAACTATTCATAGCATCAGCTTCAGTAGATAATTTAAATTCAGGGTCTGCTTTATTAACTATATTTTTTACAGCTTTAAAATAAGCTTCTCCAACAGCTTTTTTATCTGCATTTGCAAAACTATATGCATTTTTTCCATCTGATGATTTATATATATCATCTAAACCTACAACAGAAAAAGGAACTAAACTAATAAAATTTTCTCTATCTGCAAATATAGTTTTCTTATTTTGCATAATAGAATTTGTTCCAGTATATTCATCTATTCTACTTGTAATTATATTTTTGTTATCAGCAGTACTATAAACATTTGGTACTGAACTAGCTTTCTTATTTGATTTAATATACAAATATAAATCATTTTGAAAGTTAAATGATTGATTAGTTAATAATCCAATTTGGTCATTTAATCTTTTACCGTTACCTTTAAATCCAGTAACAGGTGCATCTGTTCTACCTTGTTCATATGTTAAATATTGTTTAGGTACTGAAATATTTAATTTTTCTAAAACTTCTAATGTAGTATTAGCTGCTTCTTTTTTAGTATTACCTAAATCTTTTTTAACTTCTTTTCTAAGTTGAATTAAACCTGAATCTTCAATCCATCTTTTAGGTACAGTAATCTCAAACTCTTCTTCTTTTACAGTAAAGTTTGGTTTATTATCTATTGATTCATTACTAACTTCTTTTGCAACTTCAATACCTTTTGAATCTTCAGTAGCTTCTTTTTCTATTTTATTAATTTTTTTATTTTTATCTCCTAATAATTGTGCAATTAAGAAACTATCACCTCTAGCATTTTTAATTTTATCACCATATTCACTATTAATCTTTTGAATTTCTTCTTGAGTTTTAGTATCTATAGCATCTCTAGTAGTACTTAATTTAAACTCTGTAAGTTTCGGTGTATAATAAGTAGAGAATGCTTTGTTTAATCCTTCGGTATCACCTTCATAAGTTTTAATTAAATTATTATAAGTTGTAGAATCTGTAGCTTTAAGATAAGCTTGACCCCATTGACTTGGAGTAATTTCTTGTCCATCAAATTGGTCATTAACAGCTTTAATAGCTTTATATTTTTTATTCTCTTCATCAAAAGCTTTTATTTCAGATTCATATCTGTTCTGTTTCATTGAAAGAATAGCATCTCTATTAGCTTTTAATTGTTCTTTTCTATCTTCTAATGCTGCGTTAGTTAACTCTCTATCTCTTTCAATAGCACCTGTTACAACATTTCCTAAGTCTGTTAATAATCCCATCTTATTCCTCTACTTCTTTTGTTGCTTCTTTTATTTTAGAAGGTAATTCTTTTTTAACTCTTGATAATAATCCTTCTCCTAATACTTCTTCAGTAGGTTCAGTTATTTTAGTTTCAACTGTTTCTTCTTCATCCATATTAATTGGAGTTATATCATCATCAGGAATTTGTGCATCAGGGTCATCTTCTTCGCCTTCATATAAAACATAATCTTTTATATCTGCATAATCAGCAATAGCAATTAATAAATAAATAGTAGGCTCTGCTAACATTAACATCATGTCAGGTGAAAATTTACCTTCAGTATATCCTTTATATAAAATAACTTGTGCTATTTCATCTAAAGCAATACCTTGGTCAATAATTTTTACTAACTCTCTAAGTGTAGATAAATTAGTTAATTCTAAGTATACAGCTTTCATAGCTGCATCTTCATCTGTATATTCAGGTGGTCTTTCCCATGCTTTAGGATTATCTGGAGATGAAGTTAAAGCTTCTCCAGGAATAGGAGAATTAAAAGGATTAACACCTACTTCATCAAATTGATTTTTTTGTATTTTTTCAGCCATTACGTTCTATACTTTCTTACTTTGTTTGCTATACCCTTTGGTTGTTTTACAAATTGTTTACCTGCTGCCTTACCTTTTCTTTTAGCTGCAGATGTTCTTGCATATTCAGAAGCTGTTAAAGCTTTGATTGCTTTTTCTGGTAAATATCTTTCACCAGTTTTAGAAGAAGGTTTACCTGATTTTGTTCTCCATCTTTGTTCACCCCACTTCTTTAAACTTTGTTGTGCTTTAGATAAAGCCATTATTTATATCCTCCTCCAGCAGCTTTATACTTCTTAGCTAATAACTGTGCTTTCCTTGCACTCCATTGTCCAGCCTTAGTACCATGTGTCGCTGAGGATTTAATTTGATTAAATAATCTTTTTCTTAATGTAGGCTTAGTATAATTACCTGATTTATTTACTGCCATGTTTTTTACCTTTATGTTTTTTTGCTAACTGTTTAGCAACTTTAGGTTTATTTTTAAATAAATATTTTCTTTGCTTTTCAGATTTAAAAGGCATTATGAATTAGATAAAATATTCATATTTTTATAATAGTTTTTAATTCTATTTGCAGCATCAATTCCATATACTTTAGTAATAAAATCTCCTCCAGCAGTACCTGTTATATCTGTACCACCATAACCAGCAGTAGTTGTTTGCATAGTCATATCTTGAGTAGGTGCAATATAATAAGGGTCTATGGTTTCCATAGGTTTATTTAATAAACTTTCACCAAATTTAAATGCAGATTTTTTTAAAGCTGTATTTAAAGCAGTTGAAGCTTCTTTAACTGGTGGTGCACTAAATGTTTTATCCCCAGTAAATTTATAACCACCATTAGGTACTTCAACATAATCTTTAGTTTTAGAAAAATCAATATCAATAACGTCTAAACCATCAGAAGTTGCATACTTATTAGCACCAAGAGAATTTTCTACAGTACTACCAATTTCTGCATCATTTATATAAGTTTTAATATCATTTGCTCTTGTTTTTAAATCATTAAAGTATCGTTGTGCATTAGGACTATAACTATTATATGTAGATTTATATGCATCATTAATAGTTTCAGTTATAATTTTATCAGATTGAGCACTTCCTTGAACAAACCATTTTTGACTACCTAATGTTTGTCCTGATAATTGTTCACCACTAATTTGACCTAACTCTAATGCTTTAGCTGCTTCAGCCGAAGTCATAGATGTTGTTTCACCAAAACCATATCCCATATCTGAAATTTGTACAGTACCTTGTTTACCTTTAATAGGAGAATATTTTTTAGTAATTCTTTTAGCTGAATTAAATAAATTTTTAGCACCTTGTGATATTTTTGAATAACTATTTTGTAAACTTTTAGGTGCAAATTTTGTAAATCCTTTTGCAATAGAATTAGTAATACTACTAAATGCTTTTGAAACACCAGTATTAAAAGCTTGGTATCCAGTTCTAATTTGATTACCAACATTTCCTATAGCTTTTAAAAATGTATATTGAGATTTTTGTAATGCAGTTACTCCTGTACTTAATCCTCCTAAAGCATATGGCATTGCAATTGCTAAAGCAATAGAACCTAATGGTCCTAATTTTTTATTTATTCTAGAAACACCTCTTAAAGTTGCTTTACCAACTTTTTTAATACCTTTAGCAACACCTTTAAAAGCTTTGCTTACAGGTTTACTTACTGCTTTTGTTACTTTTTTAACTACTTTAGCTACACTTCCCATATTAATTACCTTTAATAAATTTATTTATTCCTTTTAATACTGTTATTTTATTTATTCTTTTTATTCCTCTTCCAGATTTATTCATTCTTAACCAATATACAGTTTTATCTTTACCTATATCTTTACTTAATCTTTCTGCTGTCCACCTATATATTTCTTTTAATTTATTTTTATCAGTATTAATAGTTTCAATATGCCAACAAATATCTCCACTATTCCAATCTAACATTTCCAAAATACCTGTTTCTTTAAAACGTTTTTCAGTTTCAGTATTTAAAAATGCCCAGTTAGTAAATGCATAAGCAACACCAGTATTTTTATACCTAAATATATTATATTGATTTAATGCTAAAGAAGGAATAATTGCTCTAGCTATATCCTTATCGGATAGATAATTATATTTAGGAAAATTCCTATATAATCGTACTACGTCTATTATATCAGTATTATTAACTTTTGTCAATGTTTACTAATTTTTATTCTCAATCTTAGTTTTCCAAATGTCTATTGCAAATCCACCTAATGTTTTTAATGTATTAGCTCTACCTTGGTCTGATGCAGCTTCATTACCTAATGCTGCAATAGCTAAATTAGTTTTTCTTTCTTCTGCATTTTGTGCTGATTCATATTCCCACTTAGCAGCATCTCTCATTTCTTGCCATATAAACGATAAAGCTTGATTACTTAAATTAAATGCATTCATAGCATTAGCTTGGTTAACAGCATTTATTCCTGCTGTATTAGCTGTATTTAATTGTCTTCTCCATTGTACATTTGATTGTTCAATAGCTAAAGAGTTAGTTGTATTAAATTGATTTCTATTATAATCTAGTTGTTCATTAAACTGATTAATTTGTGCATTTAAAGTTTCTTGTAATCTTTGTGCTTCTAAATTATTACCTTGATTTAAAGCTGCAATTCTATTAGCTTCACTAATATTGTATTGTGTCATTGCATCATTTCGTGCAGCATTCTGTGTATTGATTGTTGTTGCTAAACTTTCTACAAACTGTTGTGTTTGATTATCACTTGTAGCATTAAATTGTCTTGAAGCATTTTGAGCAGCTTGGTCAGATAACATAGCTTGTTGTCTGTTTTGTGTATTTAATACTTCAGTCTGCTGTGCATTTGTTAAGTTAGCCATATCCATTTGTAAAAATGCCTGAGCATTTAATACTGCTTTTTGTTGAGCATTAGATAGATTAGCCATGTCCATAGTTGCCAGTTGCACAGCATTCTGCATAGTTGCCTGTTGAGTATTATTTAAATTTTGTAATTCAAATGTTCTAAATAAATTAGAATTAGAGATAGCAGTCTGTTGTCTGTTATTTAAATTTAAAACATCAAACCCTGCTATTGTTTGTGCATTTGCTAAAGAAGTTTGTTGATTAGCACTTAGATTTGCTAAAGACATTTGCTGTGTTAACTGTGCATTTGTTAAACCAGCTTGTTGTAAGTTAGCTAAGTTAGCTAATCTAATTTGTTGTTGTTGATTAGCTGAAGCTAGAATAGCTTGTTGCTCATTCATAGCATTAAGCTTAGTTATTTCTTGAGCATATTGCCCAGTTAACATTTTAGCTTTCATGTCATTCTCAGCATTGACTAACTGAGTTTGATAATTTTGTTGTGCAGATAATACTGCAGCTTGTTGTTCGTTAGATAAATTCTGTGATGCTCTTTGTTGTAAAGCTGTAGCATTTGATTGTGCAATAGGTAATGCTGATTGTATAATAGCATTCACTAATGCATCTCTACCTATTGTAGATTTACTTAAACCTCTGGCTGCTAAATTTTTTTCTACATTTTCAACAGCACCTCTAGCCCATGTAGGAATTTGTCCTGTATCAATACCAGTTAATAAATTAGAAATCTGTGTAGATACTAAAGCATCTGTAGGTAATGATGCAACTGCTGCTTGAACTGCAGGAGGTTGATTCATTATTGTAGCTGTAATTTGTGCAGGGTTAGTTGCAACTGCTGCTTGAATATTAGCAGGTAATGTAGCTGTCTGTGCTGTAACGGTAGCTGCTGTACCTTGTACAACTTGTGCTAATGCTCCAGCAGATAATTGTCCTTGAGCAGCTTGAGCAACTGCAGAACTAGTTGGAGCTGCTGTAGCACCTACTGCTTGTCCTGTTAATGCACCTGTAACTGTACCTACTTGTGCTGCTTGACTTACTGCACCTGTTTGTGCTGTTGCTTGTTGTGCAGTAGTTGTAGCTGCAGTCATTTGTGCTGCTTGTAATTGTGAAGGTGCTGCTATTTGTGCAGATACACCTGCTTTTGGAGCTGCTATTTGTTGACCAGTAATAGTTGCTTGAGCAACATCTGTAGGTGCAGCCATAGTAGTACCAGATAATAATTCAGTTGGTTGTACTGCTTGAGTTGTATATTGTTGTTTAGCTGCTGATGCTAATTCTGGTTTTGATACTTGAGAAGTAACATACTTATCAGCAAACTCTTGTCTTGTACCTATTTTTTGTTGTTGTGGTTGTGAAGCTGTAGGAATATTTGTAAACTTTCTAGCTGCATCACCAGTAGCAAACTTTTTTCTTTTAACTCTTTTAATTTTAGTCAACATATTTTACCTTATTTTATAAAATAATTATAAGCACTACCAATTGCACTTGCTAATAATAACAATATCCATATAGCACCTTTACCTTTATTAATATCAGCACGAAGAGATTTAGTCTCAGCTTTTAATTCTTTAACTTCTCTTACTAAAAAATCTATTTTGACTTCTGTAGCTGATTTTCTTGCCATTATCTTCCTTGTCCTTTATAAATCTTTACACCAGTTTGTCTTCTTTTATGTTTATTCATAGTACTTGTATTTGGTTTTCTTCCAACTGAACTTCCTTTTTGTATTCGTTCATGTTGTACAAAATCTTTAAATTTTTTAGCCATGATTATTCTGGTTTAATAGGGAATACTATAGCTTCAACATCAGCAACAGTAGTTAAACCATTTGTTATATCTCTTAATGCTTGTCTATAAGTTGTCATCTCTGCACTTATAGTATTATCAGATAAAGCAAGATAATCTGTATCTGCTAATAATTTATTTCTTTTGGCTCTTAAATCTTCCATAGCCATATCAAATTCTACTGCTGGAATTTGTGCTTGTATGTCAGCTACTGGTATTGGTGTTGTTCCATTGTGCCACTTAACAGTATTTATATCATTATTATCTATAGATACTTCTGCTGTTGGGTTAATTTTTTGAATTGCTTTTATAATATCTATCATAATTTATCCTTGTATTTCCATAGCTGTAATTTGTGTTCCAGCTTGGTCTCTATTAACAGTGACTGTATTCGTACTATCACCAACTTTTATTTTTAATTTATATTTAATTTCATCTGTTGAATTTGGTGAATGTAAATAATGCAATGGTAATATAATTCCTACTTGAGAACCACTATTACCATAATCATAACTACCAAGCCAACTACTATTTGTACTATTTAACCATATTGTACTATAGCTTCCAGCACCTATTTTTGAATGAAGTGAAATACCATATCTTCCATTTGCAATAGTGTTATGAGCAGTTCTAACAGGTACATTAGCCATAACATAAATTTTAGATGAAGCTGATGATGGGGTAATTGATAATTCAAAAACTACACTATTAAATTCAATATCAACCTCAGATGTTGAATTTGAAGTAAATGCATTTGTTGTGTTGGTAGTAGTTACAACTTGCAAAACCTTACCTACATCAGCATTAACTAAAGAATTATTATTTAAAGTTATTATTGCCATTATGCGTTCTCTTGATTAGCTAAAAAAGTTGCATAAGCATCTTTAACATCTTGTGTCCATACTGCATTACATACTGCTTGAACCTCTGAGTGTTCATTCGTAATATCTGCATCTGGCATTAAAGAATGTCTATGATACTTTCTTGATAATTCTTCGCCATCTTCCATAACTACAATATCTGTTCTTACTTGAACTGATTTGTGTTTTCCGACCACTTCGATTTTACCAATCTGTGTCTCTTTAGTTATTGCCATAGTTTGTCTCCTGTGTTGTTGTTAAATTTCATATTAATCTGCTATGTATGTAACGTTAAAAAGAAAAACAGTACTTCCTCCAATAGCAACGTCATTTTCTACTAATGAACATCTATTAGAAGACAGTCCAACACGAACAAAACCAGTAGCATTTCCATCAGCCGCACCCTGTGTATTATAAACACCTCCTGCTGATTGAGTACTTGTAGAAAAAGGTAAACCATCAATGTATGAATATGCAGTATGACTTTGACTACTGTCAAAAATTATTTTACCTGTGAGATAGACTAATCTACCTATTTTTGTGTATTTACCTTCAGTTGAAGAAGGTGTTGGAGCTCCTGAAAACCCATTTACAGTTTCACTTAATGAAGGTGTCCAAGTTCCTTCTTCGTAATCGTCTAAATAATTTGCTGAGCCTGTGCCACCAACATATAGACCACCAGATAAATAAATGTTTTTCCATAAAACAGAACTATTACCTAAATCAACTGAATTACTTGAAATAGTATTGTTAATTCTTGGTAACATTGATTCTGTACCAAATTCAATTCCACTATGATTACTTGCGTTTCCACCTATAAAAATATTATCACTATTGTTAACACCAATACTACCAACTGCTGTTCCATCTTTTTGTAATTCTAAAATATCTCCATCATCTGTAGTTCTATTAAATGTGGAAACAGTAGCACCACTTTTAGCAAGAGGATAATTTATCTTATCATTTGTAACTGTACCATCTGCTGGAGTAGTAATTAATCCAACTCCATAATGTAAAATAAAATCGCAAGTAGATGTTCCAGCAACTGCTGTTCCAAAATCTATTGTTGAACCAGATACAGTAAAGTTACCTGCTTGAACTACACCATCAATACTAACTAATAATGTATTCGCAGAACTAGGTGTGAAATTACTTCCACCTTTTTGTAATGTATATGATGAACTACCATCAAAGGTAATGTTATCCAGTACCTCTACATTACTTAACTTATCTGTATCTCTACCTATGTATGGCATTAATTATTCTCCTGTGGTGGATTATCTATAACAGTATTTCCTTCTGCTATCCACTCTTGTATTGCTTGGTAATCTGTGTTTGCTTCGTCTAGTGGTACGAATGAAACAA
>Ga0208899_1000507_pt1 | contig 29288 bp, 38 predicted proteins | sample VirMetDEL_Nov_24_FD_184518 | JGI IMG/M metagenome (GOLD analysis project Ga0208899, IMG submission 184518) | Aqueous microbial communities from the Delaware River and Bay under freshwater to marine salinity gradient to study organic matter... | ecosystem: Environmental > Aquatic > Marine >... | reverse complement strand
TCAGATGTTATGTACCGGCGCGCAGTGGGGTGTGATTGCAATCCTGTACCAGGGAGTTGAGCTGTACATCTACGTCTACAAAGCCGATGCAGAAATGCAGCAAAAAATTATTCTTGCTTGCTCTGACTTTGAACGACGCGTGCGTGATGAGGATTGGTATCCAGCGATGTCTGCAGCGGAAGCAGCATCAATGAAGGGTGACGTCCCGGAAGATGTCGAGATAGAAGCAGACAACGACTTGCAGAAAAAGATCGAGCGGTTAGCACATTTGCGAACAGAGCTGAAATCCTATGAAGCACTGGTCAGCAATCTGCAGCTCGAAATCATGAACGACATGAAAGAGAAGAACGCGAACATCTGTAACGCGGGGCGCTACAAAATCATTTGGCCGCTGCGCAGGATCAAAGCCAAGCCGGCACAAACCAAAGAGATACCAGCTGTTGAAGAGCACTGGGAGAGAGCCAAGACGCTGAAGCTGGAGGAGCTATGAAAGTAACAATCGAAATTGAAGGTAAGCCGGACGACTTCCAGGAGCTGTTCGTTCCTTCAGACAAGCAGACAGAGTTTTTGTCGATGACATACGACGCTTACACAGAGGCGCTGAAAAAATTTATTTGGGACAACATCGACCCGCACCACTTCATTAGGGGGAAGGATGACAAATAAAGAACAGGCAACCGTGGACTTCATCCGAGCATACACTGAGGACAATGGATACTCTCCAAACTTTGCAGAGATCATGGAAGCGATCGGAGAAAAGTCAAAGGCAGGCATGACCAGGATACTGAACCGGCTCACAGACAAGGGAATGATTAAGAGATCTGCTGGTGTTGCGCGCTCGATTCGCGTGGTAGAATTTAATTGCTAGCGACTCTCCCTCACTCCCGCTAGCTTCCCTCATTGCCCCTCCTCGGAGGGGTTTCTTTTATCAGCTGCATTTGTATATTCGACTGTTCATCCTGGTCAAACCTACCTGCCTTGCGCCGGTTCTCTGCCTTGGTGAGGATCTGTACGTTATTCGGTACGTCGAGTCCGCACACCAGGTCATTGATCAGAGGGATGATGTGGTCGACCTCGTGCTTCACACCAGTATCGATAGATAGCAGCTGTGCCTCAAGTCGAACCCTGCGTAGTTCTGTAACGCCTTGACGGGTTGCGACTCTTGCCTTTCGCTCATGATAGCGGCGATTCGCAACGCCTCGCTTGTGGGCTGCTGAGTCTGCATAGCGCTTCGCTCTGTCGCGTTTACGCTGCTTGTACGCTTCGTCTCCGTAGTCGAGCCAGTAACCTTGTTTTGTTCTAGCGCGATTTCGTAGGCGTAGACATTCGCGGCAGTTCTTGTTCTTAGCGAATCGCTCCGACAGATGACCGTGCTTGCATGGCTTGCCGGTGAAATAGTAAGTAACACCTTGTCTCAGCGCCTCAGCTTGGGACGCTGGAAACTTCCTTTTTTCCAATGTCCCGTCTCATTTAGTAAGACCAGATAGTCGGTCGGTACGCCTCCGTCTCGTCCAGGTCATCCAAATGAATGAAGCGGGATGAGTGGTTGCCCTTTTGTGCAATGCCTATCCCTGTGAAACCATGCCCTAGTGCTACACACAGCAGCTTGTAGGCATCTTCTCCGCTGACGGCTATGTCAGCTGCCCGGCCACGTCCATGTGCGCCAGGCTTATCCTTTGATCTTTCGACTGGGTGCAGGCTACACCTGTACCCACTGGTGATGACCAGGGGCTGACCCCAATCGCCGCGCAAGCTAGTGAGCTTCTCCATGAACCCTGGGTCCATCATCTCGACTGCATTGCAGTCGCCACACTTGCATGCCATCTCGCCATGGGTGAAGTAAGGGGACTCCCAGCTCATTGACTGTCCTCTTTCTTCTTAGCAAACGGGCCTTTGCCTGCCTTCATTTGTGCGTACACCTTGTCGTTGATTGTGCTTTTCTTTTTGCTGCGTGACTTGCCTGCAGCTCTACGCTTGTTGATGTTTTCGTAAAGACTCATTTCTTCTCCTTCATCTTAGATAGAGTGCCTTCTATCGCGCCCCCGGCAAAATAAAATGACAAAATTACTAGCATCGCATAATTAATACTGAACTGCTCCATGACCTTGGTCACTGCGTCCGGGTCGCCTTGCCCTGAGATCGTCATGCCGAGGACCAGGACATAACTGAATAAGAATGTGAACCCAAACATCAACGCCAGGTAACGCTGCGCTAATTTGAATGGCGCATATGCGGACAGCAAGTCCGTTTTTGCTTTTGCCTTAGCCTGAATCTCTTCCTCTGTGCTGGTGTGCATTGAGTCGATCAGGTCCATCCCCTTTGAGATGACGTCCCCTGATCCCAGCATCTTGCTGATGACACTAAACATCATGTGCCTCCTATGTTGTGATCTGTCTGTATGCAGATCGAGTCGTAGTTAATCTTGGGCTGCGGTGCAGTTGCCATAAAAAAATCTCTGGCCTCAAAGCAGTCCTCCATTGTTGGGTAAACACCTTGCGGACCAACAATATATCTGTCCGCCTCCAATAAGATAACGAACAGAAACCACATCTTACAGATCCTCTTCCAGTAGTACGCCGCCGATGTAGATCGACAGCTCGTTGTCCCCACTGCTGCTCTTCGCCTCGATGGTGAAGTCTGTCTTTGGCGGTACGCGGAATGGCACCGCCAGGTTAAACGTCACGTCTTGTTGGAATGTGGATTCCCAAAACCGAATGATGCGTCCGGTGCTTGACCTGGTGGCGCCTCGGCTGGTGATGTATTTGTTTGGGTTGACGGTTCCTGATGTGAACTGCGCTGTGAAGACATAAAGTGAATGGTCTGCCGGCGTTGTATAGATAATCGCCTGCTCCGTACCATGCGCCGCCTCGACGTAGCCATAGGTTGTCCCGCCATTGCTGATTGTGATGTTACCGACATTGTTGCCAGACAAGATGACAACGTCGTTAAGCCTAAAAAATTGTGTGGTCGTTGTCACTGGCGTTGTGCCGTTCAGTGTGATGATCTCTGAGATTGCAGCATAGTCAGCGTCCAGACCCTGGAGAAGTACCGACATGGTGTCCGACGCAGAGGATGAGACAACACTGAGGGTCAACGCTGCGCTTGGGAATGTGTAGAGCCCGCCACCATTGTTCCAGATTGTTTCGTAGGTTGTGCCGACGACACGGTTGAAACCAAACAGCTGCACCTGCACTGCATCGTCCAGGCGTCTGTGTGCCATCTCCAGTTGCGCGTGTGGCGAGCCGATGCCGGCCTTGAAATAACTCATCCTTTCACCTCTGTAATTGCCCAGAGAAATAATCCAATGACGGCGAGCGCCGCTAATGCACCGCCGACGATGATCGCAATGTCCTGGTACATCTTCTTCTTGCGCAGCGCTTCACGCACCTGTGCGATCTTGGCTTGCTTCTCAGTCTCACGCCGGTCCTGTACAAACTTTTGGTAGCCGTCCCAGTGGCCGGTCCACTTGAGTATCTCGACGATCTCTGCCCACTTCTGATCCAGCTCTACCTTGGCAGCGTACAGCTCCAGGTCTGATTTCTCTGGGTCATTGGGTACGGCGCGTTCGACTGCTTGCTTGGCTGACAGCATCTTGCCGATGCCGGCGAATATCTGGCTGATCTCCCCTGCGTTCTGAGCAGCGGTTTTGACGACTGCGTAACTTGCGTTAAAGGCAGCTATCGCAGTTAAGGGGTCCACAACTATCCCTTCGGCAGCGACCCGTTACCAGCCAGCCATAACGCTAGACCAATAACTGCCACCCCTGTCAGCCATGCCATTTTTTTGAGGACGTTCTTACCGACGTCTGCATACACTTTGTTCAAGGCAACTTCAGCAGCTCTCTCCGCAATCGCTTCGATCTGCGCGTCGGTCAATGGGAGGTTCTGCTTGTCGCTCATCAGTCATCCGCATCCTGTATGGTTAGCTCACCCGCCTCAACCTGACGCATGATTTCTGCGTAGGTAGTGTTTGCAGGGTCTAGTGGGACTGACATGGTGATGCCGCCGATGATTGCGTTGATCGCAGTAACTTCGCCGTATAAAGACGAATACTGTGCAAATTCAATATTTAGCTCATTCATTGTTATAGCTCCGCAGTGCAAGAAATAAGGGAAGCTGTTGTTGAATATGCCCCATTACTTACGGTCATACCGCTAAAACCATTAATAGCTACAACAACGCCATCGGCACTTGAAGTCGAACCGGAAATGACTGAACCAGAACCAGTTCTACCTCCCGCACCCATTTCCGTTATAGTAGGTGTCGAGGTTAGTAAAACTAAATCCGGCGTGGCTCGCATTTCTATGTCAAATGTAGTAGATAACTCAAAGAATGTAGACCCTGCCACATCGCCTTGTAAGCCTTTACCTAAAACTCTGTAATACCGTTTACACAATGCAAGCTCCTCCCCGTATGAGCGATGCTCATAGGTACTCGCAACAGAGCCGACTTCTACCTGAAACCCAGAGATATAAACAGTTGCGCTAGTGGCAAACGTCAAGATGACAGCCACAGAGTTTCCAGTTAAAGAAGAAAAGGGTGCAGTAAATGTGTGTGTGATGCGTTCCCAAGTGTCCGCCGCACTAAGTGTCTTCGCCCCACCGTCAGGCCTTCCACCGGAACCGCCTTCATCGTTCAGTTCTAGTTTAGTGATAGCATTGACGTTAGATGATCTAGCGTAAAAACTAACTGTAATGTCTTGGTTTAGCACATGACCACACACTTGTGGACGCTCAATCTTTTGCAACAACAAAGGTGTACCAGAGCCGTTGGCGACTACCTTCATTGAATATTGGAAGTTATCAGGGACAATACCTGTTTCTTGGGTAAAGGTAGCGTCATTCTGTTGCCATCTGTCAGCAGTGTTTACGCCATTACTAGAAGACGTTGTAGATCTTTGCCAAATAGTATACGCACCGTTGATGATGAGATTCCTGCGCCCCAACGATGGAGATGCAGTGGTCACCACCGTACCTGTCTCAGCAGGGACACTGAGGTTGCCTGTGCCGTCAGCTTTCTTGATTGTATCTACGTTGAGTTGGCTCATGGCTTTGGATACTCCGCTTTAACAGCCGCAATGGTTTCTTTCCATGCGTCAATGCCTTCATGGTAAATCTGATCCAGTTGCTCTGCGATGGATGGGTAGGCTGCTGCACGTTGATCTTTGTATTGAAGTTTCTGCACCTCAACCCAAGCCGCCTCAAGCTCTGCATCTGTTGGCTGAGGATCGTCACCATTCCATTCAACAATAACGTGTGGCGGAACAGACTGATCTAGTTTGTATGTATTAGCGTTGAGACCTAAATAGTTAATACACGCATGAATGTCCATTTACGCCTCCTTAAAAATTTCAACGACAGTGTATACGGAGACTGACGCTTGATTGTTTGTACTTACACCGAACCCGTTACCACTTCCGGTAGATTGACTTTGATGTCGAATTTCAAATGCTTTTGCACTGGCAATAGTAACTTGAGCATTTCCATTTGAAACAGTTGTCGATGAACTTGCATAGGCTGATGACCCTATTTCTACAATTGCGCTGTCAGTTACATTGTAAAGGCTTGAGACATGGCGAGCTACCGCATACGCAGGTGCATACCACCGAATAAAGTAAGTACCTGCCTGTAATGTAAATTGATTACTTGAGAGAGAAACAATACCGTCTGGATCAAAATGTTCTGTATTCAAATCTCGTGTACGATCTGCTCCACTTGTAAATGTACCACCATCTACTGCCGCACCCTTCTCATCTCTTACGACTGCATAACTTGTAAACAGTCCACCCGCACCAGTGACCCCCGTCAAATCACTCGCACTCGTCAACACCGTCCCCGCCTCATCTGGCAGAGTCAGTGTGCGGTCTGTGTTTGAATTAGGAGACGCTATGGTGAATGTGCCAGTACCGCTTGCGTTGCCTTGGATTGCTACCTTAGACATTGTTGGCCTCCAGTGTAGCTACTTTAGATTCTAATGTTTCAATACGATCCATTGCTTCTTGCAGTGCCTTGACTGCTTTCATGTAAAGCACAGAGTATTTGACTGATTTTGTTGTAGTGCCTAAATCTGCATCTGTATCTGGATCAAGATCAGGAGCTTCACTAACAAGTCCTGACATTCCAGATTGTTCAAGCTCTTGAGCAATTACACCAAGCTGAGTTGGAGTTTCAGATTCTTCGTTAATGAAACTGTATTTGCGAATTCTTAACGCTTTAATGTCATCCCATTGAGAAGAAGCATCAGCAATATTTTCTTTCAGCTTTTGATCTGAAATACCACCGTAAGAGTTGTTGATGTTTTCCAAGTTGCCTGTCGAACGAATATAACAACGATATGTGCTACCACCACGGCATCTCAAGAATGTTGAATAGACGCTGTTCTTGTCTGTTTCAAAATAAATAAACTGACCGTAAATATCGTTGGATGAATCTCTGTTTACAACGGAAAGCGTATTTGCATAACCAGTGCTGTGGTCTACGGCAAAAGCGCCATTGCTATCAAAGTATCCTCTAGGATTCCCATCCCCATCCGACAGCACGATGTAGTTGCTTGATGTGGTAATGTTGAGGCCGCCTTGGTTACCGTTGAAGCGTCCAAGAATGGTGTTCTTTTGACCTGAAGTTACATAGTACCCAGAGTTTTCACCAAGGAATGTGTTGTAAGAAGCAGTGTTGTTATAGCCTGAATTTAGACCAATGGCTGTATTTTGATTACCTGTGGTGTTGGATAGAAGTGCATCTCTACCCATTGCCACATTGCTTGCCCCAGTCGTGTTTGAATAAAGCGAGTTTGTTCCAACAGAAGTGTTGTTGCTTGCCGTAGTATTCTCATGCAAAGCACCAAGTCCAACCGCCACATTAAGCGCACCAGTGGTGTTGTCTAAAAGAGCTTCAAAACCAATAGCTGTGTTGTTATCGCCAGTGGTATTTGATTTCAATGAAGTCATACCAAAAGCGGAGTTTGCCACACCTGTGGTATTTGCAGTAAGTGCCGCATGGCCGACAGCAGTATTATTGCCACCAGTCAACGAACCGTCATCAAGAGCTTGATCACCCAACGCCACGTTATTCGTACCAACCGGATAATTCCCATCCAGTTTGACTGAATCAGTTGTTACGTTAATTGGGCCGCTGACACCATTAGTGCCGTCAATCGTTACTGCCATCTTACACCACCACCCATCTTGATCCTGTTGGTACTGTGACCGTGAAGCCGGTGTCAATCGTTATCGGCCCGGCACTTACCATGTTGTTACCTGAAGTCATCGTATAGTCTTCCGCTACCGTGATCTGGTTTTCCCATCCGACGACAGCCGTGTTACCACCACCGACAGCACCCCATGCAGCTCCGTCATAGCCTTCAAAGGCGTCTGAGTCGTCGTTGAATCGGAACATCCCTTTGACTGGACTAGGGCGCTGTGCCTCTGTACCGACTGGCAGTGTCAATGCACCAGTGGTGTTGAGGATCAAGTCACCTGTCATGGTGTCGCCGGTCTTACTGACCTTTGCTGCAATCGATGCAAGCTCTGCGTACAACGCCTGGATCTCTGTGCTGAGTGCAGCTAGGCTTGAGATTGCTGTCGTCGCAACAGTGCCGTCCTCGATGTCGGCCAGTGTGCCGATGTCTGTTGCCCGGTCAGCCAGCGTATCCATGTCTGCAACGATGGCTGCTGTCCCCAGGGTATTCATATCAGCAACAACATCTGCCGTACCCAGGATAGCCATGTCAGCAACAGCGTCAGCCGTACCAAGACGCCCCACTTCTGTTGACTTGGCGGCAACCGCCGTCACATCGCTTGAGATACCGGCGACTGTCTGGATAGCGTCTGTTGCGTCAGTGCCATCTTCAATGTCGGCCAAGGTCTGAATGTCAGCAGAGATGTCAGCTAGTGTCGACATATCAGATACTGTTGCAGCTGTACCTAGCGTATTCATGTCCGCCACAACGTCTGCTGTGCCGAGTGTATTCATGTCAGCGATTGCATCTGCTGTTCCAAGCAGTGCCATCTCAGCGGTGACGTTTGCAAGTGCATCCATGTCTGCGACAATCGCTGCCGTCGCAAGTGTGTTCATGTCAGAGACGACATCCGCTGTGCCGAGGATTGCCATATCTGCAACGGCGTCTGCTGTACCGAGACGTCCGATCTCTGTCACCTTGTCAGCAACCGCATCAAGGTCTGCCACAATTGCAGCAGTACCGAGCGTGTTCATATCAGCAATCGCGTCTGCTGTGCCAAGCAAAGTGATCTGGGCATCAACGGCTGCGACTGCGGTAATGTCTGACGCAATGGCTGCTGTGTCAGAGATTGCGTCTGTTGCGATTGTGCCATCTTCAATGTCGGCCAAGTTCTTAATGTCTGTCGCAACTTCTGCAAGTGTCGTCACGTCGTCTGAAGGAACAGCAGCTGAGATGTCACCGTTTGCGTCGAAAGCAACGAATGCGTTGACCCGGTCTGCCTTCTTGGGCAGTACCATGTTGATGCCGGTTGGATCGTATACTGGCGCCTTAACTGATCGCGCAACTTCTTCTGATACTTGCTGCACCATAATTGTCAGCGCATCAAGCTGCTCGTTGAGAGCCGACGCACGCAGATCACCTGCTGTCACAAAGTCAGTGGTGCGCTCAATGTCACGCGCACCGACAATGACAACCAGGTCAGATGCTGTTGGTGTTGTGGCAACGCTACCGCCGGTGACCAGAGTGACTGACCCTGTTCCGTTGGCATTGATTGTGACCGTGTAGTCAGTAGTAATTGTCAGAAGCGTCTGGTTGAGATAAACAACAATGTCCGTCTCGGTCAGAATCTCAAACAAAAAGGAGTATGGACCCAGGCCGGCTGATCCGGTGTAGGATACCTTTCGCTCTACCGCATTGATGTTGTAATCAGCCATTTACTAAGTCCTCTGAATTACTTGCCTTTTTACCATATTTCCGTTTGAACATCATCATTGTGCCGCGTTAACTTTTTCAGCAAGCTCTGGGTATTCTGACAACATTCGATCACGCGCTATTGTGCGCTGCGTCGAGATAATATTGTTCAGTGCATTGAGCTTATCTTCTTTTGTTGGATAGGATTGATACTGATCTGAGAATATTTCGTCCTGCAATCTTGGGAGCAGAACTAAAGACACGTCATACTCTGAATGCTCTGGAGGGAATCCCATCGCATCTAAAGTATTTGTCAGCTCGATCCACCGATTGTATTGCTCTGAGTTGAGCTGCACTCCGCTAATCTTTTGTGGAGTACGGCTTACGCCTCCGCCCAGGTAAACCATTTCCTCATCAACCGGAGAGTAGGTTGTGTTTTTGATGCGTACTGGTGACCAAAATTCCCAGCCAGCTCCAGTACCTACAGTCATAACTTCGCCCCATTCGTTAAGACGTGGCGGTAAGTCTTGGTTAAACCATGGGTTATTTGCTTTGGCTTTGTTAAGCGCTGTATAGAATCCCTGCATCCAAGCCGGCGCATCGGTAATGTCCGTTTCTGTGAATGGAATTTGTCCCGCTTCTGGCATTGTCTGGCGTGCTGTTGGATCTTGCAGTCTGCCGACACCTTTGGAGAAAGAGCTAGTGCCAGGCATAACCATCGTTAATGCGGCGCCCCCAACTTTCTCTGTCAACAGTCTCTGTAATTGCTCACTGCGAACCCTTGGGTCTGGGTTCATCATCGCCATGCCAAGCTCTTGCACACCTTGCAAGAAAGGCATTTGCAATGCGTACTCAGAAACACTCAGTGTCGCTGCTGTTGCAAGCGCATCCAGGACGTCAGGGTTTTCTTCGTACTGCGCGTAATACGCAAAGTCAGCCGCCATGGCTAACACGCCAGAAACTGGGTCAAACCGAGAGTATGTGATTGACTTATAGGTGCCGTCTTCCTGGCGTACATTGACAGAGTACGGCTGGAACCCAAGGTTACTTGTCCACGCTGCGCGTGCTCTTGGGTCGGTTGGGCCTGCGCCTGTGATGATCACGTCGTTGTCTTCGCCATACAGACCCATTGACAACCAGCCCATCATGCCCATGACCATCGACCCGGTAGCAATACGGCTCATTGCCATGTCAGCTTCGCGCCCACCTGCCTTGATCTGGCTTAATGTTTTAGGGTGAAGTAAAGCAAGTGGTGATCTCGCAAAGGTTTCGCCCATGACGTTTGTTGGCGTCTTGAAGAACGGTACGAACAACTTGATCAAAGGATGTGACATGGCGCGTTGCAAGTCGCCAAGGAATCCATCCATGTCACCCTGGAAAGTCAGCTTGCGTGCCGCCTCGTCTGCTGACCGAACCATATCCAGTGGAGGGTCCATCAGAATTTTGGCCTTGCGCTCGACGTATGCTGCCTTAGCTTCATCAATTGTTTTACCTGCTGCAAGTAATTCATCGTACAGATTCGCCGCATCAATTTCTGCTAACTGATAAATTTGCGATCTGCGCGCAATACCCTTGAAGAACTCGTCCTCCGCAAGCAGAGCTCGACCGCCCATCCTAGCAACGATGCCCATCGTGTTGACGAACGCAGCGACACCCTTTTTATTTCTAATTTCTTGAAGAACTACTCTGGGATCACCTGTTGTACCGATTGCTCTGCGCTCACGCACGTCAATTTTCGACGCGATGTCAGAGGCCTCTTCGGTAAACGCTGTTTTACCTGCGACCAGAAAAGAGTCAAACGCACTGGCGCGGATGCCTTCCAACTGCGCTAGCGCTTCACGCGCACGCACGCGATCGGCGTTGCCTGTAATGCCTGAGCGCACTTTCCCGATGCCTGACGCGACAGCTGTCTCCAAAGAGCGCAGCATCATGAATGACGTGTTGCCTGCAATGTTGACCATGTGCGTCACAGGAGAGGTAAGGATTGAGTTAATCCAAACCTCAATCATTGCGTCAACGCCCCTGGCTATTAAGCCTTTCTTGGCAAACTCAACTTGCTGACCAGGATTAAGAACCATAAACATTTCAAGCATATGCTCGACGCTTCCTGCATTCTGTAGTTCGTACAGATTTGTCATGACGTCAGCTGGGTTAGGGAAACCAGCTTTGCTTAAAGCCGACGCGACGTACAATGCGCGGCCAGCTTCAGACGACGATCCTGCTGTGTTGGCTGCTAGGTGAGAAACTAGCGTGACCATTTGCCCTGCTTTTTGGACAGCAGCATCACGCTCTGGGCCAGCGGGCATCGCCTGGAAACCCCTAACCGCTTCTCGTGTTTGGTCAATTGACGCCTTGAGCCCGATGATCCCCGCAAGCAGATCTTCAGCACTTGCAGCATCGCCAGGCGCACGCTGTGTCCAATCATAGATCACGCGCTGCATATCCATTTGTGATGCAAGCTGTGTCAACGCTTCAATATTTAAAGTGCCGCGCCTAGCTTGCTCAAACAGTTCTTTGTTGCTTTGCTTTAGCGAATCAAGAAATGTTGCAAGATCCATTTCACCGCCGGCTGCGGCAATGTTTGGGAGGTTTAGACTTTTAATGTAGTCTCCACCAAGGCCTTCGTTTAACGCATCAATAGTGGCTTGGTCTGCTTCTCGAACCAGTAATGTTGAACCAACCTTTTGGATCGGATCAGGTGCTAATGGGGATACAACGCGCTTCTCTGCTTCAGCTGTGCGTTTTGCCATTGCTTCCAATGCATTGGAAACAACGCCGCCCAGCCCTGCAACCTGATCCTCTGGCTTCGGAACTTCTGGTTGTTCTGCTGGGGCAAGAGGGTCAAAGGCTGGATCTTCCTGTAGAGGAACGCCATTGTCTGTCAGCACAGGGTCAACAGGGTCAATCACTCCAGGCTGAGTAGAGTGGACAATGTCTTGCTCTAAAGCAGCAACGACTGTGTCTTCAACCTTGTCCTGTATTTTCTTTTCGATCACTGAGCGCCCTCCATACCTGAGTCAGGCGACCCGGTGTTTACTTGCCTGTTTGTGCCTGCTTTGGCTTGTTCAATTTTTGTGCGGAAGAGCTCTTCAAGTTCGCGGCTGTCACGATCGAGTACTGCCCCGAGTCCTGCGCCCTCATCTTGCCCGGCTTGTCCACCAAAGTAATTTTTGTAACCGCCACCTGTTTTATCCTCTGTCCAATCATTTCTTAGTTGCGTCAAATCGGCTTCCATGATGTCGATTTCTGCGTCGAACTGCAAGTCATCTGTAATCTTGCCTAACTTATTGTTTGCAAAATCGACAATATATTCTTTTGCTTTAGCAGCAGATAATGGGCTTTCCTTGATTGCATCCTGGGTAATCAGGATTCGGATTCCAGGTTTACCGTCAATAACGATTGGCTGGTAACCCCTGAATAGCCCGTTTGGATCTTCGTCAATTAATCGCTGGAACAAATCTCCCAGCGCAGATCCATCGCGCAGATTTTCACCTGACGTCTCGATAATGTCGACGGCAAAGTTTTTAGGATTCTTAGTCAATGTCTTAGGCGCGTTTACCCAAACTTCAGTTTGCTGTAACAGGTAACCTAGTCGAGCGCCCGCTTCAATTGCCGCGTCTTTGGAGGCGATTGCTTGCTGTACTGTTGATGGGTTTGTATAAAGCTCCCACCCTCCAGTGCCATGCACCGTCTGACCAAGACTAATACCCATTTGATCATTAACTAATTCGATCGCTCTTGCTGTGACCTCATCATTGATCTGTACCTTTGTTTCCGCATCTAGCGTGCCGTAATCGTCGCCAAACTTTTCTGCCCATGGGGAACCAGCCCCAGGATCGACTTCCATTGAAATGCGGCGCGTGTTGCGTGCGAATGCGTCTGTAATGTCTCCGCCGACGTTTGATGTGCCGTACATATTAGACAGCTGCATCCAACCAATTGCTTGAATTTCTGCTGGCTCCCAATCAGATCGGCCCATCCATCCCTGAGCATTCAAATGATCTGTCAGCTGCTGGCCGAACATAGCTCTGCTTTCATACATTGGCCCGCTGATGCCGCTAGTAAAATCAATCTGCAGATCCTCTGGTACATCGTAACCAAGGCGCTTTAAGTGATTGATAAATATAGGATCAACAAGACCTGTGTCACGCCCAGTGTGAATGTCTACGACAAATGGCGCCCCGCCTTCTGGTGCGTTGCCCATGATTGAGCGCACGTTCTTTTGATAACCGCTATCCAAGAAGTCTGCAATCTTTTGCCCTGCGCCGCCGGTAATCTCAGATTCAGTCAAAATGTCAATTACAATTTTATTGGCTGATGGCAGCCCTTTGCCCTTGAGCTCTTCTTTTGGCACGCCGCGTTTGATCTGTTCGTAAATAAACAATACGTCATTCAATGTTTGAGATGGGCTAGAGTTCTGCTGTCCGGCAAACCACGCATCGGTTAACCGCGCCATCTCTTCTGGATCGCCATTTGTTAACCGCTGGAATTCACCGAATACTTTTTTATACCACTCTGAATAATTGCTGATTTCTTGCGGCGATAAAGTTGATTCAATTCTATTCTGCCAATCCTGCGGCGTAATGTTTCCGACGGTGATGTCAGGTAAGCCAGAACCTTCTGGAGCTGGAATAACTGTCCTGGGGTTTTTTGGAGCCCCTGGATACGGCTTGCCTTTTTCAAGTGTGCTTTGCATACGTTGAGTGTGCAGTCTGAGGTTTTCAGCTCCTTTCTCTGGAGCAATAGGTAACCCTCCTTCAGCTCTAACTTCAGGTATAGTCTCGCTCCGCCCAAGCAACTTCTTGACGCCTACAATCGCCTCATCAAGAGCAGCTTGAGGATCAACGCCTGACATTAACTGAGTGCCACGTTCGGCAATCCTGCCTTCAGCACCAGCGATGTAGCCACCAGTCTTTCTGACGCCGGCCATAAACGCCTGCGCCGCCGGGACAACGCCAGGAATCTCCGCCCATTCGCCGAGCATTGATGATCCAGTTTTGATTTTTTCTTTAGCTTCGTCAGTAATGTCTAGGCCATCCACAAAGTCGTACAACATTTTGGTCGTTGCTGCTGACCCGTATTGCTCGGATACCCGGCCCATCCCTTGTAGGAATGCATTTAATCCCTCGCCTTCTTCCGCGCCAGATGCTTTAACAATTCCTTCTACAATTGCCACAACATCCCCAGGCAAGCCGAGTGTTGCTGTTGCCGCTCCGCCAATCGCGCCGGTAGCCATTAGACCAACTGTTTCCCCAAACTCACCGACAGTCATCTCCTCAACCGGCCCAGCGATCGCTTCGATGTTTGTTTGATCCTCAACTCCTCCGAAAGCCTGCGCTCCTGTGCCGATACCTGGGATTGGTGTTGGCTCTGCAGCCGGCCCTGAAGATACTGACTGTCCTTCAGCCATCATTGATGGGTTGACCTGTTGCGCCTCTAGCGCCTGTTGAGCTTCCATGTCAGCTAAATCAATATCCGACTGGGTTACAATTTTGTTGCCCTGGATGAACCGAGCTTCGCCCGTCTCTAGTGACTGTAAGCTGTTTGCAATTTCTTGCTCAATCAAGTTCATCACTGAGCCTCATCTTCTAATCGTATGTACAATTCAAGGCCTTCGATCGCAGCTTTCTTTGCGCTCTCAGTCGGATAGGATGCGTTGCGCGCAGCTTCAAGAAGCGCTGTCGCAGTCAACCCTTTTGACCCGTCCCGGTCGAATCTGCGCTGCGCCTGAGCTAAAGCAGATCGAGCTTTGTTCCGAGCTTTTGCGTCAGCCTGGTCGTCTTTCACTTTCTGGATTCTTGGCAGCACAAACGAAATTGCATCAAGCGATGGGTCCGCCCTTCTTGCAAGAATGAGCTCACGCTCAATCTGTGCAACCTTTTGCTGCGCGCCACGGTCGATGATGTCTGCGTTTGCAAACGGCTTGTCAGGCAAGCCGATGTCGCCTTTAACTATGCGCATCGCTTCGTTGTATGTTTCGTCGTCGCGATTGGCGATCTTGCTCAATAATGAGACATACGTTGCGCTACTAATCTTGCGCTCTGATCTTGCATCGTTAACCGCTTCTCTCGTCAGAGTCCCTTGGATGACGCTAAACTCAAGAGCCTCAACAACTTGCCTGTCGTCGTACCCGCCATCAATATTGATTGCCTTGAAGTATGAGTTGTATTTTGCGTTATCAATTTTCTTGAGCTCTTCAAGAATACGATCTTGCTCATCAATATCGTTGCTGCTAATTGCCGCAAGGAGCTCTGACTCTTTTGCCGCTGATTGCTTTGTTTTTCGTCTTTCACTAGCAGCTTCTGCTTGCGCCGCAAGTGAGTTCTCCTGAGACAAAGCTGCTTGCATTTTGACGTATGCCTGATTCTTTTCTTCAACGCTCATGGAATCAAACACTGCTTGAATTTCTTTGTCATCAAACTTTGCACGCCCGCGAATCGCCAGCAACCCTTTGCCTGGTGACTCCATGGCCTGGCTCATGACGACGTTAATCTTCGCGTTTGAGACAGCCTGATCTAGCTCTTTGATTTTGGTGTTAAAAAAGTCTGGATCATCAATTCGCTTTGCAAGAGTAGCTATTTGCTGCCGCGCTATTTCAACTTTTTCGTCAGGGGTTAGTGTTTCTTTTGTCAACGGGTCTTCGGTCGGCCCAGCCTTAACAATGGTTTCGACGTCTCTAATAAATGTCTGGACGCTCTCTAAGATGCTGATTTTTTCATCTTTCTTGTTTTGCGCAGCCATGTCTTTAGCTGCTGCCAGATACGCAGAGTTAGAGATAACGCCAATAGATGCAGCAAACTTTTGGGCTGCAAGAGGGCTGACCCGGGTTAAGATTTCTTGATGGGTTTTGCTTAGTGACTCTAAGCTAGATTGCATTTCATTAAGACCAATTGTGCCGGCCTCAAATTGCGCTTGTAGCGTTGCAATCTCTTTTCTTGCTGAAATCTCCATATCAAGCGACAAGCTATCAATTGCTGTTGCCCTAGCCGCTCGCCCAAATACGGTAGTGTCGTCGCCGGGTAAAACAGTAGAAATATCTGAACCAGACTTTTTCGCATCTTCAATCTGCTCTTTTGTTGGAGCATTGATTGCGCCGTACTCTTTGCCTTTAACTTGAGCCTGAATCTCAGCTTGTTTAAAAGCAAAACTTGACAACCTATCTAGTGCGCTAGACAGAGATTGAGCAGTGCGCGCAGATTCTTGAATACCTACAGTGGTCATCTGTGGGATAGCTGCTAGCTGTACACCGGCTTTTTGATAAAGTGGCATTACCATTGATTAACCCCCAGGGACCATTGAAGGCATGCCTAGGCTGCCGGCTGTTGGGTACATAATATTTTGCGCTGCTCCTGTTAAGCTGCCGCCGCCTGCAAATCCACCGATGTTTAATGGAGCCCCGCCGATTGCACCGTATGTGCCGACGGCCATGCCCATCGTGCCAATTGCATTATAGAATCCTTGGCGCCTTGCCTGAGAAGCTGCACTGCGGTACTGCGCCGCATTGATGTCACCAGTGACTAACGCAAGCGCTGCGTTTTCCTGCGCCAGGTAAAATTCTTCTGTGCCTGTTTTGGCGCCATAATTTTTGATGCTTTGCGGCGTTCCGCTATATGGGTCAAGACCGCCTGATGCGGCGCGTGCGGTAACGGTTGATAGGTTCTGGCGTAACTTCTTGAGCACTGCTACGCCTTGCTCCTTGTATTGGATCTCGGTGCGCTTTGCTTTAAGCTTTTCAATTTCAGCTTGACGTTGATATGCACGCGCTTGAGCGCGCCCTGCTTGGATCTGCCCTACAGCACTGACTGCTGATAATGCTAAACCTATTCCTGCCGACATATCATTGCCCTACCGATATTTTGTAATCGAGCGCCAGCACATTCATTTTGAGCGGCACTGTCTGTGTAATCGTAATCTTACCTTCTTTTTCAAAACCAAGCAGTGGACCGGAGCGCTTAGTGCCGGTAAATTCCTGAACCGCCTGGTCTAGATTGTTTTCGCCAAACTGGCGGAAGGCAACCTGCTCTGTGTTGATCGTTACAGCCTGTGATTCAAAGTGCTCTGAGTTGATCTCCAGGATTCGCTTCTTAAACCCACGAATGTTGCCTGATGGCAGCCTTGGCTCAACCGGCATTGTGACGACCGTTGGCGTGTAGTTTAGGCCAATTGAATATTCTTCTTCAGCTGCAATCGTGAATGTAATCGCCCCGGAAGCGACGACTTTGTCGGCCTCTACAATCCCGTCTCGAATGACCTTGACTGTCTCGGCCTCTAAGAAACTAAGCCCAGATACCGACGCGGTAGATGAACCAACGGTTTCTGTTTTCGCGCAATCTAGCGTCAAGCCTTCCACAAACAATTCAACGTAGTACACGTCGCTGCCGTTAATGTTTCTTTTGGTAACAACGTATGTGTCTGCAATGTCGACCCCGATTGAAAGATATTCACCATCAGTGGTCCATTCTGTTGGGGCAATAATTTCTTGAGATCGCAGTAATGTGTAGCAGGCGATCGACCCATCGTCTGCATTGACGATTAGCAATTGATCGCCTTCATCTGTGGAAGTTGCCCTGCGCACCGCCATATCTGACGGGGATTTAAGCAAGTGAGACGACAGCAATGAGATCTTGGTTGTGACGTAACCCTGAACTGCGTCAGAGAAAATAAACTCAGCCAGCGTTTTACCCTGGCGCTGCACGAATACAGTGGCGCCATCGACGTTGACCACCCGGATACCAACCCTTGCTCCGTTTGATGTTTGCTCCTGCACCGACAGGTTAGATGGCGTGATCGGATCGCCTAATGTTTGCGGTACATAAAACTCACCGCCTGTTGTAAAGATTTGTAGATTACGCCCTGCATACAAATCAACGATAGCGTTAAAACGTCCTGTATCCAGAGTCGCCTCAATCGCAGCGTCATCAAAGTTTTCGCCTGGGTCAAAGTTAAAGAAGTTGCCTACGCGGCTTCCCCAGAATGTTGATGGCCTAGATGATGCGCCGCCCATGTATAGGCGCCCTTCATAGAATACTGCGCTGCGTGGCCAGCCTCGTGATGCTGACCAGGTATCTTCATAGCCTTCTTCCAGATCCCAGTCGCCAGAGCTGATCGTTGAGTCATCGAATAGCGGCACCTCAGATATTGCTTTGACTGACGTGCTGCTGACGTAGTCAATAATCCGCAGCCTGCCCTGTGGAGAGACGTTGATATATTGATCAATGTGCGCTGCAAGAAACACCCCTGCACTTGCAGTGATTGTGATGTTTCCACTTGAGGCATCAGGCGTAATATCAGCAGCTGGGTTTGACGTGCTGATTGTGTACGCGTACTGAGGTATGAAGTTGAACGATACGTCCGAAATCGTCCATGAAGAGTCCGATGCTCCGCGTACAATTTTCTGTGGAACCAAGTTTTCTTGGACAATGATTAGCGTATCAGCCGATTGAGCCCAACACATTGTTGGGATCACCGCATCGGTGATCTTGGTCACGACCAGGTAATCATTCCCTGACCCGTTAATATTTGTGATAAGAACGCCATCCTTAAATACATACATGCGTTCATCAACAAATATCAGCATATAGCTGTCGTTGACCGAGAACTCAAAATGTACCATCCGCACAGCGGTCCCAGCAGACGATGGGAGCTCGGCTAGGTACTTAGTACCATTGCGGCGAACAAACCCGCCCTGCGGCTGTACAACGATGTTCTGAGCAGTTTCCAGCCCGTTGTAGTACTGTTGAAGATCAATCCGAGCTCTGAGCTTCGGATCAAGTTCTCCAGATGTAAAATTTGTTTGCACCTGGATGATTCGGCTCATGCACGCACCGCCGTCAACGTGAAGTCTTGGAACGCCTCGATCGAGTTATTTGCGCCATCAATATTTGCTGCAACCCTAAAGAAACCACCTCGCCGGTTTTCAGCCGGGGTGCCAAATGCTTTTTGCTCAAAGTACTGAGCCTTGGTGATCTGGTCTGTGACGGTTTCCGCTATCTCAGCAGCCATTGCATATTTTAGAAGCTGGATAAAGTATGTTGGGATAACCGACTCGCCTGGGGAAAACTGATAGTCGACAAAGATTGTCTCTTCGTTTGTATCAACATGATCGCCATGAACCTCCCACCCGTACTGAATTGAAGGGACGCCGACTGCGTTGGTATTGTAAACAGCTCTGACTCCTGCCAGCGTATCGCCAGGCAATGCGTACTGATACTTCCACTCGTTTGGCGGAGTTGTTGTCAGTCGAGCAAGCTGTGTTTTCTTGAATGACCACGACCAAGGATATGCCGCAATCAAGGAATCTTTGAGATCGTCATATAGCCGGTCGCAGATCTGCGCTGCGTCTGTACCTTCCGAAAACGACGAAAGAGGCGATGCCCCTAGTAGAATCAATGCGTCCGAACAGATGGACAGTTTGGTATCACCAGATGCCATGTATCACCTCATGTAGAAAAGGCTCCCCCGGAGGGGAGCCGATCCGATTAGTCAGCGTCTGCTACTGACAGCGCAGTGCCGTCAGAGACATCAACGACTGTTCCAGTGTTAGAGAGCACAGTGACCAACGATGAAGTTGGTACGCTTGCATCCCAAACGTGGATCACGTCGCCAACTTTCAACAAATCAGCTACTTCGTTGAAGTAACCTGTAGTGTTGATGTCAGCAAGCGCATCAGTGCCAGGCGCAGTATATGACCACCACTGTGGTGCATTTCCTGCTTTCGCCTGTCCGCCGATTGGCTGTAAGCCAGTTTTGTCAAAAGCCATTGTTCAATCCTCCTTACGATTCACGGCAAGTGATTGTGACAATACCTTCGTCATCAATCGCAACCGCACCAGCTGAGAACATTGAAGCAACCAGGTAGCTGGTCTTTTCTGCAATGTAGTCAACGCGTGAGGTTTGACCCATGCCAATGCCAAGTCCCAACGCGTCGCGGTGGAAGGCATAACAAGTACGATCACTTGATCCGTCGATTGGCAAACCACCTTCGTCACGGTCGCCAAGTGTTACCACGTTGAAACCGAGGAATGTGTTGATGTCGCCTTGGACCAAAGCCTTAACTGTATTGAAATCAGAAGATGTTACTTCTGTTTCACCAAGCAGCGAGTCCAAAGAGTTAGCGTGGATCACAAGGATACGGCCCTCGGAAGGTACGTTTTTTGCGTCCAGTGCTTTCTTAGCGGCGCGCATTTTAGCGACGTTAAGGTTGGAGTCTGTTCCACCGATGTCGTTAGACACAGTTGATGGAGAAGACGCTGCTGCTAATGCGTCGAGAACCACTTGGTCCATACGACGTGCGATTGCCCCAGCAACAACTTGGACAAGCTCTTGACGCTCGTTGAAGTTGACTTTTTGCTGGTTGAAGATATCTGAGTACTCAGCAGCAATGTAGTCTTCCATGGTCGCTGTGACCTGGCTGTAAGAAACATTGAGTGGAGTTACGTCAGTCTGTGGTACACGAACTGTTGCAGATCCCTTTCCAATTTTAGGGAACTTGACAGTAGAACCTTCTACGCCAGTACGCTCGCGAGTGAGGCCGGCCAACATACGTTGACCCTGATAGGCTTGTTTGACCTCACTATCAAAGAGCGTAACAAAGGCATTTGATACTTGGATTGCCATGTTAGCTTCCTTCTAAAAAACAAAAACATAAGGTTTTCAAACTCGCCACGGTTGTCCAGGGTGGGCCGCTTACGCAAGTCACCGGCTCAAGAAAAGAGTTGTCGGCTGTTTGAAATATAAACAGTTTTTTCGCATCGGTCAAATGGATGGAGGAGATGGCGCCCGTAGGCGCCAAACTTGATCAGGCCTCGCCGTGAAATTCGTAGAATTTACGCTCAACCATATTGGTGTAGGACATGTCTTTGCCGTAACGCGGATCATTGAGCATAGCCTGCAAGTCACCCAGTGTTTGCGTGCTGCCTTCTTGGATCGTCACGTCAGGAATCGTGCGCTCGCCGTATGACTCGCGGATCTTGTTCAACGCCATGATGTAATCACGATTGTCGGCTTTTGATGCGATCGCATCTACTTCCTCAGCAGACAATGCACCTGAATTACCAAGTTTAGTCAGCCACTGATTTAGGCCGCCAATAATCTTGTCAGCGCGTGGGCCAAGTCTAGCCATCTCGGCTTCCTTGTTTGTTTCGATCCGATCGAACATCTGCCCCATGTGTTGCATGTAGATTGATGTGATCTGGTCAAACTGATCCTGGCTCAAACCGCTTTCAGCTGCAAACTTCGTGAAGTCATTAAGCATTGCATCATCTTCAGTAACGCCATGATCCTTCAATGAAGCGATATCGTACTGACCATCCTTCGGAGCTTTATGCTTTCCTTGTGACATCTTGGTCCGCATTTCTTGATAAGACTTGGCCATTGATTCAAGATCAGGCCCGTTGTCTGGATCCCAAAACTGTTCCGGCATCCACTCAGGTTTGTCGCCCCACTCTATCGTTTCGTCGATCGGAGGAGATTCCTCAGTGTCGACAAGGTGTGGCATTTCCTGTGGCTGCTCTTCCGAGCCCTGCGTTTCAAGTGTTGGATTTAGTAATCCAGTGCCTTCTACTTCTTGGGTCTGTTGTTCTTCTGCATTCTCAGCAACTTCAGCTGCGTCACTCATGCTTGTCTACCTCGCTCAATGCGTCTCATGATTTCCCGGACAATTGAATTTTGTCCTTCTCTAGCGTACCCGTGTGACGGGTCTTCTCCTGGATACCAAGAGGGTTGATCAAGTGTCGTCCCCCTTAAGTACTCAAGAACTTCTTGGCCGGCCTCAGTTGAAAAGCATCGAACGAACGCCAGGTCGAGATCGTCCTGGCTGATCTTCTTATCAAGTAGGTGCCGGTTATCTGATTCTCTCAGGCCGTCCCATCCTTCCATTGTCACTCCTTACATTGGAGGCCCAGCTGGTAGCGCCGCAGCTTGTTGCTGCTGTGCCATCATCTGTTGCATCTCCATCATCATCTGTTCTTTTTGTTCAGGCGAATTCAATAAGTTTTGCGGAACGCCCATCTTTTCAGCGATGTACGTCAGCATCTCTTCTTGATTGATCGCCATTTGACCAGCTTGACCAAATGCCTGAGCAATCTGAGCAAACTGCAACACCGAGTCCAGGTCTTCCATATTCTGGGCCTGGGCTAGCGGTGAAGTTGGTACGACCTTTACTTGAAGTCCATTAACCTCAAGTGGCAGGTCAATAATGTTCATTTGATCCATGACATACAGCACGCGACGCACGATCGGCGTCATCGCCTCAGTGATCAATCTGCCATATGCCGAGCCTAGGTTTTGAGACAGCTCTTTCATACGTTGTACGATTTCTGTCGCACTACGCGCCGACATGTTGTCAGGCGGCAGCGAATCATCGTACAGCATCTTCTTGATATTCATCACCAAATCATTGATGACCAGCTGAGACGTGTTGAAGTCTGTCGCCGAACGCAATGGACGCAATGATTCACCCTGAGCTCCGCCATTACGCGCAACCGGGATAATGGCGCCTGGTGTAATTTGAATTGTTTGTGGGTTCAGTACGCCGTCATCGGCTGCGGTATATACGCCAGACACAGCAAGCGATGCGTTTTTGAGTACTAGCTCTTTGACCTTGTTGAGTGTCTTGATGTCTGGCAGCGCTGTAACCAATGGACCACGGCCATAGACTTCACCAGGCACTTTCATGAATCGAGATACGATCCATGGTGATATTGGCATGGTGCGGTAAACCAGCTCACTAGACATTGTCTTGTCTTTCGCCCAGATCAAATGATAGCAGTACATGTCTTCTTCGACGTTGAATACTGTCGCCTCGATCAAATCAATTTCTTCGTCTGGCTTTTTGTCAATGACGTCCTGCATCTGCTTTGGAATCTTGGCGTCGGGCCATTGGCGCTGTATCGCCTCTCCTCGGAGTCGCAGCTTGCGGTACACGTTATCAACTGTACCGTGCGGACCTTCTTCCAGGGATACAAGATACTGAGGCACAGGAACAAACCGAACGGGTGCATCTCCATCTCCAGGCTGAATCAACATGATCGCAGTGCCGACGCATAGGTCTAGCAGGAATTCTGACATTGCCAGATCAAAGTTGGTCTGCCGGATGACATCGAACATGCGTGTGTTGTAGATATCAAGCGCTTGCCGAATCTCGCTGCGTCTTTCCTGTGGGATCTCGTTGCCCGGCTCTAAGGTACACCACTCGCGATATGGAGGGAAAAGAGCAGACTGAATACGGTTTGCGAATCGTTGCGTCGAGTTAATGGCTGTCGCATCAAAGACTCTTGCCATTTTATTCTGGCCGGCTGTGCGGCCTTCATAGTGACCTGAGTACAAGTTGCGCTGCGGTAAAGCAAACTCATAACACTCTTCGTAAATCGTGCGCCAAGTTTCTTTCCGAGCATCGGCCTTTTCTTGGCGCTTAATGATGTCTTGTGGGGTTATGCGTGCCATTATGCTTTCCCTTTCTTCTCGACACCTTCAATTGTGCCTTTCTGCTTCGACGCGTAAAAGACTTGCTCGCCTTTCTTCTTGCCGTACTTCTGCTTCATGGCAGCCTTGATCTTCGATCCTTTCTCGGTCATTGGCATATCACGCCTCCTGTTTGTTTCGTTTCGCAAAAGCTCTGGCCTCTGCGGGTGATGAGAAACCCCATTTCTTCAGCGCTAATGCATAGCGTGTTGGCTTGCCTTGCTCATCCTTCATAGGATGATTCTGAGCAGCGAACCGAGCAGCAAAAGAGACACGCCGAGAGTTGTCGCCAGAAGAAACAGGAGGGCGCAAGTTTCCGCCTTCCTTGTTTTCATAGTACTTCCTGCCTGCTTCATTCAGGCCGCCTTCTGGGTTCTGGTGCTTCTTTAGCGTCATACCGTGCCGCCACCGCCGAGTGTCCCTGATAGATCATCTTGCCTGGTCGGAGACAACAGCGATCGATACCCGGCAACACGACGACGGCGCTGTCTAATCTCAGCAGCCAAACGCTGTTGCTCTTGTTCTTCAGGGCTCAGTACTGGCTCCGCTGGTTTTTCGGCAACTGCTTTAGCAACCCTAGGCGCATCATTGTCGCGGTTATCGCTGCCTCGATTTGCACGCTCTTCATTAGACAATGTGCGTGCATTCGTTTTGCCGTTGTTGCCGGCCATGACAGGGCTGCTTCCATCACCAGCTGATTTCTTGGTGCCAGGTTGCGGATTACCGTACCCGTACCCGCCGACCACATCTCTCGACGATCTTGAAGCAGACGCCACGGTTGAGTCGTCATCACCCCTAGGAGTAACGCGATAAGATCCACTACCTTGCTGACCAGCTGCAGCCTTAGCTGCTGCGGCAGCTCTTGCTTGCTGATCCTTTTTTTGCTGTTCAGTCCTTTTGTCGTTACCGCCATTTCCGCTAGGGCTGTCTGTTGACATGATGGCCTCCTATTCGTAACCAGATAAGGTTGTAGATAAGCCTCGTTGCGCATCTTCACGCTCTGGAGACAACAATGATCGTGTGCCGCCGGTACGGCGTGCGCGCTGCTGCGCTGCAAGCTTGCGCTGCTCTTCAGCGCGTTCGCGCTCTGCGCGAGCTTCGGCTTTTGCGTTAAGCTCTTCCTGCTTGCGTTGCGCTTCCTTCTCTTCGGCAGATGGACCGCCGCCGCCGCCACCAAAAAATCCACCCATTAATATGTCCTCGCATACATAATGTAATCGCTACCGTCAGGGCCATATGCCTTCATCAGGCCTTCTTCCTTAAATTTCAGGAACTTGGCCCACTGAATTGCATAATCGCGCTTGACACTTACCACGATTTGCACTCTGAGTAAATCGAGGTGTGGGCCAATCTTATCAAAAAAACGCATAGCTCCGCGACACAAAAGCGTGCCGTGGTTGAAAGCGACTGGGCCAGGCACCAGCCAAGCCTCAGCATTCGTCGCGAACTTATATTCCAAGCCAAAGCAGAGGGCTGGCTCCCGTTTATAAAACATGGTCCAGCCAGTTTTATTTTCCGCCACAGTTTCAAACCGCTCTTTCATATTCGCAATATGTGAGAACAGCTCGATGTCGTCAGCGCTTGGCCCGACCCGGTCGATGTGAGTAGGATGAAACGGCAGCACAACCAGGTGGCGCATGTTCACAAGGTGGGTAATTTCTTCAGCTGTCACCATATCGTGAAATCCGTTTTTGCCGTGAATTGTTGACCACGCGCTCCAGCAGCACCATAACGTCCCCCGTACCCTCGCGTCATCACGCGATGCTCACCGCCGCCGAGCAGTAGATAACCAAATGCGTCGCCAACGTGCGAGTGTTCGTTCTTATTCGGCGCATCTCGGAATCTTTCTGTACCTCCTCCGACTGCGACGCGCTTGAAGTGATAACCACCGGCCAGAGACTTGCGCAACCGTTGACAATCCTTGTGAACCAATAGCCCAGGCTTCCGATCAATAAACCGATTCATAGGCATCGCTCCCGCTTCACGGCGCACCTGGAAGTCGTTACTGGCCGTAGGCCGAGCGTTGAGTCCGAGCGTGCGCAGATGATCAAAGGCAGTCACCTCAAAGATTTCATCGCGCTTGCTACCGGCAGGGTCACCCCAGACCAAGATGTCTTGCTTTGGGTAATTCACGTTGATCTCGTTGAGCAAGATCAAGCCGAACCGCTCCAGTCCCATGTCGTCTGTCACAATCTCTTTGAAGATATGCCAAGCGCCAGCTGCTGTGCGCTGACCGAACACCGCCGCAGGGGTCAAACCAAAGTCGAGCCCAATGTGAACTGGCAGTGTCGGATCGACCTGGATCTCCTCGGTCGACATGACTGAGTCATCATACTCAGGCCACACTGGTCGACCTTCCTGCACATACACATACTCGCCGCCGGCATAACAGCGAATCCAGTCCAAGTTCTTGCCACCGAGCTGCTGATCATAGTAGCCGGGAGGCAGGTTGTTGATGTTCTCGGCCTTGGGGTTCACTTTCCAGAATTTATTAGCGGCAGGGATTCCAATTGGATCGTCGCGGTTTGTCTCGATCACGCCGCCTGGCTGCTTGAAGAACTCCCATTTGTATTTGCCGCGCACCGGCTCCTTTTCTGCCAGGCGATACCACCAGTGGTCGTCATCCATCGGGTTGGTATCCATCCAGATGCCACGCCATGGGCAACCGCCGTTTGACTTAGTCGGATAACGACCGACACGGTGTGTTAATCCTTGTACAACAGCTAACGGCAATTCCCTGGCCTCATTCACCCAGGCACCAGTCAATTCCAGAGAGAGAAGCTTCCTGACGTCCTTTGGCTGGTCGAGCGCCATGAAGATCACTTCACAGTCGATGCCGGCTGCGTCCCCACGCGAGGGCAGCTTGATGTGGTGACTGATCGGCGGCGACCAGCGCATCGGCCCCCAGATGTTCTCCGGGAACAGCTCAAGCCATGTCTTGATGGTTGTGGTGCGCAGCTCAGGGTATGAGTTCCGCACGATCACAAACCGAGAGTAGCGGACACCGTCCTTCGGCGACGGTGGCTGTTTCACGGCGCGTAGCATGATCTCAGCAGCGCAACCGTATGACTTGCCCGATCCTACCGGCCCCATCAGACCGCGCACAAACGAATCGTCATGCAGAAACTTCCAGGTCGTCGCCGCGCCTGAGAAATCAAGACTTAGCCCGCCAAGCGCCTCGTCAGAAGAGATCTGCTTGGTCGTCGTCCTTCTTCGGCGTTGGGTCGATCGTTGGCTCTGATCCGTCGCATTCGTTGCTCTCGCCATCTTCTAATACCTCATAGGTGGTCACTTCTGGACCCTTCAAATTAATTCCCAAAATACTTGGCCGACTGTCAGAATCACTGTTTGGCTCGGTTAGTCCATGATACCTAGCTAACACGCGCAGAGCTGATAGCTTGTCATGCATCTCGACTTCGATCGCGTTGCCGTACTGATTCGGCGTCACCTTTACTTTCTTGATCGCTTTCTGGACGTGCTTCGGTATGTCGGCGCTTGAGAGCAGCGCCATGCCTCCAGACTGCGTCCACTGCAGCACATCGGTCACGTTGGACGCAGCGATCGCTTGCAGCTCCTGTTTGACTGCTTCCTTCTCATCGTCCGACCCGATCGCCAGGACCTTACGCGCTTCCCGCACTGTCATCTTGGACATTGCAATGTACCTCTTTGATTTCATCCATATCGGCAAAAGTTAGGAACAGTGGTGCGCCTGGTCCCATCACTAACGGCAGGATGATGTTGTCAAAAAATTTAATCGATTCGTCAAACGTGAGCTCCATTTCGGATTGCAGCTTCCCGTAAATTTTTGCTGTGTCGTACACCAATCGATCGGGTTCACCGCAACCAAACGCGATTCCGGCGACGCAACTGTCAAATCCTTCTAGGCTGATCATGCTCACAGTTTCCTTGCAATCTCCAATAAGGTGGCCTCGGCTTTCAGCTCCTCCTGGTATTCTTCCTCTTCGATATGGTCGACGATTTTTTGGATGAACCAGATAGCCTTCTTGAGATCATCTTTACCGCCTTTCTCCTTCCAGCGCCAGAGGTACTTGATCGCCGAACCGATGGCGTAGGCCTCAGCGCCTGAGAGGTTTTGGACCGCTGCCTCAATTGCGTCGATGCATTCCATGCCGTCGCGTTGGTAGTGGTTTGGATTAATGATATCTGTCATTTTACTTCTCCCGTCGGATTTCGAAAAATTTTGAGCGAGATCCCCCCTCTGGCGCATATGGGGTAGGGGGGGCAAGGGTGTCCATTTTTTGTACAGCGGAAAGCCCGGCGACCAGGCAACGCCTATCCACAGGGTTTACGGGCGATTTGGCGATTGTGCAGTGCAGCGATTTAACATAATAGATGTTACGCGCCATGGTGCAGTGCGGTAAGTCATTGATATATAACGCATTCGTTTTTTCTGTGGATAACTTCATGTCAATTGGTCATTTATTGTACAGGCCAGCCCATTTGGCGACCTGGTCTAGATTGGCCGGCGGAGTGCGCCCAGCCTTCAACGATTCGCGGCACATCGCAGCTGTGTAATCACGCACCTGATCAACCGTAACCTCTTGATCCCAAAGGACTTTTGCTGCCTTGAAGCTCTGATCTGGCAGCCGATTCATCCCGGAAGCTCTCTCGACTGCCTGCTTGAATGCATGTGCTAGTACTTGGTAGCCCTTGTCTGAGTCCCCTTTAACCCCTGACTGCATATGTGTATCTAGCTCGGTGAAGTCGTCCTCTCCAGGCTCAGGAATGATCTTGGCTGGCGCCCAGAACTGCTCGTTGGTCGGGATCGCATCTTTGCCCTCCCACAGTATCTGATAGCGGTTCACCTTCTTGCCTGAGCGCCGCTTGATGTGTTTAGGGTATGGCCTTGTCTCTAGCTTCCTGACGTAGCCACACTTGATCAGCACTGCCATGGTCCGGCTCACATGAACGCGACCGTAGCCTGTGTGCCGTCCTATCGTTATCTGTGATGGCCAACACACACCGTACCGATTCGCGTACATGCCCAAACAAGCAAGCACTTTGTAAGCAGCACCATTGAGCCGCTCATCTTGCATAGCCCTAGCTGGGATGATCGAGTAACGCCTAATGTTTGGCTTATCCTTAAAAGGGGATTTCATCGTCTAGCTGGTCCTTGTTGTGGTTAAACTGAATGCTTCTCACCTCAGCTCCTGGGAAAGCAGCTTTGATCGTGTCTGCCACATCTGTGCCGTGCGCCTCAATGATCGTGACGATCTCTTCCAGCATGTACACGACTGGGTCTTTCCCTTTCATCAATGGGATCACTCGCTGCATGTCGAGTTTGTCGTTCACAAAGTAATAGTTCTTGCCATTGATCCTGGCTTGGAGATAAAAGACATCGCCCCGCTCTCCTGCTTCACAGAGCTGCTGATCAATCACCTTCAGCCCCTTCGCCAGGTTATCGGCAGCTTTGATCTTCTCGTCAGGATCAGTGATCTTCATGTAACGCTCTCTGGCGCCTTGATACTTCGCCGCGAGCTCAGGGGTCGTCATCTTGAACCAGGCATACCAACCCCACTTCTTATTCATCTGGTTCTCAGCTGTCATAAACGACTCAATAGCAGCTTGAACTGGTTTGCTCCACTCTTTCATTTTTCACCCCACCGGACATCGGCGGACAGATGTGGACAGACAGGACAAACTATAGTGTTTGTCCGTGTCCGTCCGCACCCTGTCTTTGTCCCAGATTGTGTCCGTTCCGTGTCCGCGTTTGTCCGCGAATCCATACAACCCGCGTCATTGCTGGCTTTCATAGCTTTCATACTTTGTCCGATCCGTGTCCGAGCGTGTCCGTTTCCTTCACCCACTCCATTTTCCGATTTCCGGCGTGGACAACCACAATGTCCGCACCTTCCAGCGCATTAATTGCACGTCCCCAAGCCTTCCTTGCACGGTCTTTTGCCTTCTTATCCGTCACGTCCAAACCTTCCTTTTCGAGCA